>ERZ772875.283-NODE-283-length-62993-cov-6.335807_pt1 | contig 62993 bp, 45 predicted proteins | sample MGYA00580585_ERZ772875 | MGnify/ENA primary metagenome ERZ772875 (study PRJEB29015, sample SAMEA2737736) | human gut metagenome | biome: human gut; feature: human-associated habitat; material: faeces | place: China | collected 2012 ... | reverse complement strand
CTCGGATAAACACGCAGCGGTACTAAGGCCGCAAAGTACGCGGCCTAAGGACCGGCGAGTTTATACGCCCCTTACAGGAAATCCGGCATGGTGGCTGCTGCTGCGGAAGGGATGCCGAACCGGAGGGCAGACCCGGAACCAGGGGCCGGAGAGGACAGGGCGCGTGCGGAGTTTGAACTGATAAATTTATTATAATGGCTCACGGTCAATCCGGCTATAGTCAGATATGTGATATTTTGTATATAATTGTTCTCGTCCAGCCTGGTTTTTGTATTTTTATGTGCATTATTTTAGGGTTTTCCATAGGGTCTGTACGGCACCTCATATAAATGAACAATTGACAGGAATGCCGTTTACAGCCGGAAAAGGACATAAATCAAGCTCCCTGCCGGACAGGAAATCATCCTGTCGGCCGGGAGCCTTCTATTATAATATAAGATAATCTTCCGTATATTCAGGCGGAGCTTACGGATTCCATCAGCCTTTAACAGATCCGATCATAACCCCTTTTACAAAATATTTCTGGATAAACGGATAAATGCACAGAACCGGAACCGTGGACACAATAATCGCACTGTATTTCAGGGTCTGTGACAGCTGCATCTTTGCCTCCGCCTGTGCGGCATCCAGTCCCTGCATGTTGTTCAGGCTCATTTTATTGGACATCAGCAAATCCCTCAGGAAGGACTGAAGCGGCATCAGTTCCTTGTCATTCAGATAAATCAGCGCCGTGAAGAAATCATTCCAGTGGCCTACGGCATAATACAGGGCGATGACCGCTATGATCGGCTTGGACAGAGGAAGGACGATTTTCATCAGGAACTGGAAGGTATTGGCTCCGTCCAGCTCTGCCGCCTCCTGCAGGCTGGAAGGAATGCTGTTCACAAAATAGGTCCTCGTTATAATGACATTATAAATGGAAACAGCTCCCGGTATCATCATTGCCCAGGGGGTATTCAGAAGATGCATTTTGCTCACCACCAGATAGGTGGGAATCAGGCCTCCGCTGAAATACATGGTGAGCATGAATATAAACATCAGGAAGTTACGCGGGACAAAATCCTTTCTTGACAGCGGATAAGCCGCACATATGGTCATAACGAGATTAATAAAGGTACCAACCACCGTGTAAATGATCGTATTCTTATAGCCGGTCCAGATCATCTTATATTGTGAAACGGCCTCATATGCCGACAGGGTAAAGCCCTTGGGAAGCAGGATGACATTCCCGTTCCATACCTCGTTGGGATTACTGAAGGAGGCTATGACCACAAACCACAGCGGCCAGAGAAAAATCACCAGAAGGGCAAGCATAATAACTATATTGACAATATCAAAAACCCTGTCCGAATAGGATTTCTTTATTTTTTCTGTTTTTCCTTTATTCACTTTTTTCCCCTCCTAAAACAGACTTTCTTCTGTAAATTTCTTACAGATCTGGTTTGCCGCAACAATCAGTATCATATTGATAACCGAATTGAAAAGGCCTATTGCCGTGGAATAGCCATAATCGCTGTTAATCAGGCCGACTTCATATACATAGGTGGAAATAACAGAGGCGGCCTGTTTGTTCAGGGTATTCTGAAGCAGGAAGACTTTTTCAAAGCCCACGCTCATCAGGGAGCCCATCTGAAGGATCAGAAGCATGACAATGGTTGGCTTGATGGAGGGAAGATCTACATGAAGGATCCGCTGCAGCTTATTGGCTCCGTCCACAATAGCCGCTTCATGCAGCTGGTAATCCACTCCGGACAGGGCCGATATATAGATGATGGAGCTCCATCCCATCCCCTGCCATACGCCGGTCCATACATAGATCGATTTAAACAGTTCCGGTTTTCCCAGGAAATCAACGCTTTCCATTCCGAAAAAGCCTCTGATCGTATTGAAAATCCCCGTATCCGGATTCAGAAAAATAGTGATCATACCGCACATAACTACGGTCGAGATAAAATAAGGCGCATAAGAAACCATCTGCACCGTTTTTTTCAGATATTTGTTCTTCAGATAATTGAGCATCAGCGCGAAAACAATCGGAATGGGAAAGCCCACCAGAATACTGTAAACACTGATTCCTATTGTGTTTTTGAGCAGCAGTCCGAAATTATAGCTGCTGAAAAAACGGGTGAAATTTTCCATTCCAATCCACGGGCTTCCCCAGATTCCCTTTTTGACTATATAATCCTTAAATGCCAGCTGGATGCCGTAAATCGGCGCATATGCAAATATAATATAATAAACGACCACCGGCAGAATCATCACATAGAGAATCCAGTTTTTTCTCATGTCCTTCAGCAGACGGGCCGGCAAGCTCTCTGTCTGTCTTCCTGCAAATCCTGCCTTCTTCTGTTCGGCCATTTTTCCCTTGGTCCCTGCAGCCATTGGTTTTCCCCCTTTGAATTTAATTTTATTCCTGACAAGGATAAGGCCGCTACAGCATTCCGCAGCGGCCTTATGCGTTTCTCTGTAATTCTTTTTACTTTCCTATGGCTTCCTTATAGGTATTTTTATAGATTTCTTCCAGCTGGCCTCCGCCCATGTTTCCTACGGTTGCCACATATTCATCCCAGCTGTCCTCCAGATTGAGTTCTCCGGTAGCAACCTGTGCCACGTACTGGTCTATGTATGCGTCAATGTCGGGCTTAATGGTTGATATGGTCTTGGCATCGCCGTCACTGTAGCGCATCATCGGCAGCGGAACAGCACCTTTTGCAGCAACCTTGGCTCTTTCTCCGTTCAGGTATACTTCATCCGGATCAACCTTTTCAGACATCTTGTCAAACCAGAAATCAGGCTGGATGGAAGGATGGTATGCCGCTCCCTGAATGGTAGAGCTGGAACGTACAGTCGCAATGTCGTCGCCGTATCCCTGGCCCACAATCCATTCCCAGTTTCCGTCCTCATCCATCTGCCAGGTTTTTCCTTCTATACCGAGCCATGTCAGGATACCGCCTTCCTCCGTATAGAACTGATCCGCCCATGCGATCAGGACCTCAGGATCCTTACAGGTGTCCGTCAAAACCATGGTTCCGGGAACAATACCGGTACCGAGGGGATAGAGCCCGTCTTCAAAGGGTGTGAGGGCGATGTAATCGTCATCGTTATCTCTTCCGACCGTAAGGAATGCGCCTGCATCAAAGAAGCTTCCCAGCACATCGCCGGACTGGCCGATGGCTCCCTGCTGCTCATGCTTCTGGGTAAATGCATTCTTGTCAAGCAGCCCTTCCTGGTAAAGCTTTGCCACATATTCCACATATTTCTTAAAGGTTTCGGAAGTGGGGATATAGGTCAGTTCCCCGTCAATCACAGCGGTTTTGGTTCCATAATCATAAGGGATGCCAAAGTAGGCAAGCAGCAGATCCGGTTTCACCACATCGGTTGCGGTCAGAGGTATCTCATCGTTCGGATCCCCGTTTCCGTTCGCGTCCTCTTCCTTGAATGCCTTCAGCACCTCATACAGCTCATCCAGGCTCTTCGGCTCCTGCAGGCCCAGATTGTCCATCCATCTTTTATTGATCCAATAGGTTGTCATCGCCCCATTCTGTCTCTCGATGCCCGGCAGGGAATAAATGTGTCCGTCTGAAGATGTGAGATAATCCCAGCCGTCCATTTCATCCAGCCTTGCGCTGAGATTGGGTGCATACTGTTTGATCATATCCTCTAACGGAAGGAACAGTCCCTGTTTTCCGTATTTCTCCAAATCATTCGCCTCAAAGCCTGCCTTGAAAAACATATCGGGATATTCTCCGGAAGCAAGAACCAGGTTTCTTTTTTCTTTCAAATCCGCTCCCATAACAGATTGGAAATTAAATTTCAGGTTGGCTGCTTCCGTTACGGTCTGCATGGAAATATTATCCTGCAAATCGTATTCCTGATTCAAAATGGCAAATACACTGTATTCCTTTGTCTCTGCCAAAGGGAAGGTTATGGCATCACCGGATGCCTGGCTTTCCCCTGTGTCTGCCCCTCCGTCCGCAGTTCCCTCAGCCGCCTTGCTGCTTTCCGGTACCGCTGCCGCATCCGATGTCTCCTTTGCTCCTCCGCATGCCGTCAGCGAAAACGTCATTGCAAAAGCACAGAATAATGCCGTAAGCTTTTTCATGTTCATAAGTAATACCTCCTGTTTTTTGTCAAAACCTTTATATGCCCACTCATCTGTCACTCGGAGGCGCCTCTCCATTGCTTTGTGAGCCTGGCTCTATTATAGGTACTACAAATCTATATCATCAAGATACATGATTCTGCCATTTGCAAATAAATTCTGTATTCCTCTTTTGCCGCCTGAACCCCGCTTATTTCCGGCATTTCCGCTGTAAACATACAAATAACAAAAAAATTATTTAAAAACTGTTCCGTCCGCCCGGGAAGGATAAGTGTTCACCGATATTGCGCCTAATTTCCATTTATTGTAAGATAATCATATATTTTCTGATATACAAAGGAGACCCTATGAAATACACGGCCCGTCTTTTTTCAAGCAGCAAAAATACTACGCTCATTAAATATTTTTTATCCTATTTCATCATTCTGAGCATTCTTTTCCTTGGCTTCTTCCTCGCCGTCCGCCTGCAGCTGAATCATATTTACTTTAAGGATTTGAAGGATCAGACCGATAAACGTCTGACAAATGTCATGCTCCAGCTCGATGACGATCTGTCGGATGTCAATCAGGTGCATTCCCTTCTTTCCAATGATATCAATCTTGTTCTTTCCCGTTATAAAAATGAAAACTGGTATAACTATCAGGCCGCCCAGCGCATGAATGAATATACGGTAAGCAACAGTTTTATAGATACCATTGTCTATGTGGACAATAAAACGGACAGCATTCTATCCTCCGGCAAGCATGTTTATAAGGAGGACGGTATCTATTATGTATATACCGGCACCCATTACCTTCCTTTTCCCATGATGCAGTATACGGACTCCAATAAAAGCCAGCTCATTTTTCTGTCTGACGAAACCTCCAGCCTGCTTCTCTATCTGCCTTACAACAGCAATGTGGAATCCTACTCCATTTTCTATGTCATCAGTGCCAAGGATCTTCAGACAACCCTGGAAACAGGCAGTTTTAACGGCATCACCTCCGTTTGCCTTGTCACCTCGGACAACCGGATAGTTTCCGGCATTCATACGGATACCATCCGGCCCTATCTGGACGGCCTGGTAAAAGAACCCGGCTGCTACCCCATTGACTCCGACGACAGCATGTTTGTATACAAAGGCCTTCCCAGCGATCTGTCCCTGCTGGCGCTGTCCTCCAACAAAGCCATACTGGATCAGGTCAGCCTGGCCTTCCGCAATACTTATATGATACTGGTCCTGCTGGCCGCCTGCGGGATCATCCTGATCCTTTGTTCCATGCGGATCACCTACTGGCCCCTTCACAGGCTGCTCACAAAGCTGGTGGACAAGCCCCTTCCGGGCCGCAGCTATGTGGATCAGATAGACGCCGCCTTCACCACGGCGCTGTCCGAAAAGAAGGAGCTGCAGAAAAAACTGGATAAATACAGGCTGTCCATGCAGAAATCCATTCTGGATTCCATCGTTTCCGACAGCAGCAATTCCAAAATGAACGGAATCATGGATATTGATCAGTTTTTCAGCGACGAACCGGACAACATGATTTTTGTGATTAAAATCAGCCTTCCCAGAAAAAATTTCAATGCCAATGAGGTTGTGGAATATCTGGAGAACGCCCTGCCCGATAAAAATTCCTGCGCCCTGCTGGAAGCCGGCAAAGCACATGGGATATTCATGATAAATTATCCGGGTATCGAAAACAACAAGGACGAGGTCATCCGCCTTCTCCTGTCGGACTACTGCCGGGAAACAGGATGTACGGCGGCCGTGAGCAACGGAGCCTCCTCCCCTCTGGAAATCCCCTACCTTTATGAAAATGCCCTGCTTGCCGATAAGTACCGGCAGGACGCCGCGGTGGTCTCCTATACGGAAATCGCTCCCCTGATACCCTCCCCTTCCAATCTGGCTTATCCTTACAAAAATCTGGATGCCCTTGCCCTATGCCTGAAAACGCCAGATTTCAAACAGGCCCATGAACTGAAAAAAGAGCTCTTTTCCCAGATCGACAGCGCCTCTGAAAACGGAACTCTTTTTCCCGACTTCTTTATCCGGTGTGTCTTGATCGATATCCTGACTATCATCATCAATGCCATGAACCGGATGAATATTAAATTTAAAAATTACAGCGATCTCTATTTTGAAACGCTGTATTTATGCCGCAGCTGTCCTTATCAGGAAAAGGGGGGAGAAATTTCCCGGAATGTGGATGAACTCCTTGCCACCTTTGAGGCGGAGTATGCCAATTCCGCCGTGCATGCTGCCCAGATAATGGAGATTCTGCAGGAGTGCTATACCTCGCCCGATTTTTCCATTTCCGTACTCGCGGATAAATTCGAGGTCAGTATCGCCTACATGAGTTATCTTTTCAAAAAGAAATTCGATAAGAATTTTTCCGATTATCTCTGGGAACTGCGTCTGGCCAAAGCAAAGGACATGCTTCTTAATACAAGCATGCCCATTGATCAGATCAGTATAAGTGTGGGATATATTAATGTGTCCAGCTTCCGCCGCAAATTCAAGCAGGAAATCGGAATTACTCCTTCCCAGTTCCGTAACGGGAAGGGCTGATTCTGCCGGTACCGGCTTCGTGCATATTGTAAAGCAGCGGCCGGGATCTTGGGACATGTACGACGTTGGTGTCATTCCTTCCTGCGAAGCTCCAAAGAAAGCTTATTTCCTGTCAGGATCGGGCCGGAAATGTCCGTCTGTACTCCATTGACCGTCATACAGCGGGTGAAGCCATACTCCTCCGGGATGACGGCCTCAATCTGATAGCCCTCCGGCGCGCTCATTTCCATACGGATTCCTTCATCGCCCAGGCGCCAGAACGCGCTGATGCGTCCGTCCGCGGTATCCATGGTTCCTTTTGCCCATTTCAGGCTGCCCGGATGAGGTGCGAAGCACACTCTTTTGTTTTCCCTGTCTGGAATCTCCATTCCCAGAAATACCCGCATGAGAATCGCACCGTAATAGGCGCCGAAGCCATGGTTTCGGCTGTCCGTTCCGCTGAGCGTCTCCCAGAAGGTTCCCGGATCCTGTGACAGCATATAGCCGCACAGGTGCTTCATTTCTTTTTCCAGCAAAGCCGTTTCCTCATGGCGGGCCAGCAGTTCGAACCTCATCATATATCCGAAGAATACACCGCAGTTTCCTACTCTCAGGTGTGCGGTTCCTCTGTACTTTTCAGGGCAGGGGCCATATTCCTCCTTCAGTATTTTCCACAGGGCAGGAGCATCCTTTACGGACAGAAGCCCCGTCCAGAAATAATAATACTGCGCGGCTTCGCTGTATGCGCCGTTTCCCGTTAATCCATCCTCCGTGACCGTCATGGAATCCGGCAAAAAGGGATACATGGTGAACAAATCGTTCCTGCTGCCCTTCACCTTATCATAAACCTTACGGAACACAGCGCGGACACATTCCGCTTCCTCTATATAATCCGCCCTGTGATACATTTCTCCCAGGCGCTGCAGGGTAAATGCATAGAGACCGTTCGCCGCTGTACAGATGGGGGCCGTATGGGACGCATCGTTGGACTGGGACCAGTCGATGAACATGGAGCCGGGGATGTTTTCCAGTATCCCGAGGCTGTTTTTATAAGCCTGGGAAGCCTCCAGGAACAGGCTTACACGTTCTCTGTAGGCCTCCTTCATTTCCTCGTCCCAGGTCCTCCTGTAGTAATCCGTCAGCTCCAGCAGCAGAAATAGGTTCCAGGAATACATCATGCACGGATCCTTCCTGGCTCCGCCGCTGCAGCAGGCCGGGAACGAACCTTCCTGCATCACGGAATAATCCGCCGCGAGGAAATCCGTTAGCATACTGCGTTCCAGGGTCGTATCGGAAAGCAGCATGGCTGCCGCCCTGCCCGTCCAGTAGCTGTCACCGGCCCAGCCTCCCCGCTCCCGCTCCGGCGAATCCAGGAAAAACGCCAGGGAATTCGTCAGCAGAGTCCTTCTTGCCCCTTCATAAATGCGGTTCATTTCTTTGTCGGAACAGACAAAACCGGATGCCGGTGAATCCGGGAAATGATAGGTACGCACGTAAAGCCGATCCAGGGAAACACGTTTTCCTCCCCGGAATATAACCTTGATGTATTTCAGGAAATGCGGCTCCATCGCTTCAAAGGCAAATCTTCCGCCCTCCGAATACAGACGTATCACGCGGTTAACGTTATCCGCTTTTACCGGAAGCAGTCCGCGGCCGTCCAGATAATCATTCCAGAGAATATCCACCGTGACCGGCCCTTCCGATGAAAAGGCAATGCCGATAAATCCCGTTTCCGCCTCTTCCATGACAAATTCCAGAGCCGCGGGAGCTTCGTGTCCGGAAAGCTTATAGATGCATCTGCCGTCCGTGCCTTTTTCTTCCTCCAGCCTTCCCTCATAAACCGTATCTTCCAGAAGGGAATCTTCGTACGCGGGCCGCTTCATCCCCTCTCCTCCGCAGCGGGCAATATAGGCATCCGATTCCCACCAGCTCTGTGCTTTCCATTCTTCCGGGCGTTCCCGGAGACTGTAAATTCCAAGCATCCGAAAGCCTTCCCGAATGCTGAAATCCGGCATGGCCGTGCCTCTTTCCCTGATTATCCTCTCTTCTCCTGTCTCCCGGCAGGCGGCTGCCCCGGGAATTGCTCCTGTCCTCCACGCGGTATATGCCTCATCCAGATGATAGGCCTCAAGAGGGACTCTCCGCCCAAAGGACAGGGTTTCCGCTTCACAGTCCTTCTGTATCAGCAGGCCGCAGGTAAAACCAGCGTCTCCTGTTGCGCAGATCACCTTGTTCTCCTCTGTGAGTTCGGCGATAAGGCAGGAGGTCTCATGTGTCGCATAATTATTTTCCGAGGGTACATAACCAATCACCTCCACAGCCAGCCGGTTAAGCCCCTCTTTGAGCCCTTCCAGCCGGTATCGGTCCGCTTTCAGCATGCCAAAGGGCGCAGGTGCCGGGCCCGCTCCCAGGAACACGCCGTTTATATATGCTCTGTAAAAAGTATGTGCGGCAATTGCCAGCTTATAGGTCTTGCCAGGCTGCACCGTAAAATCACACCGGAATGCCGCCAAAGTATCCGGCTTAGCTTCCATTCCCGGCACAAAGACCGGCCTTGCCTTCTGAAATATTTTCTTTTCCATTCCCTCTCCCTCTGTGCGCCCGGGGCGCACGTATCACAAGCCGTTTCCTATCCGGGTCAGGAAATGACGGTCACTCCTGCCGGCGCTTTTATTTTGGACTCTATGCTGCCGTCCTTCTTTTTCTTATGGGAAATATGGACAACGCCAAAAGGAGTGGGGAAGGTTCCCTTCGCCCATGATAAATTTCCCAGGTGGGGCTTTATTTCAAGCTTGGTACAGCCAGGCTCCATTATCCTGATGCCCAGGACATTTTCGGTCAGCCAGGGGGTGACGCCGGACGCCCAGCCATGGCACAGGCTGTGGCGGTATCCCTTGTAGCAGTAATCCCCATAGGTTCCGTGCACGTCGGTTTCCCCTTCCTTGGGGAACCGGTCGATAGACGCCGCCCCTTCCATCCATTTCACATCGAAATCTTCCCAGAAGGTGGTAGCCCCCAGTTCCAGCATTCCGCCCCAATAGTCGCGGATACATGCGAGGCACCCTTCATAATCCCCCGCCATCGCACGGGCGGTCAGGATATAATAACCCATAAAGGTGGACATCCCTTCCGCGCCTCCTTCTGCGAGAACACTTCCGTTCATTTCTTCCGCATCCCGAAGCCCTGCGAGTACAAGCAATGCCGCAGCCTGCTTGGATCCATCCGCATCAGCCGGGAAACAGGCCAGCCTTTCCATATCCCGGGCGCATTCCTCCGCAGGCCCCTGCTTTCCCAGCGCCATAAACAGCTTCCGCAGACTGTCCGCCGCAAGCAGGTGAATGGCCTGTACACCGGCGTCCACCACATCAGGCCTGTCACTGGACGGCCAGTCCAGGAAACGGCCTTCCGTTACCGTATCCTTTCCCTTTTCATCGATGCATTCTGAAAGCTGCCTGCTGATGCCTTCCAGGTATTCTTCCTGGCTCCGCAGCCATTCCAGGTCGCCCGTATACATGAACCAGTCATGTACAATAATGGCATACCACATGGTATAGCTTGCCATTCCGTTCATCCAGCCGGGAAGAGGGGTCTCTTTTCTGATAAATTCCAGACTCCTGGCAACAGACGCGTCCGCTCCGAAAACGGTTCGGATTGTCAGTGTTTCCGGGTGCATATCTCCCACCCACACCAGCCTGTCTCTTTTAATTCCATCCCAGATATATTCCTGCATATTCAGATGCACCGTGTAGGCTCCCACGTCCCAGATACGGTTCAGAAGCGGATCGCTGCAGGAAAAACTGCCCAGATAGGGAGCATCCTTATATACCAGCACCGCGGCTATTGACTTGAGGGAAAGGCTGGCATTCTCCTCCTCCAAATCAATTCGCACGAAACGGAAGCCCGTTTCCCCAATCCGGTTCATGCTCATCATCCCGATTTCCGTACGGATGTCCCTTCTCGCATGATCGTTAGTGGCATTGCCTTCCCCTCCGGGCTCGCTCATGGCCTCCATTACGGATTCCCCGAACCGGATCCGGACCCTCGCCCCCCTGTCCGTACTGTCCTTCCAGGCAAGAATGCGGATACCGCCGTGTATCTCATTGCCGAAATCCAGCAGAAGGGAGGCCTGCCCGTCCGTGCTGTCCATTACACAGTCGTCCCATGCCGCCAGAGATATCTGGGATTCCCTTTCCTTCAGCAGCACCTCTTCATTGCTTATCCTTCCCTGCTTCCACACAATCCTGCGCGGAAGCAGATATACGCTTTTCCTTTCATCGGGATGAATTGTATCCGTTGTTTCCTTATCCATAACCCTGAAAATGGTTCTGTCATTCATCTGCGGCTTCCTTTCTTTCCTTTCGGATAACCGGCTCCTTCAGAAGTCCCTGCTTAATCAGCACATAGGAATCCCTGAAGGCCCTGCCTTCTGTAACAAAATTTCCGGGGCCGTAAGCGGCATCCACTGCCGGCCATTGATGGAGCGGCCCGAAGGTATTTCTTCTGCCGAAGACCAGCTCGATGGCCTGCGGGTCTTCGCTCACGGCTTCATAGGGCGCCTGCATAATCAAAGCATCTTCCCTGCCGATCACTCTGACACAGGCTGCATTCGTTCCTGCGACCCGGATTTTATAAAGCCCTTTCTCCAAATCCGGCAGGAAATAACGGATTCGGCCGGAATAAAAAGGAAGTCCCTGAGCCGTGATATCCCCTGCTTTCAGTCTTTTGGGAAGTTCGGTCAGCACGGCCTTTTTCTTTCCGCCGTCCAGCCTCACGCCAAAATTCCCCAGAAGGTAAACCGCCTCTATTCCGCAGGTTTTATAATAAGCATACGTAATCCTCAGGCTATTGACGCCCTCACGGATACAGCCGGACGGCAGGCTGATTCTGTCAAAACAGGTGTCCAGCCACTTACCCTCCGCCTTCAAAGAAATCTCCGTCTCTCCCAATGAAATGTCCGTCACATGCTCCAAATCCTCCAGGACGAGAGAGCATTCCCGGGGAACCGCTTCCGCTTCGAAGCGGTATTCCATGGCAATCACAGTCAGCGGCTCCGCAGGTATCCCGTTCTTCTTCTCCTCATACCAGGGCTGCAGCATCTCTCCGCCGCGCCAGGGGATTCCCAGGATATCACGCAGTTCCCTGTCTGCCTTCAGCACCTCACGGCAGGGCAGCCCTCTTCCATCCTCCAGCGTCACCCGCACCATATCCAGCACACATATATTTTCCTCCGACAGCTGATACTCATATTCCTCCGGAAGGCAGGATATTTTTTCCCAGCTGTGCTTTTCCGGTTTGGGGCACGGCCGGCATTGAGCGGTGATTACAAGGAGCTTCTCTTCCCCTGCGGCGAAGGTAAGGGGAATTTCCATTCTGCCGTCCTTTTTCCTGAAGACACAGGCAGCTATTTTTCCGCTCATTGCATCCCAAAGCTCCGGATAACCGTCTTCTTCCAGAGACAGTGTTACTTTACCCGCGGCATGATCCCGATCCATATTCAGCAGAAAGATTAATGTTTCCTGTCCGGTTTTCCTCATCTGTACGGCAACCCCGGAAGCATTTTTTCCTGTCAGTTTTATCTGCTGTGCAGAACAGCTGCTCACGATTTTTTCTTTTTCAAAAGGGATCTGCAGTGCACGCCGGGCCAGTTCCCGCACCTTTTCGGAGGGCTGCACATCCACATAACCGGGGGCTTCTCCGGCAAAAACAAGCCTGCCGCCCTGTTTCCGGTATCCCTCAAGCAGTTCCCAGGTGGTGGTGCGCATCGTCTCCATTCCGGCTACAAGCACCGTATGATAGACACATTTGCCCACACAGAGCAAGCCATCCCGCACGCTCCCATGCCGGGCGAGAATATCTTCTTCGCCATAATCAAAATCAATATGATTGTCCGTCAGAATCCGGAAGGTATCCCGATATCTTTCTTCCAGCCGATTGATGCCCTCCTGTACAGATTCCAGGTCGCAGAAAGCCCCGCTGCGGGAACGCGCCCATACACTCTCTATGGGATTGATCACCAGGACGCCGCAGACCGGATCCGCATCGGCCATAAGCACATTGATCCTGGAAAAATAATCTTCCAGGTTCCGGTATTCCGGATACCATGCACTCTGGAAAAAGATGCTGGCAGGATAATCCCGTTTAGCCTCCCCTTTCATCGTATACCAGGAAAGATGGGGGCAGCGAAGGTTTATGCCGAACAGCGCCTGCCAGTCGCCGACCTGCTTATAATCCTCCAGATCCATCTGCCAGCCGGTGCACCCGTACAGCTCGGAAAGCACCCATTTTTTATCCAGCTGCCTCGCCACAGAGGATATCTGCTTCACAATCCACCAGCTATCGTTTTTCTCGGTCAGAACATCCACTCCCGGATAATCCATATATTCATAGAAGCGCATCAGGGAGCCCTGCATCACGGTCTGGGCCGTCAGGCTGTCTTCATGGAGGACATGGCCGGTAAACAGCAGCTTATTCTCATGGCACCAGTTCTGTATTGGCTGAGCAAAGTTCTCAAGAAACAGCTCCTGGCATAATTCGATGTAATCTCTGGACGCTGCCGACAGTTCCTCCCCTGTATACCGGAAAAAGAGCTCCGGGAGCCTTTCCTTTAAGTCATATCCGAAACGCTTCTTAAATTCAGCAAACAGGTCGGGTGTATAAGGCACCGCCGTTTCTTTTCCGCCGGAAAACACGGAGAAAAGGGGGCCTCTGTGGGGCTCATCCGTAAAAATGCCGGGAATGCTTTCACCCAGCCGCGCTCCGCATTCCCGGGCGTAGCGTTCATGGGTCAGCCGAATATATTGCTCCACGGCGGGTCTGCTCATCGTATCCACATAGGTGAATTCGTTATAATTATCGCTGCACTCCGCCCGGATGATTCCAAAAACAACCGCAGTCTCTCCTTTTTCCGGAAGCTCTTTTAGCTTCAAAGGGCGTACCTTCCGCATATCCCCCTCTTCAAATACTATGGCAAAGGAAGCGACATCCTTCTCCGTCCCCGGATATTCCGCCCACTCCTGTGCGGTATACTCTCTCATTTCCAGGAAAGAAGCCCGGTATTCTTCTGTTTTTGTCACCATACCTCCCGCCGATCCCGAGGGCCACCGATCCTCATCATACAGCCAGGCCTCCATTCCTTTCTCCGCCGCATAATCTGCACAGCGGTTTATCAGGCGGAACCATTCCTCCCCCAGATATTCCGTCTCCAGCCCGGTTCTGGAATGCATGAAAAACCCGCTGAAACCCATCTGCCCGAAAATATCGATCTGACGCAGCAGCTCCTCCTCCGTCAGTTTTCCGTTCCATGCCCAGAACGGCCTTCCCCTGTATTCGCCCGCAGGGTTTTCAAAAAGCTGCTCTCTGTCCTCAATTCTCATCATAATCCTCCCTCTTTCCAGTCCAGTTCTCCGGAACCGGCAACCCCGGCATACCATCTGCCGCTGTCCTTTACCGTTCTCTTCTGAGTGTCAAAATCCACATGCACCAGCCCGAACCGGCTTTCAAAGCCGGCGCACCACTCCCAGTTATCCAGCAGCGACCAGACATAATATCCCCTGATATCCGCACCCTCCTCGATGGCTTTCGCAATCCAGTACAGGTTACCCCGGATATATTCGATCCGCTGCTCATCCCGGATGCGTCCGTCTTCCTGCACCCTTTCATTGCAGTTGCAGGTGCCGTTTTCCGTTATGTATATAGGAATTGTAAGCTGATAATCCTTTTTCAGCATTTTCACGGCTTCATAAACGGCTTTCGGGTAAAACTCCATTCCATTTTCCATGAAATTCCCGCCATTTTTCTTCCGATCCGGCACCGACTCCGGTTCCGCACAGTCCAGCACTCGGTTGTAGCAGTTCAGCCCGAAAAAGTCCAGAGGCTGGTGTATCCGTTCCATATCTCCGTCTTTTATGACAGGCATGCAGTCCTTTTCTTCCATATACCGCAGCAGTTCCTGGCGGTAGCAGCCCTTGAATATGGGGTTTAAGTAGGAGCGGAATGTCTTTTCATTTTCAAGACGGGCTATTTCACAGTCTTTTTCATTTTCCGGGCGCAGAGGATAATGCTGCCATACATCCACGACTATGCCGGCCTTGCTGTCCTTCAGATTTTCCTGCCGGAAACGTCTGATCCCCTCCCCATGGGCAAGAAGAATATGGTGGTTTGCCTGCCTTCCGTATTTTTCCAGCTTAAAGCCCGGCGCAAAACCGCCCAGTGCATATCCCACATAGGTTGCAATCGGTTCATTGACGGTTGCCCAGAGCGGAACCGTATCCCCGAATTCCCGGTACAGTATCGATGCATATTCCCCATACCAGTCCACCACATCCCTGTTAAGCCACCCGCCCAGCCGTTCCAGCTCATAGGGCAGATCCCAGTGGTAAATGGTGGCGTTGGGAATCAAATCCCTTTTCCGCATCCCGTCTATGAGTCTTTTATAGAAATCAATTCCCTTCTGGCTGACCTTACCTTTCCCCTCCGGCAGGATTCTTGACCAGGAAAAGGAAAAACGGAAGCTGTCCAGATTCATCCGCTTCGCCAAATCCAGATCCTCCTCATACCTGTGATACATGTCACAGGCGTTTTCCGGGGTGGAACCATCCGCTATACTGCCTGGTATCCGGGAAAAGGCATCCCAGATCGACAGCCCCCTGCCATCCTCCCCGGCCGCACCCTCCAACTGGGCGGCACTGGTGGCCGTGCCAAATATAAAATCTTTAGGAAACCTTATCTTTTCCATAGGAATCCTTTCCTCCTTTATCAAAAATTCTCTGTCTTCGCCGCCCTCCAGCCGCGGTATCGGCGCAATACTTCCGTATTATCTCTAATAGTATCAATACCCGGGAAGGAAAACAACTCACAAGATTTTATCTTCCCTTTGAAATAATGTTTCCCTGCGCACAATATTTTTATATTTATTAAGAATGATGTACGCAGATATGGACGGAAAGCGCTCCGTTCCGCTCTTTTCCGGTATACCTGAGCGAGCGCTTCCTCTTACTTCTCTTTTTTACGCACAAAAAAGCCCCGTCAGATATTCCAACGGGGCGTATCGCAAAAATTCTGTCAGCGTTCTTCCTGCAAACAGGAAATAAGGGCCTGAGGATTGATAACATGAAAGGTGCAGCTTTGACTGCCTCCCGGCTGCATGCGGGTAATTTCCGTGGATGTCTCCATAGCCGCATGGTAAAACTCCTCCGGGGTCATATCCGGCCTGACCTGGCAGCAAAGTGCATAAACTCCTGCCACATAAGGTACAGTCCAGCTCCAGCCTCCATCGGCATAATAAACATACGTATCTCCCGACATATCCGCTGTGGTACGTCCGTCCATGGGAACCAGAAGGGAATTGGCAAACATATCCGGGCTGAACCACTGCCAGGCACCCAGCGTGTAATTATCAACGGAATCCGGATCAGCAGCGGGATCTATTTTCCCCAGCCCCGCAAAGGGCGCTTCTGTCTGATAATCGGAAAAGAAATCGTAATTCTGTTCTGTGGAAGTGGTAAGCACAAATATCCCTTCCTTTTTAGCCCTCTCCACAGCGTCAAGCATCACCTGCAGCCGTTTATCCTCTTCCTCATCTCCGGTAAAATCATAGCCTCTGGCTATGGCAATCACCCGTATTTTATCGTTTTCAGGCAATGTCTTGTTCACCTCAATAATCCGGTCAATCACGCGGGCATATTCCTCCCATGCAAGATTATTTTCCCCGTCCTCTTTCCAGCTTAACACATTATCCAATCCCCAGAAGTACAGCTTCGCATCCGGAGCCACACCGCAGCTGTCTCCCACAGACAGAGAAGCAAGCGCGGCAGCATGCATGGAACCCGTCTGATTCGGTGTGACATGCATTTCTTCATAAAGAGCCAGCTTGGACGCATATTCCGGATGTCCGGTATAAAGGACCTGATCGATCACCGCGATAGATACGCCCTTTCCCGTGATCCCCTGTTCATGCAGGGCTTCCACACCCAATCCGGGCTTTTTCCCTGCTTCCAGATATTCTTTGGCAGGAAAGGTATCCGACATTTCTTCCGGGAAAACCGTCTCTTCATTAAAGGTAATATTGGGAACACAGCCCTCCAGAAGCGCCTTCTCCTTTTTGTCCATATTTCTGCAGTCATACCAGCGGATATCCGCCATATCTTCCTTCAGAGAAATATATTCCTCTCCCCGGTATATCCGAATCTCCTCCGAAGGCCCCACCTGGCGGGCAAGGCCGCTGCCTGTTTCCGTCAGGCTGTCCGTAAACTCTTCCTTATCCGATGCGGTATTTCCCGGCTCTTTTCCGCAGGAAATACAGAATGTCACCATAATAGCCAGCATAATAATCATCAGGTATCGTTTCATTTTTGCTCCTATCTGTGCTTTTTGCGCACGTATACGGCTGAAGCCGTATACAAATCAGGAAGGCTGGAAGGAGCTTCCCTGTTATTTTTTTGTTCTACTGCAGTAGAATGTCTTTCATTCATTCTATTACAGTAAAATAGAATTGTCAAGCTCTTCCTGCTGCTGATTTTACCCTCTGATTTTTCCAAAAACAAAAAACTCCTGTACCCTTTCGCACAGGAGTTCTTCTTCATATAACTTTATTCTTCCATTTCAAGAAGCATTTCTTCCACAATCCCAGCCGCTTCCGCAACCAGATGGCTGCAGGGCCTGGAGGCATAATATTCCGCCGTTCTTGCAGAAGGCTTCGCACTTTCTTCCCGCTGCATTCCGGCAGACATTCCCAGAAGCTCACGGCAGATTATACTGCCTCTTCTCTCACGGAAGGCATCGCTCATTTTCCGAACCATTTCATAGGAACGGGTCTTCGCTTCTTCATCTGCAGGATCCGTATTGCCCATTTTCAGGCCGGAAAGCATGGCCATAGCCGACACAGTACCGCATACCTCACGCATCCGTCCCACACCGGCACCCATTGGCCCGGCAAGCTTCAATGCCGTCTGCCTGTCCATTCCGAAGATATCTGCATAGGTAACAAAAACAGACTGGGCACAGTTAAAGCCCGATTCAAACATATTAACTGCATCCTGTATCCTGCTTTTCATCTTCATTCCGCCTTATTTGCCTTTACCGCAGCATTTCTTGTATTTCTTTCCGCTGCCGCAGGGACAGGGATCATTGGGATATACTTTTTTATCTTTCACGATAGTTGTGGAAGATTTCTGTTCCTTGTAAAGAGCCTTCCTCGTATCTTCGTCAAAGATATCGTTCCACTCTTCCAGCTCATACAGCCAGTCAGCGCCTGCCGCTACCATATTTTTATACAGAAGGGCTTTATCAAATCCAAGGCTAACCTGGGTATCCTCTTCCATTTCTTCAATGAGATTGGATTCCGCAAGGCTGTCGTCGATTCCATCCAGGAAACCGGTCATGGTCATGATATCCACATCATATTTTTCAGCCAGTTCCTTTACGGTACCTGTAACCACCTCGTCAGGATTCTTTAAAAGCTGGGCGTAGATTTCTTTTTCCTTTTCAAAATATACTGCCCAGAGTCTCTGCAGATCTGCTTTGTTGGCTGTTTCAGAGTAAGCCATTGCTCTCCATTGTTCCAATAATGCCATTTTTATCACCTCGTCCATGTATTTTCACCGGTCAGGACCGGTTCTTTTATTCAGCATTGCTTTCTTAAGCATTGCTGCTGCAGGATTAGCCGCATCTTTCTTTGCTGACGCTCAGAATAGAAATAGTATATAACAAAATGGCGGTAAAGTCCAGCGGGTCATTGCATACTGTGGGTGGTGGTGGGTGGGCAGAAGAATCTCCTTGTGTCCCTCTCCCTGCCTGGGGCATCCCGGATTTTCTCCGGCAGCGGGTTCTATGGTCCGGCAGCTTCAGACAAAAAAAGAGGCTGTTTCTAACTATTTTGCACGCAGACTCCGCTGCCAACGCAGCTGAAACTCCTCCCTATGGTCGTCAAACAGCGCTGCTAAGGGCGGCAGCGGAGTCTGTGTGCAAAATAGTAAGAAACAGCTCTCTTTTTTTGAGATGAAGCTGTCGGACCATAGAACCCGCTGCCGGAGAAAATCCGGGACGCCCCAGGCAGGGAGAGGGACACAAGGAGATTCTTCTGCGGGGAAGGTTTCGGAGTAGGGAGGTAAAAAGATACGGGTAGATATGTGGATATAAGGGAATACAATACTATGAGAGAGAGAACGCACTTGTTGCTTTCGCTATCTTGGCGGCTATACAAGCTTATTGGAGAGTAGAAAAATTTACATCTTGATGGTAAAATGTGTAAAATAAAAAAAAATGGCAAATTTTAGTTTTGGGAGGTTGAGAAGATGGAAATATGGGACGGATATTGGGAAGATGGCTCGTTGGCAAATAAAGATTTAGTTCGCGGAGAACCAATACCCAATGGTTTATATCATATGGTATGTGAAATCTTAGTTCGCCATATAGACGGCGATTATTTGCTCATGCAAAGAGATTTCCGCAAACCAAATTTCGGAGGATATTATGAGGCAACCGCTGGTGGTTCTGCGTTAAAAGGTGAGGACAAGATTACTTGTGCGAAACGGGAATTGTTTGAAGAAACGGGTATTACAGCGATTTCATTAGAGGAAATAGGCCAGTATATTTCCCATGATACAATTTACTATCAATTTCTTTGTATTACGGATTGCGGTAAAACAACAGTATCACTTCAAGAAGGTGAAACAGTGGCATATAGATGGCTGACAGAAAATGAATATATTGCTTTTGTCAATTCTGTCCATATGATACCAGTTCAAAAAATTCGCTATGCCGATTTCTTGAAAAAGTTAGGATATATACAAAGTTAAACGGCGATTTATAAGGGTTTTGGATGAGGCCAGCAAGCAAAAATGCGGCGCGTTTTCAAGGGAAGGGGTATAAAACTTTCAATGCTTTTTGTTTTCTTCGGTGCAGCGTCCTTAGCTTTTCCAGCAAATGGATTGACTAAAATCGTCGGTTTTGTTATAATGCAGAAAACCGACGATTTTAGTCAATAAGGGAGGGATATTATGCAGGATACGGAAAAGCATACTTTGATAGTAAATGCCGCCGCTGCTTTATTTGCTAAGTATGGGTATAAAAAAACTACAGTTGATGAAATTGTAGCAGAAGCGGGTATATCAAAAGGGTTATTTTACCATTATTATCAAAATAAAAAGCAGGTCTATCTTTATATTTATGATACTTATACTGCGGCTTTAAGCGAGAGTGTGGGAAAGGAGGTTGATACAAGCAATGCGGACTTTTTTGACAGGTTGAAGCAGATTTCGCGTTTAAGGATAGCATTTATTAATCAATTTCCTGATTTATGGAATTTCTTATATTCTGCATATTATGAACAACATCCGGATGTAGCCTGTGAGATAAAAGATAAAAACAAAGAGCTTTTACAAAAAAGCTATGCGGGGGTTGCTGTTAATATTGACTGGTCAAAGCTGAAAGAAGGGGTTTCTCCCAACACTGCTATTGCTGCTGTCACGTGGCTTGCAGAGGGTTTTGTGCGTGAAGTCAATAGTCATGGGTTAGTCTTTGATGAAAAAATATATTCCGAATTTGATAAGTATATCGAATTGTTAAGAACCGGGATTTATAACCCGGAGAATGGAGGCTGATTATGCCATGCTTTGAAAATTCAGGCGCTAAACTCTATTTTGAAGAAACAGGTTGTGGCAATCCATTGATTTTTCTGCATGGTGCCGCATGGGATATGCACCAGTGGGATGAACAGATAAGATATTTTTCTAAAGAGTATCGGGTAATCGCTTTAGATGCCCGCGGCCATGGAAAATCATCCCTCCCTCCGGGAAAAGTGTCACCCGATATATTTTGGCGGGATGTAGTTGCGATGATGGATTTTTTGAGTATTCCAAAAGCAGTCATTTGCGGTCTTTCCATGGGAGGGCACGTTGCCATTCAGACAGCAATTTATGCGGCGGAGCGAGTTGAGTGTATTATACTGATAGGGGCGATATGTACCAACCGGTTTAATAATTATGAACGAATTGTTCTTCCGATTAACCGCTTTTCCTTACGCCTTATGCCTATGAGCTGGATTGCATGGAGTATATCTGCGGGTATGGGAAATTTTAACCCCGAAGCCAAGCCGTATATCCGCAGGGTTGTAGGGAGTCTCAATCATGATGCTTTTAATCGTGTTTGGAAGGCTGTAACAAGTATGGAGAGCAGGGACGGACTGTCAAAGATCACTTGCCCTGCTTTAATTCTTATTGGTGACCATGACAGCATGACACGGCGGCAGCAGCAATACATTCATGAGCATATCCGCAATTCAAGTTTAGTGATAATTGAAAATGCACATCATGGTACTAATCTGGATAACCCGGAACAGGTGGAAAAAGAAATAGAAAAATTTTTATTGAAATCTGTATAGTCTTCTTTCAGCGGGGCATACTGTTATTATCATCGGAACCCCCTCCTTTGATGATTCATGAACCGGGGGGTTTGCTCTCCGGTTTGTGATTACGCAAGATAAATAATTACTTATCCTCCCATTACGGGGAGGATTCCTCCCCTAGTTCAGGATCCCGTCTGCAGCAGCAGTGCTGCAGGCGGGATTTTGCTTTTTGGGAATGGATACGGCGGCGTTTTTCAGTCACTGATTACGACGGTACTGTGTTTCATGTGATTTGTAATATTTTTCATTGATTTAACAATTACAGGCGCAATTATATCATTGCCCTTTCAGCGTCAATGATATATCATTAGATAAGAACTAGACAAACTTGCAAAGTGAGGTAATTCTTATGAAGCTCAACACAAAACGGACTATTCTGGTAGGTCTGGCTTTTCTGTCTATCAGCGCTTTCTGGCAGCTGTATGACAGCATTATTCCGCTGATTCTCAAGAACACTTTCCATATCAGTGATACTGTTTCGGGCGGTATTATGGCTATGGATAATGTGCTGGCGCTGTTTATGCTTCCTTTTTTCGGAAGTCTTTCCGATAAGGTACATACCCGTCTTGGAAGGCGTACGCCTTTTATTTTGTGCGGGACGGCGGCGGCGGTCATTGCAATGCTGTTTCTGCCTTTTGCTGATAATATTGTTTCTCTTGGGCTGTTTGTGACCGCGCTGTGTGTTACGTTGGTTGCTATGGGGAGTTATCGTTCGCCGGCGGTTTCGCTTATGCCGGATGTTACGCCAAAACCGCTTCGTTCCAAAGCAAATGCCATCATTAATCTGATGGGAGCAGTCGGCGGGGTTATCTCTCTGATTTTGATATCTACGCTTATTCCTAAAACAGGAAAGCCCGATTATTTCCCTATTTTCCTTGTTGTGGCGTTGGTTATGGCCGCCTCTGTGCTAATCCTGCTTTGGAAAGTCAAGGAAAATCCTTTGCGGGAGGAGAGGGAAAAAATTGATCTTGCTTTGGACATTGAAGAAGGTACTGTTCAGGAGGAAGGTACGGTCAGTGCACCGATGGCTCCTGAGGTTAAGAGGAGTCTGATACTTATATTGATTTCCGTTTCCTTCTGGTTTATGGGTTATAATGCGGTTACTACGGCATTTTCCAAATATGCGCAGATTTACTGGGGGATTCAGGGCGGCGGTTTTGCCAACTGTCTGCTGGTGGCTACGATCGCGGCTATTTGTTCTTATATTCCTGTGGGAGCTATCGCATCCCGTATCGGCCGTAAAAAAACGATTTTGGGGGGCGTTGTATTGCTGGCGTCCATGTTTGCACTGGGTGCGACCGTAAAGGAATATCATGTGTGGATCAATGGGCTGTTCGCGCTGGTCGGCGTGGCGTGGGCTGCCATAAATGTCAATTCCTATCCTATGGTGGTGGAAATGAGCAAGGGAAGTGATATCGGTAAATTTACCGGTTTTTATTATACTTTTTCCATGGCCGCGCAGATCGTTACTCCTATTCTTTCCGGTTTTCTGCTGGAACATGTAGGATATCATACGTTATTCCCTTATGCGGCCCTTTTTGTAACCGCAGCCTTCTTTACCATGCTGTTCGTAAAACATGGAGACAGCAAGCCAATTCCTAAAAAGAGCAAGCTGGAAGCTTTTGATGTGGATGACTGAGGAGATAAAAATGGATAAAAAGAAAAAAACACCAAAACAAATAGCGGCCCTGGTATGTGTAGGGCTGCTGGTATTGCTTTATGTCGTCACCCTGGTTGTGGCTTGTCTGAATTTTCCCGGCGCAGACCGGCTGTTCCAGGCCTGTCTGGTGGCGACTGTGGGGCTTCCTATTCTTTTATGGATTTATATGTGGCTGTATGGAAAGATGAAGGACAGGTTTGAGGAACGGGATTCGGAAGAGTAAATTTAAAAAATAAGAAAAAAGTACCCTGTTTGTCCGGCACGGGAAAAGAATTGTGTCTGGCGGGCAGGGTACTTTTTATTTATGGGAGAATTAGAAATATGCGGAAATCCTACTGGACAATTATATTGTATGGAACCTCCTGATCTCCTAAAGCAAATAGCAGGCGATAGGTTCCGGCTGTAATGTTTACCGGCACAGTAACTTGTATTTCTTGATCACCTTTTCCAGCTGTAATTATGTCATTTCCGGTCACGGTCCAGTTTTGTGAATTTTCATAACCTCCCGCTTCTTTTTTCCGGGTTTTCACCTCGATTTTCAGAGGACTGATTTCCGTATTCTCTATGGAATAGGATACGATGAATGTAATTGTCTCACCCGCTGAAGCTATGCGGCTGGATGATTCTGCGAGTTCTGCTTTAAGGCTATAGGAAGGATTCGGTTTGACTGTATATGAAACGCTCGTTAATTTTTTTACCGTTGTTCCCACATTTTCACCTACAGGGAATACCTCAGCTGTTAACTCATAACCACCAGGTGTTATGCCGGCAGAGTTTACAGTATCCATGCTTATGGTATGCGGATCTTTATCTTCCAGGAGTATATAAACCTTTGTTCCACTTGGATAATAATCTTTATCTTCATATCTGAATACTGTTCCTTCCGGAAAGTCACTGTCATCTTTTTGTGCTAAAACTACGGCAGCACCATTTTGCCATCTGGTGTCACAATTGGGCTGTATACTCAAAGTAAATTCCTGTTTTCCTTTTGAATACATCTCTGCATCCCCGCAATTCAAGCTGATTACAGCATCCTGATTCTGAATGGTAAATTCTGCCCTCTCCGTATCTGCACCTGTTTCGTTACGCAGACGCAGGTTATAGCTTCCGGCAGGTAGTTGCTCATTAACAGAACCAAAATCTACAATAAAAGTTAATACTGTATCTTCCATTATGTTACTGTTAAGTGTTCCATCCCCCCACATCTTATAGAATTTGTCTATATTCAGCCTGCCATCCGCCTCAGTCTCCATCGCTTCATACATGTAAAAATCAGACATTCCCAGCAAAGTCAATCTCGTTCCCTCCGGCAGCGCAATGATTTTGTTGTCGCTCGTATTCCACAATTCCAGCCATAAATCATTGGATGACGTGGCTTCTCCCAATTCGAACGCTACAGTCAGGGCACTATTGGGAGAAATATTTACCTGTTCCGCATACCCCTCTTTTTCCCTCCTGTTATATTCCCTTCCTGGCATTGTCTTAATTGATTTTACTACAGACTTCTTCCAATGGATATTAAGAGTTATTTGGGCTTTCCCCCCTTCATCTTGAAGTGTAAGGATAACCTTATCCGGCTCCTCTTTTGGGGTAAAAGCAGGGTTATTTTTCAGGCTGAACTCAATAACAGCCTGGTAGCGGCTATCTGTAGTGCCAATCTTTATACCCGCTTCTTTATATGAGGCTAAGTCGTACGATTCCGTCATAAGATCCGAGGTATTCCAGCCCTGGGACTTTACCGGCTGCATGGTAATGGAAAATTGCCCTGTCTCTAAATCACCAGTTCCAGCAGTTACAAGGTTCGGACTTTCCTTATCCACTCCTGCCAGCAGTAAATTCCGGCTGGCTCCTGAAGGTATCACCAGGCTTCCCGTATAATTGCCGCTCTGTGTAGCATAAAGATCCACTGTCTGATCAGCCAGAGTGCTTGCCTTTGTAACAATCTCCACAAACATTGTGGTTTTGGTATTATCCCCGGAACGAGTCAGTTCTATCTCCAGCATTCCCAGGCTTTTACTGCTGGAAATCCCTTCATTCCAATAGGTAAGATAAAACTCTATGTGGGGAATTCCTCCGTCTGTAGCGGTTGCAGTGGATTTTCCTATCACAGTATTCTTATCGCTTTCACTGGCAGATGCAGTGGATATCACTTTTCCCTTCGCACTTCCTGCGTCAATAAATCCGGAACCAATTCGCATAAAAAGTCCAAAGGTTGTCAGAGGGGAAGCCTTTAGTTTCTCTTTTTCTTGTACAATTTTACTTTTTATTTCATCTGTATCCATGGATGCCTCCGGAGTTTCATTGATATCGGAGGTAATCCACTCCCCTTTTATTCCATTTTTAGCTGCATCCGTTAAGACCAGAGTCCCCGTGGGAATAATAACCTTCGTAATTGTAAAAGAAGAGCCTTTCTCGGCAGGCGGAAGTTCAATACTACCGGTTACCACAGAATATCCTTCCTTATCAACGTTGCCACTGCCCACAGCGAAGTTTTCAGCTGTCAGAACTGTATGACGTACCGCTGCCGCATTACTTCCCTTAACACGCCAGTATCGATAATCACTTCCCACATTTTCATAATTCAGTTCTTTTCCGTCCTGATCTGCGAATCCTCCATCACTATTATTAGTATCATCTTTCTTTATTCGTGCATAAGCATACGCATCCGCTTTATCACCCGCGAGCATATAAGCATAGCCGGAAACTGCACCAAATACTTCATTTGATTTATCGTCCGTATAGGATACACGGAATACTGTTCCGGTATCAAAAAGAATAGTATTGGGAATCTGTTTAATTCTGTCTAATTCCACATTTTTTTCGTCTTTATCTATGCTTTTAAAATTAGCTGTTTCTATTACTGCGGAATCAAGAATAAGTGTACTTCCCGCCTGAAGCACCAGGCTGTTTTCTCCTTCCGCTACACCGTCCCTTGCACCATGGTCACCAATACGATTCAGTGAATACAGTGTCGTCTGGTTAGGATTTGCCACATCTGACTTACCTGACAGCTGTATATGAGAGTTATACAGAACTACACGATCGGCTCTTTGAATTGCTTCCAAAGATCTGGTTACACCAGTTGCCAATCCACTGTCATCTAAAACCGGAGTTCCGTAATTCTTCAATGTTACAAGGCGGGTGGAGCCTGCATCACAAGAGGCACCGCTGCCAAATACCCCTCCGGCTATTCTCATCTCCGGCATTAAGTCTGCATCTCCGGTATTGTAGCCTGTTCCATCAATATATACATGCGAAGTACCCTTTACGGTTATTGTTGTATAATCTATCTTATCACCGCCTCCGTAATCTCCTCCTGCATAGACAGAACCATCTACCTTCAATATGGAGGGCTGCAGTTCAGTTTTCTCACCACCATGTGTCTGATAATACTTACATTCTCCTGAGGCTCCTTCGCCAATATGCAGATGGGTGGAACCATTCACAGTCCCCCTGTAACCACCGCCGAAAACGTTTCCGCTCACCGTTCCCCCAACCAGATTGACAAAAATCAAATCTTTGGGCTTCCCTTCTTTCGGTCCGTCATCACTCAATTCACTGCCGCCGTAAAGATTACCCTTCACCCAGCCTGCGGACATATTAATGGTGGAGCCACCATAAACCAGACGCTGTCCCGTTATTCCAAGCGCACCGCCATAGACGGATCCTTCTACAATACCTCCGATGATTTCCACAGCAGTCTTACCCATTACAATTCCGTTCTTACCGCCGCCGTAAAGATTACCTTTTATATTGCAATCCTCGGATAACGATACATAAGCATTGCCTTCCATTTCGGCATTCTCTCCGCCTCCGTATATATTTCCGAAGATTACTGCATTACCCTGAACAAATAGCTTAACGACTGATTCTCCCGTTACCCGTGCACACTTTCCAAAACCTTCTTGGGTAATTCCCTTGCCGCCGCCGTAAATACCTCCTTTGACTTGGGCATTTCCTTTAATTGTTATTGTAGCATTTCCGCACAGATACGCATTTTTGCTTGTGTCATAATCACCGCCATTATATACGTATCCCTCTCCACTGGCATAGATATTCGTAACAACAGCCTCTCCATCTATTATAATGTTTACTATTCCAGTTAAGCTTCCAAACTTAGATGGATCCCCAGAAAGTTTTTCACCTTTCTTTACTTCATTGTCTCCGCCTTTTCCTGCAGCAAAAATATTAGTTACTATACCTCCTTCCATATTTATCTTTATAGTTGAAGGATTCCCATCATCAGAAATTACATAGGCCGCAGAACCGGCGCCATAAAGATTACCTACTTCACCACCTTGCATATTTATTGTTATTGTACCAGAATAAGTTGGAACACTCTGCTCACGTCCTGAGCCGGCGGCATAGAGATTTTGCACCTTCCCTCCATTTATGTTAATTTCGGTTTTCCCGGTAAATGCAGCTCCATTACTCTGAAACCCCTGGTTACCTCCTACCAAGGTTTTTACATTGCCGCCTTTCACATTAATTTTCACATTACCATTTTTAATTTCTCCATTGGCGCAACCGCCGATAATTTTATCAATATTTGCAGTCCCTCCAACTGTAATATCAGCTAGTTTTTCACTAACATCTACACTGCTTACGCTTCTTGCATATCCCACAATTCTTAAAACAGTTCCACTGTAAACGTTTATTTTCCCAACCTTATCAACTTTACCCTGACCGGCTCCATATAAATAAAATTTTAAATTGTTTTGAATTCCTTCACCAATTGTGATATCATACCCATTTCCGTAAATATGCTGTATTGTTTCTACTTTAAGGTTTTCAAAACAGATATCTTCCTGCAGATTGATGTAGGCGTCGTTTCCTACCGTTCTTCCCTTTAAAGAAATATTTCCTTCCATTCCGGTAATTGTAACTGGAATTTTAGTAGGAAAATTCTTACACTCATCATCCGACAGTCGATAATCACTGACCAGAACAATTTTATTTTCCTCAACACTCTTCCCATCGACTAGCTTCAGCAAATCAGATGCTTGCTCCAATGTCTTAACTGCATTTTTTTCTGAATCTCCACTCTCATTATCATCACCTCCGCTCTGATCCACATAAATAACATTATTCACCACTGCAGCATCCACCGGATCTGAGTAAAAAGTCACCTCACCATTATTCGTCCGCGCCCGCATAAGCCTGACCGCCTTCACCTGACAGCGAAGCTGCTGCCTGCTGCCCTTTGGAAGCAATTCTCGTCGGTATTCCTTTCCCACTGCGCCATCAATATCTGCCCAGTTCACTGCATCTGCATCACCCTGCTGTGCAATCTGCCACTGATAGGAAAGGCTGTAGCCCTCCGGTACGCTCACAGGTTCACCTGTATTGTTATCTATTAATATGTATACAACATATTTTTCTTTGCTTTCCTTTTTTATCCCAAATTGATACTTATCTGCACTTTCCCACACAGAATAAAGAGAAATCTGCTCCCTGCCCTTTGTATCAAAAGAGCTGCCGGATGTCAGCAAAGAGGAACCTTCCTCAGACGGATCTTCAGTCCACCCGGAAAAGGTATGGGAGAAAAAAGCATCCTCTTCATATGCCGCACTGATTTCTTCGGGACACTCAGGCAGTTGGATCCGGCCTTTCAGTGAAGTAACCTCCAACTCTATCTGATCATCAAGAATTACTTTTACGGTACCGTCAGCCAAGTGGTAACCGGCAGCCAACGCAGCATCAAGAAATGAAGTATTATCTTCTGAACAAATCACACATCCTGACTGTCCCGGGTAAAAAAGGGTGTCCGGATTTTTAATTTCCTGCTGTGTAATGTAACTGGTGGTATATTGTTTCTTTTCAGAATCGTTCCGAATCTGTTTTTTTGTTTCAGCATCCTGCGTATCCGGGTTCTCCGTAACAGCGCCGTCTGTATTCTCAACAGTTTCATCTTCTTCTGTGGATTCCGTCGGCTGCTCCTTTACCGCCGGTGCCGCAATTACCGTATTTTCTTTCTCTGGTGCAGTGGACAAAGATACCTTTCTTCCGGATGATCCTGCCGATAAAAACTCGGGTATACTTTTGCTTTCATAAACAGCAGAATACACATGCCTGTCTTTTTTCTGTATTTCCTTCCTGGCGGAAAGAGACTCCACACCTTCTTTTTCCTGCTGTGGTTCCTCTTCTTTCTGATCCAATTCCGGGCGCTGTACAGAAGCGGCGGATTCATGGGCCTCCTGCTCTCCGGCTTCTTCCGGGCTTTCCGTTTTTTCTGCCGATTCTTTCTGTCCTTCCGTTTCTTTTGGTTCTTGTGTTTCTTTTGATTCTTTTATCTCATCCTGTTCTTGTGTTTCTTTCGGTTCTTCTGTTTGTTCCTGGCCGTCCTGAGTGGAGTCTGTTTCTTTTTCTACAGAAGATTCCGTTTCCTGTTCCGCTGCTGTAGATGTGGAATCCTCCGTTTCCTCTGTTTCCGTTTCCTCTGTTTCCGTTTCCTGACTATCCTCTTCCGTAGTCATATCCGGCTCTGTTTCGTTTTTCTCAGCATGTACGATTTCTTTACCCGAGAAAAGATTTCGAATAGCCGTATACCCGGGCGCGGTTTCTTTATTATGTCCTGAAAATGCATAATCGCCAAAGCCGGTAATGCTTTCCGGAAGTACCAGCTCTCCTTTCAATCCGCCAAGGCCATAAAAAACATATGCGCCGATATAAGTAACCCCTTCTTCAATATTCAGAGAGTGTATTTCTTCCGCATAGTCAGAAAAAGGTGCGGTATCCGCACTGAAATCATCCATACCTCCGTTTCCAGAAATAGTAAGGACTCCATTCTTCAGTGTTCCCTTTACATTTTCTCCTACCTGAACGGAAACAGAATCACTGCCTGTTGCATAGGCAGCCATAACATTAATATTTATCTGGCAAAACAGCATGCTAAGAACAAGCAGGGCGGCGATGGAACGATGCCTCCAACCATGTCGTATCCTTAATTCTTTCTGTTTTTTTATCCTCATGCCTGTTCCTCCATAACATATTTTTTATATCAATTAACCGTCTATATTTATAGAGTCCGCAAAAGATTCGGAAGCTTTGCTCATATTTTTATCACTGTTTGATTTCAGCAATACCAATGAATAAATCTCATGACCGGAAGACTGGAAAGTATATCCATCCTCTGTCTTGCTTACCCTTTTATCCGTATTATCCGGTATTATGCCATCGGGCAGAGACAGCTTTACAGCTTTTGAATCATCCGTACAATTCATGGTAAGCACAGCCGCTATATTTCCGGCTTCATCTTCTATGGAATATTGATTGCCTAATGCTAATGTAAATGTAGCTGAAAGGCTTTTGGAATAGGGCTGCGTTGTTTTAACCGTTACAGTGACTCTCTCCTCACCTTCACCAGGAATAATTCTGATGTTCTCCGTATTTGCCTTTCCTCCCCTTATAGTCCCCTTTACTTTTTCTGCCTTACCGTTTTGGACCACTACCTCATATTCGATATCTGCTGATGTCACTCTCAAAGAATCCACCGAGTTATAAAGTGCAATCTGAAAGTCTTTATTTTGTGGATCGACATAATAGTTCGGCAATTCTTTCGGCGTTTCTCTGAGCAAATCACTGGTAAAATAAAATTCCGATGCTTCAGCTACCGTCTTTTCTGTTTTCTGCAATACATAACGCGCCGCGGTATATCCTCCGAATATCAGAACTGCTGTCTCTGTCAATATCAGCAGCACAGCGATTCCGGGCAATCCTTTCTTCCTTCTCACATTTCTTTTCTTCATTCTTTCCCCTCACCCGTCAGTCCGGTTTTGCTCCCGCCTGTTTTGCATCAACTGTCAAGGTTATCAGATCAATTTCATCCGCATAGCTATCCTGATTCTCATCTCCAGGCCAGGTCACAGCCAGTACATATGTATGTTCCTCTTCCACACTATGGGGTAGATATCCTCCATTCCAAATCGTAGAAAACGATTCCTGTGACGGAGTTTCCCACTTCACATAATTTCCAGTGATCACACTGTCTTTTTGTGTCTCGTCCTCTAATGACAATTCATACTGCAAAGGAAGATTCCCCGTCGTTGTAACAGTAATGGAATAATCCTGGGACACTTCACTGATCTTACCTGCTTCCTTATAATTATTGACTGCAAATGTAATTGTTTTTGTATTTCCAGGCTTCAGTTCGCTTAATTTCTCTGTAAGATCAATTGTTGAATTCATGGCTACCGCCGCTGCCTGTGCCGAACCGGTACCGGCGCCTGTGATGTAGTAACGGGCATTCGTTATTCCGAATACCAGCATACAGACAAAAAGGAAATAAAGCAGATAACAGATTACCCGCCGCATAGTCAGCTGTTTTTTCATTCACCTGCTCCTTTCTCTCCCGTTTTCTTTTGATCTGATAGTAACCATGCTGCAGATCCCAGCAAAAAAATACAGGCTGCAGCCAATGGTGACCGAACAGCGAGAAACAGTTTTCCGGCCTTCGGAATAATCCATTTCACCTTTCCCGCCACCTGTTCCGACCGTACCGGAGCCGCATCCTGTATATTATTGGCATCTCCTTTTGTACGATAACCTCCGGCATCCGATGCAATGATTCTATGGGTAGTATAAAAACCGTCTTCTGAGAATGTGATAATATCCCCGTTCTTATAATCTGTCTGGCGGTGAATCACAATCAAATCTCCTGCCGAGACCGCAGGTTCCATACTGCCTGAAAGAACCGACAGACAGGAGTAACCAAACAGGGCAGGAAGCTCATGTTCCCCAAAAACAGAGCCTGCAAGCTGCAAAAGGATTACTGCCATAAGCACTATGGAAAAAAGCTTTGCCGCTGCCTTCAGAAGCTTTCCGAATATCTTCATAGGTCAGCCTCCTCCTTCCGCATGAATGCTTAAATTCAGCGTATACGAGCCTCCCTGTTTTCCCGCTGCGGTATCCGTCTCATCCATCCCGCTTTCAAAGGGCCATTCCCAATCCAGCTGATAAACGGCTTCCTCTCCTTCTTCCAATACCGCATTCAATGTAAGAGTATTTCCCTCCGCTAAAGAACCTGACTTCGCATTTTCTTCCAGTCCCAGCGGTTTCAATGTAAACTTCAGAGGAAGATAGGAAGAACCTGCTGCTTCTTTCAGGTATAATATAAGTGTCAGTTTTTCTTTTCTGGTATTTTTTAATCGAAACCGGTAAAAGCCGCTGGATCCGGGCGCGATTTTCTCATTTTCCCCGGTTTGTGGATTATAAAAAAGATCAATAACACTATTCTGTTCCCAGGATATATAGCCCCCGTCTTTTTGTTCGCCTTCCACATGAAGGCTTCCTTTATCGGAATCCTCAGGAATACTTCCTCCTCCGTCGCCACTGCCTTCCTGTCCGCCGGCATTCTCCTCTTCTCCTCCCACTCCGGAAGCGTCGGGATTTACAGAAGTGCCGGGTATGGGAGAAGATTCGTTTTGTCCCGTATTGCTTTCCGTTGATTCAGCCGGAACAACAGGTATATCCGGTCTTACCGGATTGTCTGATTCACCGGATAAAGAAGGGACTGACGGTTCCGGTTTCCTATCCATTCCAGCGGAAAAGGCATCATTTCGGCCTTCACCGCTCCCGATAGGAGTTACGATACCATCGCCGATAATTACTCCGCCCTGCCCCGTCATTTCTGTTTCACCGTCCGGTGTCAGAATAACGCCGCCCGGGTGGATTGCCGTACCATCCGGCAGCGTCACCATGCCATCCGCAGATACATTAATCTCTCCTGACGAAAATTGCCGGTTGGTAAGAACCGTATCATCTGTAAGAATGATATAGGTAGGATCGTTCACTCCCCCTCCGGGTAATACAACATTTCCGTCCGGAAGGTATACGTTTCCTCCGGGCGTAACAATAACGCCGTCCCGTATGGAGGCCGTACCCGCGGGTGTTGTCACCATACCGTCCTTATCCTCATAGCAAATCCGATCCGGATTGATAAAAAGGGTACCGTTATCCAGTTCAATTTCAATTTCCAGTATTCTTACATCAACGGAAAGCTCAATTATATATCCGCCGCCTGTTTTCATATCAACAGATACGGCTGTCTCTGCACTGCTGTCACGCACGATTTCAAGTTCCTTCTGTGCAGCGGACGTACCATCACTATTCAGCACATAAATGGTATGCTGTCCTTCAGGCACGTTGGAAAACAGGAACCCGCCATCGGAATTGGTTACTGTGCGCAGCGGGTCACTGTGAAGCTCCAGGCTGCGTGAGGCGGCCGGTGTTCCGTCGGTATAAAATACCCTTCCGGTAAGATGTATGGTTTCCCCGGCAGAAGGTAAATCCGGTGCCAGCAGAATGGTATCTATAATCTGGCCAAGCGAAGGGGGTTCTGAATTATTCCCCAGTATAAAACCCACGATGCCGGATGTTACCAGCGCCAACAGCAGAAGGAGCAGGAGCAGCGGCAGACCGGGAAAGTTTTTTCTCTCTTTACTCTCAGCCAGGGAGGTGTAATTCTGTTGTTTCATCATGGCGATCCTCCTTTGAAAAGCAATAGGTTCAGCCTATGGAAAAAGGGGCGGAATCCGTCCCTTTTTCCGCGGGCTGAACACCATCGGCGGATCCGCCCCCCGGCACAGGAGGGGCGGAAACTTTATGGAGATTAGGGTGCAGGAGTTGAAATAACCTGTTCAGCAGTGATAGCAATAGTCAGTGCATATATTGGTGCATTATCGCCGTAAGTACCGATTGCGGTATCCTCTTCGTCACCGCTTGGACTGCTATTTTCCCATGTCCACCAAACACGTACTGTTTTTGAATTATTAGAAGTTTCCCAACTAATATCATTCTTAAAAGCACTTTTTATTTCATCTTTCAAATTTGTTTCTTCTACATTAAAATTGTCCGGTTTATTCTCATTAACAGGATCAGTTAATACAGCATATTTCATCCTAATACCTTTTTCATTTGTTGCACGAATATCCACATCACTCACTTTAACCAAAACATCACTCTTATTTGTTACAACAATATCAAAATATCCATAGACTCCCGGAGCCAATTTGCTTTCTTTTACACCATCATTTACCGGCGGATACCAATGAGTCGAAAAAAATTCTATATCTTGGGTATTCGTTAAGAATGATGTATCATTCCCTTTAATATCCACATCAAATTTCGCCACCGTCGCCGACCCTGTTGCCGATACCGTAGTAACATACTTCGCCATAGTCCCGCCTGTCAGACAGGTGGTCACCATAGTAAGCGCCAGTGCCAGGGCGCCAAGACGCGCTGTATAGGATTTTTTCTTCATAGCCATCGTCCTCACTTTCTGTTTTTTCGGGAACCAGATCTGTCTGCACAGACACGGTTCCCATGTGCCTGCGGCACTCTATCCCAGGCACACCTTTCTCACCTGGTACTGTACAGCCCATTTCCGCTCTGTGCCCGCATCCATAGGCAGTGCATACATTTGGATTTACTGCTCTGCAGTCTTCCCATTCTCTTTTTCGGCTTTCAGCGCCGACAGCTCCGCCTCCAGTTCTGCTCTGCTGACAGCCTCCTTTTTATCCGAATGATATCGGATTCCAATATCCCAGATAAAAAAAAGCAGCAAAGGCAAAACAATAAAAAGAAGCATGCCCGTTGTCGTCTGCATGAACAACAGCGCATTACCAAGGCCGGAAATACGGCCGCCTTTCCAAATCCCCTGTATCTGATCAGCCGCTACACTGAGATGATCCTCCGCGTCATTGGCATCCCCTTTGGTTATATATCGGGGAAGACCGTCTTCTCCGTCCGTCACTGCTATAATACGATGGGTGACTGCCGCTCCGGAATCCAGATAACAAATCACATCCCCCACCCGGAGCTTTTCTGTTTCCGTCTTATGGATAAAAACCAGGTCACCTGTCTGAATAGCCGGTTCCATGGAACCGGACAGGACAATGGCAGGCTTTATTCCAAGCACACCGGGAAGTTCCTCCGGATTTATGTAGCTGTTGATAATCAATACCAGATTAATAACAATTACAGGTATAAACAGCAGGCATAACAGGCCGCCGATTATACCTGACAGTGTGATCTTTTTTCGTTTTCGATTCATAAAAACAGCCTCCTGTTTAGGTAAAAAACAGCAAAACAGGCGGCAGTTAAAACGTCTGCCGTCTGCTTTTTCTGCCGTTACATACGGACACCCTTCATTCATTTACCAATCAGATAATGAGCAGATTCATTTAACAGAAGTATCTAATTTCTATTAAAAGCTTATTTTTAGCAATAAAAATGACACCAATTAAACGTAATAGACATCCTTACGCCCAATCGGAAAATTACTTTCAAAAAAAATATACTTAGCCATTAATATAATCATTACAGTAGTATAAATAATTTATTAATATATTATCTACTATTTTTAAATTATGCAATCTATCTTTTTCATTTGGCAATGCCATATTTATGTCATCAAAAATGACACTAATACCTTGCATTTTTTCATATCTTGTGTATACTAAAAGAAAAGGGGGAGATTTCATGCAATTTTATGAGAAACTGATATTTTTATTGAATCTGACACAAACCTCAAACCGGATGCTTGCCCATGAGCTGCAGGTTGATCCTTCTCTTATCAGCCGTCTGCGGACCGGTACCCGGGGCGTCCCCCATAATCGTGAACATATTAAAGCCATGTCTTCCTATTTCGCCAGGAAGTGTACCACGGAATACCAGCGTCAGGCTCTTTCCGAAATGTTGGGAATAAAACTGGCGCTCACCATGAAGGCGGAGCAGCTTTCCGAAATTCTTTATTACTGGCTCTGCGGAGACGCCGATGAAGTCGGACGTTTTATACATACCTTTGAAACTTTTGCGGTAGGGGATGTAGATACCAGTCAGAAAATAGAATCCTGCGACCTGAAAGCAGATAACATGGCCTACTATGGAAAAGAAGGGAAACGTGCTGCGGCCCGGGCTGTTTACCAGCATTTGCTGTCTATGGAAAATCCATGTACGGTTTTCCTCTATTCGGACGAATCAGACGATTGGATTTCTGAGGATTTTGATTTTCTTAATAATCTTCAGCTTTGGGGGCTTACTCTTTTGCAGAAGGGTTTCCGTTTATGCCAAATCGCTCCTCCTGCCGTTTCCGCCGATATGGCATTTGAATCGCTGATCCGGTGGACGCCGCTGTACATGACAGGCCAGGTAGATGCTTATTTTTATCCCCGGCTCCGGGACAATGTCCATCGCCGTACACTTTTGGTTATACCAGGAGAAATCGCCATGACGTCCAATTCGGTTGCTTCTCAGCGGGACTGTACGGTTACTATTTTAACCGCAGACAGCAGGCTGACGGAATCCTACGGAATCCAATTTCAGGAGTATCTATCCCTCTGCCGGCCCATGCAGCGTATTTATACCAGGCCAGAACAGCTGATGCAGTGTTTTACACAATTTCTGTCTCTCAACGGGGCACGGATCCAGATGGTGACCTCCTTGTCCGCAGAAACGGCGCCGCCGGAACTAATGACCTACTGTATGGAAAAAATACAGCAGCCTAACCTGAAAAAGCTGGGAGGCATGTATCTGCAGGAATTGGATCCCAGCGAAGAAAACCGTGAAAATTTTGAATTTATCGATATTGCCTATCTTGCCAAGGCACAGGAGGTCCGAGACGGCAAAGTCCCTATTATGCTGTCATATGGAGATAATAATCTGCCGCTTTATTACACGTCGGAAACATATGTATTACACCTGAAAAACATCCTTGAGATCCTGAAGACTAATGACAATTATCATTTTATTCCGCTCAATACACAGACCGAGGAAAACGGCACTATCATGCTGAAGGATATACAGCGTGCCCTCCTTGTCCGCACCACTCCGCCTCTCACCGTTTTTGAAATTTCGCAGCCGGATATTATTCAGCTTTTCAGGGAACACCTGTTTAAAATTGCCAACCGGACAGGCTATACCGGAGTAAGCCGGTCTAAAATCATGTCACAGCTGAAGGAACGAATCCGCGAGCTGCAGGCTTCTTAATCATCATGAATTTTCGTTTCAGATCAAAAGACCGGCTGGAATATATCCAGCCGGCAAGAAATTTATATTTTCATTTTATCTGTTTAAAGGGGTGTGTTATAATTTTATGCATTGCTCCCTTTTTGTCATCATCCTTCTTTAATTCCTGCTATTCTGCTATAACCCGGCACAACTTTTTGAAAAAGGATATGCCATAATAAATAAACGTATGGTAACCCTCAAGCTTCAGTTCTGCATCATACTTTTTTTCTTTAATCTGGCATAATGCCTGACAGGCACTGTCATTTAACTGTGCAAAGGAATCTGTGATCTTCAGTTCCATAATTACCGCAACCCCTTCATATGCAGGAGACAGCAGGAGAAGGTCACTCCTTCCCAATCCGCTTTCCCGGTTTGACTTCAGGATATACCCATCCATCATTTTCAGCAGGCCGGCCAGAAATCCATGGTAATAATCTTCCTTATAATCGAAAAAGCTAATCGTCTCCATCAAATTCTTTGATATTTCCCGTTCCAGCACATCAGTCTCCCTCTGCAGTATACCGCGGTACAGCGCAGAAAAATCTTTTTTCTTTATATTCTGATTAAACCAGTCTAAAATGGTATTCCGGTAAATCAGTTTTACCTCCGTATTCGGGAGTGCCAGTGTCAGATAAATCGTCTCTCCGTCAAATCTTTCAGACTGCTTTTTCAGGTATCCTGTAAAAAACAGGAAATTCCACAGGTTATCCTCTGTTTTATAAACCTCGTCGTAAGTAATGTCCTCATGCACCGGTTTTTCTATGGTTCCTCCGGCAATCAGCTCTTCCATTTCCTGCTTCACGCTGCTGTCCGCCCGTTCAACCAGTTCCCGGACAATGCTGTTGGATGACGTATTCGCCCAATAGGGTTTCGGAAATGCTCCATGGTCAGCAGAGGCCGCTTTGACATAATTTATTACACTCCAGGGATTATACACCTCCGTGTTTCCGAAGAGATATCCATCATACCATTTTTTCGCTTCCTCTTTTTTTTCTTCTATCCCATAGTAGGATAGCATGCTTTCTACCTCTTCCTGGGTAAAACCAAAATATTCCGCATAATTTGTGTTCATTATAGAGATTATTTCCAGGTTGTTCAGCCCTGTAAAAATACTCTCCTTTGAAATTCGCAGGCATCCGGTTATAACTGCAAACTCCAGGTTTGGGTTCGTTTTCAGCGCCGATTCAAACAAGGATCGGATAAAATCCGTCATTTTGTCATAAAATCCTTTAAAATAGGCATTTTCCAGTGGTACGTCATACTCATCCATAAGGATAATCACTTTTCTTTTATGGTACTCATTCAGAATACGGGAAAGGAAAGCAAGGGCATCCAGATACTGTGCATCCTCATCCGTTTCGTTCATAATAAGATTGTATCTCAGCTTATCGCTTTCCTCCAGATTGTCTGTCACATACTTATGTCTTCGGAATTCGTCTGCGATCTGCCTTTTCAGCATGATAAAAGCCTTCTCAAAATCGGGTTGTCTGGCTGATTTCAAGGAAATACAGATAACCGGATACTGACCTAAATGCCTGGTATAACGTTCCCCTGCATCCATGATTTTCAACCCTTTAAACAACGAACTATTATCGTCACTGCATCCGTCCGGAACATGTACTGATTCAAAAAAATATTTAAGCATGCTGAGTTCCAGGGTTTTGCCGAATCTTCTTGGCCGTGTAAAAAGGCTTACTTCACTTCTTTTATCTAATAACTCTTTAATAAAAAGTGTTTTATCTGTATAATAAAAATCATTATCCCTGAGTTTTTTAAAATCATCAATCCCTATGGGCAATGGCTTTTTCATTCTTTCTCCCTTCAATTCTTCTATTTTAACTCTGATACCGACATATTTTTCCGCAAACAAATATGCCATGATAAATGTACGTTTTTCCTCTCTTTCTCTGCTTAGATTATACCTTGTTTATACATTGTCCGCAATCATCCCTTTTTAATTCGCATTGCCAGCAGCTAGCAACAAAACGGAAGCGGCAATATCCCTTCTCCGCTTCCGTTTTTGTTACTCCTGTATTTTATTGCTTTTTCCTATATTCCTGAAAGAATCTCCTTCAGCCGCCTTAACGCCCGGTATCCCTGCCGCGGCATAAGCGTATTTATGAATTGTCTTCTGCAAGCTGTGCTATGCTTCCACACCCAGCTTTTTCAGTTCTTCCTGCGCCTCTTCATAGCTCCGGAAAAGTATCGTATGTATGCCGAACCGGGCTGCCGCGTCCAGATTGGGCTGCATATCATCAAGAAACACACATTCTTCCGGCTTCAGTCCATACCGTTCCAGCAAAAGGCTGTAAATAGCGGGATCCGGCTTTATCACCCCGTCCTTATAGGAAAGGATCCCTCCGTCCACATATTCCAGGAAATCAAGGGCATCGCCGTTTTCACGTCTCACCTTATCGGAGAAATTGGACAGCACCAGAACCTGATAACCGGCTTTTTTCAGAGCCTGTATCCAGGGAATCGCATAATCCGCCTTTGTCACTATGCCATGGAGGCTCACGTAGATTTCCCTGAGCTCCTTTTCCACGGAAGGGTCATTGCGGATAAAGCCCTCCAGCATTTCTTCATCACTTAAGAATCCTTTGTCAAATTCATGCCAGAACGGGTTATCCACCGTTGCCTTCCCCACGCGTTTCTCGATTTCCGGAGGGAAGCCGAAGCTGTGAAGAAAATTCTTCCAGCCGAAAACGGTGAGGACATTTCCGATATCAAAAATAATAGTCCGTATCATTCCTATTCCTTTCTGTACTCTTCCGTCTGTATTAATTCCAGAAGCCTGCGGGCCGCTGCGGACAGCAGGTTCCCTTTTCCCGTCACCACGCAGAAATGGCGCCTTGGAATCATTTTGTTAAAACGCAGTTCAAAAAGTCTGCCGCTTTCCAGATATTCCGCGGCAAAATCCCTCACTACATTTCCGATGCCCAGGCTGCGCAGGGCAAACTGTACGATCATATCGCTGGTCGCCAGTTCAAATTCCGGATTGATGCGCACGCCGTTTTCGGCCAGAAAAGAATCCATGCAGCTTCTTGTGCTGGTATTCTTCTCCAGGGTGATGAGAGGCAGGTTTTCCAGGTCATGCAAATCCAGTGTTTTATTTTTATACTGGAAAAACTGTCTTCCTGCCACAAAAATATCTTCTATTTCCCGGACGGTCTCGCTGTGTACTCCCTCGCCTGAAAAGGGGGTGCTCACCACGCCAAAATCGATTTTCCCGCTTTTCAGAAAGACCAGGGTTTCCGGCGTCGGCGCATTGGTCACCATAACCTTTATGCCCGGGCAGAGCTCATGAAAACGTTCCAGATAAGGGAGGAGATAAAAGCGAAGGGTCATATCGGAAGCTCCGATACGGATTTCTCCCAGCTCCAGATCCATCATCTGCTTCAGCTTCTTTTCTCCCATTTCAATCTGCTCATAGCCCCCTGCCACATAGGAATAGAGCAGTTCTCCCTCTTTGGTCAGCTTCACTCCCTTGGCGCTGCGTACAAAAAGCTTGACGCCCACCGATGTTTCCAGAAGCTTGACAGACTGGCTCACGGCGGGCTGGCTGATGGAGAGCTCCTGGGCCGCCAGCGTAAGGGAACCGCAGCGGGCCACATGATAAAAAACCTTATAATATTCCAGATTCTGAACCACCGCTGCTCCCTTCCGGCTGTTCCTGCCGCCAGCAGGACTGCTTCATGACTGTCGTTTCCCGATGCTTTCAATCTTTATGGCTGAACACCGCCGATTATTTTTCAAGCGTACTCTTTCTGTAAATAATATCATCTCTTCCCGGGCCGTTGCTCACCATGGTAATGGGATAGCCGATGTGCTTCTCCACAAATTCTATATAATTCCGGCAGTTTTCCGGCAGTTCCTCATAGTTTTTGATTCCCCGGATATCACATTTCCAGCCGGGCAGGGTTTCCAGAACCGGTTTTGCCTTTTCCAGCTTCCACGTCACAGGGAAATCCGTGGAAACCTCCCCGTCCACATCGTAGCCCACGCATACCGGGATCTCATCGAGATAGCCCAGCACGTCCAGCACGGTAAAGGCCACATCCGTGGTTCCCTGGAGACGGCAGCCATATCTGGAGGCCACACAGTCAAACCAGCCCATACGGCGGGGACGTCCTGTGGTCGCTCCGTATTCGCCGCCATCGCCGCCGCGGCGTCTTAATTCATCCGCTTCTTCGCCGAAGATTTCCGATACAAAAGCTCCCGCGCCGACAGCGGAGGAATATGCCTTGCAGACTGTAATAACCTGCTTAATTTCATAAGGAGGGATTCCCGCGCCGATAGCGCCGTAAGCAGCCAGTGTGGAGGAGGAAGTAACCATGGGGTAAATCCCGTGATCCGGATCCTTCAGGGTTCCCAGCTGGCCTTCCAGCAGGATATTTTTTCCATCCTTGATCGCCTGATCCAGATATGCGGAGGTATCGCATACGTAAGGGGCTATCATTTCCCGATACTCCATCATCGTAGCATACAGCTCTTCCACATCCAGCTTCGGCTTATGGTATAAATGCTCCAGAAGCACATTTTTTGTCTCGCATACACTGGCCAGCTTGGTTTTCAGCCCGTCCTCGTCAAACAGCTCGCAAACCTGAAAGCCGATCTTTGCATATTTATCAGAATAAAAAGGTGCGATGCCCGATTTGGTGGAGCCGAAGGATTTGCCTCCCAGGCGCTCCTCTTCATATTGATCAAACAGAATATGGTAAGGCATTACTACCTGTGCCCTGTCTGATACCAATATTTTAGGCATGGGCACATTTTTTTCCGTAATGGAACTGATTTCCTTGATAAGCACCGGAATATTCAATGCGACGCCGTTGCCGATAATGCTTGTGGTATGTCCGTAAAAAACACCGGAAGGAAGTGTGTGAAGGGCGAATTTTCCATAATCGTTCACAATCGTATGCCCCGCATTTGCACCACCCTGGAAACGGATGATGATATCTGCCTCTTTGGCCAGCATATCCGTGATCTTGCCTTTTCCTTCGTCACCCCAGTTAGCTCCTACAACTGCTTTTACCATTTCTTTATTCCTCCTAACTATTCCGCTCCCGCAGGCGATGGATAATATCGTCCGCCGGGCGCACACACAGGAAAACCGCCTTTGGGCCTGTTTTCTGTTTTTGTCAATAAAAAGCGGGCTTTTACAAACCCATTGTAAAAAACCCGCTTTCTACGTCTTTTACTTAATGATTATATATTATTATATACCATAAGTAAAATCAATATTTATTATGTTCGGAATAAGTTAAGCTTATGTTAATTCATTAATCATAAAGGTTGGGAGCAATCTTGGGATCGTCCATGTTTTCTGCGGTATACCACTGGCAGCCTGTGTCAACATCACTTACGGGCTCGCCTTTGATGGCTTTCACACACAGTTCAACGGTCTTGTAGCCAATCTGAAGAGGATCCTGGGTAACAGCGCCAGCCAGCTTGCCGTCTCTTACAGCGGTTTTGATAAGAACGCCGGAGTCAAATGCTACACCGATTATGTCTTTGCCCAGCTTGCCGATATTGGCATCGCCGTTGATGAGGCCTTCTCCTGAGAACTGGTTGGAACCATAAATGCAGATGGTATCCGGTTTGTTCAGCAGATTCTGTGCATCTACGGAGGACAGGTCGGCACTTACGGAAGCGGGAACTGCAACGTCGATAATAACGTCTGCGCCGTCAACCTTGTTCGCCCATTTGTCATGTCCTTCTACGGAAACGGTCTTGCCGTCAGCTTCCAGAAGGGTTTTCATCTTGTCAACGAAGCCTGAGCCACGCTGTACGATGGATTCGGAGTTGGCTTCCTGGTTCATAACGCCGATTCTGACAGTACCGGTTGCGGAAGCTACTTTATCTTTAATCAGTTTGTAGGTTTCGTCTGCTGCAAGCTCGCCTGCCGCATAGTTGTCGGTTGCCGCATTGGCTGCAATAGCTCCTTCAGGAGCGCCGGGTACACCGGAGTCAAAACCGATAATCGGAATGCCGGCTTTCTGGATTTCCTTAATGGTATCCAGACAGGCTTCGGTATCCAGGGCTGCCAGGCCGATTGCAGGCGGATTGTTATTGAAAGCATTGTTCAGCATCTGTACCTGCTGTGCGATATCAGATTCGGTATCCGGTCCCTGGAAATCAATTTCCACACCGTATTTTTCAGCGGCTTCGTTAGCGCCCTGGAGAACTGCCTGCCAGAACTGATGCTGGAAGCCCTTGGATACCAGATAAATCTTTCCTGTTATTTCTGCGGAAGCCTCCGCTGTGTCCGCGATTGTTTCTGCTGCATCCGCAGATGCGGCAGGAGCTTCTTCCTTGGACTCTGCCGGCGCAGGCGCTGCAGATTCTGCCGGAGCCGATGTGCCGGCGCTGTTTCCGCAGCCGGCGAGCATACTCGCCACCATGGCTACACCCAATGCGATACTGAGTAATTTCTTTTTCATGTAAAACCCTCCTTAAAATTTGTTATACCCCCGGCAGCTTTTCCGCCGGTTTTGTAATTACAAGCCTTCATTCTTTTTTATTTGGAATAAAAGGCATTATAAACAGGAACGGTCAGGCTTTTTTCTTTTTCTGCCTGTTCATGACATCCATAAATACTGCGAATACCAGCACGACACCGGTAACCGCCTGCTGCCAGTTGCTCTGCAGCCCTACAAAAGGAAGGCCGGTTTTGAGCACAGACATGATAAACACACCAATCAGGGTACCGGAAATCGTTCCGTAGCCGCCGCTCATGGAGGTTCCGCCGATTACTACGCCTGCGATGGCGTCCAGTTCAAAACCGCCGCCGCCCCCGGGCAGGATGGTGGAGTAGATGGATGCATAGGCCAGACCGGCCAGGCCGGCCAGAGTGCCGCTGATAATATAGGCCAGAGTACGCCATTTGGCAATGTTGACACCGGAAAGCCTCGTCGCTTCACTGTTGCTGCCCAGAGCCACGATATAACGTCCGGGCCGTGTCTTATTCAGCACGATGGAAGCGATAACCGCCACGATGATTAAAAGGATAAATCCGGTAGGTATCAGCACTCCGTTCTGATTGATTTTGAAAATGTTGCGGAACCAGCCTTCCGCCTGGCTGGACTGCGGCCAGGTAACGCTCTGCGCCTTGGTGAAAATGGAACCCAGGCCCTTGGAAAGCATCATGGAACCCAATGTTGCGATAAAGGGCGGCAGGTGCATGTAAGATACCATCAGGCCGTTCAGCAGGCCGAACAGGCTGCCGATGAGGATACATACCAGAAGGCCGAGGGCCACCGGCAGATGGTATTTGGTAATCAGCTGTCCGGAAATCAATGCGGAACAGGTGAGTACGGTACCGATGGAAAGGTCAATACCATCGGAAGTGATGGCAAAAGTAACGCCGATAGCCATCAGCCCTATGTAGTAGGATGCGTCAAAAATGTTTACCAGTGTGGCGTAGGAACGGAATGCCGGATTGATAAACCCAAACACCAGATAAATAATAATCAGGGCCAGCAGGGCTATCAGCCTCTGGGTTCCCACGGACTTTGCAAATTTTGCAAGGGGGTTTTTCTTTACGGCCCCCTCCGTATTTGTTATTTTAGCCATTTGTTTCCTCCCCCTTTACATACCGACCGTAGCAGCCTGCATAATCACTTCCTGCGACGCTTCTTCAATCGGAATCTCCGCTGTCTTTTTTCCCTCGCACATAACCATGATCCTGTCACTCATACGCAGAATTTCCGGCAGTTCGGAGGATATCATGATAATGGATTTTCCGGAAGCGGCCATTTCGTTCATCAAATGATAAATTTCACTCTTAGCCCCTACGTCAATTCCTCTGGTGGGCTCATCAAAAATAAGGATATCGCAGTCACGCACTAGCCATTTGGCAATGACCACCTTCTGCTGGTTTCCTCCGGACAAGCTGAGCGTCGGCGTATTCACCGTAGGTGTTTTGGTATTCAGACGCTCCACATAATCCTGGGCCGTTGCCTCTTCACTCTTTCTGTTGATGAAGATTCCCTTTACAAATTTTTCAAGAGACGCCATGGTGGTGTTCTCCGCAATTGTTTTATCCAGTACCACGCCGTAACGCTTCCTGTCCTCGGAAAGATACCCGATTCCGGCTTTTACCGCATCCTGCGGGCTGTGGATTTCCACCTTCCTGCCGTTCACGTAAATATCTCCGCTTTCCTTCTTATCCGCTCCGAAAATAGCCCTTGCCGTTTCCGTCCGCCCCGCGCCCATCAGACCGGAAAAGCCGAGGATTTCACCCTTTCTCAGTTCAAAGCTGATATCCTGCACCATCTTTCCCGCCTGCAGATGCTCTACCTTCAGCACCACCGGCGCATCCGCCGGCACACTGCTTTCGGTTTTCGGATCCTCATAAATCGTACGACCTACCATCATGTTGATGATGTCATCCTTGGTACAGTCTTTGCTGACTAAAGTTCCCACATACTCGCCGTCACGCATGACAGTTACCCTGTCGGTGATGATTTTAATTTCATCCATGCGGTGGGAAATATAGATAATGCCGATATTCCTGGCCCGCAGATCCCTTATGATTTTAAACAGCTCACTGATTTCCGAATCCGTCAGCGCCGCTGTCGGCTCATCAAACACCAATACCTTAACGTCCCTGGAAATGGCCTTGGCAATTTCGCACATCTGCTGCTTGCCCACAGTCAAATCCCCCATAACCTGGGAAGGGTCAATTTCAATGTTCAGCTTTTCAAACAGCTTCCCTGCTTCCTCATTCATCCTTCCGTCGTCTATGATTTTGCCTTTCATATACTCCCGTCCGATGAATATGTTCTGCGCCACAGTCAGCTGCTGCATCATGTTCAGCTCCTGATGCACAATCGCGATTCCCGCGTCCTGGGCCTCCCTAGGATTGGTAAATGCCACTTCCCTGCCTTCATATATGATCTGGCCGCTGTCTTTGAAATAAATGCCGGTCAGAATCTTCATAAGCGTGGATTTACCGGCTCCGTTCTCACCCATCAGCGCATGAACCTCGCCCCGGCGTACTTCCAGGTTTACCTTTTTCAGAGCATGGACTCCGGGAAAGGATTTATCGATATCCTTCATCGTCAGAATTACTTCCCCCACTTTTTCACCTTCCATCCCTTCTCTTTCAGATTAAACTGCCTTTTTCTCTCTTGCTGATGTTTTCATTATAGTGACACCTTAAATAAAACTACATGTGATTTTTTATAAAAAAAGGGTAAAAATTTACTGTTTTGTAAATTTTTACCCTTTTTGTTCTGCAAATACCACAAAAATATAGTTTTTCTTTGTTGATTCTTGTCGTGTTGACGAAACACGACATAATCTTCGGAGGGAAGGAAATGGGACGGACGAAGGGTGGGTTATCGGTTACTCTCCTTTAAAAGGAAAAAGCATTTCCTGGTTTTCATCCAGATACATGTTTTCTCTTGTTATCAGGACGGAACCGGAATCGATCTGATCCGGGACTTTTTCTCCGTTCAGGGCTTTTACGGCAGTTTCTACGCCGAGGTATCCCATCTTGAAAGGATTCTGGATTACCATGCCCCGGAAAATGCCGCCTTCCAACATTTTTATTTCTTCCAGGGAGCTGTCAAAGCCTACAAAGCTGATTTTTCCTGCCAGCCCTTTGTCCACAATAGCGCGGGCAGCGCCTACGGCGGAGTATTCGTTGAGGCCTACCACAACGTCCACATCGGGGTGTTCCGCAAGGATCTGCAGCATCAGCTGATAGGCTTTATCATAGTTGGAATCGCAGAAAACCACGTCCGCTATCTTTTCCGTGTCACTGCCCAGCCCTTCCCTCAATCCCTGTTCCCGTTCCATGGCAGTGGATGAATTCTTTACATGGGCCACCACCGCGATCCGGGAGTCCGGCCTGAGGATTTCCTTGACGAATTCGCCCTGCAGCCTTCCGGCCTTTATGTTGTCGGTGGATATCATGCATTCCGCTACCTTTGTGTCAATTTCGGAATCCAGAAGGAAGAGGCGGATTCCGTTTTCCACGATTTTTTCCGCCATAGGGGTGGTTTCGGTAAAGCTGGAGGGCGTGAGGACAATAGCATCCGGCTTCTCAAGAATGGCCTGTTCTATCAGTTCATTCTGCCGTACATAGTCATCCTCCGTCTCCGGCGCGCAGACGGAGAACTTCACTTCATATTCCTCTGCCGCCATACGGGCGCCGTCGATTAGCTGCGTCCAGAAATCACTGTCATCGATTGTCTTGGATATAAAGATAATGGACAGCTGTTTCTTTTCCCTGTCCTCTCTCCCGAAAGCATAGGAAAGCAGGAACGCGGCGGCAATAAGAAGCAGGGCGGCAGAAAGGATTCTCTTTTTATTGGACATTATCATGTTTTTCAGGACATGGCCTGTGTTATTTTTCAATGATTTCCGCCTCCCCTCCAGCAAACGGGATCCTTATCGTGGCAGCCGTACCCTCGCCGGGAATGCTTTTATAAGAAATCCCATATTCCTTTCCGTAATACAGCTGCAGCCGCATCTGCACATTGCTGATGCCTATTCCGGATTTGGATTTGTGCCCGGTTTTAGGATCAAAAATATGCTCCAGAACCTCCGGTTCCATCCCTTTACCGTTATCATATACGGTGAGGTTAATGCAGCCGCTGCGGTGCACGCCGGTGATCTTGATGAGCCCCTTTCCGTCCTTATATTTGATTCCATGGTATATGGCATTTTCCACCACAGGCTGAAGCACCAGCTTGATGATCTGCTGCTCCAGGATTTCTTCTTCCACATGGATTTCAAATTCCATTTTATCCTGGTACCGCATCTTCTGTATGGTCAGGTAACTCCTGGCATAGTCAACCTCCCTTTTTATGGACACCAGTTCATCCTCGTTGCTTATGCTCTGACGAAGCAGCCTGGCCAGGGAAGAGGTCATGAGCACCACCTCTTTTGTCTTCCCGCCCTCCGCCATCCAGATAATGGAATCCAGGGTATTGTACAGAAAGTGCGGATTGATCTGGGACTGCAGGGCCTTCAGCTCACTCAGGCGTTTCTGTTCCTGCTCGTAGATATTCTGCTCCATCAGCTGCCGGATACGGACAATCATGATATTAAAGGTTTTTCCCAGGCTCGCAATTTCGTTATTTCCTTCTTCCTTTACCCGGATTCCTTCAAACTTTCCTTTTTCCGCTTCTTTCATGGAATCCTTCAGCCGTTCCAGCGGACGTGTGATTGCCGAAGAAAAAATCACACACAGCAGGATTGTCACCACAAGAAAGGCCGCGGTTATGACAATGTACAGTCTCTGGGCTTCCGAACGTCCCCGCATCAGCTCCGCCATATCGGTAACTCCGACCACGCTCCAGCCGGTTTTATCCGATACGGAAATCGTGTACAGCCTTCTGTTTTTCTCATCGTCTGTGAGGAAAAAGCTGTCTTCACATTCCAGCACTTCATCGACCAGTTCTGTTTTCAGGGAGCTGTAGATGAGCTTCTGTTTGGGATGGTAAATGATTTTTCCGGTGGGATCTATGATATAAATATAATCCGAGCCGATATTGTTTCTTTCACACAGATCCTTCAGCGCCTTATAATTCAGATCAATGAAAAAAACTCCCATGATTTCCCCTGTATCGGGGTTTTCCAGCCCCCTGCTCATGGTGATCACCCATTTGTAATTATCCCTGATGACATTCTGCACATGGGATGAGGTAAGGCAGGTGCTGCCCTCCTCTTCCGCTTCACGGTACCAGTCCACACTGTAGAGTGGGATATTTTCATTCAGCACGTCGTTTCCGTCATTGATTATGCTTTTTCCGTCCCCTGAAAGCACGGCAATATTGGAAATATCCGTTCTGGTCTCCAGTACGGTGGAAAACTGGGTAACGATCCGGCGGTACAGATTGGGATCCCCGGAATTCCTTCCTTCCATCAGATAGGTCTGCACATCACTGCTGTGGGCCACCAGGGAGGATATATTTTCCATATAATCAATATAAGAATCAATATCCCTGTTAACCTGCCCGATGAGCCGGGTGGTATAGTCTATGGAATTGTTCAGAATCGTCCGTTCCGTATAATTCAGGGAAATGATATAGAAAAAAGTGAGCGTTGCCACGATCAAAGTGGAAAACACCGCCAGCATGGTGGTGCGGATACTGGAAAAGGGCAGAATTCCCTGCCTTCCCGGCTTTTCCTTTTCTTCCTTCATTCTTACTTCCTCTTTTCCCTTGCATATTCCGTAGGTGATTTCCCTATGGCTTTTTTAAAAGCTGCGCTGAAATAATGAGGATCGGAAAATCCTACCTTTTCAGCGATTTCATAGTTTTTCAAAGAAGTGTTTTCCAAAAGCTCCCTTGCCTTCTGCATCCGGATACCGGTGAGCACCTCCATAAAGGTCTCTCCAGTGATATTTTTAAAAATGGTGCTGAAACGGCTTGTGCTGATATTCAGATAAGAGCATACCGTACTCAGGCCCAGATCATTTTCTCCGTAATGCTTTTCTATGTATTCCATAGCAAGGAGGGCGTATTTTTTCCCGCCGTCATTCCTTCCCGTATCCAGCATTCCGGACACCTTCAGGAAATACTCTTCCATAACTCCAAGCGCCTGCTCCAGGCCCGCGGCTCCTATGATTTTTTCAAGAGTCCTCTCCTTTTCCCACAGGATATCCTGTTCCTCCAGCTGAAAGGTTCGAAGCAGCTCCACCGTTTCGTCCAGCTGCTGCTGAAGCTGAAGATTGACTCTTTCCCGGTTCCATGCCGCCCTGCGGATATCCTCCTTCATCTTGTCAACACACTGCTTGATCCCATCCCTATCGCCGCGTTTTACACAGTCAAGGATTCTTTCCATGATGGCCTCCGCCTCGGAGCGTTCCGGCGTACCACTGATTTCCTCCAGGATCAGCACGGATTCTTCTCCATAGGTATAGCGGTACTGCAGGGCTGTCATCGCCTCTTCATAAGACCGGAACAGCTCTCCCCGTTCCTTTACACAGCCGCCGATCCCTATTGTTGTTTTCATATTCATGATTTCCAGGAGACGTCTGCTGATTTCTCCTGCAATTTCATGAAGCCGCTGCCCCAGTTCCGCCGGCCGGTTCGTTTCAAGAAGCAGCACCGTACGATAATCCTTTCCCTGGAATACCTCACCCGCATGCTGTTTTTCCACGATTTCCTGGGCTACATTATAAACGACAAAAGCCATGAGTGAACGCTCCTGCTTCTGCTTGTCATCCAGGCTGTTGGCATCACGGTAATCATCTATTTCCACCACCGCTACCCGAAAGGCGCTGCCCCAAAGGGTAATTCCCACATCCTCCAGCTCACGGTCATTTTCCTCTCTCGTTTTATCCCCCATAACCAGGCTCATCAATGCATTGGAACGGACAAGCAGATGGTTCCGGTGATAGGTCGTGCTCATTTTTCCGATCCGCTCGTCCTTTTTCTTCTGTTCGCTGATTTTTTCCCCTACCTGCAGAAGGACATCCGAAAGCTCAAAGGCCGTCACCGGCTTTAAAAGATATTCGGTAACCTGATATTTCAGGGCCTGCTTCGCATACTCAAATTCATCATAGCCGCTGAAAATAATGATTTTAATCTGAGGATATTCGCGGTACAAAAATTCACTTAACTGCAGGCCGTCCATATAGGGCATGCAGATATCCGTCAGCACCACATCCACCTCATGCTCCTTCACATAGGCCTGCGCTTCCCGTCCGTCCGCACATGCCGCCGCCAGTTCGTATCCCAGCTTTTCCCAGGGAACGTTGGCGCTGATTCCCTCCCTCGTCAGGATTTCATCATCTACCACAATTGCTTTTATCATTTTTATACCCCTTGTCCGATTCAGCCGCCGCCATTGTCCGCCCCTCCCGGACTGCAGCCCCCAATTTTCTTTATCATACCGAAAAAAAGGCTCTGTGTAAAGGTTCTTTCCTTACACAATCGGATCCCTGTACCACAATGCTGCTATTCAAGGTTCCGGTATGAGAAAAACGGAAAGCAGGGGGCCTCCCCTCAGCTTTCCGTCTTTCTGTTTTGAAATTGCTTTAACTCCTCGTTCATGTCCTTCGCCTTTTTGTCGGCAACAAACCACAAGACTCCCTCCGCCGCCAGACTGATAATCACTATCAGAAACATAAAGGGCAGCAGTACCTCCCAATCCGTTTTTCCGATGAAAAATACGATGCTGACCATGATTCCTTCCAGCAGAAGCAGCTGCAGCAGCTTCCGTACGAGCATCTGTCTGACGGAAAGCTCCTTCCTGCTGTAGGTCACCGCCGATGGCAGAATTCCCAGACCACCATAGATAACAGGAAGCAGAAAAGCCTGGTAGCCGAATCTGATTTCCGGCTCATACCGCATTCCCAGGAATGCCATAACCAGGTTCACACAGGTGACTACAACAAAAAAACTGATTACCAGGTGTTCTATAAACTCTCTTTTACTCATTCCCGCTCCCTTCTCTGCGTTTTAATATCTCACGCAGGCTGTTTACATATTTTCTGGATATGATAATATCCTCTCCGTTCTGCAGCCTGGCGCAAAGACGGCCATTCAGGGCCGGCCTCAGATAATCTATCCGCATCAGATTGACAACCGCCGTCCGGGAGCATCGGAAAAACTGCTTGCTTCCATATGCTTCCTCAAAAGCGTACAGCTTCATTTTCACTTCATAAACCTTCTCCTCCGTATAAATAAAAAGGCGGTTATCCACAGCCTCGGCATAATAAATCTCCGGAAGAGGGATCTGAAACTGTTTTCCGGCTTCATACCCCTCCAGGCTTTCCTGCCTGGACAGAATAAAATGCCGGATCTCCCGAACCGTATCCGTTACCTCATGGCAGCGTATCAGCACCTGTTCTTCCTGCTGCCGGTCAATCGTTTCCACTGTCACCCGCATATATCCCTGTCAGCCCCTTCCCGGCGCACCGCACTGTTTAAGCAGTTCCGTTCTTTTTTTATATATCAATAATCAGTAAACCTCCTGAAGGGGAAGCTCCCCTTTTTCCTTCAGGTAATAATCAAAATATTCCAAAACCACCCGGTTCATCGTCATGATGCATTCCCTTGCATCACGCTTTCCTGTTCCCAGAAGCCCGGCAAGAGGCGGGGAAAAGAGCGGCAGATCCGTAAAATTCATATGCTCCGCATCATCAAAATGGATTTCTTTTGCCTCCTCCGCTTCAGCAAGTATCACATGATTCACATATTGATCTCCATACATCAGGCCTTCTTCGTAATGTCCTGTGGTATCAATGCAAAGCAGGGGAACCGGATAAGGCTCCGTATTCATCAGATATTTTCCGTCTGCATAATCCAGCTCTTCTCCCAGCATGGTTCCGTCCAGATCAACAACCGCCTTTACACCGGGCCTTTCCCGCCCTACAGTAACCGCTGCCGCACCGCCGAGGGAATGCCCCATCAGCCCTGTCCGCTGTGTGTCTGCCAGCCGGAAAGGCAAATCCGCTGTTTCCCGCCCGCATTCCTCTTCTATCCGGTCCAGCACAAAATTCATATCTTCCGTCCGAAGGTTTATCCAGGGCCTGTTGAGTGCAAAGACTTCCTCTTCCGGCATTCCCTCTTCATTTACCCGGAATACATCGTTTATAAAGTCTTTATCCGCCATTATTATCTGTCCGTCTTCCAGTTCTGAAAATATGGCATGATAGGGATGCTCCACACTGCATACCACATAGCCGTTACTTGCCAGCTCCATATAGGTGGAATAATTGCTCATCCGATAGCCAAAGGCTCCATGTGAAAACACTACAAGCGGAAACCTCTCCTCCTTCTCCGTTGCCGGATACCAGAACTGTACCGCTACCTGCCTGAAAGCCCCGTCATCCCGAAAGCTTTCCACTCTGGATTCATCCGTCCAGACATAGCTTGTCGTCTCACAGGCATAGCTTCCGGACACAGGAACCGGCTTCATGGGAGGGAATAAAACTACCGGGAGCAGACAGAACGCCAATACCAGCAGGCGGAGCACCGCTCTTCCGCTCCCTGCCTTCTTCCTCCTTTTCCTGACTAAGGCATACCATGCCCCTGCCAGGTTCCACAAAAGAAATGCCGCCGGAAAAATACAGGAATTCCTCCAGCCCCATACCCCTATTATGGAAAACATGAGAAACAGAAGCAGCTCCCCGAGGCATAATCCTAGCTGAATACCCGGAAGCCTCCTTTTACTGTATACAAAAATCCCTTCTTTTATTGCTTCTGCAAGGAAAAAAACACCGATAAACCAATAGATAACCATAGCCGCCTCCTGTCCGGTATTTCCTGCGAAGGCTTTCCAAAATTATTTTGGTTCAGCTTATATAAATATCCGCAGGATTTTGACCTGCTGCAAGTATAGAACGGGAGCATTTTTTTCTCAATAAGAAGCAGAGCAGAATGCAGAAAAGGGCGGTGAAATGCATTGTCTGTTATCTTTTTTTCAGGATATCCAGGGTATGATGACTCGCGCCTATCAGATCACTGCGTTCACAGACTGCGAAATGATAACGCATGTAAAGAGCAAACGTATCATCATCCATGCTGTCGATTACCGGACGCATGTAACCGGTAGGCCCATCCGTGGCCACCAGCATTAATCGTTCTGCATCTATGGTTCCATCCAACTTTTCAATATCTTCTGTCCGCACCAGATGAAACAGATCCTCCGGCTCAGACAGGATATGAAAATCCTGTTCGCAGGCAATAAGATTATTTTCCTAATACACAATATTCAGAATATAAATCTTATGAAAAAGAGATAGACTTTCTTCATTTATTATGATACCATACTTATTAGTGATGGATTTGATTTTTTAACTTCTTTGTGAATTAAATGTGAATAGCGAAACTTCTGGCTTACTATTAAATTTGTATTCAATTATAAAAAGGAAGGACTGAACCTATGACACAAAATAAAAAGCTTGATTTAATTATAGAAAAAATAACAGGTATTGATCAGGATGTCAATGGCCTTAAACAGGATGTTGCTGAACTGAGGCAAGACATGACCGGTCTTAAACAGGATGTTGCTGAATTGAAGCAGGATGTTACTGTTCTTAAACAGGATGTTTCTGAATTGAGGCAGGATGTTACTGTTCTTAAACAGGATGTTTCTGATATTAAGGTTGATTTACAATGCCTTCACGCTGATGACCATATGATTCTTGATGAAATCGTACGTGTACATGGATTCTTGGAAAATCACATAAACGATGCGCAAAAACATACGGCATAAAAGTTTAAATTCGTATACTTAAGTACTAAAAGCAAATTTTTTTCATTGTTGCCATTCTGATTTACCGGCTGTCATTAACCAAAAATAAGATCCCAGAGTACCTTACTTTTAAATGTACTCTGGGATTTTCATAATTACTAATGATATTATAACTGCTTGTAAAGTCCCTGTCAGCAAAATCATTTATATTATCTACATCTGTTCTTTCAGTCTCTGCTGCGCAATCCAGTCAATGACAGCAGCCTGTTTCCCGCCGCAAATTACAGGCTGCCCATCGAAATCAAGCTTACACTGGTTATTCAGCATAGGAATCCAGGCCCAGTGCCCGATGTAAGTATAAGGTGTACCGTCCTCATTAAAATACTGGTCGGTCTGATCAGTGATATGATCCCAGAAAGTAAAATGGATGTTTTTCCCTCCGGCGGCGATCAGCCGTTTGTAGGTAGGAACCACACACTTGTCCGGAATAACCACCGGATCATCCTTTGAGTGGGTAAACCAGACAGGCTTTTGTGCGATATCCGCAATGTCCTTATCCGTTATAGCACTGTCATCCAGTGCTTCACACACCGGGAAGGCGGCCGCATATCTGCCGGGATTGCGGATCAGCATTTTCATGGTCATGAAGCCGCCGTTGGAATCTCCGCCCAGGTAAATCCGGTTTGTATCGATATCCTCATGTTCTTTGACGAAGTCTGCAATCAGACGCTCCAGGGGTTCCACATACATGGAGGAACCATCCTTTGTATATTCGCCGCTTCCATCATCCATCCACATGGTAGGCGCCTGGGGCGCCAGAAGATAAGCGCCGCCGAACAGCTTCTGGATTTCGGGCGAAATCAGGTTTACGACCTTATTTCCAGTCGCCGCGATTAATGGCTCTTTCCCGCCTTCCCCAGCGCCGTGCAGCCATATTAACAGCGGAACCTTATGAGCGTCCGCTTCTTCGGGACGGTAATAGCAGTAGGCCAGAGGGACTTCGGGATCTTCATGTACTGCCGTCTGCAGAAGTTCTCCGTAAATAAAGCGGTTCCCGCCGTTTTCGTCGAATACAAGGCCTTCCAGTGTATCCGCTCCGGTTTCTATGGGAACGAGCTGGACTATTTTATAAGCCGTATTTACGGTTACATTAAAATTTCCGTCAAAACGGATGATGGATCCAAGACCCTCTCTGGGATCGCAGTACATACAAAGTGTAATGTACTCTCCGTCTTCAACACGGCAGCCTTCTGCGTCCGATACATACAGATCTGTGATTCTCCGGGTTCCTTTCATGGAATCATCGGGCTTTTCCCCCATAAATACAGGCCAGGCAAAATCTTCTCCCGACATGGCGGTGCGCTTAACGGAAACCCGGAACTGATTTTCATTAAGCTTCGCGCCTTTCAGGCTTCTTCCCACATGCAATATCACTTTACTGATATGTGGGCCAAAATCAAATACCTCGGTTATTGTTTTATACTGTCTTCCCATCTCTTTTCTCCTTCATCCTTTATATTTTTATCCTTTTACACCGCCCAAAGTGATACCCTTTACAAAGTTTTTCTGAATAAACGGATAGATGACCACAATCGGCAGAATGCCCAGCGTTGCCATTGCCATACGTACGGATACGGAAGGAATTTCCGACAGTCCCTGATTCACATTCCCCACCTGGCTCGCATTCTGTGTCAGCGCATTGATATTCTGCATCAGACGGTTTAAGAGGTTCTGAATGCTGTAGAGATCGGTCCTTTTTACCAGATAGATATAGCCGTTGTTCCAGTCATTCCAGTAGGCGATCCCGGCGAACATTCCTATCGTGGCGATGATCGGCTTTGACAAGGGAACTGCGATTTTTCTCATGGTCTGGAATTCACTCGCCCCATCAATATAAGCCGCTTCGAGAATTTCATCCGGCACACTGCTGACAAAATAACTTTTCATCAGCAGGACATTAAATGCGTTCATCAATAAAGACGGAACCAGCAGAGCAAAAATGGTATCCTTAATATGGAAGACGTTGGTATAGTTAATGTAGGTAGGTACAAGGCCGCCGTTAAAAAGCATAGTGAACACAACAAGGAACGTGAATATCTTCCTGCCCGGCAGGCTTTTTTTAGCAAGGCCATAGGCGAGGCCGATGGTCAGAAGAAGGCTGCAGGCGGTTCCTGCCGTTGTGATCAGGAAGGAAATTCCGTATGCTTTCAGCACCATACCGCCATTGGAGGCGAACACCCATTTATAAGCATAGACGCTCCATTCTTTCGGGAAAAAAGAGTACCCGTCGCGCAGAAGGGCCCCATTGGAGGTCAGGGATGATATGACCATCAGAATAATAGGGATGACTGCCGCTGCCGACAGTACAAGCATGACAGCATGACCAACCGCGTTAAATATTTTATCTTCTCTTGTTTTCATAATCCATTACCTTCCTTTTTACCAGAGTGCGCTTTCATTATCAATCCTGCGCACGACCAAATTTGCAGCCAGAATCAGGATGAATCCGACGATGGACTGATATACACCGGCTGCGGCCGACATGGAAATATTGCCAAGCTGCAGAAGCCCGCGGTAGACGTATGTATCAATGGTCTGTGTTGTGGAATACAGTGCTCCCTGATTCATGGGAACCTGATAGAACAGCCCGAAGTCAGAGTAGAAAATACGTCCAATCGCCATCAGCGTCAGCATGATTATGGTAGGCTTAAGCATTGGGAGTGTTATGTATCGGATCTGCTGCATTTTCGTCGCCCCGTCAATCTGGGCCGATTCATAATAGGAACGGTCAAAACCCATCAGAGTTGAAAGATAAATGATGCAGTTATAGCCGATCGCTTTCCATGCACTGACAAAAACAAGGATGAACGGCCAGTATTTGGGTTCGGAATACCAGTTGATCCCTTCTTTACCGAACAAAGGCAGGATCGCGTTGTTTACAAAGCCATTTTCCACAGAAAGGAACGCGAATACCAGGTACCCCACGATAACGGAGGAAACGAGGTAAGGAAGTAAAATCAGGCTCTGGTAGGCTTTTTTTGCCCTGCCCCACATTTCGCTTAAGAGGATTGCGACAAAGATTGCAAGAATCGTATTGATCACGATGAAGGCCAGATTATAGCAGATCGTATTTCTCGTGATCACCCAGGCGTCGTTTGTCGTGAACAGGTATTCAAAATTTTTGAATCCAATCCAGTCACTTTTATAGATACCCTTTCTTGCATTATACTGTTTGAACGCTACAATCAGTCCCGGCAGAGGCATATAGTTATTAATGAACAGATAAACAAGCCCCGGAAGCATGATAAGGTAAATGGGGATATAGCGGCGGAACCTCCGCCATGTCATTTTGGTTCTGCGGTCTGTCCTGACCGCTTTCATTTTCTGCGCTTTAGACATCGTCATCGATACGCTCCTTTCGTTACCATAAGGCAGTCTGTCAAATATCCTGTCATTTTGCTGCAATATGGCGGCAGCAAAACACATTGCCGCTCACTGTATCCTGATTATAGCCTGCCTGCAGCGGCACAAAAAACAACAATCCTGACTTGTATTGGTATTATCCGGACATTGTAATCCGCATTTCTTGACAATTAAAATAGGAATGACTACACTGATAAAGTACTCTGTTGCAACAGAGCTGCACAAGGGGAGGGTCCGATGAAAAAGAAACTGCAGCAGTTATCTGTAAACACCTATACGCTTTTTCTGTTGTTTGTAGTTCTTCTGTTTTTTCTTGCGCTCATCGTCTTCCATAATTATAAAGCCACCTCCCTCCTGCTGAACCATGTGTACTATAACACACAGGACACTGTGGTTCTGTATCAAAAGCAGATCGATTCCGAGCTGGACCGGATAGAAACATATCTTTATACCGTTGCGATTGATAATGCGGATTATACGAACCTGATTTACAAGGACTTCGGTTCCACCTCCTGGTATAGTTCTCTTTATCATCTGAATAAAAATTTCAATGGCGCGCTGTCGGTGTATACGGCAGATGGATTTCTGTTTTATCTTCCTGCCAACGATACCTTTCTGTTCTCCAACCAGATCGCAAATATCAGTGTGGCTATGCAGAGCACACTTCGGAATGTGATTTCCGGGGATGATATTTTCCGGGACTGGGAAATCACAGAGATAAATGGCTCCTGTTATCTTGTCCGTTTTATCAATATAGGAGGGGCCCGCCTCGGTGCGCTGGTCGGCGTCAGTTCCCTGCTAGGTTCTCTCACAAACACGGATTCCGATGAGGTGGCCCTGTATCTCACCACCCCTGAAAATCGTTTGTACGGCCCGGGAATGGAATCCGTAGAATTGAATTTTGATATTCTTACCGATACCTACGGGATTAAAAATATTGACGGTCAGAAAATGCTGATTGTACAGCAGCCCCTTTCTAACGGCGAACTTTATCTGACAAGAATGATACCCTACTCTGAAGTTCAGGCTCTGAATGCCTCCTTAAACCGTGATGCATTTATTACGACGGCACTGTTTCTCAGCATCTGCCTATCCCTTGTCTTTTTTGTAAAAAGACAGATCATCCGGCCGGTCACAAATCTGACGAACGCCCTGGAGGAAGTATCGGGCGGCAACCTGGAAAACCATATTTCCACGGCAGGGCAGCTCAAGGAATACCGCCAGATGTCAACCACCTTTAATGAAATGGTTACAGAAATAAAAAATCTGAAAATCGATGTCTACGAAGACAAGCTCCAGTATCAGGAGCTTGAAAATCAGTATTTAAAGCAGCAGATCACACCGCATTTCATGATCAACTGCCTGAATACGGCTTATCAGCTTTCGGAGCCGGAGCATCTGGATCTGTCACGTTCCATGCTTATGGATCTCAGCAGGCACCTGCGTTATACCCTGTCTTCCGGTCAGACCGTACCTCTGCATGAAGATCTGGATTTGGTAAAAAACTATGTGGAGATGTCAGGAATCCGTTATCCGGGCTGTCTGGCTCTTTATTCCAACTGCCCTGATGCATTCCGTCAGGCGGTTATTGTGCCGCTGCTCATTTTAAATTTCATTGAAAATACGATCAAATACGAAGTGGTGATGGGAAAAGTCCTGGAAATGCATATAGATATCACCTCGTATGAAACAAATGACGAAATCCGGCTGCATATCTGTATCTGGGATAACGGAAAGGGATTTTCTCCGAAAATGCTTGCCAGGATAACGGATCCCTCTTATCCATCGGCCGGTGATACCTCGCATATCGGAATAACAAATGTGATTTTCAGAATGCGTCATATTTTTCCTGACGCCCGGTTTGTATTCAGCAATCGTCCCGATGAAGGAGCGCAGATAGATATTGAGTTCCCATATCAGCCGTATGAAGATACGGCAAAGCAGGGCCTGTAGAAAAGGGGAGGAAAAATGAATTTACTGATTGTGGATGATGAATATTACAGCGCGGAAGGCACCAAGAAAAAGATAGCGCAGAAAGGGCCGCTTTTTGACGAAATATTCTGTGCCTATAATATGACTCAGGCATTGGAATATCTTGCAGGTCACAGTGTTGCCATCATGATACTGGACATCGAAATGCCGGGCGGAAGCGGACTGGAGCTTTTGGATCATATCCGTCAGCAGGGATTGGATACCATCTGCATTTTTTTGACCGCTTATGCCAAGTTTGAATATATTTCAAAAGCAATGAGGCTGACCAGTATTGATTATCTGCTAAAACCGGTGGCGGAAGAGGATCTTCTCACCGCGGTTGCAAAGGCGGTGAACCAATATCGTCAGCAGGCGAATGCAAAGCTGGAGACACAGCAGGCAAATTACTGGAAGGAAAGTGAGCTTTATCTGTGGGAGCTGTTCTGGCTGGATCTATCAGAAGGAGCTGTTTCCAACAGGAAAGAGGATATCATCAGCGAACTGAACCTTCGGAATCTGAATCCTGCCGCGGCCGATCTTTCTTATCTTGTTCTTTTAATCCAGTGTAACGGCATGGACAAACTCCCCGTGGAAAAAGACCTGCATGAATTTCTGCTAAAAAATATCGTGCGGGAATATTTTTATAACAGAGAGGAAATCCCTGTAGCTGTGCGCCAAAGCAGGCAATTTTATTTCCTGCCGCTGCCCGAGGCGGGACGCAGCAGAGAAGCGCTGCTGTCCCGGTGCGGGCAGGCGCTGACAGACTTTGTCCCCCGCTTCCCCAATACATTCAACTTTTATATCGCCGCTTCGGGCTGCAGGATTTCAGATTTTCAGGAAACCCTGAAAGGACTGCAGAATGCGGCTATAAAAAATGTATCCCGGGAAAATCATGTATTTGACCTTGCACAATACACGAATGCGGAGACCGCAGGAGCCGATGTGGACTTTACCACAAAACGCTGGAGCGACCTGCTGCTGTCCCGTAAAATCAGAAATCTTCTGTCTGAAACGGATATGTTCCTGAATTCGCTGCAGCACTCCCACAGCATAACCCGGGATACCCTCTCCAATTTTTATTACAGCTTTCTGCAGACGCTGTTCAGTTGCATGGAGATTTCCAACGCAGATGCTCTCCCAATGTTTCAAAAACAGATCTCTCAGTTTTCCGTTGAGAAGGCCTGCTCGTCCGTACAGAACCTGCGGGAATGGGTCAGCGGAGTGCTGGAACAATATGAAGAATATATCACAAATGCATCGAATCAGGATGCTGCTGTCACTACGATAAAAAATTATATCCATTCACATCTGGAGCAGGATTTGACAAGGGAATCACTGGCGGCCATGGTATATCTTACACCGGATTATCTCTCTCATTTATTTAAACGTGAGACTGGCTTTTCACTGACCAATTATATTATTTATGAACGGATTGAAGAAGCCAAACGGATGCTGGCGGGGACAGATAAAAGTGTCAGCGAGATTGCCACCAGATGCGGTTTTCAGAATATATCTTACTTTTCCAGGCAGTTCAGGCGTTTTACAGGGGTAACGCCGAGGGAGTTCCGGGGGTAGGGCTTCTGCATAATAATTCGAAAAAAGAGGACCGGTGAAGCTTCTTCTGCTTCATCAGTCCTCTTTTTGGGTTTTGTTCCGTCCTATCTGGCAGCAGCCCAGGCATCAAGCTGCGCCTGTTTTTCATCAATGATCTTCTGAAGGCCCGCATTGTTCATTTTTTCCAGCATTTCGGGAATTCCCACCTCCGGATCCACGAAGCCGTACTCCAGGCTTTTCTGATATTCTTCATATACGTTTGTAACCGAGGTCAGTTCTGTTGCAATTTTCGTGCTGTCAAAGGCAAAGCCCAGGGCAGGGGATTTAATGGCTTCATTATTAAAGGTTTCCGTCCGTTCCCACAGATCCGCAGTATTTCCTACCAGGACCGTGCTGGCGAACTGATTGGGATACAGCCAGTTCAATGTAGAGTAGGTATCCGGGCTTGAGCCGGCATTGGCATCCAGGAAACCATCTTCTGTGATTTCATAATGTACCCCTTCGATTCCGTAAATAATAAGGTCTGCCAGCTGGGGATTGGTATACAGTTCATTCAACAGAATCATTGAGGCTTTGGGATTTGCCGTAGTTATGGGCATAACCCAGGGATAGCTTGATATGGAAGAGGAAGAAATATAATCCTCCCTGGTCTGGAAGATAGTCATATCCCGCCCGTCACCGGTGGATTCCTGAACCTTGCTGCCCGGTTTGCCGCCGGTGCCATATGCCATCAGAACATTTTCCTTTACCAGAGTGCCCACATTTGTGGTATCCGCCGCGGCATCCTTGCTTATATAGCCAAGCTGATTCCAGTTATATACTCTCTTACAGAAATTCATATATTCATCGGACTCAAACAGATTTATAATCTTAAGATCGTCGCTTGTTCCCAGAAGGACACCGAAGTTATCTCCGCCGATCTGATCGATCATGGTCTGCTGAACCAGGTCATTTGCCGCAGGGCGGTATACCTCAAGATTAGGATACTGGGCATGCAGCTTTGCAAAAATATCATTCAGCTCATCTTCCGTAATTTTAATGATTTCGCCGGCATCTGCAGGGGCTTCATAGCCAACCGCATCCAGATATTCGGTACCTACCGCAATACAGCCGCGGCCTGCCGCATAATCACGGGTATTAGTGAGGCCATAGAGAACTCCGCCGACCCGGCAGGCATCAATATATTCCTGGCCGAGTACATCGATGATCCCCTGGCCATAGGTCTGAAGCAGCTCATCCTCTTCCAGATCCATCAGATAACCCTGGTTTACCATATTGGAATAGCTTGAAAACAATGTACTCAGGACATCAATCTGTTCCCCGCTGGAAAGCGCAAGCGTCATATTCTGCTTATAGGAGCCGGAATCACTGATCTGGAATTCCACCTCGATATTATATTTCTCTCTTAAAATCTCATTCACTTTTTCCGTGACCATCTCCGTATCCGCAGGCGCGCCTGTCCATGTGGGGAAGGCCACAATCAAATGCTGCAGTTCTTCAAAATAAAGATCCCCTGCCGCCGCATCCGCAGCTTCTGAACTGCCTGAATCCGCCGCTTCAGATTGCCCGGATGCTGCAGAAGGACTGTCTGTACCGGCCAAATTGCTGCCGCCATTGCCGCCGCAGGCAGTAAGGCCGGCTGTCATCATGGCTGCGAGCATGAATGCTAACACTTTCTTTTTCATATCATTTTCTCCTTCACTAAATCTTAATATAGTGGATGTGCGCCAGACCGGAACCCCTGGCCGTATGGTCCTCCATTATCTCTCCATAGGCACATCCGCTGCTGGTCTTACTGGTTGTGCATACACCAGATCCATGCCAGCTATCTTTACGCAGTCACGGTCCTGCGAATCAGGTACCGGTATGCGCTGCTGTGTTATAGGCTACGATTTTAGTTAACAAATTGGCGACTGAAATGAGCATGTCCCATTCAGATAGCACCGGTTCGCAAACTCCTCTGCCCTAACAACGGCCCTGGCTGCCGTCCGCTTCTGGTAACGGCGCACCCGTTGCGCTCTCTTGCGTTATCTGCTCTCTGCTCTTTTTTATTGCCTATCTGCCAGCCTAATATAACTGTCACTGCCCAGAATAGCAGGCAGGTGGTTTATACTCCGTCCATGCAATCACCTTATCTTTGACTGGTTTCTGATTTGCATAAAGAAATTCACCTTTAAATTTGTC
>ERZ772875.272-NODE-272-length-63794-cov-11.831359_pt1 | contig 63794 bp, 55 predicted proteins | sample MGYA00580585_ERZ772875 | MGnify/ENA primary metagenome ERZ772875 (study PRJEB29015, sample SAMEA2737736) | human gut metagenome | biome: human gut; feature: human-associated habitat; material: faeces | place: China | collected 2012 ... | reverse complement strand
TGCATGTGTTAGGCACGCCGCCAGCGTTCATCCTGAGCCAGGATCAAACTCTCTATAAATCATATCATAACCGTCTCTAAAAATTTAAAAACGGATACAACCTAAATCTTAGATCGCTATCTAGCTCTCAAAAGAATTGTTTTACATCGTCTCCGATGTTAAGAACCCTTTTCTGGTGCTTATTTTGCATAAGCTACAAAACTTTTTCAGTTTTGTGTTCTTACATTGTTTAATTTACAAGGTACACGCCGCTGTGCCTCTCGGCGACAGCTTATTTATACTACCACACGCGGCTTCGCTTGTCAAGAACTTTTTTCAACTTTCTTTCGGAAGTTTCGTTCGTTCGTGACGCACAACCCCTCGCGTGTTTGATAATATAGCACTTCCTGTTGCCATTTGTCAATACTCTTTTTAAACTTTTTAACGTTATTTTTTCGCCCCGCTATATGTAGTGGGGACGCGCTGCCGCATCCCCTATTTTGCACTGTTTCCGGACACTCAGGAGCAGAACCTGTGCTTCCCGATGACCGTGATGAGCGGCCGCGACCAGATCCACGAGCTGGTGGCCGTGGACGGATTGAAATAATAGATCGCGCCGCCGGACGGATCGACCCCATTGAGTGCATCGCGCGCGGCGCGGTAGGCGCTCTCCGCGACCGGCTGATTGAACTGCCCATCCGTGATGCACGTGAACGCGCCGCTCTGATAGATGACGCCGGAGAGCGTATTCGGGAACGATGGGTGCTTGATGCGGTTGAGCACGACGGCGCCGACAGCCACCTGGCCGGAGTACGGCTCGCCGCGGGCCTCCGCCGAGATCAGGCGCGCGAGCAGATCGACCTGCGAACTGGACGCGCCGCCGGAACCGCCGGAATTGCTGGAATTGCCTCCGCCCGCGGACAGCCCCATGGCCGCCAGCGTCTGGTCGCCGGCCTTGCCGTCGACCGTGAGGCCGTTTTTCTGCTGGAAGGCGCGCACGGCGCGCTCGGTGCCGCTGCCGTAGATACCGTCCACGGTACCGGTATAGTAACCCCAACTTTTGAGCTTCGTCTGGATCTGCGTGACTACGGCGCCGCTGGAGCCTTTTTTGTACGAGGCCGCCTCGACAGCCGGGACAAGCGCAGCGAGCACCATGCTCACCGAGAGCAGCACCGCGAGTGCGAGACACAAGCGTTTGGATCGTTTCTGCATATACAAAACTCCTTCGCAGACGTTTGGTTCTAGTCTGCGAAGGAGCGTGTTTCTTATGCAGGGAAATTTGAAAAATCAGCTTTTGCGCGACTTGACATCCGCCTGCAGGCGCGCAATGAAGTCCGGGAGGGCCTCAACGCTCTGCTCGCCGGAGAGGGTGCGCACGGAGATGGTGTCGTTTTCCGCTTCCTTGTCGCCGAGGACGAGCATGTACGGGATCTTCTGGCTCTGCGCCTCGCGGATCTTGTAGCCGATCTTCTCGTTGCGCAGGTCGGTCTCGACGCGCAGGCCAGCCTTCTCCAGACGGTCGGCAACGTGCTTGGCGTAGTTGTTCGTGCGGTCGGTGATGGGCATGACCTTGACCTGCACGGGCGCGAGCCACAGCGGGAACGCGCCGGCGTAGTGCTCGGTGAGAATGCCGATGAAACGCTCGATGGAGCCGAAGCACACGCGGTGGATCATGACGGGGCGGTGCTTCTCGCCATCAGCGCCGACATACTCAAGGTCAAAGCGCTCGGGCATCTGCATATCCAGCTGGATCGTGCCGCACTGCCAGGTGCGGCCGAGGCTGTCTTCCAGATGGAAGTCGATCTTCGGGCCGTAGAACGCGCCGTCGCCCTCGTTGATGACATAGGGCTTTCCGAGCTCGTTGAGCGCGGAGACGAGGCCGTCGGTCGCGGCCGCCCACTGCTCATCCGTGCCGATGTGATCCTCCGGCATGGTGGACAGCTCCATGTGGTACTTGAAGCCGAAGAGCGAGTACACGTCGTCAATGAGCTTGGCGACGCCCTTGATCTCGTCCTTGACCTGATCGGGTGTCATGAAGATGTGCGCATCGTCCTGCGTGAAGCAGCGGACGCGGAACAGGCCGTGCAGCGCGCCGGACAGCTCGTGACGGTGCACGATGCCGAGCTCGCCGACACGCAGCGGCAGGTCGCGGTAGGAGTGCGGCTGGGACTTATAGACCAGCATGCCGCCGGGGCAGTTCATCGGCTTGAGCGCGAACGGCACATCGTCGATGACAGTCGTATACATATTATCTTTATAGTGATCCCAGTGGCCGCTGCGGTGCCAGAGATCCTGGTTGAGCATGATCGGCGTCGAGATCTCGACATAGCCGGCCTTCTTATGGATCTCGCGCCAGTAGTCGATGAGCTGGTTTTTGAGCACCATGCCGTTGGGCAGGAAGAACGGGAAGCCCGGGCCCTCGTCCATGAACGTGAACAGGCCGAGCTCCTTGCCGAGCTTGCGGTGGTCGCGCTTTTTGGCCTCTTCGATACGGGCCAGGTACGCATCGAGCTCCTCCTTCTTCGGGAAGCAGGTGCCGTAGATGCGCTGGAGCATCTTGCGGTTGCTGTCGCCGCGCCAGTAGGCGCCGGTGACGCTCGTGAGCTTGATGGCATTGCCCTTGACGCGGCCGGTGGAGTCCAGATGCGGGCCGGCGCAGAGGTCAACGAATTCGCCCTGACGGTAGAAGGAGATGACGGCATCCTCCGGCAGGTCGTTGATGAGCTCGACCTTGTACGGCTCATCGCGCTCCTCCATGAACTTCAGCGCTTCGGCGCGCGGGAGCTCAAAGCGCTCGAGACGCAGCTTTTCCTTGCAGATCTTGCGCATCTCGGCCTCGAGCTTTTCGAGCACCTCGGGCGTGAACGGCTGAGGGCTGTCAAAATCATAATAGAAACCGTCCTCGATGGCCGGGCCGATAGCCAGCTTCACCTCGGGGTACAGGCGCTTCATGGCCTGGGCGAGAATGTGGCTGGTGGTGTGACGGTAGGTATCCTTGTAGGTCTTGTTTTCAAAGGTGTACTGATCGTCCATAATGTCTCCTCCTAAACTAAAAACACCCCTGCGCCTTACGGCACAGGGGTGCTGAAATCACACGGTTCCACCCTGAGTTTCCCTCAGTTGGCGCTGTAACGCGCGCCGCACGGGTCGCCTTACTGCGATGTTCGGGCGATCGGCTCGGGGAAGGTCTGCGCCGGAGGGGTGCCGCAGGCGGCTCACAGCCTATGACCGCCATTCTCTGTCCGTCCTCACTCGGGTGCAAGTCCCGTCATTGCCTTTTGAACGGTATCATCGTAACACCGACTGTTATCCCCTGTCAAGCACAATTTCATACGAAATCCGGCCGGAAATGCCGCCGTTTGTGCATGAAACGCTGCACAGAGCGCTTGCTAAATGTAGGAAACGCATGCTATACTGAATCTGGAAGCACAGCCAATGACAGAAAGGAGCACACCACCATGACCATAGGCGACAAATGCCCCTACTGCGGCAGGGAATTGCTCTCCGGCTATCTGCAGAGCGCGCGGCAGATCATCTGGAGTCAGGAGGAAAAGTCCATATCCTTTCGCGCGGACGAGGACGGCGATCTCGTGGTGAGCCACGGGATCTGGGAAGGCAGCTTTGCCGACTGCCGGTACTGTGCAGACTGCGGCATCTTCCTGCTGGAGCGCCCCGCGCAGCCGCCGAAATTCGGCGAGCGCCTGCGCGGGAAATTCGGCCGCCTGCGCGGCGGCGACACAACGGAATAAGAAAAGACCGCACGCGGCGTTTTGCCGCGTGCGGTTCGTCGTTTTCCAGAAAGATCAGACGTTGAAGCGGAAGAGCGTCACGTCGCCGTCGTGCATGACATAGTCCTTGCCCTCGGAGCGGACGAGGCCTTTCTCCTTGGCGACGGCCATGCTGCCGCAGGCTTTCAGGTCGTCGAACGCGACGATCTCAGCGCGGATGAAGCCGCGCTCGAAGTCCGAGTGGATCTTGCCGGCGGCCTGCGGCGCCTTCGTGCCGCGCGTGATCGTCCAGGCGCGGCACTCATCGCTGCCGCACGTCAGGAACGAAATGAGCCCCAGCAGGCTGTACGAACACTGGATGAGCCGGTCGAGGCCGGACTCTTCGATGCCGAGCTCCTCGAGGAACATGGCGCGCTCGTCGGGCTCGAGCTCGCCGATCTCCTGCTCGACCTTCGCGCAGATGGGCAGCACCTGCGCGCCCTGAGATGCAGCCAGATCGCGCACCTGCTGATAGTACTTGCAATCTTCATACCCGGCGGCGAATGTATTTTCGTCGAGGTTGGCGGCGTAAATGACGGGCTTGATGCTCAGCAGGTCGCTCGTCTCGAGCAGGGCACGATCCTCGTCGCTGCAGTCATAGGTGCGGGCGCTCTTGCCGTCGTTGAGATGCTCGAGCAGGCCGCGGAACACATCCGCCTCGTGCAGGCAGGCCTTGTCGCCGCTCTTGCCGGCCTTGGCCGCCTTGTCGATGCGGCGCTGGACCATCTCGATGTCCGCCATGATGAGCTCGAGGTCGATGATCTCAATGTCGCGCAGCGGGTCGGTCGAACCCTCGACGTGCATGACGTTTTCATCATCAAAGCAGCGCACGACGTGCACGATCGCATCCGTGGCGCGGATGTTGGACAAAAACTTGTTGCCGAGGCCCTCGCCCTTGGACGCGCCCTTGACGAGGCCGGCGATGTCGACAAACTCGATCACCGCAGGGGTCTTTTTCTTCGGCTGATACATCTCAGCCAGATAATCCAGCCGCACATCCGGCACGGAGACCATGCCGACGTTCGGGTTGATGGTGCAGAACGCATAGTTGGCGACTTCCGCGCCCGCGTTCGTAATGGCGTTGAACAGCGTGGACTTGCCGACGTTCGGCAGGCCGACGATACCGAGTTTCATAGATCCGAGCATCTCCTTCGTTTCCCAGCCGCGGCCGCGGCTGACATAGCAGTTTATTATAGCATGGGTGCCCGGGCATTTCAAGCCGTCACTTGACCGGATGATAGTTGTCCGGGTCGAGATACTGTGCCGCCATGCGCACGTACCAATCCTTCGTCCCGCGCCAGTCGGTGCGGTCCTTGTCGGTCAGCTCGCGCAGCGGCCTTGCGGGCACGCCCGCGACGAGCGTCTCCGGCGGAATGATCTTGCCCTGCGGCACGAGCGCCGACTCGGCCACGATGCTGCCCGCGCCGATCTCGCTGCAGAGGCTGAGCACCGCGCCCATGCCGATGCTGGCCTCCGGCCCGATCACACGCGCGTGGACGATCGCGCCGTGGCCGATGGTCACGCGGCGCGAAATGGTCACGACGGGATCTTCCCCGCCGGTGTGGATGATGACGCCGTCCTCGACCGCGACCTCCTCCTCGAGGACGATGCGCGAGGCGTCGGCGCGGATGACGGCATAAGGGCCGATATAGCAGCGCGGGCCGACAATCACATCGCCGATGAGCTCCGCGCTCGCACTGACGAACGCTGTCGGGTCGACCTGCGGGGCTTTCCCGCCAAAGGTATAGAGCATAATGGTCTCTCCATTCAAATAAAAGATGTATGATTTTATCATGCACAGCCGCCGGATGCAAGCACAACGCCCGGGCAGGTGGAACCTGCCCGGGCAAACGTATTTGGATCGCAATTACAGACTGCGTGCCGCCTCGTAGCCATCCCAGATGGCGCCGAAGATGTTGCGCACACGGCGGCCGTCGCCGAGCGCGAGCACGGTCTCATAGTCATCGCGGATCGCGTCAAAGAGCGCATGGTTGGCCTCCATGCCGACCGCTGTGATGACCGTGTCACCCTCCGCCAGCGCGGGCACGCCCTCGACCTCGTAATAAACGCCCTTGGCATCGACGGATTCCAGCGCCGCGCCCTCGACGATGTGCACGCCGTGGAACACGAGCAGGTCGCGCAGCATGAGCTCATTCATGGCCGGCAGCTTGGCCGAGCGCAGGAGCTTGCGCCGGGCGAGCAGCGTGACGGTGTGGCCGTTTTGCACCAGGTGCAGCGCCAGTTCGCAGGCGACGAGTCCCGCGCCGATGATGACGACCGACTTGCCGGCTTTCGCCTTGCCCTCGAGCACGTCGAGCGCGCTGACCACATTGTCTCCGTCCGCACCGGGCAATGCCAGCGTTCTGGGCGTGCTGCCCTCGGCGACGAACACCGTCTGCGGCTTGAGGGAATCGAGCAGCGCCTTATCCGCGCGTGTATTCAGGCGCACGTCCACGCCCAGATGCGCAAGCGTGGCGGCATACCAGGCAACAAGATCACGATCCGCCTGCTTGAAGTGCGGCACACCGGCCGGCTTGAGCGCGCCGCCGAGGGCATCGCTCGCTTCGAGCAGCGTGACATCATGGCCGCGCAGCGCGCTCACGCGCGCCGCCTCCAGGCCGGCAGGCCCGCCGCCGACAACGACCACGCGCTTTTTCTCCGCTGCGGGCGCGATGCCGACGAGCCGCTCGCGCGCGCACTCGGGGTTGACCGCGCAGGAGCCGACCGCGCCGTCAAACGCGCGGCCGAAGCAGCCCTCGTGGCAGCACAGGCACGGACGGATGAGCGCGAGCTCGTCGTTGCGCACCTTGCGGACGTAGTCAGGCTCGGTCAGGAGCGGACGCGCCAGACCGATCATGTCGCAGCGGCCGTCTCGCAGCGCCTGCGCCGCCAGATCCGGATCGTCCATGCGTCCGGCAGCCAGCACCGGCACGTCCACGACCTGCTTGACCTGCTCGGCAAACGGCAGATAGACGCCCTTGTCAAAGTACATCGGCGGATGCGCCCAGTACCAGCTATCGTAGGTGCCGGCATCGACATCGAGCGCGTCGTAGCCCGCATCGACCAGGATCCTGGCCGCCTGCAGGCCCTCGTCCGTATCGCGGCCGAGCTCGGTGAACGTCTCACCCGGCACCGCGCCCTGACGCAGATCCTTGATATAGCTCTTGAGCGAAAAGCGCAGGATGACCGGGAAATCCTCGCCGCAGTACTGCTTGATCTTCTGCACGATCTCGATGGCGAAGCGCAGGCGGCCGTTGAGATCGCCGCCGTACTTGTCCGTGCGCTTGTTGAACAGCGACATGGCAAAGCAGTCGAGCAGATAGCCCTCGTGCACGGCATGCACCTCAACGCCGTCATATCCGCACTTTTTGGCGATAGCAGCCGACACACCGAACTGCTCCACGAGCCGCTCGACCTCCTCCGTCGTCAGCTCGCGGCACTCGATGCGCGGGTTCCAGCGGTTGCTGATCGTACTCGGCGCGACAAACTTGCGGTCATGGATCATGGCGGGCATGGCGCTGCGGCCAAGGCCGGCCGTGAGCTGCACGAAGATCTTGGTGTCAAAGGCGTGCACGCGGTCGGTCAGCTCGCGCGCGGCCTTGATGTATTTCCCGGGGCAGATCGTCGGGCACGGGAAAGAACCGGGGCTGTGGACCTCAATGTTATTGTCCACCCAGTTGGCGCCCGTGATGATCAGGCCGACGCCGCCGGCGGCGCGGCGGACGAAATAGTCCACGGCGTCCGGCAGGTAGGCACCGTCCTCATCGTTGTGCGTGACGGTGCCCATGGCGGCCATGAAGTAGCGGTTTTTAATGCGCGTATTGCGGATCGAAAACGGTGTAAACAGCGGTTCGTATGCGGGGTTCATGTGGTTTCCTCCTCCTCTGGTTCGGGTTGTGTATCAAATTGCGCGGCGCACTCCGGTGACAGTTGTCCCCAGGCGACTGCCTCCTGTGCGAGCGCGCAGCGAAAGCGCGGATGCGCGATGCGGATCATGGCGCAGATGCGCGTCTCCAGCGGTTGATTGTGCAGATCGGCCGCGCCCCACTCCGTGACGATGTACATGACATCGCTGCGCGGCGTCGTGACGACTGCACCGGACGGAAGATGCGCGCGAATGTTGGACGTGAGCGTCCCGTCGGGCGCTTCGTGCGTGGAATGCAGGCACAGAAAACTCCGTCCGCCGACAGAACGCGCCGCGGCGCGGACAAAATCGAGCTGACCGCCGACGCCGGAATACTGCCGGCCGTCAATGGCCTCGGCGCAGACCTGCCCGGTCAGATCGGCCATCAGACAGCCGTTGACCGAGATAAGCCCCGGCTGCTGCGCGGCACGGAACGGATCGTTGAGCACGTCCACCGGGATCATGCGGATGTGCGCGAGCGCAAAATCATCCAGATGCCCCGCCGCGTCGAGCACGATGGACGCCTCGACCCGATCGAGATCGACCGCGCCGCTGGCCATCAGGCGCAGCTGCGCCTGTGTGAGCACCTCCGTGTAAATCCCGAGCCGTTTGCGTCCGTGCAGCCCGTAGGCGACGGCGTTGGGAATGCCGCCGATGCCGACCTGCAGCGTATCGCCGTCCCGGACGAGCGGCAGGATGTGCGCGGCAATGCGCGCATCGAGTGCATCGGGCGCTTTATAATGATAGGTATTGAGCGGATGATCCGCGCGGCAGAGCGCCGTGACCTCCGAGACATGGATGCGATGGTGCTCGCCGCGGGTGCGCTGCTGAAAGGCGTTGACCTGATAGATGCGCTTTTCGACCTGTGTATCGAGCGAACTCCAGGCCGTGCCGCGCGGGCCGTAATACAGATACCCGTCCGCATCCGGCTCGGACACCTCGAGCATCAGCGTATTGACACGGTAGACCTCGCGCGCTGCGCGCACGGTCTGGTGAAACTGCACGGAGTTTTCGTGCAGGCCGCCGCGCTGCTGAAACTTGCGGTCGGCGCGGCCGAGAAACAGGGAGTGATACGGCGTGCGCGCAAAGCAGGCCGGGTCGGACAGGGCGCGGCTCTCCGTGCCGTTGACGACGGTCACGACCGGGATGTCGCGCAGCTCCGCGCGGTCGCTCACCGCGTCGATCAGCACGGCCGGGAAGCTACCGGCGCCGCCGGCAAAGATGCGGTCGCCGGGCGCGATCAGCGCCGCCGCCTGCTCCGGCGTGCAGAGCCTGCGCGCATAGATCTCACGCCAATCCATCGTGCTCACGCCTCCCGCGGTGCAACGGGAAAGAAATGATTCGGATCCAGGTACGCCGCCGTGAGCCGGACATACCAGTCCTTCGTGGCCTGCCAGCTCTCGCGGTCCGCCTGCGTGAGCGGGCGCAGAGGCTTGGCCGGGATGCCGGCAACGAGCGTCTCCGGCGGAACGGACTTGCCCTGCGGCACGAGCGCGGACTCCGCCACGACGCTGCCGGCACCGATCGCACACCCAAGGCTGAGCACCGCGCCCATGCCGATGCTGGCCTCCGGGCCGAGATAGCGCGCATGGACGATCGCCCCGTGACCGATGGTCACACGCCGGGACAGCAGGCAGCGCTTGTCCGCCCCGCCGGCATGGATGATGACGCCGTCTTCCACCGCGACCTCCTCCTCGAGAATGATCTCGGCGGCATCGCCGCGGATCACGGCGCCGGGACCGATATAGCACCGCGGGCCAACCGTCACATCGCCGATAAGCTCGGCGCTGGCGCTGACAAACGCCGTGGGATCGACGCGCGGGCATTTTCCATGAAACGAATAGAACATGATCGGATCTCCATTTCTGATAATAAGGGGGAGCGACCCGGCCCGGGGGCCGAGCCGCTCCAAAGAAAAAAGAAGGGAATGGGGGGATTACCAAAGTCAGGCGAACTTTGCGATGGTCGCCTCGCACTCGTGCATCATCTGGCCGATGATGGTCTGCACGGGCAGCACATCGTGGATCAGGCCGGACGTCTGGCCGCAGCAGATGACGCCGCAGTTTTCCACGTCCGCGTTCTCGAAGAACATCTTGCAGGCCGTCTTGCCGGCCATGTCCTCGGCCACATCCTTGAATTCGCAGCCGGCCTGCTCCTTGGCAAAGACGCGCTTGGCGACTTCGCTCTTATACATGCGCGTGGAGTTCTGGAACGAGCGCAGAAGCAGGATCGTCTCCATCTCGTTGGCGTGCTCGACGAGGTAGTTTTTCACGGCCGGGAGCACGGGGCACTCCTCGGACAGCAGGAAGCGGGTGCCCATGTACACGCCTTCGGCGCCGAGCATGAGCGCGGCTGCCATCTGGCGGCCGGTCGAAACGCCGCCGGCGCAGATGACCGGAATGTCAAGCGCCTCCACACAGCGCGGCGTGAGCACCATGGTGCCGAGATCGTTCTCGCCCGGGTGGCCGGCGCACTCAAAGCCGTCGGCGACGACCATGTCCGCGCCGAGCGACTGCGCCTTGAGCGCGTGCTTGACGGTGGTGCACTTGTGGATGAGCACCATGCCGGCGTCCTTGATGGCGCGCACCATGTCGTCCTTCGGCGGGCGGCCGGCGGTCTCCATGACCTTGACGCCCTCTTCGGCGCAGACGCGGATGTAGCCCGCATAGTCCGGCACGACGAGCGACGGCATGAGCGTGAGGTTGACGGCAAAGGGCTTGCTCGTCATGGACTTGATCTTGCGGATCTCCGCCTGCAGCTCATCGGCCGAGGAAAACGTGCTCGACGACAGCAGCCCCAGGCCGCCGGCCTCCGACACGGCGGCGACCAGCGGTGCGCGGGAAATCCACTGCATGCAGCCCTGCACGATGGGGTATTCGATCCCCAGCATTTCGGTAAGTTTGGTACGGATCATAGGTATTACCTCCTGAAATATTCACGTGTGCCGCTGTGCGGCGTCTGGTTGTTTGTGATTTCACAATAGCAAACCGTCAGTCGCTTCACAACGCTGATTTCTCCAAAAAACAGCAGTTGCCGCCGTGCGCCGGATGGGCACGGCCTACAAGATGCGCGCGTCAGCTCGCCTGGACACTGCGCGCGCGCAGCACGGCCGTGAGCACTTTTCCGGTCGCGCCCTTGGGCAGCTCCGGCACGATCTCGATCTCCTTCGGCGCGCGGAACGTCGGCATATGCGCGCGGCAATACTGGCGCAGCGCCTCCGCCGTGAGCCGGCTGCCCGGCATGAGCACAACGCTCGCTTTCACGTGCTCGCCCCAGGTCTCGTCCGGCACGCCGTAGACCGCGACCTCGGCCACGTCGTCGCAAAGCTGCATGATGACATTGGTGACCTCTCCGGGATAGATGTTCTCGCCGCCGGAAATAATGAGATCGTCGGCACGGCCGCTCAGGAACAGGTACCCCTGCGCGTCGAGCATGCCCATGTCTTTCGTGCGGTACCAGCCGCCGACCAGCGCCGCGTGCGTCGTCTCGGGCGCATCCAGATATTCCAGCATCCGGCCCGGGCCGCGCACATAGATCTCACCCGCGGTGCCTGCCGGGCAATCGCTGCCGTCCGGCGCGACGATGCGCACGGCCGCGCCGGGGATCGGCCGGCCGACGGACGAGAGGTACTTACCGCCGTCGCGCAGGTGGTCTTCCGGCAGCAGCGCTGTGACGGTGCTGCCCATTTCCGTCATGCCGTAGGACTGATAGAAGCTGCAGTGCAGCTTCTCGATCGCGCGCTGCAGCAGCGCCTTCGGGATCGGGCAGGTGGAATAGTTGACGGTCTTGAGGTGCGAGAGATCATAGTCCCCGTTGTCCGTCTCGTCGAGGATCCACTTGAGCACCGTCGGCACGACACTGATGGACTCGATGCGCTCGGACACGAGCGTGTGCATGTAATCCTCAAGCGCGAAATGATCCTTGAGCACCATCGTGCCGCCGGTCGCAAGCGACAGGTGCGCACCGATGGCGGCCGAGTGGAACAGCTGCGCAATGAACTGATACCGCTGCCCGTCCGGGTAGGGATAGACCTGCAGCATGCTCACGATCTCGCGGAGCATGCCGCCGTGCGTGTAGACGACGCACTTCGGCTCCCCCGTCGTGCCACTCGTGTGCAGGCGGCAGGCGACATCGTCACGCGAGACCGGCACGTCCGGCGGCGTGTCCGGCTCGCCGCTGACGAGCGCGCACAGCGCCGAGCGGCCGTCGACCGGCTCCAGCCGGATCAGGCGTACGCTGTCCGCGCACAGTCGCTCGAGCTCCGCGCCCCACTCCGGCTTCTCCGCCTTGAGAAAGGCGACCGACACCTGATTGCGCGCGAGCATGCGCGCCTGCTCCGGCGGCGTGAGCCGCCAGTTGATCTTGACCACAATGGCGCCGAGCTGATAGAGCGCAAACTCGGCAATGATCCACTCCGGGCAGTTGCGCGACAGGATCGCGACCCGGCTGCCCTTGCGCACGCCGAGGTGCCGCAGATAGTGCGCCGTCTGGTGGATGTAGCGCTCCAGGTCGCCATAGGTCAGCCGCCAGTCCTCGTATACAATGGCCTCGCGCTCCGGGCAGCGCGCGAACGCATCATCCATGAGCGCGCCAAAGCTGCTGCACCGTGAAAGCTTCTGAGCAATTTCCCGCATGGGTGATCCCTCCGATCCTCTTTTTCATGGTTCTATTCTTTATAAAATTGTGAATTATCTCCCGAAACGGCCAAAATGGAAAGAACCTACTTGCGCGTTTCGGATTTAACGTTTATATTTTAACGTGCTTGAAAAAAACGCACACCGTCATTCCGCCAGAAACGACCGTCGTTGTTTTTGCACATGAATCGTCACTTTCACGGCGGCGTTTTCGGAGCGATTGCACAGTCGCGCTTTTTGTTGGAATTTCAAGCGTTCCCGGGGATATGCAATCGTCGTTTCTGCACAGGTTTTGTGCAAATACGCACACTTTTTTCGTAACTCCTGCCCTTTTCGTTTGCAGTCGGCCACCTGTATAATTGGAATTGTTAAAAAACAGTCATTCGTCACTTTCGCGCATTTTTGTTGTCTTTCGTGCGTGCGATGAGGATGGACTGAAAAATACAGGAGGTTGATACAATATGAATAAACCACTCGAAGGTCTTTTCGTCGTGGAGCTGACGACCTATTGGGCCGCCCCCTCCGCAGGTGAGTTTCTGCGCTGCCTCGGCGCCAGAGTCGTCAAGATCGAGACCGGCAAAGCGGGCGACTCGGTTCGCTACTGGGGCCGCACCTGCGGCATGCCGATCGAAGCGAACGAGAACCCCTCGTTCGACCTCTTCAACGGCGGCAAGGAATTCATGCACATGGATCTCAACGATCCCGAGCACGAGCGCGTGCTGCACAACATGCTCGCCAAGGCGGACGTATTCCTGACGAGCATGCGTCTCGGCGGTCTGAAAAAGCACAACCTGGACTATGACACCCTGAAAGAGAAATACCCGCGCCTGGTCATGGCGCACGCCACCGGCTACGGCTGCAAGGACGGCCCGCTGTCCGCTGCCCCCGGCCTGGACGCCGTGGCGTTCTTCGCCATGAACGGCCTGATCTCCGACCTGCGCCTGAATCCGGACGACTCCCCGATCTGCCCGCCGACCGGCATGGGCGACCTGACGACCGGCATGCCGCTGTTCGGCGCGATCATGACGGCGCTGTTTGCCCGCGAGCGTACCGGTAAGGGCGATTATGTGTCCGCCTCTCTCTACGGCACCGGCAACTGGGTCACATCCGCGATCAACTCCGGCACGCAGTACTTCAACCCCTGGCCGCGCTCCCGCTTCACGCAGAGCCCCATGGGCCAGGCGTTCGAGACGAAGGACGGCAAGTTCGTGCAGATCTTCGTCAATGAGTACGAGCGCTACTTCCCCGTCTTCTGCAAAGCCTTCAACATCGAGGACATGCTCGACGACGAGCGTGTGAACACGCGCCCGGCGCTGAACGTCAACGGCAACTGTGCCATCATCGTGGCGCGATGCATCGAGGAAGCAAAGAAAAAGACCGCCGACGAGATCATGAGCGTGCTCCAGGCCGGCAACGTGCCCTGCACCGTGCTGCGCGGCATCGGCGACAAGTACAAAGAGCAGGAGCAGCTCGACCAGTGCCTGTCCAACGGCTACCTCGGCGAGGGCACCTACGAGAGCGGCAAGCACTACTATCAGCCGCAGATCCCGATCTACATGGAGAGCGTCGGCGTGCAGAACTACTTCGCGCAGAGCAAATCCATCGGCGCGGACAACGACGCGCTGTTCGCGGAATTCAGCAAGTAAGCAGATCACTGCCGGATGACCGGCCAAAGGGGTGCCGGACGGCACCCCTTTTTGCAAATCAGCAATCAGCCCCCGTCCCGGGGACAGAAAAATGGAAGTGTGGTGGATTCTGAATGAAATTGTCTTTGCAACTGATCCTGGAAACCCTGACGGAATACGGCGCACAACTGATAGAGACCGACGGCGATTTCACCTTCACCGGCGTACAGATTCTGACCTCTCCCACGGATATTCTGGAGCCGGACACGCTGTATGTCTGCACACCGAAAGTGCTCCCAAAGCTGAAAAAGCAGCTTTTTGAAAACCACTGCTTCGTTTTCAAGGCCAAGCCGTCCCAGCTGCAGTGCCATCATGCGCTGCACGGCATCCTGCTTGACGAAAACACCGACCTCAACGAGGTCGTCAACCGGCTCATTACCCTCTTTACACAGTTTCACGCCTTTGAGTTTGCCATCAAGGAGGCCTCTCTCGAACGGCGCGGCTACGAGCCGTTTTTTGAGATCGCCAAAAAGGCGTTCCCGCACTGTCTGATCGTCGTCACGGACTCGGCATACAACATCGTGTGCTCCACGCGCAGCTCCGTCGATGACATCCCCTATTTCCGCGACCTGCTCCAGCGCGGCTATTACAGCCGTGAGGATATGAACCAGATCGCAAGCTGGGGCTACTATGAGGACGAGCGCAAGTGCGTCCAGCCGGTGCTCTACCCGGCGGAAAAGACCATCTGCGGGTACCCGTTTCTCGTCCGCTCCTACAAGAATCACGGCGCGGCCTACTGCTTCATCGGCTGCTATTTTCTCGATGTGCCGCCGACGCAGCGCGACATCTCGCTCTACACCTGCCTGACGCAGGAGCTGGAAAATTACTATAAAGTCAACGGCATTTTTGACGCCGGCATGCTCGGCAAACAGCAGCAGCTGCTCGACGATCTGATCCGGCCGAAGCAGAACTCGCCGGAATATTTCCACGACCGCTGCGCGCAGCTGAACATTCCCTATCAGGGCACGTTCCGCATCGGCCTCGTGCAGTGCGAGAGCTCGACCCTGTTCAAAGTCTCACACATCTCCAATCAGCTCCGCGCCCACTGCCCGCTGGCAAACTACGGCGTGTTCCAGTACGGCTCGTCCGTCATCATCCTCTTCCGCGACTGGAACGACGCAAACGTGCGCACGCAGTCCGGCTTTTCCGAGGACTGGAACGCCCTGCTGACCACCCTGCGGCAGAACAAGGCCTGCATGGGCATCAGCCTGCTGTTCAGCGACGTCACGAAGCTCTACGTCGGCTACCGGCAGGCCGAAGCCGCATCGAATATCGGCAAGCGCCGTGATACGGACGGCGTCGCCTATTTCTACTCGAAATACTATCTGGAGGACATGCTCGAGCATTATGCCGACACCATGCCCCTCGAAGACACCTATACGCACTATCTGGACCGGCTCATGGACGATAACAACAGCGTCTGCAGCAACATCAAGCTCCTGTATTACTTCCTGTGCTCGGAGCGCAATATCTCCCTGACCGCCAAGCATGTGCACATGCACCGCAACAGCGTCATCTACCGCATTCAGAAGATCCAGGACATCCTCGCGCTGGATCTCGACGATCCGGATGTCCGTCTGCGGCTGATGATCTCGTTCAAGATCCTCGAAATGACCGGCCGCATCCCGCACTGGGAAACGCCGCACGGCGAGAACGATACCGGCAACAGCGGCATCGTGCATCAAGAGTGACCACCGTTTCGCGCCCGCTTTCTCCTGTTTCAGGAGAAAGCGGGCGCTTTTTTTCGTCATTTCTGCACAGTCGCTTGTGCGGCGGCGGGAAAAAACGTCGTTTTGAATGACGTTGTTCCGTGCCGCGCGCCTCGTTAAAATGTAATCAAAGTTGGGAAAGTACGTGCTTTCCCGTGAGAGGAGCAAGATTTTCATGAGCAAATACGGTTACTATCTCGGCATGACGCCGGAGCAGCAGGATATCGTCAAAATGATCCGCGAATTTGCCGAGCGCGAGCTCGACCCGGTCGTGAAAGAATATGATGAAAAGGGCGAATTTCCGGTGCAGCTACACGAAAAATGGGGTGAAATGGGCCTGTTTGGTCTGGACGTGCCGGAGCAGTACGGCGGACTGGGACTCAACGCCGTGACGCGCTACTGCATCAGCGAGGAGCTGGCCAAGCATGACGCCGGCTTCACGATCTCGAACAATTCCTACTCGTTCGGCCTGTCGGCGATCCTCGCCGACGGCACGGAGGCGCAAAAGCAGGCCGCCTGCGCGCGCATTCTGCGCGGTGAGGGCATCTCCATGGCGATCACGGAGCCGCAGAGCGGTTCGGACGTCGGCAGCACGCGCACGAGTGCAAAGAAAGTGGACGGCGGCTACGTGCTCAACGGCGTCAAGTGCTTCATCACGAACGCCACGCTCTGCTCGGCGTGCGTGGTGCTGGCCGTGACGAATCCGGATGCGGGCTATCACGGCATGAGCCTGCTGCTGGTGGAAAAAAGCGACGCTGGGGTGAGCGTCGGCAAGCACGAGGACAAGATGGGCATCCGCCTGTCGGACACGGCGGATTTCGTGATGGAGGACGTGTTCGTCCCCGCCGACCGCCTGATCGGCACGGAGGGCAACGGCTTTGCCCAGACCATGAAATTCCTCGCCGGCAAACGCCCGGTCAGCGTGGCGGGCGCCGTCGGCGTGGCGCAGCGCGCGCTGGATCTGGCCGTGGACTACGCCAGGGAGCGCAGCTTCAAGCACGGGCCGATCGCAAAACTCGAGGGCATTCAGTTCCTGATCGCGGACATGGAGATGCGCATTCAGGCCTCGCGCGCCATGGCGGTCTACGGCGCGCAGATGACGGACGCCGGCATCCCGATCGGCACGCTCGGCAACTCGCTCAAATGCTTTGCCTCGGAAATGTGCTACGACGTGGTGAACATGGGCCTGCAGGTCTTTGCCGGCTATGGCTACAGCCGCGAATACCCGCTGGAAAAGCTGCTGCGCGACGCGCGCATCTACAGCATCTTCGAGGGCACGAACCAGGTGCAGCGTCAGGTCATCGGCAAGACGCTGCTCGGCTGAGGGCGGTGCCGCGTGAACATTCTCGTCTGTATCAAGCAGGTCCCGGACACGACCGAGATCCGCATGGATCCGAAAACCAACACCCTCATCCGCGCCGGTGTGCCGAGCACCGTCAACCCCTTTGACAAATACGCGCTCGAGGCGGCCGTGCAGCTCCGCGAGACGCTCGGCGGCACCGTGACCGCCATGACCATGGGGCCGGCGCAGGCGGCGCAGGCGCTGCGCGAGTGCTACGCCCTCGGTGCCGACCGGATGGTGCTGGTGTCCGACCGGCGCTTCGGCGGCGCGGACACTTATGCCACAAGCTACACGCTCGCACAGGCCGTGCGGGCGCTCGGCGGCTTTGACCTGATCCTCTGCGGCCGGCAGGCCATCGACGGCGACACGGCGCAGGTCGGCCCCATGCTGGCCGAGCATCTGGGGCTGCCGCAGCTCACATGCGCATGCGCCATCACGATCGAGGACGGCGCGATCCGCATCCGGCAGGAGGGCGAGCGCGCCTACCGCGTGCTGCGCGCGCCGCTGCCGGCCGTGGTCACGGTCGTGAAGGCCATCAACGAGCCGCGGCTGCCGAACGTCATGCGCAAGCTGCAGGCCAACCGCATGCAGCCGCAGACGCTGACGGCGGACGATCTGCCGGCACTCGATCCCGACTGCATCGGCCTGCACGGCTCACCGACAAAGGTATCAAGAACATTCGTGCCCGTGCGCACCAAGCAGACCGTGCGCATCGACGGCGCGCAGCCGGAGGCCGCCGTGGTGTCCCTGCTGGCGCAGCTCGACGCGGCGCACATCTCGCTGGAAGGAGGCGGGGATCATGTCTGAGAGCAAACACGTCTGGGTCTTCCTCGAGACGGAGGACGGGCAGCTGCGCAGCGTCGGGCTGGAGCTGCTGGGACAGGGGCGCCTGCTCGCCGACAAGATGGGTGAACAGCTCGTCGGCGTCATTCTCGACCCGCACGCCGGCACGCTCGCCGCGCAGGCGATCGGCTGCGGCGCCGACACAGTCATCACCATGGAAGATCCCGCCTTGGCGCACTACAATACGGACATTTTCACCGCCGCCATGTGCCACCTCGTGCGCAAATACGCGCCCGAAGTGCTCATGATCGGCGCGACGAACGTGGGGCGCGACCTCGGGCCGCGCATCTCCTGCCGGCTGCACACGGGGCTGACGGCCGACTGCACGCATCTCGACGTGGACGCGCACCGCTGCGTGCTCTGGACGCGGCCGGCCTTCGGCGGCAATCTGATGGCGACCAATATCTGCCCCGACACGAAGCCACAGATGGGCACCGTGCGGCCGAACGTGTTCCGCGCGCCGGCATTTGACCCCGCGCGCACCGGCGCGGTCTTTGTGGAATCGCTGCCGGAGGACGCCCGGCGGAGCAGCACGGAGCTGCTGGAGCTGATCCCGGTGCTCGACGCCGCGACCGCGAATCTGACCGAGGCGCAGATCATCGTCTCCGGCGGACGCGGCATGAAGGGACCGGAAAATTTCGCGCTGCTGCAGGAGCTGGCCGACACCGTCGGCGGCTGCGTGGGCGCATCTCGCGCAGCAGTCGACGCCGGCTGGATCTCCCCCATCCATCAGGTCGGCCAGACGGGCAAGACCGTCTGTCCGCGCGTCTACATTGCCTGCGGCATTTCGGGCGCGATCCAGCACCTGATCGGCATGAGCGCATCCGACACCATCATCGCCATCAACCGCGACCCGAACGCGCCGATCTTTCAGGTGGCGGACTACGCCATCGTCGGCGACCTGTTCCAGATCGTACCCGCTCTGACAAAGGCGCTGCGTCAGCGCCGGAAATCGGAGCAGGCATAAAGGATAAAGAAAGGAGCCAGATCATGTCCTATCAGGAATTTCTGAGCTTTGAGCGGCGCGGTGACGTCGGCATCGTGCGGCTCGCGCGGCCGGAAAAGCTCAACACCATCAGCGCCCCGTTTTACGAGGCCATGATCGAGCTGCAGCAGACCGAGATCGTCGGCGATCACGACCTGCGCGCCATTGCGCTGCTGGCAGACGGTCGGCACTTCTCCGCCGGCATCGACCTCAATTACGCCAAAGCGGTGATCGGCAAGCCGGGGCGCAGCCTCTACGGCGTCTATCACTGGCAGCAGGCCTACCGCTTCTGGAGCGAGTGCAACCTGCCGGTCGTGGTCGGCATCCAGGGCGCGTGCATGGGCACCGCCATCGAGCTCATCACGGCGTGCGATATCCGCATTGCCGCCGACAACGCGAAGTTTTCCCTGCGGGAGGTCGACGTCGGCATCAGCACCGACCTCGGCGGCACGACCCGCCTGACCAAGCTCATCGGCCCCGGCATGACAAAGCTGCTGGCCATGACATGCGAGGATATCGACGCGCAGGAGGCCGCGCGCATCCGGCTCGTGGAGCGCGTGGTGCCGCTCGGCGAGCTGGAGCAGACGACGCTGGCCTATGCCGAAAAGCTTGCGGCCAAGCCGCCGATCGCCGTGCAGATGTGCAAAAAGTGCATCAACATCGCTACCGACGCCGGCACCTCCGTAGGCCTGCTGGCCGAGGAGATCCAGGGCATCTACACCGTATCGACCAAGGACAAGGCCGAGGCGGCCGCCGCCATGCTCGAAAAGCGCCCCGGCCGCTACACGTGCGAATAAACCAGGAGGAAACGTCCATGAACATTCTTGTCATCAACGGAAGTCCCCGCATGGAGCGCAGCAACTCGCTGCGCATGACGCGCGCCTTTCTCGAAGGGCTCGCCAAGACCTGCGACACGCAGGTCGAAGAACTGACCGTGGCCAAAATGCACATTGAGCCGTGCCTCGGCTGCCTCAACTGCTGGAAGCGCACGCCGGGCAAGTGCTTCCGCGACGACGACATGGCCGCCGCGATCGAAAGCTACGTCACGGCCGACCTCGTCGTGTGGAGCTTCCCGCTCTACTACTACGCCCTGCCCGGCCAGCTCAAGTGCTTTCTCGACCGCACGGTGCCGATCAACCGCCCCGTCATGTGCGACCGCACCGACGGCAAGGGCAACGGTAAGCACGTCACGCGCTACGACCAGTCGCACCAGCGGCATGTGCTGATCTCGACCTGCGGCTTTTTCTCCCCCAAGGGCAACTACGACGCCGTGCTCGCACAGTTTGACCTCATGCTCGGCGTGGGCAACTACACGACGCTCTTTTGCGGCGAGGGCGAGATGATGCCGGTGCCGCCGCTGCAGGAGCGTGTGGAAGAATACCTCGGCTATGTCCGCCAGGCCGGCGAGGACTACGGCAGCTACGGCACGATCCTGCCGAAGACGCGCAAACCGCTCGAAGAGCTGCTGCTGCCGAAAGAGAAATTTGAGGAGATGGGCAACAGCTACTACGCGCACTGCGAGCGCAAGGCCCGCGAGCGCGCGCTGCAGGCACAGGCCGAGCAGCAGACCTGACCCCGATCGGAAGCAGCACACGGCAGCGCCCCGGGAGGCGCTGCCGTGTGCTGTTCTTCTCTTTTCGCGGGCTCATTCCACAAGCGTCAGGCGGTCGCTTCCGCCGTTGTCCGGCTCCGGCGGCTCGTCCGTGATCTCCGGGAGCTTGCCCTCCATCCGCAGGATCTTGAACGTGATCATCAGCCGCAGACGCACATCCGGGTCGTCCAGGTCGAGATTGAGCACGTCCTGAATGCGCTGCAGGCGGTAAATAACGCTGTTGCGGTGCATGTGCACGCGCTTAGCGGTCAGGGAAATGTTGCGCTCCGTGTTCAGGTAGTGGTACAGCAGCAGGAGGTTGCTGTTGCTGTAGCCGCGCTCCCCGGCAAGCTGATCCAGATAGCGCACAATGACATCATCGAGCGCGAATTTTTCCCGGTAGCATTCGAGCATGTCGTTGAGATAATACTTGGAATAGTGATACTCTAGCGCATCGGGATCCAGCTTGCGGCCGATCTCGATGGCGGTCCGCGCCTGATCGTAGCCCATGCGCAGGCGTCCCAGCTCCGTGAACAGCAGGCTCACACCGATATGCGCATGGTTCTTGCCCAGCAGCGTCAGCAGCTCGTCCCACCGCTCGCGGAACAAAAGCTGCTCCCCGACCGGGTAATCGTGCCAGTCCTGAAAGAGGATGAGCACGCTGTTTTGATACTGCATCACGCCGTAATTGGCCACGTTGCTCCACGCGCGCAGCTGCAGCACCATGTACCCCGCCTTTGAGGTGGACGCCTGCTCGTCGAACTCGACATAGCCGAGACGGAAGTCGCCCGTCTCCGGCAGGCGCAGGCCGCGCGCACGGTCGCGCACCAGCTCCGGATTCTCCTCCCCATAGCGCAGGAGATCATGGATCATCTGCTGGCGCTGCGGCATGCTCTGGCTGTAAAAGCCCGTCTCGCGGAAGTAATGGTCGAGCTGCTCGGTAAAGCAGCGGAACAGCTCCTGATCCACCATCGTCGGCAGCCGGCCAGGGAAATAGCAACCGGCAAAGGAATAAAACATCCCGTTGGCAATGTAGGAGCGCAGGATCACGGGGTCGTTGCAGATATTCGGCGGCACCGACAGCACCGGACGCAGGTACCGGTCACTGACTTCAAAATAGCCGGCCTCCGCCATGAGCTGCAGCGAGTCCTTGTCGTAATAGCCCTGCTCGAGCATCTGATCGACATAGATATTGCCCGACCCGCGCTCGCGCGTGGCGCCGATGATGTTATACGCCGAGTCGACGACGACGATCGTCGCGTCCGGGATCATCTTCCGCCCGACCTCCATCAGCGGCTCCAGCCCGGCGTGCGCGCGCACGGCCAGACGCATCTGATACTCCAGTGTCTGCAGGCGGTCAAACAGTGTGAGCAGGTGGTTCGTCACCGCGCCGAGAGAATACTGTTCGTCATACAGCAGCGCATTGACACCGGGGCGAACGGGCTCCGCATCCTCCGGGCGCGCCCGGACAACGAAAAAGTGGTCGTGCAGCAGCCCCTTCGGTAAGCGGCGGATCACCTTCGGCTCGCTGACGTAGAGCACGTCTTCCTCGAGCGTGTTCTCGGACTCGGGCGTGAGCATCTGGACCCGGCGGAAGGCAAATGTCCGCTCCTGCTGCATTACGACCCGCGCGCCGAACGGCTGCATGCTCTCGGCGATCATTTCCACGGACAGCGTCATGATTCTCTCCTTTCCGTGCTGCGCAAAACGGCAGTCACAAGTGCATATTCCCACACAAATTTTGAGGAAAAAAGTTCCTTTCCGCAAAAACACCGGAGATCCGAATTTTTGGAGACTCCTACGATGAAATTGGAAGCCATTGGCGCAACTTTCGCGCTTTTGTCCGAATTCTCCGTGTTTTTGCGGCTTTTTCGCCTCATCTTTGTCTTTATTGTAACAATAACATGGCGAATTGTTCAGGGCATTTGTTACGAAATGCGGTTTTTCTCGCCGCCGCGCACTGTGCATTTTCTACGATTGCGTGCGCGTAAAGGGCGCTGCTGCTTTCATTTTGCCTAAAAGCAGACACCCGGGCGGCGCATAAATTCGTAGTCTCCTATGAAGACCTGTCCGCGGTGGTTCGATATAATGCGAATAAGATAATAAATTAACAAGCCGTCGGAGCGTTCGAATGATTTTGTATAGGAGCGAGCCAGATATGGATAACATCAGCAGATTTCAAAAAACGACCGGCGTCGGTCAGATCCTCGACGAGAGCTTTGCACGCTGCCCGGAGCGTGAGGCCATTGTATTCGGCGACTGGCGCATCACCTACCGGGAGCTGCAGGCACTCATCTACCGGACGGCGCACTGCCTGCGCAGTCTCGGCATTGCGCCGGGCGACCGCGTCGCCATCATCTCGCGCAACTGCCCGGAGGTCATGATCGCGGAAATTGCGATCCTGAAGCTGGGCGGCACCGTGGTCAAGTTCAACTGGCGGCTCGCGCCGGAAGAAATGATCTACCTGCTCGATCTCAACGAGGTCCGGTGCGCCTTCTTCAAGCCGGAGCGCGAGGACTGGGGCGACGCCCTGCGGCAGCACTATGCCGGACGCATCACGTTCCTGTCCCTGACGCCGGAAGCCGACGGTCGCTCCGCCCTCTATTCCCTGCTCGCAGGTATGCCGGACACGCCGGTGGAGACCGTCGTTGCGCCCGACGCCCCCGCCTACCACATGCACACGAGTGGCACGACCGGGCGGCCGAAGTGCGTGGTCTACTCCCACGCGCGCTATCTCAACCAGCTTGAGAGCATGCTTGAAACGCTGGAGTTCCCGGACGGGCAGGTCTATCAGTACATCTCGCAGCTATTCCACTCCGCGTGCACCGGCGCCTATCTCACGCTGGCGACCGGCGGTAAGCTCATCATGATCCCGAACTTCACCGTGAGCGACTATGTGGAGAGTCTCGTGCGGGAAAAGGTGCGCGCCATCGGCGTCATCCCGCTGATCCTGCAGGGCATCCTCGATGAGATGGACCGCAAAAACTACGACCTGTCGCACCTGAAGGTCATCAACTACTCCACCTGCCCCATTTCCCCGGATCTGCTGCGGCGCGCGCTCGACCGGCTCAACTGCCGCTTTTATCAGTCCTACGGCATGACGGAGATGGCCAGCACCGTCACGGCGCTGCTCCCGGAGGATCACCTGATCCTCGGCGGACGGTATCTCACCTCGGTCGGACGGGCGCTGCCCGGCGCCGCCGTGCGCATCGTGCGGCCGGACGGCTCGCTGTGCGATGCCGGTGAGGAGGGCGAGATCTGCGTGCGCGGGCAGGGCATGATGCTCGGCTACTATCAGATGCCGGAAAAGACCGCGGACGTGATCCGCGACGGCTGGTATTTCACGCACGACGTGGGCTATCTCGACGAGGACGGCTATCTCTACCTGCGCGGCCGCAAGGATTCGCTCATCATCTCCGGCGGCGAGAATATCTACCCCGAGGAAGTCATCGACGTGCTGCTGAAAATGCCCGAGATCGCCGAAGCCGCCGTCTACGGCATGCCCGACCCGAAGTGGGGCGAGCACGTGAAGGCGAGCATCGTCTGCAAGCCCGGCCGGTCACTGACGGTCGAGCAGGTGCAGACATTCTGCCGCGCCAACATGCCGTCGTTCCGCATGCCGCGTGAGGTGGAATTCTTGCCGGAGCTGCCGAAGAACGCCACCGGCAAGGTGATCATCCAGGCGCTGAAAAACCGCTGAGCACGCGAAAATACAGCACACTGGCGCGTCCCCGTCTGCCCGGCAGATGGGGACGCTTTTTGCCGTTCTGACCACGGAGACGCAAAAAAGCAGGGCCGCTGTTGCGGCCCTGCTTTTTGATCGGGAGATGTGCTTTTATTCGCCGTCGCCGAATTCCTTCTCGATGGCTTCGTTGTCCGCGCCCAGCGCTCTGTGCTGTGCATAGAGATCCTGCACGCCGAGGCTGTCAAAATAGATCGGCATCTGCGCCAGATACGCCTTGTTGCCCGACGGATAGGTGTGCTCGATCAGGTAGCCGTTGGAGACCGACTGCTCGAGCCACTCGCCGGAAAAGCGATCCTTGTACTGGTTGAGGATGCAGCTCGGCACATCGTAGGCGACGAGCTCGTCGAGGATATCCTGCGCGTCGCGCTGGAGCGCGTACTCACGGATGATGTCCACGAGCGCGGAGCGGTTGGCAATGATCGTCGTCGCCTCCTTGGTCGTGAAGCGCGGGTCGGTCACGACCTCTTCCGGCAGACGCAGCGCCTTGGCAAACTTCGGCCAGACATTCGTATAGTCGTTGACGAACACGTAGATGTAGCGGCCGTCACGGCACTTGTAGCCCTGGCCGAGCGGGCTCATGGTATGCGCTTCCCGCGGCCACTCATAGCCGTAGTTGCAGTTCGTGGCAAAGCCGGCGGTGACGAAGTTGCCGGTGCCGTACAGGGACGTCATGACGTAGTCGCCCACGCCCGTCTCGCGCGCTGCGAGCAGGGCTGCCAGCACGCCGCTGAGCAGCGTGATGCCGGTCGTCGTGTCGCCCATGCCGGCAGGCGGGTAGATCGGCGGGCTGTCGGGATCGGTGCGGGTGTCAAGGATGACGCCGTTGGCGCCGAAATAAGCGATCGCGTCAATGCCGGGGCGGTTGACCAGCGGGCCGTTGATGCCGTAGCCGGTGACCTGACCCATGACGAGCTTCGGGTACTTGGCGTGCAGCGTCTCCCAGTCCAGACCGAGCTTTTTCAGGCCGGCCGTGCGGGTGCTAGTGATGAATACGTCCGCCTTGGCGAGCATGTTTTGCATGAGCTTGAGGTTCTTGGGATCTTTCAGATCCAGCGCGACGCACTCTTTGCCGCCGTTGAAAATATCGTGGATGGGGTTCTCTTCCGCCGTGATGGGCATGCCCATAGAGCGGCCGTAGTAACGGCAGAAGTCGCCGATAGGCGGGGTCTCAACGCGCACGACACGCGCGCCCATGTCGCGCAGGAACCGCGCCGTCGTCGTCGCGGACCAGTAGCTGGTCATCTCGACCACGAACAGTCCCTCGAGTGGTTTTCTCATGGATATAGCCTCCTTGTTGATGCAGATTTTTTCTGAAATTGCAACGGTTTTCAGTTTGTTGAAATGAAATGGATCCGATGCTTTGTCTATATTATAACGATTGTTTCGGCGCTTGTTACCTGTATTTCTTACAATTCTTTTGCCCCTGCGGACATGCATTTTTGTGCTGTGTTGCCATAGATTTTCGGGCGCTTCCGGCACGAAAAAAGCGTCGCATCCGAACGGGCGGATGCGGCGCGGGAAACATAGGGAAAAATCGCTCTTTACGGTTTCGGCATCAGGTAGAACACGATGTGCACATCGGCGCAATGCACGCCGTCGGCGTCCATGACGGGCACATCGAGCGGGTACTGCCCCTTGCCGTGCTCTTCGACATAGGCAATGCGCTCTTTGGCTTCTTCCTCCGTCATGGAGATATCCACGATCAGGTCGCGCTTGGTCGGCTTGCGGTAATCAATGTTCACGCTCTTGATGATCGGCACATACTTGCCGGCATAGGTGCACTTGATCAGCGTGGCGCCCGAGGACTCGGCCAGCACGAAATAGCTGCCGGCATAGACGATGTTCACGTGGTTAAGGTGCATGCTGTTAGCAGGCAGACGCACGACCACATGGCGCTCCTCGGCTACTTCCGGGATGAGCCCGGCCACGTTCAGGAAGTTGATCTTCCCGTGCTGGAGATTGTATTTCGCCTCTTCAAAAAAGGCTGCGTTCATTTCCGCCATGTCTGGCTCCTTTCTCTTGCGCAGAGCTCAGTCGGCGACATACTTTGCCGCCAGGCCGCGGATGATGGTCTCGGCGTCGCCCATGACCTTCTCGACCATGTCCTTGGTCTTGGGCAGATCGGTGATGCGCTGCGCGCACTCGCCGGCGCCGGCCATGGCGTGCTCCACGTCGCCCTTATAGGTCGCGGCAATACCGTAACGCTCGAAGGTCAGCAGCTCCATCGGGATGCTCGAGAAATCATCCGGCACACCGACGTAGGAGCCGGGGGCTTCCTTGGCGGTGTTGTAAGCATGCTGCAGGGACACGTCGCTGCGCAGCCAGCGCGCCGGGCCGACAAAGCCGCGGGCAATGATCGTGCCGCCGTCGGCGCAGTCGACGACCATCTTCTTCCACAGTTCGCAGAAATCGCTCTCTTCGGTGGCGAGGAAGCGGGTGCCCATCTGCACGCCGTCAGCGCCCATGGCGAAGGCCGCCGCGATCGACTTGCCGTCGCAGAAGCCGCCGGTGCCGCACACGAGCGTGTTCTCGTCAGAGAACTTCTCGATGATGTCCGGCAACAGCGTCATGCTGTGCACCGGCTGCCACGCCGTGTGCATACCGCCCTCGTGGCCGGAGGCGATGAGCACCTGCACGCCGGCCTTCTTGCAGCGGGCCGCGGTGCGCACACCCGGGAACACGTGCATCCAGATCATGCCCTGCTCCTTGACGAAGTTTGCCCAGGGCATCGGGTCGCCGGCCGTAGTGACGAGCACGCGGAAGCGGCGCTTCATCTCGGGATCGGCCTCGCGCAGCTCCTTGATGGCCTGCATGACCTTCATGGCATTGGCCTTGACCTCCGCAGAGACCATGACGTTCGCGCCGAAGATACCGTCGGACTCCTTGGTCTCTTCAAACACGCGGGTGAACATTTTCTTGAAGATGGTCACATCGTCATCGGTGGTCTCGGCGTGTGCCTGCTTGCAGAAGTCTTCAAAGACGATGGGGTTGGTCTCGCGGGACGTGGTGGCAAATGTGCTGCACAGGCCGAGGCAGCCGGCGTTGGCCGCCGCGATGCACAGGCTGGTGACCGGATACGGACCCATGCCGGCCTGGATGATGGGGTATTTGAGCCCGACAAGCTCGGTAAGTCTGGTTTTGATCATGATGTTTTTCTCCTTTCAAACGCTGTGTATGACCGGCAATGTGCCGGAATGTTACCTTTCTGACTATGACTACTATATCAACTCTGCACACCGCATCCCAGAGCACCGGCTACGAAAGTGACCACCGATCGCAGCGGCGAAATTAGGCACCTTGACCAGCGGCGCATCTGGAAAGTGTCCCCCGTGCAGAGAATGTCTGCACAGGGGACGGTGGATCTGACGGGGATATTCGGATCAGCAGAGACCGATCGCCTGCCAGAGCGGGACGCTGGCCAGCATGGCGATGATCGTTATGACCATGTAGGCGTAAGAAGCCTTCTGCGCGCAGGGATAGTCGACGCACTTGTCGCCGGTCATCTTGATGAAGCCGACCACGGACGGGTTGCCGTAAGCGGTGTTCCAGTACGTGCCGCACAGCCACTCGACAAAGACGAGGATGAACATGCTCATGCCGTGTGCCTCCATGAGCGGTCCGAAGATGGCGATCATCATCGTGAGCATGCAGGTCTGGGACACGATCACGTAACGCAGGGCAAACGTGATGATGCACAGGCAGGGAACGAAGATATACGGGCTGCTCATGATGGGCGCGAAGATGGGGCCGAGCAGGCTGGCCAGCCATGCGCTGACGCCGGTGGTGTTCATGAACTTGGCGATGCTGAGGATGCCGCCGATGAAGACGACAAGCGTCCACTGGCCTTTGGCGTTGGCCTCCGGCGCCGTCAGCAGGCCGGCGGCGAAGAACGCCACGTCAGCCGCGATGGCCACGAAGCCGGCGTCCACGCCGTGCAGCTTCTGGGTGATCCAGAGGATAATGGCGATGGCAACGATGATGATGCCCTGCTTCTCCTTCTTGGAGATGGCGCCGAGCGCCTTGTACTGCTCCTTGAGGAAGGTCACGTCGCCGGCGAGCTTTTCTTTCGGTTTGCAGATGATCGTGCAGTACAGATAGGTCAGAACGATGAGCACGAGATACCAGACGATCGTGCACTTGAGCCAGGAGCCCCAGGTGAAGGCGAGGCCCTGCATGAAGCCGATCATCAGCGCAACGAACGCCGAGCCGGACATGAAGGCAATGCCGAGGATGTACGTGCCCATGAAGTTGGCAAACCACAGGCCGCGGGCCGCTTTGCTGTTCGGCTCCGCGCCGACAGCCTCACAGACCTGGCCGATCAGGGGCGCCATGATGGAGGTCTTGGCATAGGAGCTGGGGATCATCGGGGTGGTGATGATGCCCGCGAGCATCATGGCCGTGACCTGGCCGCGATAGGTGCCGGGGAACTTCGTGAGGACCCACAGCGCCAGGCGCTTCATGAAGCCGCTGTTGTTGATGCCGACCGACATGATGAACACGCCGATGCACAGCCAGACGGTCGTGCCGGAGAACTCGACCGTGACGTCCGCCACCTTGCCGAGTTTGAATACCAGCAGCATAACCATGGTCGCAAGGGTCGCGACCCAGTCCGGCAGGGCCCCGGAGATCAGGCACGTCAGCAGGAAGCCGAAGCACCCGAGATACTGCCAGCCCTGACGGCTCATCATTTCCGTTTCCGGCGGCAGGTAGGCGATCAGCAGCATCAGGACAATACCGCCCAGAATGCCGAAAATCGTCTTTTTCATTTGCTTGCTCATGAGTTTCACTCCTCCTTAATGAATGGTTCTCAACTTGCGCTTTCGTTAGTTAATTATCTGTCAAGTTGGTTTTAGGTTACACCGAATTCAGCGCTTTTTCACCAACAAAGACTACGAAATCCGCAGAGAGAAAAATCATTTTTTTGTACTCCATAACCAAGCGGCCGGAAAACACACATACTGCTGATTTTCAAGTATTAAATTAGGTATTCTCTGCACACTTTCCGCCCGAATTGTACAAAAACGGGTGCGCATTGCGCTGGGTTATCCGTTTTTTGCAAGCCGTACGCGCTTTGTACATTTCCTCCAAAACACGTCGCTGCGCCCGGCCGCAACTTTGGTCTGAATACTGTTGAGACCCCCGCCCCGCTTTGATATATTTTTGATTAGCAAGGCGACAGACGCATTTTTTCAAACCATTAAACATCATTAGGAGGTAGCATACATGAAAACAAAACTGACTGAAATGTTTGGCATTGAGTACCCGATCGTCCAGAGCGGCATGCAGTGGCTGGCCGTGCCGCAGCTCGCGGCCGCCGTGTGCAACGCCGGCGGTATCGGCACCATCAACGTCACCTGCTGGCCGACGCTCGACGAGTTTGCCGACGCGCTCGACGAGATGAACAGCCTGACCAACAAGCCCTACATCGTCAACATCTCCCTCGCCCCGACCCAGCGTCTGGACAACGAGGAGATCCGCAAGACCATCCGTCTGTGCGGCGAAAAGCACGTTGCCGCCATCGAGACGAGCGCCGAGGATCCGCGCGAATTCATCGCCGACATCAAGTCCGCCGGCATGCGTCATTTCCACAAGTGCCCGAACTACAAGGTCTCCATGAGCATGGAGCGCAAGGGACTCGACGGCGTCATCATCGCCGGCTACGAGGTCGGCGGCCATCCGTCGGCTGACGGCGTGGGCACATTCGTCATCGCGCGCCGCTGCGCCGCGGACATGAAGATCCCGGTCATCGCCGCCGGCGGCATCGCGGACGGCCACGGCCTCGCGGCTGCGCTCGCGCTCGGCGCTTCCGGCGTTGCCATGGGCACCCGCTTCGTGTGCGTCGATGAGTGCCCGATCTCCGACAACCACCGCCAGTGGGTCATCAACCACACCGAAAAGGACACCGTACTCTGCCAGAAGACCATCGGCAGCATGATGCGCGTGTCCAAGAACAACGCTTCCCTGCTCGCCAACGAGATCGAGAACCGCGGCCTGCGCACCGGCAAGGGCCCGATGGACATCCTCAAGGAGCAGATGCCCGTCATCACCGGCCAGAAGACCCGCGTGGCCTTCCAGGACGGCAATGTCGACAGCGCGATCTTCTGCGCCGGCATGGGTATGGGTCTCGTGCACGATGTCGTGCCGGTCAAGGTTCTGCTCGACCGCATGGTCAAGGAAGCCGAAGAGACCATCAACAGCATCAAGGCGTCCTTCTGATCGCATAACACGCTCCACACACCATCCTTTCTATACATCCACCCCTATTTCCTTCCCCCCACTCAAGGCGCGGATGCAGCCGCGTCCGCGCCGCAGCAACAGCGAGAGCCGCCCCTTTTCCCGGGGGCGGCTCTTCTATATATCGTTTAGATATCGTGGCTTCCCCGGACAGTGTGCGGCGCATACGCCGCGCGCCGGGCAGCAAGAACGAAATGCTCACCTTGGCCGCACAACTGCCGGAATATCCTGTCGTCATGGGTATGTTTGGCGTGGGGCCGACGCTCGGCCCGCAGCTCATAGCGGAAATTGGCGATGTGCGACGTTTTTATTCCAAGAAAGCACTCGTGGCCTACGCCGGCCTTGATGCTCCGCCGAATGACTCTGGAGACGTGACTGGCAAACACAAATCCATGAGCAAAATTGGCGCGTCATCTCTGCGACGGACACTGTTCCTTGTTATGAGTGTCTATTTGCGGAGTGCGCCGCTGGATGAACCGGTCTACCAGTTCATGGACAGAAAACGCGCCGAGGGCAAGCCCTACCACGTCTACATGATGGCTTCGGCAAACAAGTTCCTGCGGATCTACTACGCCACTGTGAAATCCTATCTGGAGTCGCTGGAACACACCACCTGATCTTTCCATAAAGTATTGGCTGGCTGCCGTTTCAAATTTGAGACGCGAAGCGGCTTGGTTTGGTGCAGTCTTTTTGCGCACTGCATTACCTTGAAATTTCTACTTGACTTTTCTTAGCAGGTCTTTGGATCATGGTAAAAACAGCGGCTCCCGCAGAGGAACGAAACGCCCGTGCGGGAGCCTGCGAGGGTCATTTGGTGAAGTCCAGCTTATAGGAGGAACGCGCGCCGTCGTCCTCCAGCACGATGAATGCGTCGTAGGTCTTGCCGGTTTTCTCGGAATAGACGCCGCTGGCGTAGGCGCGTCCCTGCGTCAGGAGCGAGGAAGCCATCTTCTTCGTCAGGCTGATCTTCTTGGCGGCAAGGAAGCGGTTGTCCCGCCACAGCCCGAACTTGCAGCTCCGTCTCTCGCAGAAATAGCCGTTTTTGCTCTCCGTGACCTCTGCGCCGCAGCGGGGGCATTTGCCCACAACGGGTCTGCCGGAGGGGAACAGTACCTCCGCGCCGTCCACAGGCGCAGCGTCCCGAACCAGCGCTGCGACCATATCGCAGATGCCGGCGAGGAACTCGTCCGCGCCCAGTTCGCCGCATTCGATCTCCTTGAGGCGGTGCTCCCATTCGGCGGTGAGCAGCGGGGACTGGAGTTGTTCGGGCAGCACGGTAATGAGGGACACGCCCGCTTCGGTGGGAACGAGGCGTACAGATTTTTTCGCCTTTCTGCGCTCCGCAAAGCCCGTGGCCACCAGCTTTTCAATGACCGCTGCCCTTGTCGCGGGGGTTCCCAGTCCGCGCCGCTCCGCATCCTCCGGCATATCCTCCTTGCCTGCCGTCTCCATAGCCGACAGAAGCGTATCCTCAGTGAATTGTTTGGGCGGGGTCGTTCTGCCCTCTCTGACCGCGCAGGAGGAAACGGAAAGCGACTGTCTCTCGGAAAGCTCCGGGAGGGTGCTGTCCTGCTTGCCCTTTTCCGTGTATGCCCTCCAACCCATATGAAGGATTGTTTTCTCTTTGGCGGCAAAGGCATTTCCGCCGCAGTCCAGCCTTGCCTCGGTCTCCAGATAGACGAAGGGTGCGCTGACCGCCATAAGCACCTGACGGGCGGCAAGGCGCAGGATCTCCCGTTCGCCTGCGGGCAGCGCCTCCAAGTCCGTTTCGCCCGCTGCCATGGTGGGAACGACGGCGTGGTGGTCGCTGACCTTTTTGCTGCTGCACACCTGCCCCGAACAGACGGCTGCGGGCGGCTCCGTGCCGCAGACGCCCGCGCAGCACAGCGCCAGCGCGTTTACGCCGCCCTCCATATCGTCGGTGAGGTAGCGGCTGTCGGTACGGGGGTAGGTGCAGAGCTTCTTTTCGTAGAGGCTTTGCAGATAATCCAGCGTCTGCTGCGCCGTGTATCCAAGCAAGCGGTTCGCATCCCGCTGGAGGGTGGTCAGGTCGTAGAGCGCCGGAGCTTTCTCCGTCTTTTTTGTCTGCACGACGGAGGTAACAGCGGCGGCTTTGCCGTTGCAGTCTCCGGCAAGCCGCTCCGCCTCTGCCTGCTCCTTCATGCGTTCGCCTGCGGCGGAGAGGCCGTCAAAGTCCAGATGGACGGTGTAAAAGCTCTCCGGCTGAAAGGCGTTGATCTCCGCTTCCCGCTGCACCAGCAGCGCAAGCGTGGGCGATACCACGCGCCCCACGTTCAGGGTGCGGTGGTACATCACGGAAAACAGGCGGGTGGCGTTGATGCCCACCAGCCAGTCCGCCTTGCTGCGGCAGAGGGCGGAGGCGTAGAGGTTGTCGTACTCCGCGCCGTCGCGGAGATTGTCAAAGCCATCAAGGATCGCCGCATCCTCCATGGAGGAGATCCAGAGCCGCTTTACGCGCTTGCGGCAGTTGTTGAGATTATACGCCGTGCGGAAGATCAGCTCGCCCTCGCGTCCGGCGTCGCAGGCGTTGACGACCTCGCAAACGTCCTCTCTGTGCATGAGGGCGCGGAGGGTGTTCATCTGCTTCTGCTTGTCCCTTGATACGGTGTACTGCCAGCTATCCGGCAGGATGGGCAAGTCCTCCCTTCGCCATTTGCCGAACTTCTCGTCGTAAGCGTCCGCATCCGAAAGCTCCGCAAGATGCCCGAAGCACCAGGAAACGAGATAGCCGCCGCCCGAAAGAAAACCGTCCCCGCGTTTGCCTGCGCCAAGAACGGCGGCAATGCTCCTTGCCACGGAGGGCTTTTCACACACAACAAGCCGGTAACAGGTCGTATTCATCATTGGTTTTTGTCCTCCTCACTGTCAGCAGTGTTTTCATCTTCAAATTCGTAATCCTCATCTTCCTCGTCCTCGCCGTAGTCGTAATCGTCCAGATCGTCCGCCCCACGGGTGTCGGCCTTGGGCTTGCGGAGCTTGAACCAGTACAGCGCACCGCCGCCGCCCAGCAGGAGCAGGAGGACGACCACAACAAGCCCCGCACCGTTGGCGCTCTTTTCGGGCGCGGTCTCCGCAGGCTCGGCGGGCTGTGGCGTGGGTTCCGTCACTTCCTTGCCCGCGCACTCGCTCATATTGGTTCTGCACACCTTGCAGCCCGTGTTGATCTTGCCCACGGCGCATTTGTCCGTGCAGGAGCAGGCGGGGACGATGCTCTCGCCGTCCTTGGTCAGCGCCAGCAGGTCGGCCTCGTCCACAAGATTCAGGAAATAGACGTTCTCATTGCCCTTATCGTCCCGGTCGATGATGAGATAAAAGGTGTTGCCGCCCTTGGTCGTCACGGTGATGAACTGCTTGCCTGCGCCGAAAGCGGAGCCGATGTCGTCCATGAGCGTCAGGTTGCCGTCCGGGGTCAGGGGCGCGGAACCTCCGGCAGCGGCGTAATATTGCAGCAGTATCTCCAGCAGTCCCGCAGTATCCGTGTCGTTCTCACCGCCTCCCGCAGAGGTGTTGAGAACCTCAAGGTATTTGCCGTATACATAGCCGGTCTGCTCCGGCACGACCACCTTGTACCAGCCGTTGCTTTCCTCCAGCACCTTCACCTCCGCGCCGTTGAGCAGATGCCCGATCACAGTGTAGTCCGTGCCGGGGCCGGTGCGCAGGTTCAAATAGGTGCGGACGTTGACCACCTTTCCGGCCTGCTCCCGTTTGGCGGGAAGCGTCCAGCTCCGATCCCCGATGGTCACGGTATGGCTTCCGTCCGCATTTTCGGTCACAAGCACGGTCAGGGTCTGTCCGTTTGGGGTCTGCTCACCGGTATTCGTATTCTCCGGCTGTGTAGTTGCAGTTGGGCTTTCCATGGTCGGGTCGCCCATTGTCGAACCTGCCATGTCGCCGCCTGCATAGGCCGTAACGGAAAAGGCCGTCATGCAGAGCACGACGGCCATCGTCAGGGCAAGAAATCTCCGTTTATTCTTCATCCGTAAAATCCTCCGTTTTTCTGTATTCGTCGGGCAGCGCCGCCGTAGGACGCTTTTCCAGCATCGCCATCAGCGCCGCCAGCTGCTCGATGGTCAGCCCGTTCTCGCGGACGATGCCCACAATATCCGTGTTTTCCAGCTTCAGAATCTGCTCGTCCAGGGCTTTGAGCCGTGCGGTCAGCGATGTGAGCTTTTCCGCCAGCTTCTCGCGCTCCTGACGCAGCTTTTCAAGTCGCGGGTTCATAACATCCTCCTTTTTTGCGTTGATATGGTTGTTGTTAAGGCAATCTGCCAAACTGGAGAAAATGGCTTCGCCAGTAGCTTGTGTCGATGGAAGCGTAGTGAATGGGGTCGCCGCAGTGGAGCATCCTGTTATTGCCCACATAGATGCCCACATGGGACGCGCCTGCGGTGTCGTAGGTCTTTTCAAAAAAGATCAGGTCGCCGGGACGGGCGCTTTCCGGGGAGACATAGGCGCACATGCCCCGCAGCCCCTCCGCGCCCAGCCTGCCGAAGTTCCAATGCAGACCGCAGTTGTTGTAGACATACGAAACGAAGCCGGAGCAGTCGAAGGAGGTGTCCGGCGAGCTGCCGCCCCAGATATAGGGGTAGCCCAGATACTTCTCCGCTTCCCTGATAATGGCGGCGAACTGTTCATCTGCCAGCGCCTCCGGGGGTATCTCGTACTTCTCATACTGGGTATAGTAGTACCGGTTCACATACGGGGAATCGGGGAACAGGTCGGGACGGTTGCCCAGCACGCTCATATACACGGCGTACATGGAGAGCTGATCGTGGGACATGATATGCACCGGCACATGGGAGAGGTTGAAGTTTTCAAGCGTGACCGTACAAATATAGTAGGTGTACGGCACTTCCGCCTCATACTCGTAGCTTTGCAGATTGCCGTTTTCGTCGGTGTAGTAGCCGATATGCGTTTCGGTGCGGTATCTGGTTTCCGTGGTGACGGTTTCCGTTAAGATATACTGCTTTTCAAACAGCGTCTCCAGAATCCCGCCTATTTCGTCAATCGTCCATTCTCCGCCCTTGAGGGCGGTAATCATGGAAATGAGCACATAGGGGTCGTGCTCAATCTCGTCCAGGTCGAAGTGGTACTCGTCGTAATCGTGGGTGCTTTCGTAGCTGTTCAGGTATTCCCGCAGCTCGTCCTCCATGGCGCAGTAGGCGGCTTCCGCCGCCAGCATATCCGCATCCTCCAGCGGATAGGTGGAGGCCGCAACGCCGGACACCCCGCCCTGAAACAGCGTGGAGCAGGAGGAAATGCAGGTCATGAGCAGCAGTATCGCGGCGGCGATACCGCCCGCGATGAGGAAGCCCTTTTTGTGCCGGACAAAAAAGCTGCCGGCCTTTTTGCTTCCCTCGGCGGCGCGCTTTGCCGCCTTTGCGGTGGTCTCGGACGCTTTGACGGTATTCCTTGCGCCGTTCCCCGCTTTTGCGGCGGCGTATTCCTTTTTAATGGCCTGCTTCTGCTGCCAGCGGGAATAGGGATTGGAAGCCCTGCCGTATTCCTGCTCGTACTGTTTGTTCAGCGCCTTGAGATTGGCTTTGTCTGCGGCGGCTTCCGCCTTGTCCGCTTTGCGGTAGGGCTTTTCCGCATGGGAGCGGTGCGCCGATTCCGCAATGCGCCAGGTGCGCTCCGCCGTCTCGGTCAGGGTGTTCGCCGCCTCCGTGCCGGGGTTGTCATCGCCCTCCTCCCGGAGCTTGCGGTGGACTGCGCTGCGGACGGTATCCAGCGGCGCTTTCCTTGCGGCGTGCGCCAGCTTGGAGGGCGGACGCTTTTTGTCCGCCTCCTCAAAGAAAAGGCGCGTCGTGACCTTGCCGCTCTCACTGTCCACAACGCGCTTTTTGACCTTAACGGTTTTCTTGGGAATTTTCGCTTCGGCCTTTTCCAGCTTAACCGCCGCCCTGTCCGCCTTGCGGACAGCTCGTTCCAGCTCCGGCAGGGTGCGTTCTTCCTCGGTGAAAATCAGCCTTGGCGAGCGTTTTGCCATATTCATCACCTCCTGATGGGACTGCTGATGGGTTAAAAGCGTTATTCAAACAGAATTTCATCCGTTCTCTCCAGAAAATGCCGCTTGCCTGCCGGGGTGATGAGGGTATAGTGTCCCAGCTTGCCGCGCTCGGTGTAGAAGTCCCTCACCAGAAACAGACCGGCGCTCTTTTTGACCGCACGGGGAAAGAGCTTGCGGTTCTTGTCCCGGAACAGATACTTCTTTTCCTCCAGATACCGAGTAAACTGCTTTTCGGGAACGCCCAGCTCCTTGGCGGTGGTGCGGATGTTGGTACAGTCCGCAGGGTCAACAAAGGCGTCGTAATACTCCGCCTTGGGGAGGGCAAGCCGGAGACGGCGGGTCAGTTCCCGGTTTCGGGCGTTTTCGCTGCGCAGGCGGTTCAGGTACTCCGGCACGGCCTCGGGGTGCGCCTCCAGCGCATCCAACAGGCTGTCCGTCATATACGCGCCGTGCTTGCGGATGGAGGGAATGACCTCATGGGTAATCCAGCGCTTGAAGGCTCTCGCTTCCGGCTTGCGGGAGCCGAGAATAAGCGAGTACAATCCAGATTCAGAGATGATAGACATTCGCTGCCTGCCGCCGGGGGTGCTCACTGAATGAGCACCCTTTTCGTCGTCGTCGAGCCTGCTTAAAGCCCGGTTTGTTTTTTCAAGCTCCAGCGCTTTACACACGTCGGCTGCTACAAACCACGGGTCGCTGTCGATCAGGATGCTGCGTACAGCTCCGAACTCCGGATTTTCAAAGATCATCAGGTTGTTATTCATATTCGCACATCCTTTCTCGTCTCTATTCTGACTGCACCTGCTCCGAGAGCTTGGTCGTGATGATTTTATACAGCTCCGTATCCTTGGGGAAGCGGTCTACGAAGGGCAGGATCACGCTGCCGTAGAACAAAAGCCCCTCGCCCTCGGCGGATTGGGTCACATACGAGAGCTGGTGGGGCGAGATGTTGAGCTGCTTTGCCAGAATCTGCCGGTCGCCGGAAGCCTGGTTGAGCATATACACATAGTCGGAGTTTTCAAAGATGTTCTCCACCTCACGGCTGGATAGCAGGTCTTTGACGTTCTGCGTGATGCCCGTGGGAATGCCGCCCCACTTGCGGAAGCGCTTCCATATCTCCACCGTATAGGCGGCGGTCTGCTCCTCCTTCAGAAGAAGGTGCATTTCGTCGATATAGTAGCGGGTGGACTTGCGCTGCTCCCGGTTGATCGTGACGCGGTTCCACACCGCGTCCTGCACCACCAGCATCCCGATCTTTTTGAGCTGCTTGCCCAGCTCCTTGATATCGAAGCTGACCACGCGGTTTTCGATATTCACGTTGCTGCGGTGGTTGAACACGTTGAGGGAGCCGGTGACGTAGATTTCCAGCGCCGTGGCGATATATTGCGCTTCCTTTTCATCCTGCCTGCGAAGCTCGTTGTACAAGTCCTCTAAAATCGGCATCTTCTCCGGGCGGGGGTCGCTCAGGTACTCCCGGTAAACAGAGCGCACACAGCGGTCGATGATGGTCTTTTCCACCGGCATGAGGCCGTCCTTGCCGCCCACGATCAGCTCGCACAGGGAGAGGATGAAGTCGGATTTCAGGCTCAGCGGGTTTTCGTCGTCACTGTAATTCAGGTTCAAATCCATGGGGTTCAGATAGTCGGTGGAGGTGGGCGAGATCTTCACTACCTGCCCGTGCAGGTGCTCCACCAGCGGCCCATACTCCGCTTCGGGGTCGCAGATGATGATATCGTCGTTTGTGACGAGGAACACGTTGGCGATCTCACGCTTGGCGGAGAAGGACTTGCCGCTGCCGGGAGTGCCGAGGATCAGACCGTTGGGGTTTTTCAGCAGCTTGCGGTCTACCATGATGAGGTTGTTGGAAAGGGCGTTCAGCCCGCAGTAAAGGGCTTCCTTGCCGTCCTGAAACAGCTCCTGGGTGGTAAACGGCACGAAGATCGCCACGCTGGAGGTGGTCAGCCCCCGCTGGATCTCGATCTGGTTCAGCCCCAAGGGGAGGCTGCTCATGAAGCCCTCCTCCTGCTGGAAGTCCAGCCGCGTGAGCTGGCAGTTGTACTTCTGGGCGATGGAGCCCGCCTGAAAGACGTTGTTGCCGAGGCGCTGCCTGTTGTCCGCCACGTTCACCACAAGGAAGGTCAAAAGGAACATACGCTCGTTGCGGCTTTGCAGCTCCTGCAAGAGCTTTTTCGCCTCCGTGCCGTAGGTAGCAAGGTCGGAGGGGATAATATCCATATCGTAGCCGGAGCGCACCGCCTTTTTCTGCTCCTCAATGGTCATCTTCTGCAAGTCGGTGATCTTGCGCTTGATGGTCTTGATGGCCTTCACCTGATCCACGGACTGGACGTGCATACTGACGATAAGGGAGCTTTCCATATCGAGAAAATCCGCCAGCATCCGGTCGTTGAGCTCCGGCGCTAAAATCTGCAAGAAGGATACGCAGCCGGTCTTGCTGCCCACGCCGAAGCTGCTGCCGGTCTTGAACTCGAAGGCACTGGGCGCGATGAAGTCCTTCACCGACAGCCCGGAGGGAGCCAGCCAGTCCCACGAAAAGCGGAAGGGCTGCGGCTCGTCCATGTGGAGCATCCCGTGCAGCAGGCGCAGGCGCTCCATCCCGTTCAGGGCTTCCGCCTGCACGCCCAGACGGCGGAAGTTATTGAGGATATCCGTCTCGATGCGCTCCAATCGGGGCTTTGCCGCCTTCAGGCCGTCCGCCTCCACGCCGAAGGTCAGGTACTTGGTCTTAATCAGCCCGTTGTTGCCTCTGGCAAGCTGGCTTTGCAGCATCCCGGTGTATTCGGTGCGGAGCTTGTCGAAGCAGTCGCCCTGCAAGGGGATGGCGATGCGCCGGGCGTAGGTATCCCGCGTGGCGGAGAGGTTGATGAAGGAGAGCTGGAAGCGGATGGAGGAATCGAAATAGTTGAGGAAATCGCACCAGCCGTCGAAAATGGCGGTCTTGTCCTCGTTCTGGTTGAGCTGGTAGTTGATATCCTGAAACTGCACGGTTTTCGTGTAGTAATTCTCTGTCACGCGGCACACGCCGTCGGGGTACATCCGCTGGAAAGGGATGCTGTCCTGGGCGGACTTCTTTCGCTTATCCTGACGCTTGGCTCTTGCAATCGCCGCATCGATCTGCTTTCGCTCGGCTCGTGTGAGCTTTCTTGCGGGGGTTTTGTTTGTGGACAATCGCGTAGACCTCCTTATCCAAAATATCCTGCCGGTTCAGCAGGTCGTAGAAATTGTTCGTCCTGTACGGGCGCTGTTTGGGGCGCAGGAAGCACACCTGCACGATGTTGCGGATGAGCTTCTCCGGCGGCTGACCGTTCTTTTCGTACATGGCCAGCAGGAAGAAGGGCAGCATGACCAGCATCATGCAAAGAGCCGCCGCGCTGCTGCCGATATGCCCCTTGAGCAGAAAGAAAAGCGGTACGCCGATGAGCGCGCCGCCGCCGAAGCACAGAATCTGCCGTTTTGTTAAATTGAACATGACCTTGGTTTTCACCGCGTTCAAGTCCTTGGGTACGGGAACGTATGCCAAATTTCATCACCTCCGTCAGTGAGCGTGGAACAGGCTCCTGGCAAGGGAGCTCGTCTTAAACAGCGTGAAGCACAGCAGCACCGTATACCCCATGCACGTCCATATGGCTGCCGAGACGCTGCTCTCCACCACGATGTTCTGGATCAGCACCGCGTAAATCGCCACGCAGACGATGATGAGGAAGCCCTGAAACCCCAGCGCCAGCAGGCTTCTGAGGTAATTCTGGCCCATCTGCCCCCATTCCCGGTTGACCATGGTCGCCATGGGGATGGGCGCGATGGAGGTCACGCAGTAGATCTCGATCATCCTGCCGTAGCAGATGATGAAAATGCAGATGGTCAGCGCCCACATGGAAAGATGCACGACCACGGACTCCAGCCACAGCCCCAGCAGCGACCAGACCTCCATATCCAGGAGCTTTGCTTCAAATCCCGCGATATGCTCGTTGAACGTCAGAGACGTGTCCGATATGATGATGCCCGACGCGCTGTTTACGACGCTCTGAGCCGCTTCGAACACGCCCATGACGATGTTCCATGTGTTGGTGACGATGAGCACGGCGCAGGCGGTCTTGAATATCCATTTGAAGAACATCCAGGTGTCCACGTCGTGCATATTGTTCTTTTCCGTAATGAGCTGAATCAGCTCCAGCGTCATGACAAAGGCGAGGATCAAGCCCGCGATGGGCAAAATCACATTGTCCGACAGCGTTCGGATCATGCCGTAGACGCCGCTGTTCCAGCCCTGGGGCGTAGCGCCCACCTGTCCGGCGATGCCCGCCACGCGGCTGTTCACGTTGTCAAACAGTCCGTTCACGTTGTCCATGATGCCGCTGACCAGCAGCTCCTTCAGCCATTCGGTGAATTTCTGCCATATCAAATCCAATGGGCTTTACCCTCCTTTCCCGCAGCGCCCGCCCAGAGGGGCGGACGCCGCGAAGGATTCGTGCGGGCGATTAACCGAACAGGCCGGAGAGCAGGGGAACGAGAATGACGCCGATGAGCGCCACGCCGCCACCGGCCATGAGCTGTTTCATGCCCTGACTTTTAGCGCCGGGGTTGTCGTTTCCGTAGCCTTCCAAGAGGTTGATGGCTCCCCAAATGCCGAGACCGGCACCGAGAGCGATGACGAGGGTTTGGAGAACGCCGACAGCAGAGTTGAAAAATTCCATATTTGTGTTGCCGGAATCATTGGGTGTTGGTTGTGTTGAAATCTCGCGGATACAGCAGGAGCCGGAGCGAAAGCTGCGATGCAGCCCCGATTCCGGCTTCTCCTTTCAAATTTTCGTTCGTGGATTCGTTCCGACCCTGCAAGCGAGGAAGCGTCTTTTATCATCCGTATCTATATGAAAAGCCGCCGCATGAGGGCGGCGGGCTTGTGCGCTCAGACGCGGCCCGCGTCGAACACCTCATAGACCTCATCCGCTTTCGGCACCAGCCTTGTGGAGAGGTATTTCTCGATATCAAAGGCGTTCCTTGGGTTCGCGTCCGACAGATACTTATAATTGGGGTGCTTGGTGATATCGTACTTATCCGAGAGGAAGGGACGCACGCCGCGAAGCTGCAAGATGCACTTGCCGCCGTCCAGCACCGCCAGCTCGTCTATCGTGGCAAGGTCTTTGCCCAGCTTCTGATAGTTCAGGCTGTGGGAAACCTCCCGTCCACGGCTCTCGCCGGTATTGAAGGTGTCGATGGTCTCTTTCCCCAGCGCCTGATTCAGCTCCTTCAGCGTACCGGGCTCCTTACCGCCTAAAAAGATGGAGCTGTCGCAGTTGCCGATGATGGTGTCGGCGTTGTCCTTGTACAAAGCCTTTAGCTGGCTTTGGGCTTGCAGCACCAGACAGGCGGAAATCTCGCGGCTGCGGATGGTGGCCATGAGCTTTTCCAGGTTCGGTATCTGCCCGATGTTGGCGCACTCGTCGATGAGGCAGCGCACATGGACGGGGAGCCTTCCGCCGTACACGTCGTCGGCCTTTTCGCACAGCAGGTTGAACAACTGGCTGTAAATCATGGAGATAAGGAAGTTGAAGGTGCTGTCGGTGTCGCTCATGATGAGAAACAGCGCCGTTTTCCGGTCGCCCAGGGTGTCCAGCTCCAGCTCGTCGTACATGGTGATTTCCCGCAGCTCCTGGATATCGAAGGGCGCAAGGCGCGCGCCGCAGGAAATATTGATCGACTTAGCTGTTTTGCCCGCCGCTAATTTGTATTTTTTATATTGCCGCACGGCGAAGTGATTCGGCTCACGGCTTGCCAGCTCCTTGAAGGCCAGATCCACGTTGTTCTCAAAGGTCTCATCGTCCTCACGCACCTCCATGGCGTTGATGAACTCGATGAGCGTGGCGAAGTTCTGTTCCTCCTCGGGGGCTTCGTAGTGGATATAGCCGATGAGCGCCGTGTAGAGCAGCGTCTCGGCCTTCTGCCAGAAGTCGTCCCCGGATTTCCCGTCCCCCTTGGTGTTGGTGATGAGGGTCGTGACCAGCTTCAAAATATCCTTCTCACTGTGGATATACGCAAAGGGGTTGTAGTGGTGGGACTTCTTGAAGTTGATGGAATTGAATATCTTCACCTTGTAGCCATTACGGAGCATGAGCTTTCCGCACTCCACGGCGATGCTGCCCTTCGGAACAGTTTTGTCAAGATAGAAAACAGAAGTATTACTGATAATTTTCACTTTAGAAATTGGCGGCTTTTACATCGTCACGCATCAGGCGTTTCACCTTATCTTCCAGCGTGTCCTTGCTCTCCTTGCTGAAATGAACGCAGACAACATAGGTGGTGCCGCCTATCCTCATGTTGAACGTTCCTGCCGGAATTTCCTTGTGTTCCTTTGCTGTGTTTGGCGTTTCTTTCATTCAATACCTCCCAAATTAGGTTCTGAAAATCAAGAGGTCATTTTGACCACTTGATTTTGTGTGTATGGCAACTGCTGCACGGCGTGACCAACAGCTCATTTTACGGAATTTGCCCTGCAAAGTGGGGTGGTTCGTTTTGAACCACCCTACATCAAGTGACAAAAGTTGTCATTTGATTCCGCCTGTGCTGCGGTTAAAATCAGTGGTTCATTTTGACCCACTGATTTCCGGCGTTGCCCTGTGTGCGCAAAAAGCCGGACAGGGTGTGTGTCGGCAACGAAGTCCGGCAACGGGCTTCAAAAAACCCGCAACATCGTCCTGTCCGTCTCTTATACTATTTTTATTCTTTTCTTTGATTTCTCTGTTGCTTTCGTTGTCAGAGAAGAAAAAAGCCTTATAGATAAAGGGTTTTCAAGGGGTTAGCCCGGCAACGGGGTCGGCAACGGGACAGCAACCGGGTCGGCAACACGGTCTGCCTTTCAGAACGGAAGCTCCATCTGGCGGGCTTCTTCCTCGGTCAGCTCACGAAAGCCGTCCGGCAAAATTGAGCCTGTTGCCGCCGGCTCGTTGCCGGAAGCGGCTCGTTCCCAGCCTCGCTGTCTGCCGTACCTGGCAAAGATGCGGGGATTGGAAAACGCTGTCCAGCCCTCGATGCTGTTGTTCATAATCTCGTTGATTTCCCGGATTTCCCATTGCTTCGGCTCGTCAAAGGAATGGTTCAGAGCTTCCGCATAGATCAGCTTGGAGCAAACCTGTGTGCCGCTGTAATTGTCAAGGAAAGACTGAATCAGCCCCGCCTTGGTGTCCTCCGGCATGAACTGCCTTTGCAGCACCTTCAGCTCCTTGTTCATTTCCTTGGATAAGGTCAGCCTTACAGGGAAGTTGTGATAGAAGAACATGGCTTCCGCCCACATCAGGTCGATATACGCCCTCGATGCGGCTTCATCCTCCAGAATGTGAACCTTGGCGTTCTCTGCGTGTACCATGATGGGCAGGAACCTTCGGTTGCCGCTTCGGTCAAGGGGCAGGAAGTCCATCGTATTGGAGCTGCCGCCGAACACGCATTGCCGCAACCTGTCTGCCGGATGGGTTTCATACGGCACTTTATAGGTTTCCTTTGCCCTGCTGATAAAGGACTTAATATCCTCAATGCTCTTGGCGTTGGCGGTGGCGATCATCTCGGACATTTCGATAATCCAATGCCCCTGCATCTTGCGGTAAACATTGTCATCGTCAATCCTTTTCAGGTCATCGGAGAACCATTCATCTTTGACTGCCAGCAGACGGAAGAAGGTGGACTTGCCCGCGCCCTGACCGCCCACCAGACAGAGCATCACCTCAAACTTGCAGCCCGGCTTGAACACTCTGCGGATTGCTCCCAGCATGAACAGGCGCAGACATTCATAGGTGTACTCGCTGTCCTCTGCGCCGAGATAGCGGGTGAGAGCATAGCGGATGCGCTCTGTGCCGTCCCATTTCAGGCTGTTCAGATAGTCGCGGATGGGGTGGTACTTGTTGCAGTCCGCGACAATGGAAATGGCTTTTTCAATCTTCTTTTCGCTGGTCAGTCCGTACTTGTCCTCCAGATAGAGCATGAGATAATTGAAATCCGTGTCGTTCAGGGTCGCTGTGGGCTTCTCCCACCATAGGGGCTTTACAATATCAATGCGCTCCGTCAGAATGTTGTAGCGGATAGCACCTTGCAGATTCGGGTCGTTCTGAAACACGGTCAGGCAGTTCCGTATGCTGTTTCGGATAGCTCCGTTATCGGTCAAGTCCAGACTTCCCCTGACTTCTTCCACGGTCATGCCCGGCTGTGTGTTCTGCAAATCGCCGTTCAAGTCTTATCACCTCTTTTCTTTGCTCGGCAACCAGAGCCTTCTTTTCTTCGGCTGTGCCGTACAGAAGAACATCAAGCAGATATTCGATGTGGCTTTCTCTTTGCAGGGCTTCCACGAACAGCGGATGCCATTCGTCCTCCGGCTGCTGCGGTGCGTACTGCCGTTTCCATGTTCTCAGGTGATGGAAGTAATCGGACAACACCTTGTAGCATCTGCTTTCCTCCTGTCGGTATCTCTGTTCCGGGGTTGGCGCTCTTATCTTGGGTCTGATAGACGGCTTTTTCCGTGCGTCATAGGGAATGGAGAAATCGTCCGCCAGCTTCATAGCGGCTTCCTTGCCGGGCAGCCCAAACAGGCGGGAAACAAAATCAACTGCGTCCCCGTCAGCCTGACAGGCAAAGCAATGGAAACGCTTGTCCACCTTCATGCTCGGATTCTTGTCATTGTGAAACGGGCAGACTGCCATGCCATGACGGCTGACCCGGATGCCGTACATCTCTGCCGCCTGTCGGGTGGTCAAGTTCTGTTTGACCGCTTCAAATACATTCATTGCATCATCCTTTCGGGAAACAAAAAAGCACCCGACATTTTCAAAAGAAAACGGCAAGTGCCTTACAGTTCCATATTCTGTTTTTTCTGATTTTGCAGGCTCGATGCCTGCTCCTGCTGCTCACAGCGTTCCGCAGTGTCGATGCAGCGGCGGATCTGCTGCAATTCCCTGACCTCGCTCCTTGCCGCTTTCAGTTCCTCGTATTCTGCTGCGGTCTGCGCTTTCAGCTCGTTGTACTCCCTTTGCCAGCCGGGAATATCAAGCGACCTTGTACCCTCCGGCAGATTGACGTGGAGATAGCGGTTGGCGGCGTTCCAGATGATGAGGTCGCTCTCATGCTCCCGTTCAAACTTCTCCCGCTTTTTGCCCCAGCCGTTTTTCAGCGTTTTCAGCTCGTCATGGACAGGCTTGAAGCGATTGTAATGACCGCCCTGCTCGATGAGCTTTTGCAGCTTCTTCATGCGCCCCTCCTTGGTCTTGACGCTCTCGTTCAGCGCCTTGGCTCTGCCATCGACAGCGGAAAGGGCAGCGTCCAGATCGTCAAGGGTAGCGACGCCCTTTGCTTGCAAGTAGACGATGGCGCGGCTGATTTTCTGCAACTCCGATGCGCTGTGCTTCTGCTGCCAGCTGACAGAATACTTGCGGCTTCGCTCCCGTTCCACGCTCAAATATTTCGTCAGCAGCGTGGCAATGTCAGGAGAGCGTGGGGGCGGCTTGCAGCTCCTTCTTTGCTCTGAAAACCTCCGCAAGCCATTCCCGCAATTCGTCGATATAGCCCCGGATTTCCCGGATGATGCGGTTGGTCTTTCGTATCATGCGGTTGATCTCGCCCTTGTCGGTGGCAACGCCCTTTTTCTCCATCTGGGAAGCGGCAACGCCCATGTGGACGGTGGGCAGCTCGTCCATACCGCGCGCGGCGTGACTGCGGTGGTCGATGCGCTCCGGGCGGTTGTTCTTCTCTAAAAACTCGTTGGCAAGGTCAGCCCACGCCCTGCGCCAGACCTCGGCGTTTTCCCGGTTGTTCCAGTCCACAAGATCAACCTTGCGGGTCTTGTACCTTCCGCTGGGCAGACGGATTTTCTCGCCGTTTTCATCCAGCACATATTCCTTTTTGGACTTCGGAAGCCACGCGCCCTTTTCGTCCAGCGGGCGCATGGTCAGCAGGATATGGGCGTGTGGATTCCCACCTCCCGTGTCGTGCAGATTGAAGTCCGCGATCATACCCTTGGAAACAAATTGAGAGAAACAATAATCCCGCACAAGGCGGGTCTGTTCCTCTCTGGACAGCTCCACGGGCAGGGCGATCTCCACCTCCCGCGCAAGCTGGGCGTTATTGGATTTTTCGGAAAGCTCCACGCTGTTCCACAGGGTGCTGCGGTCAGAGAAAGCGGGCGGGGCGTGTGCCGGGAGCAGTATTTCCGAATGGACAACGCCGCCCTTTTTCGTGTAGTCGTGGGTCAGCCCGTCCCATTCGTTCGTCAGTTTTTCGCCGCTTCGGTAGGCGGCTGCGGCTACGGCGGATTTGCCTTTTCCCCGGCTGACGATCTTGATGCTGCAATGGTAGATTGCGATGGTATCACCTCCGTTTCGCTCGTTCGGACTTGACGGGAGAGAATGGCTTGCGCGGCAAGGCGTTCCCTCGCGGCAAGTGTGCAAAAGGGTAGACGGCGCAAGCCGTCGCAGGGAAAATGCAGTTTTCCCTGTTCGCGGCAACGCCGCCAAGCTCGGAACACGGCAGGGCTGTGTGGAGAGTTCAGCCCTCGGCAGAGCGCACAACGCCCGTCAGGGTGTATAAGTGCGCCCTTGTTGCCAAGGGATTATTCAGCTTGTCGTTTCCTCGGCTCGTTTTCTCAAAAACTCCCGCGCCGGTTCACTCGTCAAAGCAAGTCGGAAAAAGGTCTGCGCGTCCTCGTCCGTCATGGTGATAAGCTCCGGCACGATGCTTTCAATAAAGCCGCCCCGCGAACACAGGCGGTGGTTGCGCTCTTTGCGCTTCTCTATGGCAAGCCTGCGGTCAAGCATCTTGCTTCGGTTCTCATACTGCCGGATTTTCTTCTGCGTGAGTTCCATCTCGGCATTACATTCCTCGATGGTCTGCGGCGTTTTCTTCTTCGTCATGGGTGGTAGCTCCTTTCTTGATTTTGGGTAAAAAAAGACCGCCGACTGTACGCACACGGCGCGGGTCAGCGGTCTGATGTTCGGTATTCGGTTGTTCTGGCTGTTGAACGAATGACTATTGGTCGCTTTAATCTGCGGTAACTTTCCCAGTTTCGTCTGTCTTGCAAATAGAAAATGCTTCTAATCGACCAGGGGGATTATTGTCTGTATTCCGTGCCATGAGCACTCTTGCATATTCGCCTATCACAAATTCAGGACAACCATCGGCAGATACTGTATCCGTTGATACTTCAATCTTTGCACCTTCAGAAAGATTGCTATTTCCCGTGTCAAACACTTCCAACAGTAGGTATGCTTCATCCACTTCAATGACCTTCGCAGAGAAGAAATATTGCATATTATTGTCACCTTGCTGCAACTCGTTTGTCTTACTGCAACTGACCAGACCCAACACACAGACCAATGTTAAACCTAATGCTATCAACTTCTTCATGTAATCACACTCCTTTCGTCAAGTTCAAGTTTTTCGTTTTCAAACTTGCTGGCAGCGAAGAGCATTTTATGCTGTTTGCGGACAGCAAGTCCACAAGGGATAGACGCGCAAGCGTCGCAAGGGAGTGCAACTCCCTTGACGGAACGAAGTGACGAAAAATTCCCCACTCCACCTCTTGCTGCTAAATTTCAGCAAGGATTTTGTCAAGGGTGGCTTGAATTTCCGCCCTATCGGTTTCATTTCCGAATACACGGAGCGCGTAAAACACATTGTCTTTTACCCAGTAGGCTGTGGAATCAAAATAATCCCCATCGTAATACCCGATGTTGTTTGTTCCGTTGACGGTCATAATCAACACGACAATGCCGGAGCCGGTCGTTACGGTATCCTGCTCGTATGTGGCATACCCGGTGTAGACGCTCCCTGTGGTGAACGATTCGGTGCTTGAAGAAACCGTTTCCGTCAGCGTTATCCGCACATCACCATCCTTGTATCCGGCGATAACACTTACTTCACCGAGTTTTCTGTCTGCGGTCTGGGATGCGTTGGCGGTTGCCTGAACGTGAGCTGTTGGTGTTTGGGAATCTGCGCGCTCCATTCCAAAGTATCCGGTTTTACTAAGCCAGTCAAGCGTTTCAAGGGGATTATACAAGGTGAAGCCGATTGCTTCTTCGCAGTCATCCCATGTGTCGGTTTGAATATCGACAACGCCCCATAGCTTGCTTGATGTACGCTGCTGTTCTTTGGTCATACTGTCGAATTCATCCCATTCCTGCGAAAGCTTGTCCGCAAGCGGCTGACCGACAGAAGATAAATTTGTGGTAGGTAGCAATGCTTCAACCTGATAGGAAGATTCCTTTTCGCCAGAAATCATTCCAATGATTTGCACATCGGCGGCGTTGGTAACAGGTCGGCTCTTGCCCGTTGAGCCGGGCGACGGAGCGGTAGTGCAGCCTGCCAATGATAAAACAAATACAGCAACGGCGATTAACACAGAAGATCGTTTCACAGAAAGCACCTCCTTGTGCGTGATGGGCGTGGTGTATGAATAAACCTATCCAATATGATTATACCATGCAAGGCACGAACTTTTCAATTCCTGTCTCCATACAAATGTGCAACTTTTCTATGAACGCCGCGCTTTTTCGCCGCCTCGCTTGCCGCCCTGCGGCGTTTTCTTCTTTGTCATGGGTGGTAGCTCCTTTCTTGATTTTGGATAAAAAAGACCGCTGACTGTACGCACACGGCGCGGGTCAACGGTCTTTGGGGGTATATGGATTTTAGGTATGCTACTTATCAAATAGCGCATTTACCTTTTGAATATATGCATCATCAATTTGGTAAGTGTAGTTTGAAGTCGGCTGTATGCATGGCACGATAAATATACTCTCATAGGGTTCATCATAAGAGGACAGAATTACTTTCATTTCTTCAACAGTAGCACCATTTGCAGCTAAATCTGTAATTTCATCCTCTGTTGCACCGCGATTTGTCCCAGGCAGCAGCCCACAATAATAGACGTTATCGGCTGTTTGCCAAACATAGACTTCCAGCCCCTTTGGAGTAATCAGGTCATAATATTGGGGAAATCTAATCCGCAATTCTTCCTCCGTAGGAGAAGAAGCCCCCTCGGGGTGCTCAACAACCAATTTGAACAGGCAGACCCACCCAGTGCATTCAGCCTGCTTTGCCTGCTCGATGTATTGTCCTTTCTGGCTGACAACGATACCGATGTAGTATCTGCCGCTGTCCAATTCGGACAAATCCGAAACCGCGAAGAGGTGATCCTGCTGCTCCCTTGCCTCGTTAAAGACCATGATGTATTGGAAATCAACTCCATCTGCGTAAGTCACAGTAAAATCCTCTGACCATTCGATCTCCGGCAAAGACGACTCTTCCGACCATTCCTTTAATTCTCCGCCAGCAGGCGTACCGTCGGCACATAAGAACCCATCCTCCGTCCAATGCTCACTGTACGCAAAGTGCAAAAACGGGTGTACCATGCTTCCTTCTGAGGTAACTGAGATTAGACTCTCACCTTCTTGGGCGTTTGATTTCTCTTTGTTACAGCCAACTAAAATCAACGCTAAGGCAAGAGCTAAAACAAACGCTATCAGTTTATTCATGCTGAAGCCTCCTTCCGTGGTTCAAAAAATACTTACAACATCCCAACATGATTATACCATGCAAAGCACGAACTTTTCAATTACTGTCTCCATACAAATGTGTAATTTTTTTATGAACTCCGTACTTTTTCGCCGCTTCACTTGCTACCATCCGGCGTTCCACGCTGTATGGGGCGGTCAGACGGAAAGAGAAACGCCCCTTGCGGATTTCAAACTCCATGCAGCCCGTGTCCGGGTCTGCGTCGGTCTGGCGGCACTGGTCAGGGTGAGCTACGGCGTAGGCGGTCAGCCTGTTCTTGAGGTCGGTGTTGTGGGTGCGGATATGGGTAAGGCTATACGCTACGTACAAATCAAGAGGAACCTAAAAATTCTTCATAAAATCTCATAGCACAGAAGCAAAGCCTGCAGGTTTTGATACCTGTAGGCTTTGTATCACCGAGCTTATACCACTTTTGCCAGAGAGGGCTTGTTTCTGTCATATAAAACCGTTACAGAACTCCCCACGGAAGGGGTCGGATAACCTGCTCCAATCCACTTTCTTTGCGTATAGGTTTGCCCATCAACAGTGTATTCTACTTTAACAATGTGGGGAAACATTGCGCCGTCCATGGCGTGTAATCTCACGCGCTTGGCGTTTACCTTTAGCCACCACTGTTTTTTTACAGAGATAACGGTTCCTGCTGCTTCTTTGTACATAAGTTGACCTCCTATTTGCCCCACTTTTCGGCAACGACTTCCAATGCCTCTCTCATTCCTTCCGGTGAATCAAAGGGGTGAGTAAAGATGCTGATGGTAGTGCCTTTAACAGCGATGCACTCCAACCGTTCTGTGCCCCACGCCTGATCCAAGCCGGGGATTTCTTTGCGTGTGTAATCCTCGGTGGACTGGGCAAAGACAGAATCTATCATCAGAACTTCCACGAAACGGTCAACCATGTCTTCGTTTTTGAGAATGTACACATCCTGGTACAGCCATTCTTCGCTACTATAACTGCCGTTGATTACATCAACATATTCCTGCGTGTCCCAGTGATCTGCCAACATAGACTGATTTGCCTTGACCATACTTCCTTCACCATTGACAGAGTTCGCTGTGCGTTCACCCTCAATGCCAAGGTCAGAGAGTAAAATATAAGGACCGTCTGATACATCTGGCATAGTATATCGTTCGTCGTTTAGATAGTCGTACCCAACACATCCAAGTATACAGATGAGCAACAGTAGGCTGATGATTCGTGGGATGATAATGAGCTTTCGACTGTGCGGCGCATGATCCAGAGGAATGCCTTTCTTCATACGCCGATACAGGCGGCTGATGTAAATAAAACCCCATAGATCGCTGAACACGGCCCAGAGCAGGAACAGGCAGAAACCAATCACCCATGCGGTTTCTTCTACCAATCCTCGGTACAACTGCGCTGCCCAACGGCCATTGAATAAACCGCCAACAAGCGCAGCCATAAAAGCATGGAATGCCAAAATGATGAACGGAGCCATCAGAGAAGAACGGTATTGTTTTCGCAACCCCTTTAAGGTTGCTGCCTGCTGTTCGGGTTCCAAATAGAACTCTGGGGCATCATTTCCTTCCGGTGCACGGAAAATGTGCAGGTATCCGCGGCTGATGACATACTCCCAACCGCAATCCTCGTAGACTGCAATCTGTTCTTCTGGCAGATGCCCGTCCTCTAAAGATTTCAGATTTACAACCTCGACCCGGTATCGCATTTTCTTGGGTTCTGTTTTCTGGAAACGGCTCAAGGTTATGCCGCACTTGACAAGCTCCCAACCTTTCTCGGACATATCGGAATAATACTTTTCGGTTTCACCTATGGCGTAATTATTGGGATGAATACCATATCTCCAGTTCATTCCTCTACCTCCTCCAGAATTGCTCCATCGGTCACGAGCTGCTTTAAGCGTCTATACTCTAAATGAAGCGCGTTTTTTCCTTCTTCTGTGATAGCGTAATTCTTCCGGCGGCCTTCCTCGCTGGTTAGGGTGATAAGTCCTTCTTTATTCATGCGAGTGAGAACACCGTACAGTGTACCGGGACCCATTTCGATGCGGCCTCCGGAGAGTTCCTTGATGCGCTGCATCATGCCGTACCCGTGTCCCGGTTTCATCAATGCCAGCAGAATGTAATAAGTGGCTTCAGTCATGGGCGCTTGTGCCGCCATTGTCCATTCCACCTTTCTCAACTATTATGCCTCGCGATATATCGAGCAACATAATAGTAGCATATTTGAAGCACTTCGTCAATGTGCCATCTGCTCCCCAATGGCATTTATTTGTAAAGATAATATGAACTCCATTGACTTTTTGCGTCTACTGCTGTAGACTATAATCAAGAAGTCTACATCGGTAGACAAGGAGGTTGACTTATGGATATTCCGAAGATTCACGAGGGCGAATATCGTTTTTGTCTGATTATGTGGGAACATGAGCCGGTCACGGCTGCGGAGTTGGTAAAGCTGTGTCAGGAGCAGTTGGGTTGGAAACGCACCACTACCTATACCGTTATCAAGCGTCTGGGAGAGAAAGGTGTTCTGCAGAACGATAACGGCACCATTACTTCTCTGGTTTCCAAGGACGCTGTGCAGGCATATGAAATTGGAGAACTGGTTGAAAAGACATTTGAAGGCTCACTGCCTGCTTTTGTCGCTGCTTTCACCAAGCATCAGAATATTTCTGAGGAGGAGCTTGATGAGGTACAGCGCATGATCGACCGCATCCGGAGAGGAGGCAAATAATGAACGACCTGTTTTTGAAAATTATAAACATGAGCATATCAGCAAGCTGGCTTGTCCTGGCTGTGCTGCTGCTCCGGTTTGTCTTGAAGAAAGCACCCAAGTGGGTCAATGTCCTGCTCTGGGGCATTGTGGCAGTGCGTCTGGCTTTTCCGTTCTCTATCGAGAGCGCTCTGAGTCTGATCCCCAGCGCAGAGACAGTTCCGATGGATATCGAAATGGCAGTACAGCCCACAATCAACAGCGGTGTTCCAGTGATCAATAGCATGGTCAACCCTATGCTGTCCTCGTTCGCTCCACCGCAGGATGTATTGACGAGCGCAAATCCGCTTCAGATCTGGATTCCGATTTTTAGCATTCTCTGGATTGCCGGTATCGCTGCGCTCCTCCTATATACCGTGGTCAGCTATTGGCGTCTGCGCCGCAAAGTCAGCGAGGCAGTCATCCTCCGAGACAACATCTTCCAGAGCGAGAATGTGGCTTCTCCCTTTGTGCTGGGCGTGTTCAGACCGAAGATCTATCTTCCCTACAATATGGACGGACAGGATCTGAACCATGTGGTCGCACATGAGCAGGCACACATTCGTCGCAGAGACCACTGGTGGAAGCCACTTGGTTTCCTCCTGCTGACGATCCATTGGTTTAATCCTTTGATGTGGCTGGCTTATGTGTTGCTGTGCCGGGACATTGAGTTGGCCTGTGATGAAAAGGTCATTAAGGTACTGGGCAACGAGCAGAGAGCCGACTATACCCAGGCGCTTGTGGCCTGTAGTGTCAACCGCCGTGTGATCGCAGCCTGCCCTCTTTCCTTTGGTGAGGTCGGTGTAAAGGAGCGTGTGAAGTCTGTGATGAACTACAAGAAGCCTGCTTTCTGGGTCGTCGTTCTGGCAGTTATCGCCTGCGTGGTCGTTGCGGTGTGCTTCCTGACTGATCCGGAACAGGACAGCTATACGCTGCGAATTGTCGTTCCAGCAGGAAGCCAGGATGATTTTGTGTATTCAGATGAAGAAGTCAGTACAACGGGAAACTCCATTGTCATATGGTCCGGTGAAGGACTGGATGATACGGAAGTTCTTTTATTTCCAGTCGACGAAACAACAGAAACCGGATATACGGCTACCTATCTTACACATGGAATGCCCGTTGAATTTGACGCCGTAAAAGATGAATGGTTCAAGGTTGGCATCAATATGCAAAACCCAACGGACGAAGACATCGTTGTTTATGTGGAAGTCGAAAATGTGGAAATTCGTATTTCTGACGAAAGTGCGCCCAATCGTATTACTTTCAAAGCGGAAGTCCTTGAAATCCACGAGGAATATTTTCTGGTTGCACCAGAGGCAAGCTGGGCACTCAATAGCGCTGACCAAATTGAAGTTCCTCTGATGAATATGGACCCCGCTCTGGAGCCGCAAATCGGAGACATTATTGAAGTCTCATATAGCGGTGAGATACTGGAAACTTATCCAGCTCGGTTGAAAGAAGTTTACAGCATCAGAGTTGTTGCCGAAACGACGAAACTCACCTTAGATGATGTAATTATTCTTTCACAATACGGATACGATTTATCGTGGTCGGATTTTGAAAATTACGATTATATTGAGACCGGCTCTGGCCTGTATATCCGTGTCTATGTGATCAATGAAATGTATGAGCTATGGATTGGCGGTGGAAGTCCGGATAGTGACCCTATGTATATCTATCTGGCTTTGGCGGATGACCTCGATACACGCATCGACATTCGGGACGGCGGCGTGACGGAGTTCATTGGTGCGGATCATTCAGAAGTGTTGTTGGCGAAGGCGATCAATGAAGCAATCCTGGCAGAAAACAAGCCTTCCAAGCCGGATGGTCTGTATCATTGCGCCAGCTTTGTCTTGTTGGATCAACAGGAACTCAGTGGCACCCCCGCAGTTGGTTCCTCCGACCACATCAAGCTGGTCACTGTCTACGGACTGGCGCTTCATCAGGGATTTGGTTATTCCGGTGGAACCTTTCACGATGCTGCCGGCAGTCATATCGCTGTTGCCATCACCTTTGAAGTTGTAGATGGGAAATATGTTCTGAAGGAGTATTGGACACCGCGGGACGGCTCCTACTATGTTCAGGATATTCGGGATAAGTTCCCTGACGAAATTGAGGACGAAGCCCTGGATACTCAGAAGTATATCCTCGCCCAGAAGCAGGACTGTTACGATCAGGGCGTACGCTACGGCGGCGTTGATACCTACTCTGCGGTGGAATATCTCTTTGAGGTAATCGAATCCTCTCCGGCCACATCTTCCAGACCCGCCGACTACATTGACGCACACCCGATTGAGTATCGGGAGCTTACCTACTACGGAAGCTATACATTGCAGTATGTATTCTCACAGTTTTTAGAGGGTGGTCAGACAGGACTGCGTGGACATCTGATGCGAAGCGTTCTCGATGATCTTGCGCCGGAAGCACAGCTCCGACTCTACGCTGAAACTGGCCAGGAATACTTCGATGAATGGAAAGCGGGTGCCATTCGGATCAGCGAACAGCACGATATGGAATGGATTAAAGAAAACCAGCCTGCAATCTGGCTTCTGCTCCAAATGATTGACGAGTAAGCAACCACATCAACAGCGCAGCTTCCGGTCGGGAGCTGCGCTGTTCTTTTGGAATGGCAATCTTCACAAATTCTTCATCTTTCTACCACTACCATCTTAATGTAAAGATTGTTATTATAAAGCCATCAAAGGAGGGGTTCCATGTACCACATTCTGATTTGCGATGACGAGCAGGATATCGTCAACGCATTGAAAATATATCTGATGAATCCGGACTTCAAACTGTTCGAGGCCAACACCGGAGTGCAGGCCCTTGAGGTTATGGAGCGGGAGGACATTCACCTGATTCTGCTTGATATCATGATGCCTGAAATGGACGGCATCTCCGCAATGGTAAAGATTCGGGAGAAGAGCAATGTCCCCATTATACTGCTGACGGCCAAAAGTGAGGATACCGACAAGATCCTCGGCCTGAACACCGGAGCGGACGATTACATCACAAAACCGTTTAATCCCGTAGAGGTGACGGCCCGTGTCCGTTCTCAACTGCGCCGCTATATGCAGTTGGGCAGCAGAGCTGCGGCTCCGGCACGATATGTCATCGGCGGCGTGGAACTGGATGACAGCTCCAAGGAAGTCACCCTGGACGGAGAACCCATTTCCTTGACGCCCATCGAATACGACATCCTCAAACTGCTCATGGAGAGTCCCGGCAAGGTGTATTCCCCCAAGGAGATCTATCGGCAGGTATGGAAAGAGGCTCCCCTGGGAAGCGACAATACCGTTGCCGTACATATCCGGCATCTCCGTGAAAAAATAGAGATCAACCCCGCAGACCCCCGATATCTGAAGGTGGTCTGGGGACAAGGGTATAAAATGGAGAAAGGAGCAAAACGATGAAGCCGTTCTTTAGGAAGAAAAACGCAGATCCCATCGTGGAGGAAATCGCGCAGACCGTACAGGATGCGCAGTATGAAGCAGTGACACCAGAACCGGAGAATGTTGCTCCAGTTAATAGAAAACTCCCGCTGACCCACCGTACATCAGCCAAGTTCGTAGCGTTCCTGCTGGTCATCATCATGGTGATTGTTGTTATCGGCTCTGCAGCTGGTGCGTTCATCATGGTGGAAGAAGAACTCTATACGACATCTGAATGGGCTTACAAAAACGAAGCCATGAGAAATATTGCCGAAGGCGATATCCGGACGCTCATTCATTATTTGACCAACGAGAATTTAGATGCTGGTGCTGATGATGCCATGCGCTATTTGTCAGATCGCAACATTGCATCTATTGAAATGGTTTTCTCAGAAGGTCCGCGAAATAACTGGGGGTATGATGGGGGCGTGAAGGAAAGCTCCACGGAGTACAGTGCGGTCTGGTATCATATGAAGGAGAAAGACGGCGTAGAAAACTGGTACAGTCTGTATAGCAACTACGGATATGATGTGGAGCAGATCGGTACGGTGGAGGCAACGATTCGTCTTGCGGATGAATTGACCCAGCCTGATACTTATTATTATGCCGACCTTTTGATCTCCTTGGCCTTTGCCATGCGTTTCTGGGTATATGCGATTGGCATCGGCGCTGCCATTCTTGCTATCGCTGCTTTCGTTTTCCTTATGTGCGCATCTGGTAAGAAAAATGGTCTGGCAACAGCGCAGCCGGGATGGGGTACGAAGATCCCCTTTGACCTGCTGACCGGGATGACTGCGCTTGCCGGGTTCCTGATAATACAGGTCATGGTGGAAGCAATCTACTATGCCTCAGACATCGAAGCAGCGTTAGCCGGCATCGCATTAGGTATCTCTCTAATGGCCATTTGTCTTGGCTGGTGCATGAGCTTTGCAACGCGGATCAAGCTGGGGTGCTGGTGGAAGAACACCATCATCTTCTATGCCCTTAAAATTGCACTGGTCGTGCTGCGTAAGATTTGGAGCGGCGTATGTGTGTGTTTCCGCGGTATGGTATCCCTTTGCAGAGGCATTCCTCTGGTTTGGAAGACCGCTCTTGGCCTGGCTGCAATCGCCTTGATCGAAGTCCTTGTCATTGCTGGGGCATACTGTGAGGAGGATGTTCTGCTGACCTTCTGGTTCGTGAAGCACCTTGTGCTTGTCCCGCTGGTTCTCTATGTGGCGTTGATGCTCCGAAAGCTCCAGGCAGGTGGCAAGGCTCTTGCCACCGGTGATCTTGGATATCAGGTGGACACCAAGAGAATGTTCTGGGATTTCAAGCGCCACGGCGAGAATCTGAACAGCATTGGCGTTGGCATGACAGCGGCAGTGGAACAACGTCTGAAAAGTGAACGCATGAAGACTGAGCTGATCACCAATGTTTCTCACGACATCAAGACTCCGCTGACTTCTATCATCAACTACGCGGATCTGATTGAAAAAGAGCAGTGCGACAACCCCACCATTACAGAATATGCCGGTGTACTCCATCGTCAGTCCGACCGCCTGAAGCGGCTCATTGACGATCTCGTGGAGGCTTCTAAGGCGTCCACGGGTAATCTGGAGGTGCTGCTGGCTCCCTGTGAAGTTGGTGTGATGCTGACACAGACTGCCGGTGAGTATGAGCAGAAGCTTCAAGAGAAGGATTTGGTTCTGTTCACCAGCCAGCCGGAGCAGCCTATTAAAATTATGGCAGACGGTCGCCGCCTGTGGCGCGTGTTCGATAACCTGATGAACAATGTCTGCAAGTATGCCCAGCGCTCCACCCGCGTTTATCTGACGCTGGAGGAGAAAAACGGAGAGGCAATCATCTCCTTTAAGAATATCTCCCGCGAACCCCTCAACCTGTCTACTGACGAGCTGCTGGAGCGCTTCGTTCAGGGCGACAACTCCAGAAAGAGCGAAGGCAACGGTCTGGGCCTGTCTATTGCAAAGAGCCTGACCGAACTGCAAAACGGCACCATGGAGCTGACTACTGACGGCGATCTGTTTAAGGTGGTTCTGCGGTTCCCGACCATCAGCTAAAAAGAAGCAATCCACACCCGTGCGTTTCCAAAGAAAGAAGATGTCCCAAAGCAAATGTTATTGCCGCCTGCCTATGTCTGGTGGTGAGCATCGCCATTCCTGTCCTTCACCACAAGGGTGGTCCTGGCTCACAAGATTCAATCGATGACTTTCCAGCGGCAGCTGCTCTGCTGTATTTTAATGGGGTGCTATATGAGTGCTGCGATATTCCACAGGCATTAGAAAGACTTGGATTGCCTTCAGAGATTACCCCGGAGATGGCCGGTGAGCATGTAGCTAATATTGAACTTGGCGGCATTGTGGATTATCAGGAGACCGTGTCGCAGACAGATAAGGAGTTGTTCCAGTACGCTCCGGCTCCGTCGAGAGCAGTATATGTCCTGCGGGATGGGGACAACTATATGGCCGCGGTTTTTGTCCGAACCTATTTCCCGGATGATCCTAACGCCTATAGTGACCTTGCCGAAGTCTATCGCATCTATGGTATCGAAGATGCAGGCGGCATCGCTTCTATTGCACAGGTGGACTGGAATCGCGGAAAGGTTATCGGCGCTGAGATTACAGACACCGAAGCGATCAGCAAGTTCTATGCGCTTACCACAGACATCGTCAACTTTGTCAGCATGGACAACGATGCGTTCCAGGATCGCGTGTTTGCTGATGTGCCGGAGGAGAACGCACCGGAGGCTCACAGTGCTTTTGCGGATGACCAGCAGACAATCCGTATAGAAACCGCAGACGGACACCGTTTCTTCGTGAGTATCTACCCGAGCTATGGGTACCTATATAGTAGCGGAGCTATGGCGTATCACCAGATTACCCCACAATTGGCTGAATGGATCAACGAATATCTGGAATAAAAGCAATGCAGCTCCCGGCAGTGTGACCGGGAGCTGCATTTTTCTTTTTGTATGAGTTAGTCTTCAAACAGCTTTGAAACGGGAACTTTTAAGACATCGGCAATCTTGAACATCGTCTCCATGGAGACGCCAAAAGGCCGCGTGGGACTTTCGATTTTGGCAACAAAAGACCAGGACTTCCCGATTTCATCGGCAAAGGCCTCTTGGGTCATCCCGGATAACTTGCGATAATACTGAACTTTCAGGCCGAAACGAATGTATTGCTCATGATATTTTGTATCCATAACGCACCTCTTTCTCTAAAAAGGGTATCATGTATCCCTGAATTTATTTAGAGAAAGAGATTGTTAATTTTGGCAATATAATGATATAATAAAGCAATTACAGGACAATTGGAATAGGGCGGTTTATTGAAAAGAGCCGCTATGGGGGCTATTTCACATCCGTCCCATCTTCCACTGGAGGATTGGGAATGAACTCTGCGATATCCTCCAACCTGCAGGACAATGCAGTGCAGAGCTTGTCGAGGGTCTTTGTTTCCATGTTCTCATTTGCGCGAAGCCGGCGCACGGTTTTGCTGTCTATGCCACACTTTTCGCGCAGCTGATAGGTGGTTACACCACGTTTGTCCATCATTTTCCACAGCTTGTTAAATACGATCATGCAAACACCCCCAAAATTGATCATCAATAGTATGGGGGTTATAATCTTCCTTATTAAGGGGATATAACCCCCATGAGGACAGTTTGGAGATATTATTACGATGAAATCCTGCTTTTTTATCGGTCACCGCGAAGCCGGAGGAGATGTGTTCCCGGCACTGTCAGAGGCGGTGGAGCATCATATTACGGAACACGGCGTAACAGATTTCTATGTCGGTCACTATGGTGGCTTTGACGGACTCGCGGCACAGGCTGTGAAGGAAGCCAGAGAACGACATCCGGAGATCAGGCTCACACTGGTTCTGCCGTATCACCCGGCCATCCGACCGATCAATACACCAAAAGGCTTCGATGGTACATTTTATCCCTGGGAGGAAGAACGCATCCCAAAGCGGCTGGCTATTATCAAGACCAATCAGCGCATGGTGGACACCTGCGACTATCTGATAACCTACGCCTATCACTTCCTTGGTGGCACCGGCCAGACAGTAGAATATGCCCGGAAGCGGGAGAAACGAGGACTGATTCATGTTGAGAACCTGGCTGAAAAGTTTCGGGAAACTGCTCTATAAGCACCACATGACGCTCCTGCTGGTAGGTTGTCTCACGCACAAATCGGAGTCGTTTCGGCTCCGATTTGTGCTTTTTGCCACCGTTCATTCGGCGGATTTTCCGTTGTTTCCGTCCAGCCCTGCCCGTTCCAATTCCATTCTGGGTCAAAACTGGGTCAGGAACAGGGGGATTCCAATTTTGCTGGTCTGGCGCTGAAATTTTTCTTGCGTGATGGAATGGCTCATGCTATTATAAAAGTGCAATCGCAAGCATGGTGTTAGGAGCTGATTATTTTGCCAAGAGGAAAACTGTTAAACGGTCTGGTGACGCAGCAGAAGGTATTGCGGGCAGCGGTGGCGCTGTTCCTGGAAAAGGGCTACACCAGAACCACCACCGGCGAGATCGCAAAGGCGGCGGGCATCGGACAGAGCTCGTTCTTCCATGTTTTTCCCAGTAAGGAGGCGCTGCTGCTGGAGCTGGTAAAGCGGATGTTCAGCGGGCAATTCGCTCTGGCGGGACAGCACAGCGGGGAACAAGACCCTGTACTCCTGTACGCCGTGGAAACGGCCCTCCAGCTCCACATCGCTGAACTGACCGAGCCGCTGCGGGAGCTGTATGTGATGGCATACTCCCTGCCCTCCATCGCGGCATATCTTTACAAAAGCACAACGAAACGGCTGCAAGTTATTTTCGGACCCTATCTGCCGGAGGCGCAGCCCAAGGACTTCTACGAGATGGAGATCGCGTCAGGCAGTATCATGCGGGGCTTCATGTCGGTTCCCTGTGACGTGTATTTCACGATGGACGCCAAGATCTCCCGCTTTCTGGACTGTTCATTGAAGCTCTATGACGTACCGAAGGAGAAGCGGGCGGCGATCACGGCGGCAGTCTTGCAGATGGACCTTCACACAATGGCTTCGGGCATCATCCAGAAGACCGTCCAGCAGGCGGAAAAGGGCTTTGAAGCCCTGACGGAAAAATAAATTTTTGGCAAGGGGATATCCCCTTGGTTCCTCCAAAGGAGGAACCAAATGACTTTCATCATGGAGGGATCACGATGAATAAAAGATTCTTTAGCTTACTTGCCGCATTTGCTCTGTGCTTGACCCTGATCCCCACAACAGCATTCGCAGATGACGAGAAAAGAGGAGAAGATGTTTCCCCATGCAGCTGTGAAACGGCCTGCACGGCGGACAACATGAACAAGGAATGCCCTGTCTGTGGAGCGGAGAATGCCATACCGCAGAACTGCGGTCAATACATCCCTGTTGAGGACCGAACCGGCGAAAACAGCAGCACCGAGAGAGCCGATGATCCGAATGGTCCCACAGAGCTGAGTGCCGCAGATCAGGTACAGGCCATGATCAACGGTTTACCGAACGCAGAAGAAATCACTGAAGATAACGCCGAAGAAGTCAAGGCGCAGCTTGAGGCCATCGACGAGGCAAAGGCGCAACTCTCCGACGAGGAAACCGATGAGCTGGATATGACCCGGTATGCGGAAGCTGCCGCTGCATTGGGGGCGCTGGCTGCGCCAATGCTATTGGCTAATGATTCGCCTGACGAGCAGTTTTCCCTCACCCCCGGCGGCAGATATTACTTTGACCTATCAGCGATGAATATTCCCGGAACGGTAAACGGTGATCTGCCGGACAGCACCCTGCACTATGTTCCCTTTACTTATGCGGGAACGATAGAAGCCTACAAACTCACGTCTGCGATGGCAACCACCGAGGAGTATGCACAGCAGAACAAATATCCCCACAGCCTGTTTATTGCGGACTACAATGTGACCTTTAATGTAGACTGGAATCAGTTGAACGAAAAACAAATGATTTTCGGCACACCCTATACCAGCTACGGCGTGAACTACACCATGCGGGCGCCGTCGGCAGGGAGTCAGTCTAATAATAATAATGGCAAAGACGATAGTAGTACGCGAGGCATCCCGAAAAGCAACGAATGGGATGCGATTTTAGATAAGGCAAATCAAGACTGGAAGGATAATACATCTGGGTATATCAAAAACTGGTCACGTAAGTATTCCTTTGGACAGGACAACCATGCTGATGCGTCGTACCGTGCGGTTCGCGGGTACACTTCGGCCCGCTACTGGAGCGGCAACAATGCTACGAACTCCCGCCCGAGCGTCGGTTTCCGCCCCGTGCTTGAAATCCTGAACGCTGACACACTGGATTCTGACGGACTGAAGGTCGTTACCCTTGACCTGAACGGCGGCAAGCTGGGCGGCAGCTCCGATGCTATTCACATCATCGTGAAAAACGGCAGCGCATTTACCGCCCCTGCGTCCGACGGCCTGACCCGCCCGGACGGAGATACAGGCCGCTACTTTATGTGGCTTGGCAGCAACGGGAAGCTCTACGCCCCTGGGGGCAGCGTTCCGGCGGACGTTACCAAGCTCACGGCGCAGTTTGCTTTATCAGAACAGTTTTCCCTCAAACCCGGCAGCAGATATTATTTTGACCTTTCGGCGATGAATATTCCCGGAACGGCAAACGGCGGAAACTCAGATGGTGCGGTTTCTTTGCCGGATACGTCGCTGCACTATGTTCCCTTTACCTATGTGGGAACGATAGAAGCCTACAAACTCACGTCTGCGACGGCAACCACCGAGGAGTATGCACAGCAGAACAAATATCCCCACAGCCTGTTTGTGGCGGACTATGCCGTAACGCATACGATTAGCTGGGGTGGCCTGAATGACGAAGGTCTGATTTTCGGCAAAAATTATGCCAGCGGCGGCGTGGACTATACCCTGCGCGCACCGTCTGTGGGAAGTATCTCTACAGGTTCGGGCGATTCCCAACGCGGCGTGCCCCAAAGCAACGAATGGGACACGATGCTGAACAAGAACAGCGGATATATCCAAAACTGGAATAAAATGTATTCGTGGGGACAGGATGTTTCTTCTGGCTTCGCGTCGTCCCGTGCGCGCCGCGGGTACGATTCGGCCCGCTACTGGCACTACGACTATGCTACGGACTCCGGCCCGAACGTCGGTTTCCGCCCCGTCCTTGAAGTCCTGAACCCTGACACACTGGGCTCTGACGGGATGAAGGTCGTTACCCTTGACCTGAACGGCGGCAAGCTGGGCGGCAGCTCCGAGGATATTCAAATTATTGTGAAAAAAGGCATCGCATTTGCCGCGCCTGCGTCCGACGGTCTGAACCGCCCGGACGGAGATACGGGCAGCTACTTCATGTGGCTTGACGGCAATGGCAATTCCTACGAACCCGGCGGCAGTGTTCCTGCTGATGTGACTGAACTGACGGTGCAGTGGACAGCCCCGACCTACGTCGTAACCTTGAATACGAACGGCGGCACGATCAACAGCGGCAATGTCACCGGATACACCTACGGCGTGGGTGCAACGCTTCCGACAGCCGACGATATGACCTATACGGGATATACGTTCAAGGGATGGTATGACAACGAAAATCTGACCGGCTCTCCTGTTACGGCAATCGGCGGT
>ERZ772875.263-NODE-263-length-64471-cov-15.802114_pt1 | contig 64471 bp, 76 predicted proteins | sample MGYA00580585_ERZ772875 | MGnify/ENA primary metagenome ERZ772875 (study PRJEB29015, sample SAMEA2737736) | human gut metagenome | biome: human gut; feature: human-associated habitat; material: faeces | place: China | collected 2012 ... | reverse complement strand
CGTATACGGCCATCAAACAGTCGGGAGTGGATTCACGTCCGGCCATGGAGGCCGCCATCGAGAAATCCTGCAGCTCGATCCTGGCCAGCGGCGCGACCACCATCGTGGGCTTCCTGGTCATTGCGCTGATGAAATTTACCATTGGCAGGGATGTGGGCTTCGTCCTTACCAAGGGGATCGTATGCAGCCTGGTGACGGTCCTGTTTCTGATGCCCACACTGATCCTGCGGTTCGATAAGAAGATCGAGAAAACAGCCCACAGATCCTTCCTTCCGCCGCTGGACGGCCTGGGAAAGCTGATGTACAGGATCCGGATCCCGGTGCTGGCAGCAGCGGCCTTCTGTGCGGTCCCCTGTTACTTTGGACAGTCCATGAACTACTTTTATTACGGGGACGACGCCCTGGGCTCCGGTCCAGGCACCCGGGTCTATGAGGACTCCCGGGCCATCGAGGACGTGTTTGGAAAGTCCAATGTGATCATCGCCATGGTGCCCAACGGAAACGTCATAAAAGAGCGCAGGCTGACAGAGGAGCTGGAGGACCAGGAATTTATCGACTACGCCCTGTCCATGGCCGGGACTCTTCCCCAGGGGATCCCGGAAAGCTTTCTGCCGGAAACTGTTACAAAGCAGCTCCGGACCGGCTCTTACGCCAGGATCCTGATCTCCATGGAGAACAGGGAGGAGAGCAGCTACTCCTTCCAGTGCAGTGAAAAACTGACGGAGATCGTGAAAAAATATTATCCCGAGGACTCCTATGTGATCGGCATGACGCCCACTACCATGGATATCCGGGATATCCTGACCGACGATTACAACCGGGTATCCATCATTTCTCTGGCTGGAGTGGCCCTGGTGGTCATGCTGACCTTCCATTCGGTGATGGTGCCGGTCCTGGTCATCATCCCCATTGAGGTGGCCATTTACTTAAATATGACGATCCCCTATATCATTGGCGACAGCATGGTCTATATCGGCTACATCATCGTAAGCTGCTTACAGCTGGGAGCCACCATTGATTACTCGATCCTTATGACAAACAACTATATGGAGTTCAGAGAGACCATGGGAAGCCGGGAGGCGGCTGTCACAGCCATTGCCATCATGTGCGTGGGTCTTGCGCTCTTCGAGATCATCCCCGGTGCGCTGCTCGGTCTCTTCTCCCCCTCGGAGGAGATGCTGACCATCGGCAAGACGGCGCTGCGCATCATCGGCCTGACGTTCCCGCTCGCGGGCTTCTGCATCGTGGCGGGCAGCGTCTTTCAGGCGCTGGGGACGCCCTTTTACAGCCTCATCGTCTCCGTCTGCCGCCAGATCTGCGTGCTGCTGCCGGTGGCGTATCTGCTCTCCCTGACCGGACGGCTGGAGCTGGTGTGGTGGTCGTTCCCCATCGCCGAGCTTGTGAGTCTGACGCTCTCGGCCATCTTCCTGCGCAGGACGCTGCGCGCGGCCGGCGAACGCCTGAGCCAAAACTAAAAAACAGGAGACGCCGTCCGGTGGGTGGCGTCTCCTTGCTGTATTCTGCGCTTACAGCCCCAGACCGGGGATGTTCAGACCGCTGGTGAAGCTGTTCATGCGGTTGCTCATCGCGTCGTCCGCCTGCCGCAGCGCCTCGTTGACCGCGGAGATCACGAGGTCCTGCAGCATCTCGACGTCCTCGGGATCGACCGCCTCGGGCTTGATGGTGAGCGCGGTGATCTCCTTCTTGCCGTTCGCCGCAGCGCTGACGGCACCGCCTCCGACGCTCGCGGTGAAGGTGGCCTCCTCGACCTCCTGCTGAGCCTTCGCCATCTCCTGCTGCATCTGCATGAGCTTCTGCTGCATCTGCATCTGCTGCGCCGCCTGTCCCGCGCCGTTCGAGAAGCCGCGGCGCGCGCTGTAACCCTTTGCCATATCCGTATTCCTCCTGATGTTACTTGATGTTGAAGTTATCGAACTTGCTGCCCATACGCAGCAGGTCCTGGAATTTGTCGCGTTTTTTCCCGTCCTCCGGCTCGCCGACCACGAAGCGCACGGCAATCGCCTGACCGACACTCTGGCCCGTCACCTCGCGCAGCACCGCGGCGACCGCCTCGGTATCGAGCATGGCCTTCGTCACCGCCGTCGGACAGTAGACCGTCAGCACGCCGTTGGCGAGCCGTCCGTCCGCCTGACCGACGAACGCGCGCTTGTCGGGCGTGAGTCGGTTTTTGTAGCTCTCCATCAGCGCGAGCCAGATGTCGCTGTCGCCGGTCGGTGCGGACGCTTCCGCCTTCGGCTCTGCGGCCTGCGGCGCGGAAGCCGGCGTCGCGCTCTGCGGACGTTCCGGCTCTGCCGGCTCGCCGTAGGGCGGGGGAGCGTCGTCAAAGGATTCGTCCGCCGGCGCGGGCGCGCTGTCCTCCCACGGGGGAGGAGCCTCGTCCTCCACGGCTGTCGGCTTCGCCGCAGCCCTTGCGGGAGCGGGCTTCTCCACCGGCGCGGGCACCACCTGCGCCGTGCTTTCCGCGGCAGCATAACGCACGCCCGCAGTCATCTGCTGTTCGAGCCGTGCGAGGCGAGCGTTGATGGCGCTCAGGTCGCCGGAGAGCGTTTCGTCGCAGAGCTTCAGGAGACACAGCTCCGCATCCGTGCGGCGGTTGACGCTCACGTTCATGTCCGCCGCCGCGCGCTGGAGCGTGGTGCAGATGGCGATAAGCCGCGCGCTGTCGGCCTGCCGCAAAAGGCTGTCCATCGTCTGGCCGTCGTAGCCACCCGTGAGCAGCGCCGCGCCGCCCTCGGGAGCCGTTTCGGAAATGAGCAGGTCGCGCGCGAGCGCGGACAGCTCGCCGAGCACCGCGCCCACATCCTTGCCGCTGCCATAGAGCCGGTGGAGCAGCAGCAGCGCGGCCTTCGTGTCGCGCCGCAGAACGCAGTCCATCAGCTGCGCGGTTTGGAGGTTGCCCGCCAGTCCCAGCGCGTCGAGCACCGCCGCGCTGTCGATGGTCCCGCCCGCCGCCGCACACTGGTCCAAAAGACTCAGCGCGTCGCGCAGCGCGCCGTCGGCAATGTGCGCGAGCAGTTCCGCACCGTCCGGCCGGAGGTCGATGCCCTCCTGCTCCGCGATGTAGTTCAGCCGTCCCACGATCTCGCGCGGCAGAATGCGCCGGAATGCAAAGCGCTGGCAGCGCGAGAGAATGGTCGCGGGCACCTTGTGCAGCTCGGTCGTCGCCAGAATGAACATCAGGTGCTCCGGCGGCTCCTCCAGAATTTTCAGCAGCGCGTTGAACGCCGCGATGGAGAGCATGTGCACCTCGTCGATGATGTACACGCGCTTTTTCACCTGCGCAGGGGAGTAGATGGCCTCGTCCCGCAGCGCGCGGACGTGGTCCACGCCGTTGTTCGAGGCGGCGTCGAGCTCCATCACATCGAGAAAGCCGCCGGACTCGATGCCGAGGCAGCTCTGACATTTGTTGCAGGGGTTACCATTCTCGGGGTGCTCGCAGTTGACTGCCTTGGCGAGGATCTTTGCGCAGGTGGTTTTGCCCGTGCCGCGCGTGCCGGTGAAAAGGTAGGCGTGCGAGAGCCGTCCCTCCGCGACCTGCCGCTGCAGCGTTTCGGTGACGTGCTCCTGCCCGACCACGTCGGAGAAGGTTTTGGGCCGCCACTTGCGGTACAGCGCCTGATACATACCACATTGCCCCTTTCGTGAGGATAGAAAAGGTCCTCCGTATACAGCTGCGTGACCGGCGCCCTTGCGGCACATGACTGGTCCCGCTTAATGCTGCTCGGTTCCCCGCCTGACATGGTTCGCGGGCATTCATTGCGCAAGACCGATCCCGCAGCTGTATGCGGAGGACGGATAACAAAAGATATTATACGATACGGCTCTCGGAAAGGCAACAAAAATTTTTTGAAAAAAGTGAAAAAAGGACTTCACAAATGAGAAAAGCTGTGGTATGATATGCGGGCTGAAAAGTTCATGGGCCTGTAGCTCAGTTGGGAGGGCGATCCCGACATAAAGCGGGCCCACTTGATGATCGATATTTTCAGCCAAGTTAATATTTGGGCCTGTAGCTCAGTTGGGAGAGCGTACGGTTCGCATCCGTAAGGTCGTGGGTTCGAATCCCTTCAGGTCCACCAATTTAATCGCAGGTCGAACCCCTGAGGTGACGATAGTCGTCTTGCCTTACGGTTTCGTACTTGCGACCCAGATTAAGGATAGGCTTTGAGCCTGTCCTTTTTCTTTTGGTAGTCGGTAGTCCGTTTTAACGAATTTTCCTTATATATACATGTAATGCAAGGGAGCGACGAGATTGCGCTTTGAGTCCCTTTACTTTTTGGAAAAATCTTTTTAGTTTTTACGAACTACCAGTACTACCAAATAGCCAAAAGCCTTGTAAATCAAAGACTTTCTTCGGTAGCAGGCTCAGTAGCAGAGGGCTCGGGCTCGACTACCTCGACTGCTACGGAGACCCGCAGGAGTTGTCCTTCGGGGACGAAGGCCTTGATTTGCTTTACAAAGCTCGCCGCGTTGAAGGCTCCGGAGAAGCAGAACGAGAAGTTCTCCAAAGTTATTTTTTTTGTCGGCGCATTCGTGCTGATACCGTAGTCCTCTCGGAATCTCTCGAGGTCGTCCTTCGTAGGCTGAAAACCTCGCTTGAAGGAAAAGCCTCTCTTGCTCAGGTAAACGCCGACCGCACCGGCGTTCGCGCCCATAAGCTCGGCAAGAGCCGAAGGGCCGACGCGGTACTTGTCAATGATGTTTTGTACGTAGCTCTTCTGCAAGCCCTCAGGAAGGGCCTTGAACTCTGCGTAGGTGATACGCTTTTTCAGGTTGAGCGTGTAGGTAGGACCGCTCATCTCTCTCATCTCCTTTGCCGTATATTGCGGTAGGCGGCAACCGCTATGCCGAGGGCGCTTCTTAGCGCTCCGGGCTGTTATCGCCTTTTCTCGTACATCTTCTTTGAAGAGGTACTCTTCGTCTCTCATATAAACCTCCCCCGGGCAAGCCCCAGACCTCCCGTATCGCGTTTTAGCTCAGGGGCCTTTAGATTTACCCTCTGAAAACTTTGGACGCGATACGGGCCATTCTGGAGTCCTTTTAATCAGCCCTCTCCATAGCGACCTCGCAGATACCGCAAATGAGGCTGAGGTCGGCGGTCGTCTTAACTTCCTGCCCGCAGACCGGGCAAACGTAGCGGTGAGGCTTTTCGCGTTCGGCCTTTGCTTTCTCCTCAGGCATAACGCGGGCGAACGGAACTTCAAGTACAAAGCCGTTGTCTTCGAGGGTCTTCTTGAAGGCCTCGGTCGGATTTGTGTGGGAGAAGCCCACCGTGCGGTCATAACCGATTTCAAGGTCTCTCGCCTCAGCCTCAGCCTTGAAGGTCTTGTTGTGGTAGCGGCCCTTCTGGCAAGTGTCCTGAATCTCATTCACGAGGCAGTAAAGATGGACCATCTCATGGCACATCGTCGCGGCCGTATTAGCGGATGGGCGATTGAGGAACTCGGCGCCGATGTTGATTTCGTACTGGCCGTCACTCTCGCTCTTCCAAATCTTCTTAGTGGAGCAGTGACCGTAAGCCTTAGGGGTAGACTGAACGGTGATGACCGGTTTCGGCAGCGCGTTGTCGAAGTAGACGCGATTCAGAATGTCGAACAGGCTCTCGAGCTTAGTCACGACGTCCGACATTTTCATGGGCTCGTCGTGGTTGACTTCTGGCTCAGCGGTCTCGCTGACCTCAGCCTCAGGCTCTTCGTAGAGCTTCCAGCGACGGTCATAGCTTGCAGCAGCCATGATACTCGGCTCAGCGTTAGGCTCGTCCACGGGGACGGAGTGAATCTTGCGATTCTCCTCGTCAATGCTCACGACCAGACGGACCTCGTTGGTCTCCTTGTTGATAATCTTCTTGTTAGCGATAATGCTCATGTCTTTCATTATGTTTGCCTCCTTTGTAATTCCCAGTGTTTTCCAACTGACAATTATATTTTACCGTGTTCAGTAGAAAAAGGGAGCGCGCAAAACTGCCGGGATTCTGCGAACTTTTCGTTGCAGTTCTACCGCTTTTGGTAAGAAGCTGCCTCCACGGTGTTCTTGAGCAGCATGGCGACGGTCATCGGGCCCACGCCGCCGGGTACCGGAGTAATCGCTGACGCCTTTGCCGCGACCTCCTCAAAAGCAACGTCTCCACAGAGCTTACCGTTCTCGTCCCGGTTAATTCCGACATCGATAACGACCGCCCCCGGCTTAACCATGTCTGGGGTAATAAAGCGGGGCTTACCGACTGCCGAGATAAGTATATCGGCCTGACGAGTATAGCTCGCGAGGTCCTTCGTCTTAGAGTGGCATACGGTAACGGTGGCGTTCGCATGCAGAAGCATAAGGGCAAGTGGCTTGCCTACGATATTGCTGCGCCCGATAATGACGCAGTGCTTCCCGCTTACGTCTCCCAGCAAATGGAGGATTCCGGCCGGAGTGCAGGGCCTGAGACCAGCCTCTCCGGTCAAGAGCTTTCCAATATTATAGGGGTGGAAGCAATCCACGTCTTTCTCCGGCGGTATTGCGCCGAGTACCTTCTTCTCGTCAATGTGTTCCGGGAGAGGAAGCTGAACGAGAATACCGTCCGCCCACGCGCTGAGCCCTGCGATAGACGCGATGACCTCTTTGGTCGACGCCGTAGCCGGCAACCTGCGAGAGCAAGACCGAATACCGACCTCGGCGCAAGCGCGTTCCTTGTTGCGGACATAAACCGAGGAAGCGGGGTTGTCGCCGACCATAATAACGGCGAGCTTTGCGTCAGAGCCTTGCAAAGAAGCCTTCACCTGAGCGGCGATAGCTTTTCCGTCAATAATCATTCGCTTTCCTCCTCAAAAACATCAAGAGGAATGGCGATTTCATCCTCTTCGGTATCATCTACCGCAGCATAGCCAAGGCCGTCACATGCGGTAACTAACTGAGCGCAGTCTAAATCTTCACCGACAGCCTCGATAAAGCTGTCTCGGTCGATTTCAGTAACCTTAAAATATCGAGCCATTATTCTTCCTCCTTATCCGGTTTTGTCAGGTCCTCAGGCTGGCAGTCGAGAGCCTGCGCGAGCTTGAGCGCCGTTTTGAGCGTGATATTCTCAGGCTTGATGATACCGACCTCAATATCACGGATTTTCTGGTAGCGGATTCCGCTGACTTTTGCCAGCTCGGTGCGGCTGTAGCCTTTCGCAAGCCGCAAATCTTTAAGTCCCAAAGTGTCATTCTCCTTTCACCGCGGGGCACAAGGCCCCGCGGATTCATAGATTGATGATTAGATATAGAAGCCGAAGCAAATGCCGTAGGTGTTGCTGGCGCCGTTATGGTCCGCGCTGCCGCTGCCGTACACACTGCAGAAGCTGCTGGAGTTGCTCCCACAAGGAGAACGCTCCCACCACCAGGACGCATCTCCGTCTTCGTCGACCTTGATACGGTTGCGGCGGTCCTTGAAGTACTCGAACTGGAAGCCGCGGTCAGGGTCATTCTCGGTCCAGTCATGTTCACCGAAGACCTCCATCTCGGAGAAGAGCCAGAGCTTGTCCTCCTCTTTGCCGAACTTGCGGGGCTTGATAGCTGCGATAAGCGCGTCAGGGAGCAGCGCGATAACTTCCTCGTTGAGGTAGCGACGCATATCGCAGGCAAGCCAGCCGCCTTCGTTGGTCCACTCCTTATTCATGCGGTGGTAGCCGAGCAGATTCTTCAGCCCGATAACGCCGTCGTCCATGACGACGAACACAACCTCGCGGCCGTCCTTGAGAGTCTCGACGATTTCATCGCCGACCTTGAGCGTACCCGGATTCGCCCAGTTAAAGGCCCGGGTCTCTTTCGTTGTAATAGTTGCCATAATAAAAACCTCCTGAAAAATGTATTTGCTTATAAGAGCGTTCTGCCCTTGAGAAGCCTTCTGATAGTCCACACGTCGGAGCAGTACATCGGCGTAAACCAGTAGTTCTCCAATGAGTCGTCCGAGCGCATGGGCTCGGTAAGTGAGTTGCCTACTTTGATATAACCGGCGACGCCGAGAAGCGAGAGCTGGATATAACACATGTATGCTACGGTGTAATCAACATCCTGCGCGGTCACGAGAATGTGGTTTTGCCAGTTCAGACCGGCCTTGCTTATCTGCTTAGCCGCAGCGTGAACGCCGGCAATCAAAGTAGCGCCGGCACCGCAAGCGCAATCGTTAATTGAGATATAGCCTTTCGCCTCGATAGTCGGCAGCACGTTGTCACAAGTCATTTCCGCCATCATTCGGCAAACATCGTAAGGCGTAAAGAACTGCCCGCCGGAGTCATTGCCGAGATTAAGTGCCATAAAGATACTTCCGAGGAAGTCTTGCTCTGGATTCTTCTCGAGAGCAAGGACCACTTCCGCAGCGAGCTGAGGAAAAATCTCTTGCTCCTTCTTGTTGTACTTCTGAATCCGCTTGAGGTAGAGTTCCTCGCGCTTTTCAAAGTGGGACTTGTCGACCGCGTTCGAAATAGCGCAAGCGTACATCGTAACGAAGTCCTGCCAGACCTCCCACGGAGTCCAGCGGTATGTAAGCTCTCGGAAGAGCTTTACAAAAGGTTGGTCATCGGTCTTTCCGACTCTTTTTGCCATTGAGTTGCCTCCTTTAATAAAGTAGTGCGCTAAAGTAATCAGCCCGAAAGAAACGCCCTTGCGGGCGAATCTTTCTCAGACGATATTGACCTCGTAAATGAGGTAGTCGGTGAAGTCTGCCGTGCGGTAAAGGTACGGCGAGATTTGCTGCGGACGGTCGGAACGGCTCTCGACAAAGGCTTGCACCTTTTCTAAAGTCGAGTAGCCCTCCTGACTGACTTTCCCGAGGCTTGCTTCGGGAATCACTTGAACGATGTAAACTTTCATGTTATTGCCTCCTTGTTTTTAATGTCAAGAGGTTACCTTTCGCAGCGCGCTTACCGCTTGAAGTTCGTAAGCTGGGCGGCGCTGTCCGCATTCTGTTTTATCCTCTTGACATTATTTATTATGCCGCGTTTTACTGATTTCGGGAGCGCGCAAAACTGCCGGGATTTTGCGAACTTTCCGTTGTGGTTTTACCGCTTTCAGTCAATCGCGTCGACCTCGCCGGCTCTCATAGCAGCCAGAATCGCGTTGAGCTCGTTTGCGAGGAAGCGGTGACACATGCGCAGCTTCATGTCAAGCTCCTTCTTCGTATACTTGCGGTCGACCGCTTTAAGGTAGTCATACCACGGGGAAAAGTCCGGGTCGAAGAGCATACAATGCGTTTCGTCATAGCAAAGCTCGAATACCTTCTTTACCTCAAAGCATTTACTAAAATGCTCTGCCGACCGGCGAACGGTCCAGTTTGTGGCCTTTACGGCGTCAGCGCACCGCTGCAGAGCGGAGTAGCTGTAGCAAGCGCGTTGGAAATTCATAGAATCGTTACCTCCTTAGGGTTTACTTTCTCGTCTGAACGCGATATAATATATGAACACTCTTAAGCTCAGCCGGTCTTGTGACCGGCCAAGCTCTCGAGCGGACGAGGTTAGTCGTCAGTTACGTATTCAAGGTACTCGGTGTCTGTCGCGAAGAGCATGTACTCTCCGTTTACCAAGCCCATGAATCCGTAGTCGGTGTAGTAGCCGTCCATGATTGACCTCCTTTCTGAGCTCGCGTTGCTGGAACAACGGGAGCTCTTTTCTTTGTCAAGGTTTTCCCCTTGACAATTATTATTTTACCGTGTTTGGTAAGAAAAGGGAGCGCGCAAAACTGCCGGGATTCTGCGAACTTTCTGTTGCATTTCTACCGCAAATAGTAAAAGGCCGGAGCCGTCCCACGAAGGAACGACTCCGGCCTTATCTCTTAGGCGAGCTGATTTACTTTTTTCTGTACGGCGGCGTAGTCATACCCAGCAGCCTCAAGCCGCTTTTTACGCTCCGCGCCGTTGCCCCACTTGCCTTGCAGGACCTCCCGAGCGAGCTCGTCTACCGACTTGCCCGCGCCCTCCTCAGTAGTGATGAAGGTCGAAAAGCCCGCGGCTTGCAGCTTCTTCATCATAGCCTCCGCGTTCGCCTTGACCTTGAAGGCCCCGACCTGAATCTTGTAGAGGTCTCCGACCTTCACCATATAGGTGTCGAAGCCTTTCGCCTTGACCTTAGCCAGCATGGCGTCTGCGTTTGTCTTAGACTTAAAAGCACCCGTCTGGACGCGATACAAGCCCCCAGACGGCTTTTCAGGCGCGGGCTTGATATTCGTACTCCCGAGGCGTTTGTTGACCGCAGAGGCAATCTGGGCGTGCCGTTCGTAGAGGTATGTACCGGGGCAGCTCTTATTCGCAAACCAACGGTGTACGGTCATGTTCTGCTTGTCCGGCTGACCGATAAGAGACTTGTCGGCCTTCCACTTGAGTTCCTTGATTCCGTTACGCTTACAAATATCGACGAGCAGGTCGATAAGCGCGGCATAGGCCTTATTCGTAACGGCGTAAGGCTCTTTGGTGTCGCTGGCGACCTCAATCGTAATTGCGCGGTTGTCGTTCGCCGCGTTCGAGGAGCACCACGAGCGGTCTTTCTCCTCGACGTACATACCGATACGGCCGTCATACCCGATACCATAGTTGCTGGACGCCTGCCGGGAAGTAGGCGCAAACACGTTGCCGAGGGTCTCGACCGAGCATTGACCGACTACGCAATGGATAGTTACGGTATCGATTTTGTGGTTGCGAGGGCTCGACTTATTCGGCGAGATTTTCGTATAGCTTACGAGCGGGCTGTTACTCATTTTCAGTACCTCCTTCGGTCTTAGCGTTCAGGATAGCCACGAACTTAGTAAAGGCCTCCTTAATGTACTTGCAGGCCACGAGCAGCACGGCGCCGATAATAACGAGGTCTGCGAAGAGGTCGGCATACTCCTCAGGAATTGCCCAGCCAACTTGATTTGCGAACAGGGGCAGAGTCGTGATTGCCGTACAGAGTAGCGTCAGACCGACCACGAAGGTCAGAATCTTAAGACCACTCGCGATGAGCTTGTCCTTGTCAAAGGACTCATGCAGAATCTTGATGTTGTACCAGAGCGAGAAGGCAACATTCGCGAGGTACGCGGCGAGGAAGATAAGCATGGCCCAGCCGATGTTGATAAGGTTTTGCAGTACGCTTTCTAACATGGTTTTAGTCCTCCTTTGAATCATTGTATATATCAGGCCCGTATTTCTTACGGAGCTTGATTCGGTTTTCGGCTTTCGCCTTACTGTAGTAGAAACCGGTCGCGGTAGCGAGCTCGGCAAAAATGGCGGGGATAAGATATGCAAGCGGCGAAGTGTCGCCGGTTTTCCAAACAACGGCCAAAGTAAAGACCGTTACGATACCCGTAGCGGTCCCGACGATGGCAATTATGATTTTGGAAAACTCTCGTTTCTTAGCTCTCATCGGGCGGCGATACCGGCAGCTCCAAGAACTTGTTATGGAGGTCGTCCATAACGCCGTTCACGCCGAGAGAGTGGTACTGCTTCCAGCAGTTTTCAAAATTCTCCCGGGCGTAGATAGGAGCGAAGCCGCGTTCCTCCCATTTGTTGTAGTCGCTAATCATCTGCGACCTGAGCAAGGCTTGCAGTCCCGCCTTTACCGCAGCCGTGTCCAGAGCGTTCTTCTTGACGAGGGAGTGTAGGTACTTGAAGATGGCCGCAATGAGCGCAGGCACGCCCAAAAGGCAGAGCCATTGATAAACCGTCATTCAGTAACCTCCTCCCAGCCGTAGACGCCCGGCTCCCATACATTGTTGGCGACTGTGCTTGTCCAGCGCTTGCCGTTGTGCGCTACCTTATCGCCGAGACCATAGGCGTCAGTCGCGCCGAGCGGCTGAGACCATTCGGGGTACTCCGCGGTGGGGTCTCCGATTTCCTTCCAGAGACTTGCGGCCGAGGGAGGCGTCCAGTCTGCCTGAGAGGTATGCGCTTGCAAGCAGCGGTAGAGCTTGCCCTCATAGGAGCAGATAGCCTTGACAGCATAGCTTACGGGGTACGCCCATGCGCTGAACTGCTCGGCGTGCTCCGTGAGGGTCGTGTCGTCGAGCTGCTCAGTTTCCGCCATTTTGACAAAGATGATATTCGCAAGCTCAGGAGCCTGCGCCTTTGCAAGGGCGGTCAAGTTCGCCTCGGTCGTGTAGAACTCCCCGGCATGGTAGAAGTAGAAGCCAGCGACGACTCCCGCAGGAATGCTCTCGACCTCGACGAGCTTATGACTGTCGCAGAGGTAGCCGACCGTTTCAGTAGGCCAGAAGGTGTTGGAGTCGTTCGAGTAAATCGCGTCGGCTTTGTCCTGCTCGCTGAGAACGACGACGCTGTTTGCCTGTCTGCGAACATAACAAGGGTGTTCGCAGATTTCGACAATGAGATTTGCCGAGTTTGTGATTAAGTACATAACGCTTTCCTCCATTCGATTTTATTGTTCGGGTGGAATCCGAACAGTTTCTTAAAATATAGGTCCATGCGTTCGACGGCATTGAAGCTGTTTCCCCGCTTCATGTGTCCGCGCCAGCTCTCATAGGCACTGCAAATATCCGAGAGCGGAAATACACGCCGGACGAACTTGCCGGCGATTTTTACGACTCTGCCCTCGGTATTCCAGCGTTTAAACTTCTTGAGCTTGCGCCGGATTTTCTTAATACTCTCAAAGCTCATTTTGCGAAGGACCTTCCCAGTCTCCGTCAGCTTGAAGCGGATTTGCAGGAACTTGAAGCCCTCGCTGAGCTTCTTGATTTTTGTCTTCTTCGTATTAAGAATAATGCCGAGCGAGTCGCAGACCTCTTTCATGCGAGTAAGACACTCTTTGAGGTATTCCTTGCTCGTGTGAATCAGATAGCCGTCGTCCATATATCTGGCGTAGCCTTTAATGCCGAGCTGTTCCTTGATGAAGTGGTCGAGCTTGTTTGGCAGCATAAGAGCGGCAGTCTGCGAGATTTGACTTCCAAGCCCGTAACCGATGGGACCGAAGTTATCGAGGCACTCGTTCGCGAGAGCCCTGATTCTCACATCATGCACACGCTTTGCCAGCTCACGGCTGACAGGCCAATGCTGTGCGTTGGCGAAGTAGTTGGAAAAGTCAAAGAGAAGAACATAGCCCTCCCGCCCGTACTTCCTATAGTGCCTTTGCAGGTGACAGGAGAGACGGTTAAGAGCGAAGTCGATTCCCTTATGCTCGGTACTTGCGCCGTTATCATAGATGAACGACGGTTTTAAGGTCGGGTTGATGACCTTATCGCAGAGCGTTCTCTGCACGACGCGCTCGCTGATATGAATACTCCTGATGTGCCGCATTTTCCCTCGGTCGTAGAGGTCGAACTCAATAAAGCCTCGGCTCTTATACGTTCCGTCAAGAAGCGCGCGGCGAGTTGCGGCCGTATTCGTTACGAGATTGAAGCGGTAAGTCTGCGTGGAGCTTTTCCAGCTAACGCCTCGGCAGCAGATATGCCCTGATTGATATAGATTTTCATAAGAAAAGACGTCCTCAAAATCTCCGCAGGATTTGCTGAGAGCGAGGCGTCTTTCTTGCCGTTTCTTGACTCGCCTCTGATAGCGAGCCTCGTGTCTTTCTTCGCTTGTCATTAAAAATTGTCCCCTTTGTACAGTGTTGCACGCGTAAAAATAACTGCATAGTAGTACCGCCCATGAAACACGGTCCGCGTAAATCGTGCCATGCAAGCAGCGTCCGAGCGACTACATCAAAGGAGTGTTTTAGCCAAAAGGCAGGGTACAAGTCATCCTTCCATAAAGGTACTGATTTCAGCAGTTTCCCGCTTACTACGTCGGACCTGATTCCTTATGGAATCCGAAGCAAACGCCGTTGGTGTTGTTGGCGTTGTTATTGTTCGCGTTGCCGTTGCTGTTCACATTGCAGAAGTTGTTGGAGTTGCTCCCATTAGGAGAACGCTCCCACCACCAGTTCGCAGGACAAGACAACAGTATCATAACAGGACCCATATATCGGTTAGGGCAGATTCTTGAATCGTTCCTTATCCGATTTCTTTACGCCGGAAATTAGCTTAGCTTCCTCACTGATGAGGGAAGCCCACTCCTCGAGAGAATTATCGAGCCAGCGCAGCTTTTCAGGATTTTGCTTGAGAAGGTCTGCCATAATTCCGAGCTGACCGATAAGCGCCTGAAGCGTGGCGTTTGCCTCGATAAGGTGGTCCCGTCGAAGCTGAGCCTCGTGCTGATTTCCGGGAAAAACGCTGTTCGCCATTTTGACCTCATTGTAGACGGTATCAGCGAGAGCGCTTAGCTCCTGAGCGCCGTAAAAGGTGTACCTCTTCGGCATTTTCAGGCAGCATTTTCTTGTATGCACGGCGAGCTTGCGCGCAGTCTCTACGAACTGGACCGAGCTATCTCCTCGCAGTGCTTTATAAACTGACATAGTTAGCTTTTACCTCCTACCGGGGCCACAAGGGCCCCGGATTGACTAAAGATAGTAGATTAAACACAGAAGCCGAAGCAAACGCCGCTGGTGTAGCTGGCGCTGTCAATGTTCGCGCCGCCGTCGCTGTACACAATGCAGAAGAGGTTGGAGTTGCTCCCATAAGGAGAACGCTCCCACCACCAGTACGCAGACCCGGCGCCGTTGGAGAGGTATTTGATTCTGTTCGCCGCAGTTGCGAAGTAGCTGTACTGTGAGCCCTCACCAGCTTTCGAATAGGTGGTCGAGCCGAAAATCTCAATCTCGGAGAAGAGGAAGAGCTTCATCGAGTTTGTGTTGATAGTCGAGCTCTGACTGCCTGCGGAGGTCTTCTTATTGACGCTCTTAAGTACTGCCCGCAGGTCGGACGGCAGGGTCGGCAAAAGCGTGTTTTGCAGCCACGAGTACATTTCAGAGCCGGTAAAGCCACCGCTATTTGTATTCGAGGCATTCATTCGGCGTGTAGTTGCCATAAGGTTTTTCATGCCGAAGGTAATGCCGGCTTTGCCGCCGCTTGCGAGGTCGTCATGACTGAAGCCCATAATTACGAGCGTCAGGGTCTCGCTTCCGACCGTGATGTCCTTCGTATCGCCGACAGACCAAAGCTGAGAAGCCTTGCCTGCGGCAGAGGCCTTAGCAATCTGCGCCCACGTGTTCTTAGAGAGCACGCTGTTGAAGAACAGGCACTCGACGGAGTAGGTCTGCCCGGAGGTCGTGATTGCCACGCTTACGGGGTCAGTTGTCTCCCCGCTCTTCGTAGCGGTAACGGTATAGGTACCGGACGCGGTAATCGTCAGGGAGAGCACACCGCTTGAAGGCACCGTGCCGGAGAAGGTCTTCGTACCGTTCGTGGCGGTAACGACGGCACCGGAGTCCGAGGTTACTTTCAGCGTCGCTGAGAAGTAGGAGAGCGAGATTTTGTACTGCTTCACATCATCCACGATAACGCTCTCAGTCGCGGTCTGCCCGTCCTTTGTAGCCGTTACGACCCATGTACCATATCCCGTCAGGTTGAATGTCACGGTGCCGGTACTCGTAGCGGTCAAGGTCTTAGAGCCGCATTTGCAGGTAACGGAACTGCCGCTCGGAATTGTGGCAATAATCTGAGGCGGCACGCCGACCGTACCGAGCTGAGAGTCAGGAATCTTGCCGTCGTTTCCCAGAGTAGCTACACCGCCTGCCGTGCCCTTCTGAGAGGTAGGAATGTAATCGAGTGAAGGAATCTGTGCAACCGGGACCTTCTTATTCGCATTAAGGGACGCAACGCCGTTCGCTGCGGCCTTCTGCGAAGTAGGAATATAGTCGAGCGAAGGAAGCTGTCCAGAAGGGACCTTGCCGTCAGAGCCCAGACTCGCAACGCCTCCCACTGTGCCCTTTTGAGAAGTAGGGATGTAGTCCATAGCGGGAAGCTGCCCCGAAGGGACCTTACCGTCAGAGCCGAGGCTTGCGACGCCGCCTGCTGCGCCTTTCTGTGAAGCCGGGATATAGGACAGGCTCGGAAGCTGACTCTCCTTCAACTTGCCGGATTCGTCGAGGTCCGCCTTGTCCTTAAGTGCGGCGTCGATTTTATCCGCGTTCTCATTGAGGTCTGCAATGTCCACGAAGTCGTCCGGCGCCGGCTTTTTCAGTTTGTAGTTGTCTGTGTAGGTAGCCATTAAGTAAGTACCTCCTCCTTCAAATCTTTCCACGTGAGCGGCTTGACCTCGCTCCATTTATAGGGCTTGACCTTAGCCCACGTGTTATAAAGAAGCTCTACCGTAAAGACCATGTTGTACGGCAGAATGCGCTCAAGCGTCTCGGAAATAATCGTCTCCTGCTTCTTGACGCCGAGCGCGACTTTCACATTGACGGTAAAGGTCGCCGTCATGATAGTCAAAACATAACCTCCCGCCCCGCAGAGAGACTCAAGCAGAGCGGCAAGGCTTTTCCTTGTGTAGGGAATATTTTCGTTGTACCGGCTGAGCAGCCGGAGCTTGCGGTCGTCAAGAGTATCGGTCGCGAAGGGCGTGATACCCAGCATTTTCTCCCGGCGGGCTACACCGTTCTCGGTAGCCTCGGAGATAAACTGGTCGTTCATGCAGTCCTCGCAGGCATCCCAGATGGCTTGTACCTCCGGGGTCTCAGCTTCCATGATTGCCCGCATTTCCTGTACGTCTTTCAGCACGTCGGGAAGATACTCTTTAAGGTTGATGGTCCTGATGTTGTTGAAGTTACGCATTTGTGAACGACCCCCTTACGGCGACCGCGTCCTTATCGAGTGTGAGATTTCCCGCCTGACCGTTCAGGGTCGTGCCGGAAATATCAACGATACCGGCAAGCGCGAGAAGTCTCGACTCGATTTGCGATACGCGGACAATCAGCCCTGCCTCTTTGCTCCACGTCGAGTTGAGCTCGAGATAGTAGGCGTCAAGAGCGCTCTGAATGTACGGGAGGCACTCGGTCAAGTTCCAGCCCGAGGCGAAAGTCAGGGTCGTAGAGATATTGACCGTAGTACCTGCCGCGCCGACAACCGTAACCTCATGGTCGATAGGGGCAAGGCCGATACCATCGCCGCTATTCTGCGTCGGGTCGATGGCCGTCTGCACAGTATTGATAAGGGTATCGGAAGGCGGCTGGTAGTCGCTTCCCGTGATAACGAGCTTGACCGTTCCGGGACCTTTCCACGCACGGTAGGGCTTGCACCCGCCGACGCCGGGCAGTGCCTCGGTAACTTCGATATACTGCCCGCGATTGAAGCCGTAGGACTGATTCTCAAAACTGTTGAGGTAGCGCAGTCTCAGGGTCTCAGTCGCTTCTTCGTCTTCACCGTTGATAACGATACTCGTCAGCTCCGCGGTCGCGAGTCCCTCGATATACTCGATGGGGATAAGCTGACCAGTGTAGCCGTTCGGGTCCGCGCCGGCGGTCTCGCAGGTAAGGTAATACTTGAGAGACTCGATTTTCTCGGTCACGGCCCAGTTGTATTTATCGCAGGAGAAGCGCGTGCCGACAGGAATATCCATACTGAACTCACCGATACCCACGGCGCAGGTCGCCGGCAGAGGCGTGATACCGCGCTCAGCGCAGCGCATGATAAGGTAGTCTCTGCTCGCAGTGTCAGCAAAGGTCTCATTAAGTACGGTATCGAGAGCCACATAAATCATGGCGCTCTCAAGGGAGTTCGGCGCAAGCGCGTCGAAAATAATCGAGCCCTCGCGCTTATCAAGGCTTGCCGCTACGCGGGCGAGCTTCTCTTGAAGAATCGCCTCATAGGTTTTATCCTCATACATCGGTTTCCACCTCCAAATCGCCGAAAATGCTATGCACGGTAAAGGTGACGTGCACGGTCTTTTTTCCGGTCTCAAACTCGAAGCCGTCTACTGCGGCGATTCGGTCGTCCTGCAGTAGGGCCTCTGTAATGCAACGCTTAATCTCTGGAAGCGCATACTCTTTCGGCTGGCCGATAAGCTCGACGAGCTCAACGCCGTAGTTCCACGAGTAAATGAGATAGGCGTATCGCTCTGTGCTGAGAATCAAGTAAATAGCCTGCCTCAGCGACTCGAGCTCGTCTACCATGCCGCGAATGCGCCCATGCTCAATATCCAGAGCGTAAGTAAGACTCGGTTGAGTCTTGACCTCAAGCGTCAGGAGGTCATTGTCTACTTTCGGTATCATGTAGGCGCCTCCACTCTGTCTATGATAATAAACTTCTGCCCGCCGTCGGTACGGAGAAGCAGCACTTGCTCACCGGCTTTCAGTCCGAGGTGGACCTTGAAGGCCTTCTTGCCCTTATAGGCATGCTTGTGGCTCGCAAATGAAGCGTCTCCGCTTCCGCCCGCGGTGTTTTCGGTCTGATGGTCTACCGTCATATAAACGGTATAGTCCCGGACCGCGTTCGTCAGGATAAGCTGCGCTGCGGTGAGTTCGAGCTTCTGGTCGACCTGCACCTTGAGTGGCGATACGCTCGTCACCTTGCCGAGAACGAAGGCGAAGGGCTTAGCGGCGTTGACCGCCTCGAGCGCAGCGCGCTTTACGTTTTCTAAAAAGCCGTTCATATCAAGTGACAAATGTACCACCTCGCAATTTCAGGTCCATCAGGTGTTGCTCTTGTTTGAACTTGTGTGTCACCGATTCGACCAGTAGGTAGCTCTGGACGTTGATGTCTCCGAGCCCCAGCTTAACAATAACGGACGAGCCCGCCCGGACTCTCGTATCACCGAGCGCGTCGGAGATAGAGAGCGAGCGGGTTTTTGTGTTGTAGAGCTTTAGGAGAGCCTCTGCCTTTGCCGCGCCGCTTGCGGAGAGCTCGACGGTATCGGTGTATTGCAGAAGGCCCCACTTGTTGATGTTCGAGCTGTCTTTCGCAATGAAGATTTCGCGCTTGCCCGAATCCTTGTTCTCAAAGGTAATCTTGATTTGGTTGTAGGTCTGCTTGTCGATGGTGCTCGAATAGGAGTACTCGCCGATAGTGTCGGCGTCGATAAGCAGATTCAGCTTCATGCTCTCAATGTCTTGCAGCGTCAGCTTGCCGACTTTATCGTAGAGCACATAGAGCTTAGTTTTCGCCCGCAGCGTTTCGTCAAGCGCATTCTGGGCGATGTCAAAGAGCGTAGTATTGTCCTCGGTCCTCGAGCCGATAACGTACCCCGTGTCCTCAAGCGCTCCCACGCTGAGGCCGAAGTCCTCTGCTATCATCTTGATAACGTCGCTCGCTTTCTTGTTCGAGTAGACATAGGTATCCTTGTTCTTGAAGTAGCGGAGCTGGTCGTAGGCGGTAACCTCAATAACGTTCGGCGTGCGACCTGAGCGGCTCTTTGTAAAGACAAAGCCGTAAAACATGTCCGCCCCATCGACGGACAGCTTTACGGCGTCTCCTTCCTGAAAAGACAAGACGGAATCCTTTACCACGGAAAACTTGAGCTTTCCGGGAGCGCCCTTGCGGTCCCACGAAAGACTAATGCCTTCCTCAACGATGGGGTAGAGAATCGTGCTGCCGCTCTGAATGATTAAATCTACTTTACTCATGGAATCGTCAACACCTGCCCCGGATAAATAAGGTTAGGATTTTTTATCTTGCCCTTATTCGCATTATAGATTTTTGTGTACTGCGCTCCGTTGCCGTAATACTTCTTCGCAATGTTCCAGAGACAATCGCCCTTCTTTACGGTATAGGATTTCGTCTTAGGCTTGCTCGAAGTCTCGCGCTTCTTCTCCTCCTTAATAGTCGGCTTGCGCGCAGCTGCCGCTGGTTTCGTAACCGTGACGGTCTTCGTCGCATAGTCGATATACTGCTTGAGCGTTACCGAAACGGTCACGTCAGGGCCTTTTGTAGCGTCCTCTGTGATGTTGTAGCTCTCGAGGCTTACTTTCATATTCGTGTCGAACAGAAGTCTCCCAGAGGGCGACACACGGCTTACGATGAAGCGGAACGGAGTCTTGCTTGCCATGTAGTTCTCGAAAATGCTGAGGTAGTAATCAGGTCTACGAAAGGAGTCCGCAAAAGAGTACTGCCCCAGCATAGGGAGAACAACGTCAAAGCTGATTTCGGTCAAGCCGGGAGAGCGCAGGAAGTTTATATCGCCCTCATTGACAAGGGTAAGCGTTTTGTTGTTCCCCTTGATTTTGGTCGTCAGCTTCTGCGGTGTAACCGGTAAAAGCAGACTTCCGAAGTAAAAGCTATACATTATTCATGCACCCCCTCAGCAGCGACCTCGAGCGCTTCCGCGAAGCCCTCGGTCAGAGTATTCAGCACGCCGTCAAGGTCCATATCGGAGTCAATGCGGTTAGTCATGCCGGTCATATCGATTTTGACCTCAGCGGTCGTGAAGCGGTTGATTGCTTCCTGCTCCGCAAGGTCTCTCATATATTTCAGGTCCTCGGTCGTTTCCTTCAAGGACGCGGCCGCGCTTCCTGCGCTGTCGTTAATACCGGCGGTGTCCGCGCCGATACTGTCGAGAGCGGTCTGCTCTGCGGAGCTGTCCGCTGCCGCGTCAGCCTTTGCCTGAGCGTAAGCAGCCTGCAAAGCGTCGACAGAAGAATTGAGTTCGGCTTTCAGAGAGTCGATATGCGCGTCTCTTCCGGCCTTCGCGCTGGCGAGCTCGCTCTCATACGCGGCAAGGTCTGCCGCACGAGCGGACTTCGCGGCCTCGTTTTCTGCGGCAGCAGTCGTCGCAAAGGTCACATGCTCAATGGCGTCAATACTCACGCCGGGGATTTTATTCAGTACCCCGATGAACTTATTGATAATATCGATAGCGCCGTTAATCATGTTCTGGAGAATCGTCAGTACAGAGACTTTCATATCTCCCATGAAGTTCGCGATTGCGACGCCGGCTTTCTGCCAGCAGAGCTTGAGCTTGTCTACGAGGTCAATGACCCAGTAGACGCCGGTAAAGAATGCGAGCTTGACCGCGTTCCAGCCCACGATAAGCGCGAGCTTGCAAATCTCCCATGCATTTTTAACGCCGCCGATAGACTGAATCCATCGATACATCGCCGCAACAAGCACGCCGATGATAAGGGCAATCCAGAGAATCGGATTCGAGAGGAGCGAAACAATAAGGGCCTGATTTGCCGCAACGGCCAGCCACTGGGCAGCGGCATGAACGACCCACGCGACGGCAAGAATGCTGACTGTAGTAGCCAGCCCTACAAGTACCGCACTAACCATATCTGCGTTCTCCGTGAGGAAGGCGACGATATTATTCAGCCACGAGACGATGGTCGTAAGGACCGGCAGAAGCTGCTCAGCCATAACGCCGGTAAACTCGAGCCAGCTCTCGGAGAGAAGCCGGGTCTGGTTGGCGTAGCTGTCCTGCGTGCGGGCGAAGTCTCCCTGCGCGTCGGCGGTCGTGCTCATAAGGTAATTGTACCGGAGCATGACCTGCTCGGCCTGAGACATCTCGTTGTAGGCCTTTGTGATACCCTGCGAGAGGGCGTACGCCTCAAGGTTGGCGACCGACATGTTAATGCCGAGCTGCTTCAAGGGCTCTGTCTCGCCGGAGATACCGGAACGGATTTTCTCGAAGGCGGTCTCAAGGTCAAGGTTGTAGAACGACGCCATATCGCCGGCGAGGCCGACCATATCCTTCGACATATCTACGATGGCGTCTCCGGCAAGCCCGGAAGACTTGAGCATGGCGCCGATAGTACCGGCGTACCGCTTTGCGCTTACCTCGTTCATGCCGTAGGCAGCAAGACATTCTTTCGACCACGAGTTGATAGCCTCCGTAGCACTTCCGAAAGTAACGTCGACAACGTTCTGGACTTCGGCAAGGTCGGAGGCGTAGTCAATTCCGGTCTTGATAGTATCAAGCGCCTTGCGCGCAATCATCACAAGCCCGATAGCTTTTGCAAGGCGGCTGAATGCATCGGTCGATTTATTTGTGTGGTCTTCCAACTGGTCCAGCGCGGCGCTCGCTCTCGCGAGCTCTTCGCGGGCCTCTTGAATGGAGGCGGTGTCGATAGCCCGTCCGGACGCGTCCTGCATAGCCTCAAAGCTATTAAGTACGATATTCATCGCCTTATTGATACTCTTGAGCGGGCCGGTCATGCCGTCCGTAAGTACGAGCTGCGACTTGATAAGGGCCATAGGCCTCCTCCTTTCCGGGAGTAGGCGCCGAGGCTTGACCCGGCTTTACCTCAGCGCTTTTTCCCGTGTTTTGCTTTGGCCGCTTCTTTCTTCTCCTGCTCGACCTTTATATCGATAGCGGCGATAATGAACGCCTGCGTATAAGGGTCCATGTCAAGGAAGACATTCGGCGGCCACTTGAACTTGTGGAGACAGTAATAGACGTAGTTCGCCTCCGGGTCGTCTCCGAGTATTAGTTTTTTGCTTCTTCCACCATTTCGTCGCCGGACTGGAAGCCGTTGACCTGCAGGACCTTAGTGGAGTAGTCCTCGAACTCGGCGGGAGTCAGCATAGTGGTGATAAGCTGCTCCGCGCCCATAACGCCATAGCTCTGCTGCAGCTCGGCGTCGTTCAGATTCGGGAACACCGTGCAGCGGACTGCTACCTTCGCGAGGTAGGCGTTCGCGTCGAAGTCCTGCGTAAACTGACCCTTGCGGCCGGGTACCGGGACGGTACGCATGCAGGCCTTTCTCAGGCCTGCGTTCTCCGCTGCGGTAATGCAGCAGATTTCCCACGGCATAGCCTCGCCGGTATCGGGGTCAACGAAGCGGTCGGAAGCGATAAAGGTAACGTTGTCGATTTTCTTCGCGTTCTGAGCAAGGAACGCAGTCAGATTCTTAGCCATAATAAAATACCTCCTGTTTTATGTTGGTTTACTGCATGCCGTTCAGCAAGCTAAAGGTCTCGGGCATTTCCCAGTCATCGAAGGTGCCCTCGAGTTCCTCATCGAGAGTCTCGGCATCGGCGTCAAACTTCGCCAGAATGCCGCCCTTAGTGAGGCAGTTCTTCAAGATGATAGTCTGACGACCAACGGAAGCAGTCGGGTCTTCGTTCGCGACCTGAATATCGAACGTAGGCATAAAGCCGGTACGCTTATACTCGAGGAGCATTTTGCGGAAAACAGACTGGTTGTAGTGGGCGGTGCCGCTCCACGTACCGGACCAGCCGGTCGGCTTATTGCCCTTACCGGACTTGCCGAGGATAGGCACCTCAGCTACGGAGATGTCCATTTTGGACTCGAAGGAATAGAGCTGCATGAAGCAGTATCTATTGCCGTCGGCCAGTGTGATATACGCGGAAGCCTGAGAGCCCGCAATCGCGTCAAGCGCGTTCATAATAGGCTGAGCCATAATTCAAACCTCCTTACATGATGATAACGCTCATATAGAGCTGAGCCATAGCGTTCACGACGTTCAGGTCCTTCACAGTGCAAAGGACAGCCTTCTTCGTGTCGCCCTGCTCTACGGTTACGCTGTCGGGGTCGAAGTCCTCGATAGCGCGAATAGACTCGAGGTCCTGATGGAGCTTGCAAATATCGTTCCAAAGAGCGATTCTGCCCGCCGCATCGTTCGGCACGGTGCCGAGGTAGCGCGTGTTGAAGAGGACTGCCGTATCGTTCGCAATCTGGTCGCAGACGCGGATAGTCTGATTCGACTTGAAGACGTCGCCCTTCGTGTCGGAGACAGTAATCAGGGAATCGATGTCCTCGAGAATGCGAACGTCGCCGTTGACATTGTGGAACATCAAGCGACCGGCCTTGATTGCCGCCTCGAGCTCGGCCTGCGTTCTGTCTACGTCGACGGTGAGCTCGCCGTCGTACTTCTTGTTCGTGTTGGACTTGTTCACAGCGCAGCCCGCAGACGCGCCGGTCATCCAGTACACGAGGCCATACTGACCGAGGCCGGAAATGCCGGAATCGTAGTCCGTCGCCTTGCTGCCGATTTCGATAACGCCCTCATAGTCTGCGAGCTTCTCGTTGGAATCGAGGTTGAAGATAACGGTCTGGAACTTCGCGCCGACCTCGTCACGGAGACGCTTTGTGTAGTTGATATACAGCTTGATAGTGGTCGAGTCATCGGACGGGCAGCCGAGAGTATTGAAGCTGTAGCTTTCAAACTTATCGAGCGCCACCTGATGAGCCGCCGCGTTTGCCGTGCCGTTCGTGCCGCCGGTGAGCGGGGTCTTTGCAGTCGCGGCGAGAGACGCGGTAGTCTTCCACGTTACGAAGTCGTTATCCTTGAGCGCGGTAGCCGCAGCCACGGTCTGCGTATCGAGGAGAGTCGTATCGTAGTAGAGGCTGACGTCAAAGAGGTCAGCGTTATCAGCGTTCGCTGCGATAACCACATAGAGCTTGTTGCCGGCAATGCCGGAATACTTCGCCGTGCAGTAAGCGCAGGCAGCCTTAGCACCTCCACTGTTCAGGCGATAGGCGTAGAGGGTCTGCGTATACTGGAAGAGCTCGCGCAGAGGCAGCAAAGCGTCGTCGGTGTACGCATGACCGAAAATCTTGAGGCTGTTCTTCTGGAAGTCGCCGCTTGTCACGGTAAAGACCGTACTGTCGGGACCCCAGTCCAGCATAAGAGGCATAGCCGCGTAACCTCTGTCGGAGAGAGTAGCGGACGCCTTAGCCACGCTGGAAAAGTTGATATACGTGCCGGGGAGTACCTTATTCTGTACTGCCCAGATTCCACCGCCAAGGGCCATATTATTTCACCTTGCCTTTCATAAAGTTTTCGATAGCGGTATCAACCTCTTCGAGGGTATACCACTTACCGCCTTCCAAAAGTGCGCCCAGAAGGTCGCGGCGCTTAGCATAGCGCTGAGACCTCAAAAGCTGCTCTTTGGAGTGAGTAGGAGCGGCGGGCTTTGCCGCCGCAGTAGCTTTCGCCATATCAGTTTCCTCCTTGTTCAATTTTCAGAGTTCCCATCTTGACCTCCTCAGCCGTCTTATACGTGAAGTGGTTATAGGAGACAAGGAAGTGAAGCACTCCGTCCGTCACCTGAAAACTCATATCCGTACCGCGCAGCTTATCGCCGCCGGGCAGGTCAATCACTTCAAGCACCTCGGTGAGGGTATCTGCTACGCCGTAGCAGTCCTCACGCCCGGCCTTCGGAAAGTAGAGAACATCGAAACGAGGAAGACGTTTCTTGCGCTGGGCCGGGTAGTCCGTGACCTCGGCGTTAACCAAAAGCACAATAAAAGCAGGTTGCCGAAGCCCCTGCTTTACTGCGTTTGATTCGATATGACTACCGGGAAAAGCGGACCGCAGGGCCAGCGTGATTCCGTCTAAGATAATGTTTGTACTAATTTCCGCCATTGCAGACCTCCTTCAGCTTTCGGAGCACCATCTTCTCAAGCACAGACGGGGCGATTCGTTTCAGCTTTTCCTCGGAGATAGTCAGCATGTACCGGCCCTCGACCCAGCCGCCGTTTACGGTACGGTGACCGAACTCGACATACGAGGCGTACTCGACCGGATTTATGATTTCGACCATATATGTATTCCCGGACTTTGTGACGGTCAGGGACTGCGCGTACTCGCGCCCGGCTTTGCCGTTCTTAGCACCCCAGCCTCGGCGGAGAGTACCGCCTTTCTTGCCAGAGCCTTTCGGGTATTTGCCGACCGGGGTAGCCGGAATAACGAGAGCCAGAAGTCTTGCGGCAAGCTCTTTGCTGCAAGCCACGCAGAGGTCGTCTATCTCAGAGTCGCTCAGCTTTTCAAAACCTTTCGCGAACTCCCTGAACTGAGAGAAGTCGCAGCGTCCCCAGCGGGACATTAGGCGTACTCCTTGAATGGGACGAGCGGTATCTCCTGATGACAGCTATAGACCGCAGGCTCGCCGGACCTCGCGTAGGCGGTAGTCCGGCCTTCCTGCGTTACGACTATCTTAGAGCCCGCCGGGATTTCTACGGTCTTCGAGACGAAGAGCTTGACAGACTGCTGAATCAGCGGCGCGCTGTCCTGCTCGGTCGTGCTTGAGATACTTGAGAAGGACAAACGGCAGGGCTCGCCGTGGAGCTTCTGGACCTCCGTGGGCTCATCCCGGCCGTTTGCCTTATTTACCGCTGTCTCGAGGACATAAACGTCACAGAGGCCGTCCCAGAGCCTCCGTAGAGCGTCCTGATAGCTTTTCACCATACCAACCTCCTGAACGCTGCGATAAGCTCCGCGTCGGGGTTTACCATCTTCGCGAGCATTGCGTCGAACTGGTCCTCGAAAGAGCCGGTATCTGCAATCGCGAAGGTGACGGAGGTATCGCCCTCAGAAATGCTCTTAGCCGGCGCGTCGAAGTCGTAGACCCCAGAGAGAGCGCCGGAAGCCTTCTTGTCTGTGAGGAACATGCCCGCAGCCATATCCGCCCAGACATAGAAAAGACCCTCCGGCACTTCGAGCTGATTCGTTCGCGCCTTTAGGGTCGTCTCGGCTTTCTTAATGTTGTAATCAAGCACCGCGCTGTCGGTCTCGGTCACGGTATAGCCGAGAGCCGACAATCGGGCGGTTACTGCCGCGAGTATCTCCATGCTGTTCCTCCTTAGGCGATTTCGTACCAGCCCTTAGTCTTCGGATTGTCGCCTTCGCCGGGAGTAACTGCAACATAGCCGTTGCCGACCTTCGCATAGTAGGTCTTAGAGGCAGAAGCAGTCGTGTCAGTGGAGACCGTCGCGGTGCCCTTGAAAATCTTGACGTCCTTCGTCTCGTCGGTGAGGGCAGCCAGATAGTACTTACGGGAGTAAATGCTGTTCTCACGGGTGTTCGGGTCGCGCTCCTGCTCAACCTCAGTACCCTTCTTATTGAAGAGGGTAACCGCTTCCTTCGTCGCCATGTAGACGGAGCCGCTGACGGCGTCCTTCTTCGTATAGATGTTCACGCCGGCGACGGTGCCGATATAGCCGTTCTTCGCAAAAGCCTCAACATACTGCAGAGTGTCCTTGAGTTCCTTACGGAGCTCAGCCACATCCGCAGGAGAGACAAAGGCGAAGATAGTCACGCCCTCAAGGTCCTCAAGAGCGAGAACGGACTGCGCGTCGGCAAAAGCGTCGAAGTTCAGCTTAGCCACAGCGACAACCTGAGTCGCCTTTGCGAACTCGCCGTAAATATCGGCGTTGACAGTGTTGAACATGTCGGTACCCATGTGCTTAGTGCCGACAGGGACGAGCTGCGGGTCGGTCATAGCCTGCTCATCGTAGTACTTGAATCTGTTCTGAGCAAGCTGAATGCGGTACTCGCGAGGAGTGAAGCCGACCTCAATGCTCTTAGAGTTGCCCGCACCCATAGCCAGCTTCTCAGTGCCGTCAGTAGCCTTGTAGACGTTAATCTTACGAAGCATGCCAGCCGTGCCCTCAAGGGCGTTGTCCACAGTGCAGAAGGTCTGCAAGTCGAGATGGGACTTGTACTGGTCCTCAATCTCGTTGGACAGATAAAAATTGTCGTAAACGGTATTAGCCATTATTTCGTTCCTCCATCATAAAGTTTTTTGTACTCTTCAGGGTGTTTCTGAGAGAAGTTAAATCTCTCAGTGGGAGAGAGCTTTCTGAAGTTTTCCAGCGTCAACTTGCCGTCAGGCGCCGGGTCTCCGCTCTCACCGGGCTTAAAGCCCTCAAAATTGTTCTGCTCTTTGGTCCCGAACATAAAACCGCTGTCGGGCGCGGCAGCCAGCTTCTTAATCTGGTCAGCCAGACCCTTGACGGCACCGTCCGCGTCGAGCTCAGCCTTATCAAGGTCGAGCAGCGCCTTCACGGCCTTTACGTTCTTCGCTTTGGCAGCAGACAGAGCCAGCTCAACGGCGGTATCGATTTTGAGGCGCTTGATTTCCGCCTCATGGGCCTTCGTCGCTGCGGTGTTCTCAGTCTGGAGAGTAGCGATTTGTGTCTTGAGCGCCTCGACGTCGCCGGTAGAGGCCTTGAGGGTCTCAAGTTGCTTGTCGCGCTCCTTGACGGTATCGGCGAGAGCTTTCTTCTCGGTGTTCAGAGTGTTGAAGTCTGCGCGCGCCACGAAGTTCTTGCCGATTTCCTCAGAGACCTTTTTATCAATCTCTTCGGAGTACGCTTCTCCCAAAATAGTTTTCAGCCAGTCCAACATTTTGTCCTCCTGTCTCCCGCTGTCCTTTTTATCCGGCCAGTCCCGGTATTGCGGGTACGCTATTTGTTGTCCGCCGCGTAAGGCGGTAATTTTTGTATGAAAAAAGCGCCTCCTGCTAAAAAGCAGGGACGCTCTAATCAACTATTGCTTCTGTGGGGCTCCACGGTCTCCCGTATCGTGTTTTAACTGAGGGGGCCTTAGATTTACCCTCTGAAAAATCAGGCTCATTTATGGGCTTTCTGGATTGCTTTAATCTCAGACTCGTAGACCTCAATAAGCTCGTCGCCGTTCTGAATCAGAATAGAATCCTCTTGACGTTCATCTTCGCCGGCGTCTTCCGCGTCCAAGCAGTCAATCCACTTACCGCGCACGGTCTTACCGGTCGTGCAAGTAACGACCACGCTCTGGTCGAGTAGTGAGATATACTTCTCAATCATTTTGCTGCTCCTTTCTGCGGTCTTGCCGGGACGATGTGCCAGCCCTTACGCTTAGAATAATGAATAATACCGGTATTTGTGGGAACTTCCTTACCAGTATACTTACTTCTGTAAATGCCGATAGCCTCGGTATGAGTGAATCGCTCTTTGTGATTCCAGTCTCCGGCGTTTGTCTTAAGGAACTGGCCTTTACCAGAGTACTGGTCATAGAGCATTTGCGGGTCAACCGTAAGCTCGCCTCGAGTGGGGTCGAAGTTTTGCCCGCCCCGAATATGCTTAGACTGGTTGCCTGAGTGCATTGAGGTCGAATAGCCTTTAAGCTCCTCTAAAACGGCGTTCTTAAATATATTATACCGTGTTTTTTCTGGTTGTACAACGTATTTTTCTTTCCAGTCTGTAAACTTCATATCCCGGGGAACAGCATAGCCTTTACCTTCACCGTCTCTCGCGAAGCGGTCTCCGAGACCCTGCATATCCTCGTAGTAGGGGGCGGTCGTGCCACGGCACCACGGATGAAAAGGCGGCGCGGTAACGCCGACTTGATACTCACTCATAGGATAGACCTTGCCGTCGAGCTGCGCGCAGAGGCTGCAAGTCTCATTGTCAAGGGTTTCCACGATAACGTACTTCTCGACGCCGAGGTCTTTGAAGCAGTCCTTGCGGGCCTCGTTCGCGAAGGCGGCACTCTCGGTCATAACTAAACGCCCGGCCTGCGACTTAGAGACCTGAAAACGGTCGGAGATAGCCTTGATGGCTTTATCCGGAGCCGCGCCTCGCATTATCATCTGGGTAAGCTGCGTGTTGACGCTGTTGACGAGTGCCTGCTTGTTCGCCCAGATTCTATCGCTGAAGGTCTGGCTGTCTAAGGTCCACGGCCGTGAGAGTACTTTGCTGATAGCTTCACTGGTCAGCCCGTGAAGCGTCCAGCCGACCCCTATGCCCTTTTGGAGCTCAAAGGCGGTATGATAATAGCCTCGCCGGTAAACCTCGCTCAGGGACGAATTAAGGGCCTCTGTCTGCGCCCCGTGTAAGACCTCGGCCTGCTCCTGTAGCTGGAGTTTCAAGCTATCAAGCCTTGACACGTGGACGCGGGCAGAAGCATTCTTAAGCTGCTTGAGCCACGCCTGAGAGACGGCGTTCTCTTGACCGTGTTTTATATACTCTTCAACGGTCCACCGGAACTCGTCAAGCTCCTGCGTGGTAAGCAGCTTATTCGCCTCGGCGAGCGTTATGCCGTTTTCGGCCGCAAACCGCTGATACCATCTCGCGATTTGCGATTCTATATCCTGAATAGCGGTCGCATATTGCCGCTCGAGGTTTTTAACGTAGTCGTACCCCTTATCAAGCAAGGATTCCTCAAGAATCCGCATTCGGTTGGCCCAGTACTTATCATTCCTCATTTACCGGGTCACCGCCTTCGGGTTTGCGCAAAGCCTGCGCCTGTTCAAAAGCCGCTCGGTAGGGGTCGGTTTCCTCTTTCTGCTTTTCGAGCCGTTCAAGCTCGGCCGCAGGGTCGTCGACCCACGGGTGCATAGCGACGATGGTCTCATCGGAGATAATGCCAACGGACTTAGAGCAGTTATCGATAGCCTCGGACTCGTTGATAAGAATATCACGGTTGAAGATAACCGTAATATCTTCGCTCTCATACGAGCCCTTGCCGGTGTTGGCGAGGTAGGTATTGACAAACCAGAGAATCTCCTCAAAAGAGGCTTGCAGCTCGGTCTCCATCGCGTTCGCGTCGAGGTCGATGTCGCAGTACATGCTCTGAATGTTCATCTGGTTAGGCGTACCGGAGAGACGGTCGTCCTTCGCATCGTAGCTGCGGAGGTTTTCAATGAGCGCCTTTTTCAGAAGCTCGAGGACGGTCTTATAGTTCTCAGAGTTTACCGAGATTTCAAGGCTGTCCACGCCGCCGTCAGTACCCTCGACCGTGCGGACCTTGATAGCTCCATAGGTCGTCAGGTTACGCCGGAACTCCCCGAGGTCCTGCCCATCGTAGTTCTTGAGGACAAGGACAGTATTACGGACGTCTTCCTCCATGTTGTTCACGAAGTCGGATTGCAGGAGGTTGATAGCGTCCTGCAAGGAGCGGCCCCGACGAATGAGAGGGACTTCCTTCGGGTTGTACTTGATAGGGATAAGGGGGAAACGTTCCCAGTTCAGGGGCTGCTCGTTACCCTTGCTGTCCTTCACCTTAACATAGGCCTGCTTCTCAGTGTCCGGCGTGAGTACGCCGTTCTCAAAGATGTAGGTCGTGACGCCTTCCAGCGTGAAGAGGTCGACCTTCTTAACGATTTTCTTCTCGGTACCGTAGTAGACCTCGACCGGATAAAGGCGAAGAGCGGAGTCAAGCTCGGTGTGAGCTGCGTCCGCCCAGAACGGCATAATCTCGTAGCCGGGGAATACCCGGAATGCGAGCTCGCCGTTTTTATTGTAATAGGGATAAAGCCACGAGATACCCGCATTGAGGCACTCGACTCCCGCGCTCTTGAGAGTACGCATAAACCTCATGCCGAGTACCTTCTTGACCTCGGCTGCGTAATCGTCATTCTCGCAGGAGAAGGAAATAGGCTGACCGAGAAGGTAGTTTGCCTTCTGGTCAACGTGTTTCGCATACTGGTTATCCACAATGCGGTTGTTCGGGAGATTCTCAATCACAATCAGCTTACCGTCAGGGCCGATAGCCGTGCGCTGGCGTTTGAGAATGTCATGGTCTCCGGTATAGTACCGGTCGCCGTCAATCATCTCGCGCCGTTCAGGAGAAGTCTCCCAGTCGGTAAGCTCTCGCGCGTAGAACTCAAGCTCGGTCATAGGCCTGCCGGCGCGGAGGCGCAAACTGAAAAACTCCTGCTCGATAGGCTTCTTGAATAAGGGCATTTATCGCACCTCCTTAAAAACTGAATCTCGACGGTTGGAACGCGGCGCGAACGAAGTATCTCGTATCGTCCATAGCGTGGTCGTCGGTTTTTAGCGGCCGGTCTTCGGCGGCTTTTTCGTCCCACCGATATAAACCGAACTCCCTTATGCAGTCCGTGCAGCAGTCGCAAAAGAAAATGTCGCCGGCGTTCAGCCGGGTAGCAACATCGCGAATACCGTCAAGGACTCGGTTGCTTGCCTGCTCGACCATGAAGCGGTCGTGCCGGCGTATGACCTCGATAAACGAGGCGGCGGAAGGGTCAACGATGATTTTCCGAATCGAGAGGTCTCCCGCAAGCTCTTCAATAGCTGCGTAATGCTCCTCGTCCGTTCGCTGATACCGTTCCTTGCGTCCGTCGTAGTAGTACTCTCGAACGCGGTACCATTTTCCCTCACAGAGGCCCCAGAGCCCGGCCGAGGTCGGGTTTAAGGTGCCGTAGTCGCAAGAGATAAGGTACTCCTCGTAATCGCGAGGCACGGAAGGGACTACATGATAGTCCTTATTAAACATTGTATATATCAAGCCCTCCGCGACGGTCCAGAGACCACGGATATACCGGTCGTAGAACACGCCGGAATACATACCCTCGTATCGGGCTTTGATTTTCTCATCAAGGCTGAGGTTGTCGTCCATCGTAAAATGCAGGTAGAGCATATTGCGCTCCGCCGCCTTACGAATCCACTCTTTATAAAACCAGTGGCCCGGCGACTCGGGGTTGCAGTTAAACCAGAACTTCGACCCGGAGACCGAGCAGCGCGCCATAGCCTGCTCTACGAAGGAGCGAGGCATAAGGGCGACCTCATCGAAGAGGACTCCCGCCAGAGTAATGCCCTGAATAAGGGTGTAGCTGGATTCGTCCCGGCCTCCGAAGAGGTAGTAGGTATTAGAGCGATTGCCGATAGTGACGACCATTTTATTCTCGCTGCGGCGCTCAGTAACCTCGAACATACCCTCAAGCCATGTGGGAATATGTACGATAACGTTACGCCGGAGCGCTTCAATCGTGCGGCCGCAGATAGCGAAGTTCTGTTTATCGAAGCTCGCCATGCTCCACATGATAAAGCCGATAGCCATTGAGACCGTCTTGCCGGAACGAATTGACCCGTCGCAGATAAGCCCGTCTCTATTCTGGTGTTCTGGTTTCGTCCACCAGAAGAGGGTCGCGTTCTGCCGAGGACTGAAGCTCTGGTATTGCACTCAGGTCAACCTCCTTTCCGGCAGCGTGAATCGCCTCGAAGAAGTTGGTCTCCTTCGTGTCAGACGGCTTAATTGCCTCATTAGCTGTATATTTGTCAATGACGATACCCATAGCGGTAGCAAGCTGATTGACCGTTGCGGCAGCGAGCTTGTCTTCGTCGCCCATTGCTGCAAGCAGCTTGTCAATCAGTCCGCAGACGTCATTTTTCTTAGAATCCATAAAGGCCAGAATGCTTGCCGTATTCTCAGCCTTTTTTTGTGCGACCTTTTGCGTTAGCGTTGTGTCGCTTTTCAAAACGCGCTGAATCGTAGTCGTAGAGACGCCGTATTTCGCGGCCAATGCCCGAATACTCGAGCCGTTCACCGATTCAGCTATAATCTTTTTCCGTTGCTTATCGGTCAGCTTAGCCACGTTCGTCCCTCCCTCGTTAGTTGTTGCTAACCTCCATTCATAATAATAGACGGAGCACTGCACCGGAGGCCCGCGCAGTGCTCCGCCCGCGATACCGGAAGTCCCGATAACGCAGAAAAAGCCGGACTTCCATCCGACTTTTCCACTTTATATTATAACGCATGTTCGGCGTGAATTAACGCGCTTTCGGTAAAAATTGTGAGAGCTTTTTTATGAAGAGTCATCGTCCAGCGGAAAGTGATGTCAAGCCGCACTGCAATTTCCTCCCACTTGAGATACTTAAGATACCTCATCTCTAACAGAGCATTAAGAGTAGGGTCAGTAACCGCCTGATTGATGGCTCTGCCAATTTCAAGCTCGATAGCCGCAAGTTCGTAAATCTCCGCTTTGATTTCCGACTGCAAATCGACGATAGCGCAAGCAGCGTCCTCGACCTTCTTCGATGGGGTAGAAGAGAATGTGGCTACCGGCTTAATCTCAGCCGTAATAGACTCAGCCCTGCGTCGCCACTCGTCGATACGCTCCTCCTTAACCTTTATTCGTTCTTTGGACCTATACCCTCTGTTGAGGAAGTCCTTTGCTTCCTGTAGCGTCATTTTGATACCTCCTTGATTCTGGCTTTCAATGCCTCGAGGCAAGCGTTCTGCCTTACCTCCTTTGGCGCGAGTATGTCGTCTAAGACACGGTAGTCATAGGTACCCTTCATCAGGATATGATGAATCAGGACCGTTTTCTTTTGCCCCGGACGGTGCAGCCGTTTGTTTGCCTGCTGGTAAAGCTCGAGACTGGTAGGAAGTCCGTACCATATCGCGATATGACCTCCCGCCTGCAAGTTCAGACCGTGACCCGCGCTCGCGGGGTGAGCAAGCATAATCGGAATCTTGCCCTCATTCCAGCGGACGACCGCACCGTCGTCTTTAATGTCTACTGCTTCCGGGTATCGCTCCATGATTCTGTCGCGCTCATGCCGAAAGGCGTAGAACACCAAAACGGGTTGACCATTCGCTTCTTCGATAAGTTGGTCTAACGCCTCGAGCTTGCAGTCGTGCAGGACCTTGACATTACCGTTCTCGTCATAGGCCGCGCCTCCCGCAGCCTGCAATAGCTTATTCGTCAGGACCGCCGCGGTCGGCGCGTCGATGTCGCCGTCAGCAAATGGGAGAAGAGTGTCCCGCTCAAGAGTCTTATAAAGCTCCATCGCCTCCGGGGTAAGCTCGAACTCACGACGGAGAAAAAGCCTGTCCGGTAGCTGCAAGTAGTCCGCCGCGTTCATACTGATACAGAGCTTGCTGATTTTCTCATAGATAAGCTCCTCTGCGCCGTCTTTCGGTTTCCATGAAAAAATGGTCGTGGCGTTCCGCTTGTCCGGGACGAAATAGGTATCGCGGTAGCCCGTCAGAGTTTTGCCAAGAGCCTTGCCCTCGTCAAGCAGGTACATTTCCGGCCATAGGTCAAGCAGTCCATTCGGCGAAGGCGTGCCGGTAAGACCGACAATCCGCTTGATGTACTTCCGTACCTTTTTCAACGCCCGGAAGCGCTGTGCCTTGCTGGACTTGAAGCTCGATAGCTCATCAATGATAACCATATCGAAAGGCCACTTGCTTTTGAAGTAGTCCACAAGCCAGACAACATTTTCACGATTGACGATATAAATATCCGCCTCCCGCTCACAAGCCGCGATACGCTCGGCCTTCGACCCGAGAATCAGAGAGAGCTTCAGGTGTTTCAGGTGGTCCCACTTCTTGACCTCAGGTGGCCACGTTTCCTTTGCCGGTTTCAGCGGAGCGATAACAAGGACCTTGCTCACGGCAAAATAGTCATTCAGGAGCTTGTCCGCTGCGCTCAAGCTCGTTACCGTTTTTCCCATACCCATATCCAGCAGAAGCCCCGCCTCGGGGTTGTCAAGGATAAACTTCTCAGCGAAGTCCTGATAATAGTACGGCTTATACTCCATTTGCTTTCAGCCTCGCTTTCAAGTCCTCCATATCGGAAATACGCCAAACAGTGCAGCCGAGCCCCTCTAATGTCGCGATGACCTTTTTCTGCCTGATACTCAAACCGTCACTCAGCCCCGGCCGCTTGACCTCTATAAAAATTATTCGTCCCCCCGGCAATATCGCGATTCGGTCAGGCACCCCCGGAGCTCCCGGGGACACCCACTTGTACGCTTTACCGCCGAGGGACTTGATATACTCACAGAGCTTTCGCTCAAAAGTGCTTTCATACATAAAATCCCTCCTTTAGGTAGTCGAGTAGCGCGTGTAACAAAGATTCCCTATATATACATGTAATGCGAGGGAGCGAACAAGTTGTGTCGAGTGTCCCTTTACTTTTTCAAAAAATGTTTTTAAGATTTTTCGACTACCAGTACTACCAAGTAGCCAAAAGCATTGATATATAAGGCTTTTTCGAGGTAGCAGAGTAGGTAGCACTTTGTTGCAAGTAGTTCTCAAAGTGCTACCTTTGTTGCAAGTGCGCTTGTACGACCTACCCTCTAACGAAAAAAGTTGGCCTTTCAAGTGCTACCTTTGCTACCTCAGACCTCTTTCACGAAGCCCCTCTGCCTGCCGTAAATTGCTCCGCAGTTGACGGAGGTGGACAACCGCCAGCCCGGAATCATGCGCAGGAGCCCGATAATCTCACGGGCCTGTGTCTGCGAGTAGCTCTTCGGGTCTCCCTTGAAAAGCTCCTGCCAAACCTCAAGCGCGCAGACCTTTGTTCTCGGTACGGTGCCGTTACGCTCCTCGCCGAAGCCGCCGCTCCAGAACATGAGACGCTTTTCAAGGTCCCAATCGTCCCAGCCTTCAGGCAGCAGGACTTTAAGGAAGTTCTCGATAAGACCGAGCTTGCCGTTCGCCTCGGTGTGGTCGGCCTGCACCTTGCGGGCCATCTCTTCGACCGCGCCGTCAAGATACCAAGTCTCACCGGCCTCGTAGTAGGTCACGGCCTCGGCCCATATCTGGTCCACGATAGAAGCGGTCAGCTTGTCCCCGAGAGTCTTGCCTGCGTCAGTAACGACGACCGGCCAGAAACGGCGGGCGCCGGTAGGGTCTCTCAGGAACTCCTCGTCATTCGTGGTGCCGAAGAAGGCGCATTGTCTCGGGTGGCATTGCGTGCGGCGAGCGTATGCCGCGCGGTAGTTGTCCTCCTGTTTGGAGACGAACTGCTTGATTTGCTCGACCTCGGCTTTACGGGTCGCGGCCATTTCAGAGAGTTCGATTATCCAAAAGCCTTGAAGCTGCTCGTAGGCGTCTTTGCCAGACATGGTGTAAAGCGAGTCCGAAAACCACTCTTTACCGAGCTTCTTCAAGGTCGTACTCTTGCGGCAGCCCTGAGGCCCGATGAGGACGAGCATGTGGTCGTGCTTGCAGCCGGGAGATAAGATTCTCGCGGCTGCGCCGATGAGTGCTTTCCGTGTGACCGTTCTCGTGTACCGGGAGTCCTCGGCACCGAGATAATCGATGAAGAGCGTCTCGCAGCGTTTCTCGCCGTCCCAGATAAGGCTCCGCAGGTACTCTCGTACCGGGTGTCTTGTGACGTCAGCAAGTGCGAGGTCAACGCCTTCTCGGGTCTTCGGCATGGAGTCGATTTTGTAGTCCTTCTCAAGAACGTTGTGGACGCCGGCGTCGTCGGTGTCGTCCCACGAACGAGGCTTTGCGTCGGCCTTTCTCCAAGGAAGGTCCCCGCAGACCATAGGTCTCTCCATGAACTCGTCCCAGTAGAAGGTACCCTTAAAGCGAGGGTCGTTCTTCACGATGATACGGATATTCTCGACCGTGGTCGCTGCGTGTCCTGTCTTCGGGTTTACCTCAAGCTGAGAGACCCAGTTCATATCAGGGGCCTCGTCGCCTTCTCCGAAGAGCTGGACGATGTAGTCAAGCTGCTTGCTTTGCAGCTCCTTCATAACGCTCTCGCAGTTGGTCTCAATCCATTTACACATATTCTTATAGGAAGGAAGGTTGTTCGCCGCGGTGTTCGCGGGTTTTCCTTCATCGTCCTTGCCGAACATGTGAATGCGGACGAGGTCGAACGCATTGCAGAGCTTGCCGCAGGTCGGGTCTGTGCTGTGGTGGCTGTACGCAAAGCGACCGTCTTCATAGATAACGAGACCGCCGGAGGTCGAGCCACCCTTGTAGGTATAGCGGCCATTTTCGCCCTTGATGTAGACGTCAGGCAGGAAAGCCTCGATTGCATCCTCTACGGAGTAAGTGCGGCAGAACGCACCGACGATACCGTCTTTCGCGGTCGGGTCTCCCTGCTTGTCAGCGAGACGCCGAATCGTGCCGGACTTCCTGCTTGATACAGGCCATTGAGTCGGGTCTTTCCAGTCTGCATACCTTGCGAGCTGCTCGTCGGCGTCCAGCCATGGACCGTCCTGCACTTCATAGCGGAACTCACCGTCAGAGGAAGCACTCGCCCAATACATAAGCCGATGAGGCTCGTAGGTAGTATCGTCGCACATGTCAATACCGATGTCGCCTGCAATCCTGCGAGCGATAGCCTCGTACTCCTCAGGAGACACAGGCCTCGAGAGAGGAAGCACAAGGCGAAGCCTCGGAGCTTTCGCCGTATGGCTGTGCGTGCTGTAGAGCACTGCAGCGCAGCCCAGAATCAGCTCGACCGTAGGCCACGGGTCTTCGCCGACCGTGATAGAGTCCATGTCAAGGGTGATAAGCCGGCGCTGCAGTACGGCGTCGATTTTACGGCGGCCGCCCTTTAAGGTACCGCCGACAAAACCGCCGACGTCCTTCGCGTTATCGCGCTCCTCCTTCGGCATACGGAAGTACTCTTGCTGGGTCTCCTGCGTCCGGGTCACACGGCCGAGCTTATCAACGAACTCAGACCAAAGCATTTCTTTAGTTTTCCAGCTTGCCGAACGCCGCGAGCTACCCGTCGCAATCGTTATCAAGCCGTCGTATTGAAGAGTTGGCATTAAAAGGTACCGGCTCTCGTTACCACTCTCGTGATACCCGCGTTCTTAATCATGCGGTCGCAGATATTACACGGAGCGGGGTCAATGGTTTCATCGAGGCATGCGAGGTAAAGGGTAGCACCTCGCATTGACCGCCTCGGCGCACTGATAATCGCATTCTGCTCGGCGTGAACGGCAACGCAGGTCCCATACTGGTCCCCATGGCGAGCCGCGCGCTCGTCGATAGGAGTGGAATGCTCTCGGCAGTAACACTTCCCAACGTCGCAGCAGTTGGCCTCACCTCTGGGCGCGCCGTTGTAGCCGGTCGCGATGATTTCGTCGTCTGCGACAATCACGGCCCCATACTGCCTGCGAAGGCAGGTAGAACGGGCCGCGACGGCTTTTGCGATATTCAGATAGTAGTTGTCTTTGTCTATTCTCATAGTCTTACCTCCCGCTACTTCCGAAAGCTCCGGTACCACGCTCGGCAGACTCTGCATAGGTGAACTCAGGGATAACGACCGGCATAATCACGAGCTGGCCGATACGGTCGCCCTTCTTGATGTCGTAACCGTCGCCCCCGACATTCGAGACGATAGCGTGGACCTCTCCGCGATAGCCGGAATCAATGGGCGGAAGCTCGCATACGATACCGCGAGCGCTCAAGCTGCTGCGAGGAAATATGTACCCCACATAGCCGTCAGGCAGTTCCAGACCGAAGCCGAGAGGCAGCTTATATACTTGCCCGGGGTAGATGGTCTGGTCTCTGGGGCTGAACACGTCCGCGCCGGCGTCATTGTCATGCGCTCGTACAGGAGCGGGGCCGTTGAAGTCAATCAGTTTAATCTTCATCTCGCACCTCCTGCAATAGAATTTTAATCAAGGCGTGAATACCGCGGGCACTATCATGGCCTTGAATTTTTCCTGTCCCAGCGTAAAATTGAAAAAGTTTATCGTCAGCTTTGCGTCGGCAATGAAAATGCCCGGTAGCTTCATTTTTTAAGGCGTACTCAATATCGTACTTCTCAAATTGAGATATAGCATATTGAATACGGCCCGGCGTCTTAGCGATTCTGGCTTTATGATTCTCATTAGCTAAATCGCGTAAGCCGTCCCATAAAGGGTCGCGTTCACTCATTCTCACACCTCCATACAGAGCGGAAAATCACGCTCGAGAATATCGTGCGGCGTAAGGTCGGACGCCAGCGGAGCGCCACAGGCCATCTTGCCTTCAAGGCACTTACCCTTCATGCAGAAGGGACCGGTCGTTTCAGGAGAGAAGAGAGCCGGAGCCAGCTCGTAAAGCTCTTCCCAGAGGCGGAGCATAACGTAACGAGTCTCGGCGGTATTGCGCCGGCAAGTTCTTTGGCTTATCATGTGCTTCCACTGGTAAGGCGTTGCACTGATAATCAGAACGTTTCTCAGACCTTGCGGGGCCAGATAGCCGGCAGAGTCATTGTCCACGCCGTACTCGACGAGGAGCTTATACTTCCGCATAGCGTCTTGACACTGGGAGAGGTAGGAGAAGCGCATTTGACTATCAAGCAGCTCATAAGGGACAACGAAGTCGGCCTCATTCGAGTAGTCGCTGTACTGCAGCGACGCGGACATGAACTTGACCTCGTTCTGGTGTCTCGTAATCTGGGCGAGGAATCTCCTTGACGCTCCGACAATTACGGCGTTGATAACCGCGAACTTCTGAATCGTGGGGTGCGGAAGCTGGGTCATAACCTTAGCCGTTTTCTCGGTGTACCCTTTATCGTAGAGAGCGAGGAAGTCGGAGAGGTCTTTGACCGTGTGCCCACGCTGTGTCAAGCGCGCAGCGCAAACCATCATCTTCTCAGCCTCGCTGATTGCGGTCGGATTGAGGACCGCGACTTTGATTTTATCCATTGCCGTTCGCCTCCTCTTCGACCAGAGCCTTGAGCAGGAGCAGGTAGTTAATGCTGTCTGTGATTTTCTCGGTCCAGCGGTCCAGAGAGTAGCTACGACCGTCGGTACACATATCCGAGATAGAGACGAGGTGCTTTGTCAGCATACCGAGCAGTGCCTCTTTCGGGGTGCCGTCGATAATCGCGGCGGCCTTCTTGAAGTGCGCAAGACGGTCAATAGTGCTCTCGTCTACAGCATCAGGAGCATACTCATGGCCCTTGCCGGTAAGCAGGTGTTCGCATACAAGAAGCTGCTCTTTGACGACCTTATTAAATACGTCTATCTTCATAGTGGTTAGTCCTTTCTATAGTATTCGCACTCATAGGCGTCGGCCTTGAGCGGTAAGCCGGCCGCCCACTCGATGGGCTCCGACATAATTTTGCTGATTTCCTCGGCAGAGCTTACGCCGATAGGTACCTCGCAGATAACTTCGTCGTGAACATGGAACACAACCGGAAAACCGGCTCGCTCCAGACGGTCGATGGCGACTGCAAGACAGTCTCGCGCTGTAGCCTGAACAATGTTCTCCACGAGTTTCGGACCGTAAGACTCAATACGACCCCAGCCACCCGAGGACTGAATCGTGCCCTCATAGGTGATACTGTCATCGTCGATTCTGGGCTTTACATAGCTCAGCTCACGGCCGTTCGGAAGTCGCAGCTTGAGGAGAGGGCCTTGCTTATAAAAGCCCATACCGAAAGGTAGCTTAGTAGGTGCCTTTGTCTGAATGGTCTTGCGCGCTGCGGCGTCCGTGTCCCACCACAACTTAGTGATGGCAGGATTTGCGGCGCGCCAGCTATTGACGAGCGGTTTCAACTCAGACTCCTCAAGCCCCATCTCGAGAGCGCCCATAGATTTCAGAGCACCGACGCTGCCACCGTAGCCCAGCGCGAGCTCAGCGATTTTCCCTTTCTGCCGCATAGGGTCGCCCTTCTTGACGGAGCCCTTCGGAAGGTGAAACATCTGCTCGGCAGAAGCCTCGTAGATTTTGCCGTGGGTCTTGAAAACCTCCATGCGCCACTCTTCGCTTGCGAGCCATGCGATAACACGGGCCTCAATCGCGGAGAAGTCAGACACGATGAAGCGATAGCCGGGTCTCGGGATAAAGGCTGTGCGGATAAGCTGCGAGAGGGTCCCGGAAATGTCGTCGAAGAGCATTTCAAGGGTCTCAAGGTCTCCGGCCTCAACGAGCTGCCTTGCGGTATCAAGGTCACGGTCCGGCATTTTATTCTGCGGTAAGTTCTGCATTTGTACAAGGCGGCCGGCCCATCGACCGGTACGCGCTGCACCGTAAAACTGAGTCAGGCCACGAATGCGCCCGTCCGGGCAAGCCGTGCGGAGCATAGCGTTGTATTTTTCAGTTGAGGTCTTTGCAAGGCCCGCTCTGATGTCGAGCATACGGTCCACGGCGTCGCAGTCAGCGTCGGCTCTTACGCCGGCGATACTCTTCTTGTTGAGGCTCTCAACCTCGATACCCGCGGTGTCCTCAATCCAGCTCTTGAGCTGCGCGGTGCTCTTCGGGTTTTCAAGGCCCGTGAGCTCCTTAGCCTGTTCGAGAAGTCTCGCCTTGATAATGGCGTCAATCTCGACCGCATGCTCTGCGAGGTTAAGGTCAACACCGACGCCGCGGTCGTTGATATGCTGGTCGTGAATCCAGAGGGGTTGTTCCTTCTCGTATACCGGGAAGCGAGAGAGCTTCTGCCGAATAGCACGCTCCGAGACGACGTCCTGACGGTTGTACTCAACATAGATAGCCCAGCGGTCAGGGTCATGCTCAGGAAGGTTGCGGGTCCGGTTGCCGTTCGTCTTCGTGGGCTTGCAAGGTATCGAGAAGTAACGAATAAGCGCTCGGCCGGTCTTAGACTTCTGCTTGTCTTCAGGAAGCCCGATGACTTCGCCGACAGCTTCCAAGCTACCGGGCAGGCCCAGCTCGCGGGCCATGACTGCGGTGCAGCTCCATTGCTCGGGCGGTGTCACGCGGCCCATAAACGCGCTCAGACAAGTCCGTTCAAAAGACGCATTGAATGCTGTCTTCAGGATTTCGGGGTCATACAGAGCGTTCTGGAGCTCCTCAGGCAGGCTCTCGCCTCTGGCAAGGTCGATAACCTCGACCGGGCCGTCATCCCAAGCATACCCGAAGAGAAGAATCTCAAAATCGGGGCTCTGGGCGTAGGCATAGACGCCACACTTTTGCAGAGAGACCGAGCTGTAGGTCTCTATATCGATTGCTAATGTTCTCATATTGCCTCCTTCCTCCGGGCGGCGTTCGCCTCAGCAAATCCGAGACGAACGCGCCGGAGCATACGCTTAACCGAGGAGGTCGTCGTTGTCGTCCTCGTCTTCCCAGCCGTCGTCCCAATCGGAATCCGTAACAACGCCGCCGCCCAGAGGCTCGCCGTCGTAGAGCTTCATGATACCGTTGAGGCCAGCAGAGATACCCTTGTTGCCCTGCGTGTCATACACGTAGAAGTTGATGATTGCGCGGCCGTAGCAGCCGGAGTAGAGCTCCTGAGGGTCAGTCAGCGGGGTCTTGTCCGCGTGGACGAGAACGGGCTTGTTGTTGGAGCTGACGGTGATAACGTAGCAGCCCTTGCACTCTTCGCCGAACTCACCGCCATTCGGGCGCTCGCCGTCGCCGTCGTGCAGCGTGCTCTTGAGGTTGGTAGGCAGCTTCTTGCCGCTGTTGCTTGCCATGAACTTCTGCTTAGCCTCGTCCATAGCAGCCTTGATTTTCTGCATGGTGGCCTTGTCGCTCTTCGGAATCAGGAGGGTAACGCTGTACTTCGGCGTAGCGCCTTCCTGAACGGCGCGAGGGGTGAAGAGGTTGCAGTAGGAAAAACGGACCTTACCAGTAGTGATTTGAGTAGACATAGTATCAATCTCCTTTAATATAAATAGTTTTCATCTGAACGCCGTACTCGACGGCGAGCTCATGTGAGTCAAAATAGATGTCGATAACGTTTCCCTTAACGGCGCTTCCCGTATCTTCGGCTATGTACTCGCAGCCGTCGATAATGAGGACCGTTCCGAGAGGTATCACATCGGGGTCGACCGAGACCGTGCGGTCTGCGGTCGGAATCGTGCCGCTCTTTGTTCGCTGCACGTAATCGGTACCGACCCGAGAAGGGTGTTCCGCACTCCAGATACCGCAGCACTTAACGCAAGTGCAATAGGCGGTAGTCTTGAACTCGCCGAGCTCGATAAGCTCAGGCTCCGGCGCAGCGGTCTCGGTAATCGGCTCAGGAGCTTCTACCCGAACGGGCGAAGACTCAGGCTCATCAGAAACGGAAGCGCTCGGTCTCGTAACGAACGAGATAATCAAGGCGACAATGAGCGCCAGAATGAGGAGCCACTGGATTTTGATAAGGCGGATTCTCGCCCGCGTTCTGCGTCTTGCCGCTTCCGTCATAACGAGACCTCCTTACTTATCGAACTCAGCGAGAAGCTGTTCCTCAGGCTTAAACTCAGGACGCTTGTCCTTCGCAGGAGCCAGAGTGGGCTTGCCCTGAGGCTTGACAATAAGCTCGCCAAGCGTTTCAGCTACGGCCTTCTTACCGAAGTCCTTCTCCATCTGAGTCAGGGTAATCAGTTTGCGCTCGTAGAGCAGACTCTCGTTATAGCCGGCTGACTTCATAGCCTCGACGACTTTCAGTTCGTCCGCGAACTTGCGGTTGCTGCGGCCTTCGACCATCTTCCAGCCGGTAACAGGCTGACCGCTGAGCAGCGTAGAAGACACAAGGCCTTCAAGGTCCGTAAGCCACGCCTGAATATCCGCGGCCTTTTCAAGAATCGCGCCTGCCTCTTCAGGAGTCAGGAGCATAGCGTCCGGGGCCTCATCGAAGAGCTTGAGATTCTTGTCAGCCCTCGCTTTGCACTGGGCTTTTGCCCGGCAGAACTTGCAGACCTCTTCGGACGGGGCAAACTCGCCTTCGCCCTTATAGGCCAGCTTAGCACGAGGCTTGACATACTTCTCGGCCCACTCGAGCAGCTCTCTGACGGTGATTTCGTCGGAGCTCTGAACGCCCGAGAGACGTGGCTGGAAAATCGTCATGCGAACGGAGTTGATGTCGAAAAGCGTGTTGTACTTGAGAAGCGCGCCGAGGGCGTAGAGCTTCATCTGAGGGTTACCGGTCGCCTCGACGCGAACGCCCTTGCCGTACTTGAAGTCCACGATTTCGAGGACCTTGTCAGCGACGATGATACAGTCGCCGGTGCCGAAGCCGTCCTTGACGTACTTCGAGAAGTCGACTCTCACCTCAAGCTCGGTAAACGCATCCTCGCAAGACTCCTGCGCAGCTTTGGTCTTTTCAGCAACAAATCTTGCGTAGTCATTTGCGCATTCCTGCATTTCAGCGTTGTAGTAAGGGCCTTTTGCCAATTCGTCACGGCGATTCTCGAAGTCCATCTCGGAGACCTCGCCGAGGAAGTAGCGGGCAGTCAGTTCGCAGAGCTCATGGGCTGCGGTACCCTCTTCGGCGTACTCGCTCGTAGTCTGCGGAAATTGAAGCTCAAGCAACGCGCTCGGCGTACACTCGAGCCAGCGGTGAGCGCCGCTTGCGGAAAGTAGTGCGTGCTTAGCCATTGACACTCACCAGCTCTTTCATAAGCGCCGGATAGTCTTCCGTGCGGCTGTCGAAGTCGGAGAGTTTCTTGCAACCGAACTTCGCAAAGATGTCAGCGAGCTCTTTCTGCTTGCCGGCTTTGGAGAACTTCAGGGCCACGGCGCGGATGTCGGTCTTCGTGATAGGTTTGTCCTCAGTCTTCGGAGCCTCAGGAGCAGGAGCCGGCGCCTCGGTCTTAGGAGCCTCGACGGGCTTTTCCGAAGGGGAATCGAACATGCTTACCTGACCGGGAATCTCGGTGTTAGGGAGCAGGGCTCTCAGCTTGCTCAGGTTTTCCTGAGTCAGTTCCATTGTTACGGTGATTTTCATTTTGTTTTGCCTCCTTGTTTTTCTTCCAAGCCAAATAGGCTTGCATATTTTGTGGATTTTCGTAAAACACGTTGACCGCAGCGCTTAGTCGGTCAAGCATAAGATTCTCTCTTGCAAGAGCGGTATCGGCGAGCGTCGGCCGCATTTTTGTCTTTTAGGACAAATCAGCCGCAAAAAAAAATTGCGTTCGTCGTAGGAGCGTCCAAATCAAGGAGCTCCTTACAGAGCTGCACTTCAGGTACCGTGAAGGCAACTTTGCCCGTAATCTTACGGTAGGCTGTGCTCATACTCCAGCCCTGCGCGTCCGCAAGGTCCTTCGTAGTAACGCCTTTCAGGGTCATGTGGGCCCTCAACATTCGAGTTTCAACCATACGATATACTGTCTCCTTTCCTTGAGATTTTTCCTCGTAGGCACTACCGGTTGTCCCAAAGGACAAATTTATTATACCGTGTCCTTTTGGATTTGTAAATAGCCTTTTGGAAAATTTTTGTGAATTTTAAGCAAAAGCATTCACTTTAAGACAAATGCGTGTTATAATAAGAGTAAACTTTTTCAAGGGAGGCGGTCTTAATGACTTTAGGCGATAGAATACATTATCTCAGAACAGAGAAAGGGTACACGCTGCAGGAGCTCGGCGATATGGTCGGCGTTGGTGCGAGCACGGTCCGCAAATGGGAAACGGGCTACATCAAAACACTTCGTACCGATAAAATGCAGAAGCTCTCGAACGCTCTCGGAACGTCGGTCGACTATCTAATGGGGTGGACCGACAGCAGCGTAAACGTCGGAACGGTGGGGACCAATAACGGCGTCATAGGCCAGAACTCCGGTGAGATTCACTTAGAGCAGCAGCGCTCCAAAGAGGAAGCGGAGCTTCTGCGCATTTTCTCCGGGCTCGATGTCAAGCGACGTATGGAGCTGCTTATGACAGCTATCCGCTTAGACGAGGAGCAGAGTCAATGAACGCGTGGAGCAGAGAGGACATAATTATCGCCTATGCCCTTTACTGCGTGACTCCTCTCGGGAAAATCAATCCCAGCAACAAAGTCATTCAGCAGGTCGCCGATATTATTCCTCACTCAGTCGCTTCTATCGTAATGCGCATGAGGAACTTCCGGTATATAGACCCGAAGGTTTCCTCAGGGCTTAAGAACGTAGCAAAGGCGGACCGAATGATTTACGAGGAGTTCAAGCACGACTGGGGCTCTCTGAGTCTCGAGGCGGAGACCTTGACGGGTCTCGCTATCTTTGACTCTTCACCTTTGCAGGGAGCAAAGCCGCTTTCGTCTCTGACGAATCACGGAAGAGTATCACGGGAACGACACTTCTTCAAGCAGGCGGTGCTTGCGGCTTACGATGACCGGTGCTTTATATCCGGCTGCGCGCTGCCGCAAATGCTCGTTGCAAGTCATATAAAACCGTACTCGCAATGCCGAAGCGAGGCGGACCGGGTCAGCCCCGACAACGGGATTTGCCTCAATACTTTTTATGATAAAGCCTTCGACCGAGGCCTTATAACTATCACTCCTTCCATGAAAATCTATGTTTCTCCGATAATTTTGGATAGCCCTCAGGACGCTTTTACAGCCCGCTGGCTGGCTTCTCTTGACGGAATGATTTTACCCCCCCCCCCGATTTCCGCCGCGTAGAGAGCTTCTGGAGTACCATAACGACGAAATTTTTAGGAGGGTCACATGAATACAGTAATTTATGCTCGGTATTCTGCCGGCCCGAGACAGACCGACCAGAGTATCGAAGGGCAGCTTAGAGTCTGCACCGACTTTTGTAAGCAGCGAGGGCTTACCGTTATCGACACATACTGCGACCGTCATATCTCAGGCCGCACAGACGAGCGACCGGAGTTCCAAAGGCTCATCGCTGACGCCAAGCGCAAGAAGTTCGAGGCGGTGGTCGTCTATAAGACAGACCGCTTTGCCCGGAACAAATACGACAGCGCCGTTTATAAGCGGGAGCTCAAGAGGAACGGAATCCAAATCTTTTATGCGGCCGAGGCGATACCGGACGGGCCCGAGGGAATTATCCTTGAGAGCCTTATGGAAGGCCTCGCGGAATACTACTCGGCAGAGCTCGCTCAGAAAATCAAGCGGGGAATGCACGAGAGCGCTTTGAAGTGCCAGAGCACCGGAAGCGGGAGACCGCTCGGCTATCGGGTCGACGAGCAGAAGCGTTTCCAGATAGACCCAGAATCAGCCCAGACCGTTCAAACGATTTTTGAACAGTATATTAAGGGCGAATCAAATGCGGCCATCTGTGAGCTCCTGAACAGCCGTGGACTGCGTACCGCGCAGGGTAAGCCCTTCAACAAGAACAGTATCAACCGAATTATTAAAAACCGAAAGTATATCGGCGAATACCGGTATCACGATATAGTCGTCGAAGGCGGCATGCCTGCGATTATCCCGAAGGACACCTTTAACCTCGCTCAAGCCGAAATGGAGCGCAGGCGCACTCGCAAGGCTCCAAAGTCGCCAAAGGCCGAATACCTCTTAGCCGGTAGGCTCTTCTGCGGCCATTGCAAAGGACCAATGCAGGGAGTCAGCGGTACGGGCAAGAGCGGGAACAAGTGGTACTACTATTATTGCGGGAACACTCGCGGCAAGAATAAGACTTGCGATAAGAAGCAGGTCTCGCGCGACCGCCTCGAGCGCGCCGTGGTTGACTTTACTGTCCGCTATATCCTTCAAGAGGAAGTTCTCGAGGAACTCGCGAGAAAGGTACACGCGGCGCAAGAGCGCCAAAATGATACCGCCTCGGAAATTGCCTTTTACGAGAAGAAGCTGGCAGACAACAAGAAGTCCATTGCGAACGTGCTGCGGGCTATCGAGTCAGGCGCGGCGACGCAGACCTTGCCTGCGCGCCTGCAGGAGCTCGAGAACGAGCAAGCGGTCATTCTGGGCGAGATTAGCTTCCTCAAGGGCAAGCGCCTCGCGTTTACAGAGGACCAGATTCTCTTTGCCCTGATGAAACATCTTGAGCCATATCCGGGTGAGTCCGAGCAGGACTACCGTCGGAGAATCATCTCTGACTTTGTTTCAGAGGTCTACTTATATGACGACCGGCTTCTTATCTACTTTAATATCAGTAGCGAAGACGGAAAACTCAAGTCCGCAGACCTCTCAAACATTGAGGGCGGCGAGTTCGACGAGGGACTCGTCAGCTCCACCATAAAAAGCCGTGAAATCAAATGATTTCACGGCTTTTTGCAACTTATTGAGACTTTGATGCGAGCTGATTTCCGCTTAAATTTGCCACCGATCGGTTCTCATCCCTTGCGATCATATGCTCTTTTCAAACCGCATTACCTTACCGTCCCGCCGGTGACGGAGGAACTCCTCAAGGCCTTGCCGGTACTGGTGTTTGCCGCCTTTTTCAGCGACGACCGCAAGGACATCCTGCCCACGGCCCTGTCCGTCGGCATCGGCTTTTCTATTTGGGAGAACACCGCCATCCTCGTGCAGAATCTGGCGACGGTAACGTTGGGCTGGGCAGCGCTGCGCGGCTTGTCCGCCAGCCTGATGCATGGCCTTTGCACTATGATCATCGGCACGGGACTGCCCTACGTCAAAAAGCAAAGGAAGCTGTTTTACACCGGCATCTTCGGACTCTTTACCGTTTCCGCAACGATGCACGCCCTGTTCAACCTGCTGATCCAATCCGATTACAGCTGGCTGGGCGCCTGTTTTCCCATGGTATTGTATGTGCTGTTCTATGTCGTCCGGCGTACCGGTCGGATAAGGCTGCCGTTCCTGTCATATTAAGAAAAATCTTTAGAAATCTTGCAAACGACCTCTGGCTGCTTGAGCCGGAGGTCGTTTTTCAATGGGGCCGCTTTTACTTTCGCGGCCAGCCACTGTACCGCGGCAGGCTCAGCGCCCGGATACACTTTGTAATCAGCAGGTCAGGTGTTCGAGTCACCCCACCAGCTCCAAAAAGCACCGAAAACTTCGGTTTTCGGTGCTTTTTTGTTGCAAAAACGCTGAAAATGGTGTGGGTCAAAATGCGGGTCAACTGCCTGACCCACACCGTGACCCACACGCGAAAATGTGCGGATAGGTTCAAAGAGTACCGGAGAGGAGGTTTTGCCCCCTCTCCGGTATTTCGCATCCTTTTTCTGCTTACATCACTTGCGCCATGAAGCTGCCCATTTTCTCCGTGGCCTTTTGCTGCATCTGCCTTGTGGCGTGGGTGTAGGTTCGCAGGGTGAAGCCCGCGTCGTAGTGCCCGAGCATGGACGAGGTAAGTCGTACCGTAGGATTTTGCATACTGGTGTATGGTCATTCTCGTCAGTCTGCCCACAGCGTTCCTCTTTAATCTCTACGGTACGTTGCTGTGCGCTTTCGGGCGGGCGAACGTAGCGCTGATGGAGCTGGTCACGGCGGTAACGATCAATATCGCACTGGACTATTGCTTTGTCGCAAAGCTTCGCTGGAGGCATCGTGGGCGCGGCGTGGGCACTGCCGCTTCACAGGCAATCTCGACGGTGGTGTGCATTCTGTATCTGCGACGCAGCGCGTCGGAGTTGCTTTTCCGCCGTGAGGATTGCCGGATGGATTACGCATTGCTACGAAGAATGGTGCATTTCAGCTTTGTCACCGGCTTGCACCAGCCGAGCCTGTATACCGCCGATTCATGGAGGCCTTGTGAATCGGGCTGCCGAAGGTCCGTCGCTCGTTAACGGGATCGACCGCAGCTTGGGCAGAGGAAAGCGATCGGGAGTCAGGCAGATCGGTATTGAATTGGCCACCAAAAGAGAATATAATATCGGTAAGCGACAAGAAGGAGGCGGGGACAGATGCTCAAGAAAATGCGGTATGTGTACACTGTATATGAGGAAAAAAGCTTTTCCAAGGCGGCTGAGCGGCTGTTCGTCTCGCAGCCGTCGCTCAGCGCCATGGTGAAAAAGGTGGAAAGTGATTACGGCATCACTATTTTTGACCGGACTACAACGCCGGTCTCGCTGACACCGGAGGGTGAATATTATATCCACACAGCAAAGAGAGTGCTGAAGCTGGAGACCGATATGCGGCAGCATTTCCGCGAGTGTTCCAAAGGCCTCAACGGCAGCGTGACATTCGGCGGCTCAAGTTTTTTCTGCGCCAATATGCTCTCGGGGATCATTCGCCAGTTCCGAAGCGAGTACCCGGACATTCATGTTGGCTGGAAAGAACTGCGCAACGATGAGTTGGCCGGTCAGATTCTGCAAAGAAAAATTGACTTTGCATTTGAAGTGGATGAGATCAAGGTGGATGGCATCACCTCCATGAAGTTCGGCTCGGAAGAGGTGATCTTGGCGGTGCCCGTTTCCTTTGCCATCAATGAGACGCTGCGGGATCATTGCTTCTGCCCGGGAAATATGTCCAACGGTATTCATGGCATTTATGAAACCAAGCCGATTGGGGCAGGAGCGTTTCGTGAGATCCCCTTTGTCTTTCAGCGTGAGGGTAACGACAGCCATACCCGAGGAATGAGGATCTGCGAAAATGCCGGCTTTGCGCCACGGGTCATCCTGCAGGTGGACACCTCCATGACCGGCTATCAGCTTGCGATCGCGGGCAATGGCGCGTTTTTTGTCCGCGATTCCGTGCTGTGGATAGAGGCATCCGACAAGCTGTGCTATTATAAGCTGGATGACCCGCTGACGCTGCGGGACATCTTTCTCTATTATCGTCTGGACGGCCGTTCGAGAGTGGAGGATACCTTGCTCTCGTTTATCCGCGATATGGTCAGCGGTGCATAAGGCATTGGACAAATTGCCATACGATTTTGCCTATAGGGAAATACCCTTTTTTGTCTTGGACAGAAAAGGGTATTTTTTCTATAATTAAGGTAATTCAAGGACTGCTTTAACAAAAAAGATAACGGCAGTCCAAGCAGAAAGTGAGGAGGATCATCATGATCACAGACAAGAAGGTTTTGTTTGATGAGGCTTTTCTGAAAGAGATCCAGGATAAGTTTTACTATGTTCACGAGGATTACCTCGGCAGAAAGCGCCAGTTCTTTGAAAACTCCGGCGGCTCTCTGCGCCTGAAGGCAGCGGTTGAGGAAAAGGCTCGTCTGGAAAAAATCCCCGACTGCCCCGAGCGTATTCACGACACCTCTATGATGCTCAAGCAGGTCAAGGCGGACGGTATGCGTGATATCATGCAGGTGATCTTCGGCGCGAAGTCCGGCGCGCTCGTAACGGAGCTGACCTCCTCCCAAGTCATGTTCCAGATCGTTCGCACCATCATGGAAAACGAAAAGTGGGGCACCAACGCGGTCGTGACCTCCATTGAGCACCCCTCGGCGTATGACTCTGTGGAGCTCTACTGCGGTCTGACCAACAGAGAGTTCCGCGTTGCGATGGCGAACCCCAAGACCGGCGGCGTTGAGATGGATGAGATCCTCGGCAAGATCGACAAGGATACGCTGCTGCTGAGCGTCATGAGCGCCTCCAACATCTCGGGATATATTTTTGACATCGAGACCATCGTCAAGGAGGCCCGAAAGATCAATCCCAATATCTATGTGATCTCGGATGCCGTACAGCATGCGCCTCACGGCGTGCTGGATGTGGAGAAGTGCGGCCTCGACGGCGTGAACTTTGCCCCCTATAAGATGTTCGGTATCCGCGGCTGCGGCTACGGCTATGTGTCTGACCGCGTAGCAAAGATGACGCATCACAAGCTGCTCGCAAAGCCGGAGAAGGAGTGGGAGCTTGGCACCTTCCCGCATCCCAATTACGCGGCGATCACTGCGGTCGTCGATTACGTCTGCTGGATCGGCCGTTACTTCACCGACTCCGAGAATCGCCGCGAACAGTTTGCGGCCGGTATGACACGCATCCATCTGCAAGAGCACTCTCTGCTGATCCACATGATGGAGGGAACAGACGAGGTTCCAGGCCTGCGCCATATCCCGGGCGTGCAGGTATTCCTTGATTCCGAGGATACCGTCGACCGTGACCTCATCAGTGCCATCGGCATCAACGGTATCGACTTCACGCAGCTCACGGCGGAGTATTACAAACGCGGCATCACAGTCTTTGAGCGCGTGAATACCAGTTTGTACTCCAAACGCATCGTGGAGTCTCTCGGTTTGACCGGTGCGATCCGCGTGTCTCCGCTGCATTGCCACAGCACAAAGGACATCGAAGACTTCCTGCGCGTTACTGCTGATATCGCGGCTACCGTGAAGGCGTAAGCGCAGAGCACTTTTACCACCACGGCTTAGTAAAAAAGAAAATGACGGAGGGAAATCTTATGAGCACATGGAAAAAGATCGCACTTTGGAAAAAGATCCTAATTGGCGTTGTGATCGGTCTGATTATCGGCTTTGTATCTCCCGCGGCTGCGGAGTTCATTTCTCCGCTTGGCGACATCTTCCTTCGCATGCTGAAAATGCTCATCGTGCCCTTGGTGTTCTTTAGTATTACCAGCGGTATCTGCAAGATGGGCGATGTCAAACAGCTGCGCACCGTCGGTGTCCGCTACGTTCTGTGGATCGTCGTCTCTGCTGTCATTGCCGCGACCTGCGGCGTGATTGCCGGTCTGATCGTCCAGCCCGGCAAGGGGACAACGGAGTTCCTTGCCGCCGCCGAGGCAGCCGAGGCCCAGTCCTACAGCTTTATCGACAATGTTATCGGTTGGTTCCCCACCAATATCGTCGAGTCTATGGCGAACGCCAACATGCTGCAGATCATCATGTTCTGTATGTTCCTCGGTGTGGCGCTGCTCGCGCTGGGCGATAAGGCCAAAACCGTTATCAAGTTCATCGACGAGGGCAGCGAGGTTATGCTCAAGATCACGGAATATGTCATCGCCTTCTCCCCGTTTGGCATCATGTCCCTGATTGCAACAATGGTCTCCACCATCAGCGGTGCAATGATGAAGGAAGTCATTGTATTCCTGATCACCGATAATGTTGTCTGCCTGGTCATTCTCGTTCTTGTCTACCCGCTGATCACAAAGTTGGTGGCCAAACTTCCCGGCTACGGCTTCATGCGCAAAATTGCGCCTGCGATCCTAGTTGCGGCTTCCACCTCTTCTTCGGCGGCGACACTGCCCGTCTCCATCAAGATCAGCGAGGAGGATCTCGGTATTCCCGAGAACATCTACGGCTTCACGCTGCCGCTCGGTAACACGACCGGTATGACCGGCTTCGCCGTGTTCGTTGGCCTGTGCTGCGTCTTCGCCTCCAACCTCTACGGCTTCCCCATCACTGTTTCGAGCATCATCCAGTTCGTGTTCTTCGGTCTGATCCTTTCCATTGGCGCGGCTGGCGTCAAGGGCGCGGGCGTCGTGATGTCCGGCGTGCTACTGGAGGCTTTGGGTATGCCGCTCACGCTGATCCCCATCCTTGCGGCAATCTGGCCTGTGATCGACCCTGCCCATACCACGCTCAATAACGTCGGCGATTTGGTCGGCACAGCCGTTGTGGCCCGCAGCCTTGACCGCATGGATATGGACGTGTACAACAAGAAATAAGCTGCGCCTATCGGCCTCTCACGATAGGAAAAACGGGGCAAGCGCTATTCTGCTTCGGCAGAATAGCGCTTGCTTACGCACCGGATATCGGATCTCATAGAAAAATAGTTTGGAGGAAGACCATGAAGATCGTAGTTTTAGACGGTTACACCGAAAATCCCGGAGACCTAAGCTGGAACGAGCTGGAAAAGCTCGGCAGCGTAACGGTCTACGACCGCACGGCTTACGCGGAGTCGCCGTTGATCGCCGAGCGCATCGGCGATGCGGAGATCGTGGTGATGAACAAGACACCCATCTCACGCGAGACCCTTGATAAGTGCCCGAATATCAAGCTTATCGCTGTTCTGGCGACGGGCTACAACGTGGTCGATTATAATTATGCCCGCGAAAAGGGTATCCCCGTCGTGAACGTGCCGACCTACGGCACGGCGTCGGTCAGCCAGTTCTCCATCGCGCTGCTGCTGGAGATCTGCCACCACATCGGTCACCACAGCGAGAGTGTACACGCCGGTAACTGGGCGGACAACGCCGACTGGTGCTATTGGGACTACCCGCTCATCGAGCTGGAGGGCAAGACCATCGGCATCATCGGCTTCGGGCGCATCGGTCAAGCCGAGGGGCGTATCGCCAAAGCGCTCGGCATGAACGTGCTGGCCTATGACCTCTATCCGAATGACACCGGCCGCGCGATCGCGGAATATGTAACGCTGGACGAGCTTTACGCCCGTGCGGATGTCATCACACTGCACTGCAATCTCACGCCGGAAAACACCGGCATGATCAATAAGAACAGCATCGCCAAGATGAAGGATGGCGTCATTCTCATCAATAACGCACGCGGTCAGCTCATCGACGAGCAGAATGTTGCCGATGCGCTCAATGCTGGTAAAATCGCTGCGGCGGGATTGGACGTGGTCTACACCGAGCCGATCCGCGTGGATAACCCGCTGCTGAAAGCGAAGAACTGCATCATCACGCCGCACATCTCCTGGGCGCCGAAAGAGAGCCGCCAGCGCATTATGGATACGACCGTGGAGAACATCAAGGCATTCTTCGCTGGTGTGCCGGTCAACGTTATCAATCCGTAAGAGCATGAAAAAATGCATTGTGATCTCCGACTCCTTCAAGGGTACGCTCTCCAGCCTTGAGATCTGCCGGATCGCACGAGAGTCGATCCCTCGCTTCTTCCCGGATTGCCAGGTAATCACCGCGCCCGTGGCGGATGGCGGAGAGGGGCTGGTCGAGTGCTTTGAGGCGGCCATCGGTGCGCAGCCGGTGACCGTCTCTGTGACCGGCCCGTTAGGCAAGCCCGTTCGGGCCACCTACGCGCGTAAGGATAAGACAGCCATCGTTGAAATGGCAGCAGCCGCGGGACTCCCCATGATGGGCAGAAACGGCGATCCTGCGCGGACAACGACCTATGGCGTGGGCGAGCTGATCCGCCACGCGATCGAAAACGGCTGCACCGAGATCCTACTCGGACTCGGAGGAAGTGCGACTAACGACGGCGGCTGCGGCTGTGCCGCAGCGCTCGGCACAGGCTTCTATGATATACATGGCAATCGTTTTATCCCAACGGGAGCCACGCTGGAGCAGATCGAAACGATTCGCGTGCCCGATGGCTGGACGCTGCCGGAGGATGTCCGGATAACGGTCATGTGCGACGTGGACAATCCCTTGTACGGGCCGACCGGTGCAGTGCATGTCTTCGGGCGGCAAAAGGGTGCGGACGCTGCGATGATCACACAGCTGGATCAGGGACTTCGGAAGCTTGATGCTGTAATGAAAGAGAACCTCGGCGTCTCTGTGGCGGATGTTCCCGGCACAGGCGCTGGCGGGGGCATGGGCGCCGGATGTATGGCGTTTCTACACGCAGAGCTTAAGCCGGGTATTGAGTGCGTGTTGGATACGATTGGCTTCGATGCTATGCTTGAGGATGCGGAACTGGTAATTACCGGTGAGGGTCGGATTGACAGCCAGAGTGTTCACGGCAAGGTCATTTCCGGCATCGCCAAGCGTACGCGTCTGCGCGGCATTCCGCTCATTGCGCTGGTGGGCGGGATCGCGGAGGGCGCGGAGGCCGGGTATGACTTGGGAGTCACGGCGATGTTTGGCATCGACCGCTCTGCACAGGATTTTCATGCGTTTGCTTCGGACAGCGCAAAATACTATCAGCGAACGCTGGAGGATATTCTGCGTTTGATCGCGGCGGTGAAAGGCTGACGTCTTGCGCAAAACAGACTCCACAGCGAATCCCCAATGTGGAAATTACCACGCTCTGCCAGCTATTCCAGCGTGGGCATGAGTGGGCGCGGTATGCCGATGCGGAATGGTCGCTGGGTGCCGATATTCTCGTATAGCGGCGCATAAGAGCGTTTTCATGCTTTGCGTGTTTAAAAAGAGAACAGCATGACGAGAGTCACACTGTTTTGCTTTTTGTTGCGTGATTGACCATCTCGGAAAGAGGGATTTGGGGCGGGAAACCAATACAGACTAATGCCCTCACTCAATACAATTCGCTGTATTCAGACGATTGAACCGCGCCGCTTTGCCTGACATAGCCGAACCGCGCGGTATCCTCTAATGTTAAAGCCATATCGCCTGCTGCGTTTGGTAGGTGGTATGGCTTTAGCACATATAACGCCGTAGAATATGCACGATTATCATTGGAAAAACCTCTGTGCAGGGCAAGGGGGCTTGACCCACACGCTGACCCACACGGGGAAATGAGCGGATGGAAACAATGGAACGGGTAGGTTGAAATACGCGGAATGTGTCGAGCGGAAAGACTCCAAAAGCCCTGAAAACCGCCAAATGGAGTGCTCGGATACACTTCGTAATCAGTAGGTCGCTGATTGTTGCTAAGGATAGCGATAAAGGGGTTCCGCAAAAAGTTAATAAGCTGGTGTAGCTCAGTTGGTAGAGCAGCTGATTCGTAATCAGCAGGTCAGGTGTTCGAGTCACCCCACCAGCTCCAATCTTCCGTTTCGGCACACAAGTGAATTAGGGGGAATTCCCGAGTGGCCAAAGGGGGCGGACTGTAAATCTGTTGTCAGTGACTTCGGTGGTTCGAATTCACCTCCCCCCACCAAAAAGTCCGATATCCTATGGATACCGGACTTTTTTGCACCATTTTGCTGTATTTGTGTTTTGAAAAATACGCTTTACCTTACAACCAATTGCCCGTAGTCGGTCCGAAAGCTTTCGTCTACCTGTTCTGGCAATTTGTATCATCAAGTGGAAGCAGTCCCTTTGACCCACGCCATGACCCACATAACGAAATGCGCGGAAACGTTCAAAGAGCACCAGAAAGGACTACCCTTTCCGGTGCTCTTTGGGCGTTCTTGTTTCCTACATGATTTGCGCCATGAAGTCTCCCATCTTCTCCGCAGCATTCCGCTGCATTTGCCTTGTTGTGTGCGTATAAGTGCGAAGGGTAAAGCCTGCATCGCAATGTCCGAGCATACTGCTGACCGTTTTCACGTCCGCACCGTTCTGGAGTGCTAAAGTTGCGAATGTGTGTCGCAGATCATGAAAGCGTATGTGCTCCAGTCCTGCGTCTTTGAGAATTTTCTTGTGGAGGTTTACCACCGAATCAGGGCGATACATTTCGCCTGTTCTACTGGACGGGAACATCCACGAATTATCGGGATGCTTGGTGTGTTCCTGCTTCAGCAGCTCCACGGCGTCCTGCGGGATAGATACCTCTCGGATGGAGTTCCCAGTTTTGGGCTGGCTTAGGATAAGCGTTCCATCTGTGTCCCAACTGGCTTGCTTGCTGACGGAGATGGTGCAGTTGGCTTCATCAAGGTCGGTCCATTGCAATGCCACCAACTCGCCTTTTCTCAAGCCGCTGATCAATTCCAGATAGAACATAGGGAGGACACCCCGTCGTTCGGCAGCATCCAGATATGCACGGATATGGTCAGGATGGAGTATCTTCATTTCTTGTTTTTCAATCTTAGGGACAATACAGTTCTCTGTGGGATTGCCGAGAATGGAAGAAAGAGAGGTCGATCTCTATCACAATTGTTGAAGATAAGTATTCTGTTGATGAAAGCGGAAGGCTCATCATCCCTGTGGAGGCTATTCATGAGATGGGCCTGGATATCGGGGATGATGTCTTTGTTTCCTTTATTTCCAATGATCAAGAAGCCAATGTCTACCGCGAATTACTAATAGCGTCTGCCTCGCTGCAAGAACTTGATATTGCGCCAAAATCAATCGCTATTCCAGATGAGCTTATGGAAAACGCCGGTATTATGCCGGACGCAGACATACAAATTATCTGCGGACAAGGTGTCATTCTTATTACAGCACAGGCTTCGATGAGCACATCAGAGCTGAGAGAGGTGCTCCAAAGCCTTTATCTCCAATACTTTATTTGAGGCGGCCAGGCGATCCGCTTTGCCGTCTTTGTTTTGCTATGCTCTTTTTCTGCCGATAACTTTTTTAATTAGGGCTTGACTTTTTAGCAGGTTTACAGCGGCGCAAAATATGCATGGGCTGTGTTGCCTTTTGCATTAGCTGGATCAATAAGACTTCATTGAATATCAGTGCTGCTCTAAGCCATTTGGCTTCTGGCTCAGGGTAACACGTTTGTACTGATGATTCCTTACCCATGGAGCGTAGCTTATCTAATACAAAAATGCCTATCAAAAAATATTAAGTAGATTCATACATAGAAATTATCAATCGCTGTTTTTGTAGCAATATGTTGAAAACGCTAAAATATTTACGGTATAATCGCTGTCAGGATTAGATAGGAGGGCAACCATGAAACCTGACACAGAGAAGGTCCTGAGCATCCTTGCCGCGCATGAGAACAATGCGGCGAATCTTATTGCTATCTTGCAGGATGTGCAGGCGGAGTACAACTACTTGAGCGAGGCAAACCTGACGCTCATCGCTGATACGCTGGATATCAGCGTATCCCGCGTCTACAGCGTAGCGACGTTTTACGAGAACTTTTCGCTCGAAGCCAAGGGAAAGCACATCATCAAGGTCTGCGCCGGCACAGCCTGCCATGTGCGCAAATCCGGCCCGATCTACGATGCGGTGTATGAGTATCTGGGCCTTTCCGGCAAGAAAAAGACCTCGGACGACGGGCTGTTCACGCTGGAGACTGTGGCGTGCCTCGGCGCGTGCGGCCTTGCGCCGGTCATGACGATCGATGGCGAGGTACACGCGAAGATGGACCCCGAAACAGCGCTTGCGCTGCTTGAGGACATTCGTGCAAGGGAGGGCGCTGCAAATGGCTGAACTGACGAGAGAACGGCTCGGCGCTCTGCGCGTACAGGCCAAGGAGCTGCTCGCGGCGGACCGGCGCGAGGTCCTTGTCTGCGCGGGCACGGGCTGCATTGCGGGCGGCTCGCTGAAGATCTACGACTACCTAAAGTCCGAGTGTGAAAAGCGCGGGCTGAAAACGCGCGTCGCGCTGCGCCATGAGGGCGGAGACGACGCCATCCACTTCAAAAAGAGCGGCTGCCACGGCTTCTGCGAAATGGGACCGCTGCTTCAGATCGAGCCGGAGGGCTTTCTTTACACGCACGTCAGGCTTGAGGACTGCGACGAGATCATTGAAAAGACCATCCTCGGCGGCGAGGCAGTCGAGCGCCTGCTCTATGAGCTCAATGGCGTGCGGTACGCCAAGCACAACGAGATCCCCTTTTACGCCAAGCAGCAGCGCGTGGTGCTGGAAAACTGCGGCACGACGGACGCCGAGGACATTGACGAATACCTTGCCCACGACGGCTACGCCGCCTTTGAAAAGGCGCTCTTTGAGATGTCCGACGAGGACATCTGCCGTGAGATCCTCGATTCCGGCCTGCGCGGCCGCGGCGGCGCGGGCTTTCCCGCGGGCAGAAAGTGGGACAGCGTCCGCCGCCAGCCCAAGGGCAAGAAGTATGTGGTCTGCAACGGCGACGAGGGCGACCCCGGCGCGTTCATGGACCGCTCCATCATGGAGGGCAACCCCCATTCGGTCATTGAGGGCATGATGATCGCCGCGCTCGCCGCCGGCAGCGACGAGGGCTATATCTACGTCCGCGCGGAGTATCCGCTGGCAGTCGAGCGCCTGCGTATTGCCATCGCCAAGGATGAGGAGCTTGGCCTGCTCGGGGACAACATTCTGGGCACGGACTTTTCCTTCCATCTGCACATCAACCGCGGCGCAGGCGCATTCGTCTGCGGCGAGGGCAGCGCGCTGACCGCATCCATCGAGGGTAAGCGCGGTATGCCGCGCGTCAAGCCGCCGCGCACGGTCGAACAGGGCCTGTGGGCGCGGCCCACGGTGCTCAACAATGTGGAGACCTATGCGAATGTTCCGCAGATCATTCTGCGCGGCAGCGCATGGTTCCACAGCATCGGCACGGAGAAAAGCCCCGGCACAAAGGCCTTCGCCCTGACGGGCAACGTGGTCAACACGGGATTGATCGAGGTGCCGATGGGCGCGACGCTGCGCGAGATCATCTTTGATATTGGCGGCGGCATCAAGGACGGCAAGAAATTCAAGGCGGTGCAGATCGGCGGCCCCGCGGGCGGCTGCCTGACCGAGGAGCACCTCGACCTGCCGCTGGACTTTGACTCGCTCAAGAAGGTCGGAGCCATCATCGGTTCGGGCGGTCTCGTCGTCATGGACGAGGGCACCTGCATGGTGGAAACGGCGCGTTTTTTCATGAGCTTCACGCAGAATGAAAGCTGCGGCAAGTGCGTCCCCTGCCGCGAGGGCACGAAGCGGATGCTCGAGATCCTCACGCGCATCGTGAACAACGAGGGAAGCCTTGAGGACCTTGATCTGCTCGAGGAGCTTTCCCGCACCATCACCGAGACGGCGCTGTGCGGTCTCGGCCAGGCGGCGTGCAACCCAGTGGTGAGCACGCTCAAATACTTCCGCAAGGAATACCTTGCACACGTTGTCGACCACCACTGTCCGATCTGCAACGGCCGTAAGCGCCGCCTTGTCATCAAGCCGGAGCTGTGCAAGGGCTGCGGCAAGTGCAAGCGCAACTGCCCGATGGAGGCCATTTCCGGCGAGATCCGTATGCCGCACACGATCGACAACGAAAAGTGTATCCACTGCGGTGCGTGCTGGGGCGCGTGCCCGTTCGGCGCGATCGACGCCATTGAGGAGGATTGAGCCATGGCAAAGGGAATGATGATCATTGACGGACAGCGCGTCAGCTTCGACGGCGAAAAGAACGTGCTTTCCGTGATCCGCAAGGCCGGCATCGAAATGCCGACATTCTGCTATTACTCCGACCTTTCCGTTTACGGCGCGTGCCGTATGTGCGTGGTGGAGAATGAAGAGACCGGCAAGATCGACGCATCCTGCTCGATGGAACCGCGCAACGGTATGCGCATCCGCACAAACAGCGCGCGTCTTTTGAAGCATCGCCGCGTCATCCTCGAGCTGCTGCTCGCCTCCCATAACTGCAACTGCACGACCTGTGAGAAAAGCGGTCACTGCCATCTGCAGACATTAGCGCAGCAGTTCGGCGTGCGCCGTATCCGCTTTGAGGATACGCGCGAGCACTATGAGATCGACAACACCTCGCCCGCCGTGCTGCGCGATCCGAACAAGTGCATCCTCTGCGGCGACTGCGTGCGCGTGTGCGAAGAGATGCAGGGCATGGGCATTCTGAACTTTGCCTATCGTGGCAGCAGCGCGCAGGTCATGCCTGCGTTCGACCGCAAAATGGCGCAGACCAAATGTGTGAGCTGCGGTCAGTGTGCCGCCGTGTGTCCCACCGGCGCGATCACGGTGAAGAACCAGATCGGTGAGGCGTGGCGCGCCATCCACGATCCGAAAAAGCGCGTGGTCATCCAGATCGCGCCCGCGGTCCGCGTGGCCGTTGGCGAGGCATTTGGCATCCCCGCCGGTGAAAACGTGCTCGATAAGCTCGTTACGGCGCTCAAGCTCATGGGCGTGGACGAGGTGTACGACACGACCTTCGGCGCGGACTTCACGACCATCGCAGAGTCCGAGGAATTTCTGGAGCGGCTGAAAAACGGCGGCCCGTTCCCGATGTTTACCTCCTGCTGTCCCGCGTGGGTGAAGTACCTTGAGAACGAGAATCCCAAGTACCTCAAGAACATCTCCACCTGCAAGTCGCCGATGGAGATGGTAGGCGCGATCTTCCGCGACAAGTACGCAGAAAAGGACGCACAGGACGGCCGCACGACCTATCACATCGCCATCATGCCCTGCACGGCGAAGAAGATGGAGGCCGCGCGCCCTGAATTCATTCACGACGGCCGCCCCGACGTCGACCTGGTGCTCACCACGCACGAGGTCATTGACATGATGCAGGAGACGGGCATCCAGCTCAATGAGCTGGAGCTGGAATCTCCCGACCTGCCGTTCGGTCTCGGCTCCGGCGCAGCGGTCATCTACGGCACGACCGGCGGCGTGGCCGAGGCGGTGGTGCGTCACTGCCTGCCGGATAAAAGCAAGAACGCCCTGCGCGAGATCAGCATCCTCGGCCTGCGCGGCGACGCGCCGATCAAGGAGACAACGGTCACCATCGGGGATACCGAGCTGAAGCTCGCGGTGGTCAACGGTCTTGCCAACGCAAGAAAGCTGCTCAAAAGAATTGACGAGGGCGAGGCGTTCTACCATCTTATCGAGGTCATGACCTGTCAGGGCGGCTGCGTCGGCGGCGCGGGACAGCCCTACGGGCTCAAGGCCACGAAGGAAAAGCGCGGCGACGGTCTGCACCAGTCCGACAACGCGGCAATGTTCAAACGCGCCGAGCGCAATCCCATCGTGGTGCGCATGATGGCCGAGTACGGCGAGGAGCGCTGCCACGAGCTGCTGCATGTGAGCTACCGGGGAGAATAACACACAGTAAGTAAACGCACGCAGCGGAGCAAGCGATTCGAGCTCGCTCCGCTGCGTGTGTTGCAAAGCGGCTGCGCTGTCGAAAATAGGAAGGCCCTTTGCGCAGGGGAAAAGGAACGGGGCAAAAATTTCTGCTTTACGCTGACCACCGACGGTAGGGGATTCCAGTACACCGGCAGAGTGTTCCGTCAGAAGTTGGTGCAGGCAGGAATGACTCAAAGTATGTCCCGCGTGGCGCATTGCATCGATAACGGTCCGATGGAAGGCTTCTGGGATATCCTGAAGCGAGAACGTTATTACGGAAGACGCTTTACCGGCAAGCAAGATCTCATTCAGATGATTGAGCGTTATATCCGTTATTACAACACCAGACGAGTACAGCGCAATTTAGGGGTGATGACCCCTTAGAAAAGCACAGACTCTCTCTTGCCGCATAAAAAGCGGCCAGCAGTTTACTCTGCTGGTCGGGAAAATTTTATTTTTTCACTGTCCTCTTGACGGGTAGCGGTTTAGGAAGCCAGATCTACGGTTGTCCTTTTTGCTTTCTGTACGCATCTGGCGTGTGAATTGCGGGGGGCTTCTGCAGGTGAGGAAATTCTACGGCAAATCCGCTTAATTCCCTGAAATTACGTGGAAGAAGTCCCTATCGAATCTTTCTCATCATAATCGTCATACTCGGAGCGGAATCTCTTATTCATCCGATTCTTCACGCAAGTATAGCCAGCACCGATATCATGCCATCCGCCAATCAGCAGGCAAACAAACGCAGCAAATGCCAGACTTGCGCCAATAATCTTCATTACCATTCTTGCGGTCGTACTCATTATCATTTTCTCCTTTGATTCATTCAGTTTTGGATTATTATGGGAGCCGAGATGATTGTATGCGATTTTCAAATATTTACAATCACTTTTCTCAAAATAGCTCCTTTTCAAACTCCATAGAGGTTTGGCAGATTGTCCAACGGTTGGAAAGGAGGCGACTTCTTTATTCTGCTTTGCCTGTCCTTTGCACTGTACCCAATACTCACGCTCGGTAATGCGGTCCTTTCTGCCATGCAAGAATCCAATTTGATGGAGCTTTTCCCTGTGGCACGTCCCCAAGACTTGGCTTTGAGGCATTTCATCGCTGCGTCTGTACCAGCGGTACTTGCACATGGCACGAGTGTGTTGATTGGAGCGCTCTGCTTGCAGCCTTATTGGCCTGAACTTCCACGAACCCCGTCGTATTTTTCATTGTTCAGGGCTGTTTTGTATGCGTCGTAGGCGGCCTCCAGCGTGGAGTATTCCGCGTCTGAGTTCAAAAGATCCTTGTAGTCTGGCATTCGCTCCGAAACGGTGACATACGTTTTTTTATTTCTCCATCGCAGTTCGGTCGTGGTTTCGGAAACATAGTACTTTCCATCACCGGTTTGAATGAGCACAGGGATCTTTTTTCCGCCGCCGACCTCATTCGTGTCAAGAGAAGTCCATAAGAGAAAGCAGTTTTTTTTCTGCTCTGCATCATTTTTCTTTTTGAATCCCAAATATGCCCATGTGCAATCCGCCTGCTGCAGAAGGCTGTTGTCCAATTTGTCGATCTCCTGCTGAATTGCCGGAATAAAGTCCGACTCCGGGCAGCGAGAGTCAAACTCGAAAGACTGGTTGTTTTTGAGCGTGCCATCTGTCCAAAAAGCCGCCTTGTACAGCACATCAAAAAAATTCTCGTTGGTATTAAATGGGTAGTCTGGCTCGGACGGTGCTGAACTCCCACTCCATGCGAGCACCACGCCGTATCTCTTATCATAGGAAACCACACAGCTTCCCCCCGGCGTGGCAGTGCCTTTCCAGTTGTCCGTGTCGTTATCCCCTCTGGAGTGAACGATGCCGCCGATGTTTACGGGATCTACCGACTGCCAGTCGGCCTCTCTTTGCTTCAAATCAACTGTGACAGTAGCCGTGGTATCTCCCAACATGGCCTCTGCAGAAACCTGTGCATAGGCAGAGCGCACATTGGCAAGGTCTGTCGCCTCCCGGCTTTTTTCCAGTTGAGAGGCAAGCATTGGGATCGCAATGGCGACCAGTACGGCGATAATCGCAATTACGACCAATAACTCCATCAAGGTAAATCCCTTGTATTTTCGTTTCATAGAGCTCTTCGCCTTTCCACGATGCATCTTGCGGTATCCGGCGGCAGCAAGGTGGGATACCATACCGGATCAGCAGTTTGCGTCTTTATTCTGCACACAGCTCCGCGGACAGCGCTTCCATCTGCGCTTCGTTTGCGGGACTGAGCGCGCTGCGCAGCGACACCACGGTGCCGCACACGCGCAGGTCCTTCATTTCCTCGAGCTTTGCGCGCATCAGCCGCGCCGCGGCAGGCGCCCACGAGCCGTTTTCCATCAGGCCTACCGTGCGGCTGCGGAAGCCCTTGGCTTGCAGGTGGCTCAGAAATTCCTCCATGGGAGGGAACAGTCCGCCGTCATAGGTTGAGCAGGCCAGTACGAGCTTACCGCAGTAGAAGGCGTTCGCCACCGCGTAGGAGACTTCGGTCGTCGTCAGGTCGC
>ERZ772875.261-NODE-261-length-64725-cov-5.970063_pt1 | contig 64725 bp, 58 predicted proteins | sample MGYA00580585_ERZ772875 | MGnify/ENA primary metagenome ERZ772875 (study PRJEB29015, sample SAMEA2737736) | human gut metagenome | biome: human gut; feature: human-associated habitat; material: faeces | place: China | collected 2012 ... | reverse complement strand
CTTAGGCCGCGTACTTTGCGGCCTTAGTACCGCTGCGTGTTTATCCGAGCGAGAGCGTCCCCTGCAAGGATCCCTGCATAGCCGGCAGCGGGAACGGACAGGAATCCGAACCGGACGGCAGACCCCGGACCCAAAAGCGCTGGCCGGAGGGGACAGGGGCATGGGCGAAATTTGGGTTATTACACTACCTCAGCCATCTCTTCAAAGTATCCGTAAGATTTCCCACATCGATAGGCTTTGCAATATAATCACTCATTCCGACGCTGCGCGCCTTCCCCATATCCGCGGCAAAGGCATTTGCCGTCAGGGCGATAATAGGTATGCTTCCCGCATCCTCCCGTTCCATTGTGCGGATTGCCCTGGTCGCCTCATATCCGTTCATGACGGGCATCTGCACATCCATCAGGATACAGTCATACGTTCCCGGCGCGGAATTCCCGAATTGTTCCGCGGCACACCGGCCATTTTCCACAGTATCCACCACAAAGCCCTGCATCTGCAGCAGTTCCTCTGCGATTTCCCTGTTCAGCTCATTATCCTCCACCAGAAGAATCCTTTTTCCGTCAAAAGAGGGATGCCCTTTTTTTACCGGATGCACCACAGCCGTATCCGTATTCAGAGTCTGGCAGAACAGCTGCAGGACATGAAGCATCTTGGACTTGAAGAGAGGCTTTGTTATAAATGCATCCGCTCCGGCCTTCTTGAATTCTTCTTCAATGTCGGAATAATCGTAAGCCGAAATGATGATGATGGGAACATCAGGCCCCAGCTTTTCCCTTATTACCCTGACCGTTTCCAGGCCATCCATTCCCGGCATCTTCCAGTCCAGTATCACGGCAAAAAAATCATCCCCGGTTTCATGTGCCTTCACGATGCAGCAGACAGCCTCCTGCCCGGTAAGCACCCAATATCCCCGCATCCCCAGTTCGTTCAGCAGGGCAGAGGCGCTTTCGCATACAATCCGGTCATCATCCACCACAAGAACCGGAAGCCCCTCCAGCCTGCCGTCGCATTCTTCCTCTTCTTCACACAGATCCAGAGGCAGGGAGACCACAAACTGGCTTCCTTCCCCCAGCGTGCTTTCCACCTCAATGGTGCCGTTCATCATGCGCACAATATTGTCCGTAATAGCCATTCCCAGCCCCGTACCCTGGATTTTGCTGATTCTGGAATCCTCCGCACGGGAAAAGGGTTCAAAAATATGTGCCTTGAATTCCTCGGAAATTCCAATTCCATTGTCCGTGATAACGAATTCATACTGTCCCCTGCCCTCCACCACGGATGCCATTTCCCGTATCCGCAGGCTGATAGTCCCGCCCTCCGGCGTATACTTAATGGCGTTGGAAAGCAGGTTCATAAAGATCTGCTGAAGACGCCCCCTGTCCGATACTACCTTCTCATGCTTCACCTGGGCCGCGCTGATCATGAATTCCTGATGCTTTTCCGCAATCAGAGGGCGGCACATATCCATGACATCCTGCAGCAGCTCCGGGAAGGATACGGTTTCACAGGTCAAATCAATTTTTCCGCTCTCAATTTTGGACATATCCAGGACCTCATTGATCAGGTTGAGCAAATGCCTGCTGGATATATTGATCTTCGAAAGACAGTCCTGTACTTTTTCCGGCGTATACAGGTTGGCCTGGGCAATAACGGCCATACCCATAATGGCATTCATCGGCGTCCGGATATCATGGGACATGGAGGAAAGGAAATTGGTCTTGGCCGCATTTGCCACCCTGGCCGCATCATAAGCCTCCTCCAGCGCCTTCCTCTGACGCTTCTGTTCCATGCGTTCGGCCGTCACATCTATACAAAGACTGTAAAAAGAAGGAATATCATCCCAGCTTTCTTCCTCGTCTACATAGCTTAAAGTGAACGTAAGAATCCGTGTGCCGCCGGAACGGGTGATAATACGGAGTTCCTCCACCGTATTCCTCCCGCTCTTTTTCACCTCCTGAAGAATCCCGTCCAACTTATTTTTATCATCAGGATGAATAAAATCATACCGGGAGCCCAATTCTTTCTGAAACTGTTCTCCGGTGTATTCAATCATATCCAGAAAATTGCAGCCGTACCACAGCACAGTACTCATATCCCTGCCGTCCAGACGGAAAATTCCTCCTGGTATGGAGCTCAGAAGAGCATCCCTTTCCTGATCCTTCTGGGCCAGCTTATACTCGGTGCTGAACATGTCATGGGAAAGCTCAATTCTTGCCCGGCGGCCTTCCCAGTTGATTATCCGGTCTTTGATCATGAAAGTCCGTTCCAAAGCCGGATTATAAAACTTCCACTCATAAAATTCATCTTCCCGCAGACGGTCATTGGTGCAGAAGGGGCAGGGACTCGTCCTTCCCTGGATTGCCTCATAACACTTTTTCCCGATCAGGCTGGCAAGAGGATATCCCAGGGTATCACAGGAATGCTGATTCAGATACAGCAGCTCATAAGTATCCATATCGCTGATATAAACATTTCCCACATAGGTATCCATCATCCAGTGGAAATACTGCTGATTCTGCTTATAAGCACTGAACTGCTCTTCCTTTTCCTCTGACAGACGGCTGATATCCGTAAAAACAGCCTGGAGCAGCGGCCCTCCTTCCTCTTCTGCCGTCACCAGGCTTCCGGAAAAACGGAACCGGCCGAAGCTTCCGTCCTTCCCCGGCATTCTCACGGAAAGCTCACTGCCCTTCCCGCCCGTCTCACGAAGGCGTTCCAGTTCCTTTTTTATATTGGCGAAATCTTCCTCATAGCCGGCAAAATACTCACGCAGGCTTCTGAAGGATTCCGTATATTCTTCCTGTTTATATCCAATACTGCTGTAATAACAGCCGTTTCCCCAGAGGAAGGTCAAATCCTCATCCGGAAGGCAGCAGATAACGCCCACTCCCAAGCCTTCCATTATATCCGGGCATGTGACTGCCGCTTTGGAAAAGAGAGAACCTTCCTCTTTCTTTATATCATTTTTGTTTTTCATATTTTTATCACCTGTGCTGTTTATCACGACAGTATGAAGCCCGATTGCCCATACCTTAATCATATTATACTATATCACATTATATCTGTGCTACGGTAAAAAAACAAACAATTTTTTCACCCTAAAAGACGGTTCTGTGGTATTATAAATTAGTATTTGCTAACGGCTCCTTCCTGGTGACTGAACGGGTGATGGAAGGTAATAAAGAAGGAAAGGAAAACACGCCATGTCTAATTACAACAGTCAGGAACAAACTATATACCGCAACCTCGCAGGAAAGATACAGCTCGGTTTTTATGACGGCGGTGAACGATTTCCTTCGGCAAAGGAAATTGCCAGCGGATATCAGGTTTCCTACTGCCCTGCCCAAAGGGCTCTTAAGATGCTGGAAAAGGACGGCCTTATAAAGCTCTGCCGCGGAAAAGCGACTCAGATTCTGGCAAAACTCTATGAGGATTATCTGGGAAACCCGGTATTCCTGCAGCGTTCCGCAGCGCTCCTCGACCTGTGCGAAGGACTGAAGCTGATCTCACCGGCCATCTGCTTCCACAGCCTGCACGCCCTGGATTATGAAGCCCTTTCTGAACCCCCGAAAGAAGAAGGGACCGCCAACGCAGTCAGAAGCCTTTACCGGCAGTTTGATCAGGCCCTGCATGCTATCGGCAGCCAGACTGCCCTGAATCTGTATTATGACGTAGGCTCCTTTGTGGGAAGCGCTTTTCTGGATATCTTCTGCTCTCCCTGCGGAAAAGAAGAAACCATGCGTCTGTGGCAGGAAATAGAAAATGAATACCGGGAATGTGCCATACAATTCAAAGCAAATGATGGGGAGGCTTTCCAAAAACGTCTGGATCGCCTGAACCATTTGTTTTTTGACAGGATTATTCAATATCTGAAGGATCTTCCGGCCCAGGAGGGAGAACAGATTCCCTTCGTCTGGGAGCCTCATAAGGGGCGCACACGTTACTGTGATTTCGTAGCCATCGACATGATATGCAAGATCAGCCAGAAATTCTACCCCGTGGGGACGCTGCTTCCAAACGGAGCCGTTCTGGCGGATATTTACCATGTTTCCGAAATTACCATACGTCGAACCATCAGCCTCATGAATCAGCTGGGCGTCACACAGACCTTTAACGGCGTGGGAACCCGTGTCATTTCCGAGGGAGATGCATCCATTCCGCGCAAGCTTAAGGATCTGACACTTGACAGCAACTTGAGAAGCTTCCTGGACGCACTCCAGCTGTTAACCATCCTTGCGGAGCCAATCATGTGCCATACCTTTCCCCATATCCCTGCCGATACGCTGGACAGACTGGCCGAAGCCGTCGGTCAAAAAGGCCAGAAAAAGGCAATGGTGGCTGCGATAGGAATGGTTCTTCAGACAGTTGTCCGTTTCAGCCCTCTGGCCTCCCTGCGCGAAATATACAGTAAGCTCACCCATCTTCTGCTGGTAGGAAGTATTCTCCGGCTGGATGAAACCGGGGAGGAAACGGTTCCCGGCTGGCCTGAAATCGCTTCGTCCATCCGCGAAGGCTGCCGTTCTTCCCGGAGTGACATACTTGCGCATGCCTGCCGCGCATTATTTGAAAACTGCTTTGCCTCCACCAAACTCTCCCTTTTGGAAATCGGTGTCCAGGGAGTGGAGGATATCGTCGGATTTGATTGAAGGAGAAATGATGAACAAGACATTGGAAAATTTTAAAGAATATCTGAAAAGGATAAAGAAATACGAACAGGCATCCGCCCTGATCAGCTGGGATCTTCAGACCGCGGCTCCGAAAAAGAGCCTGGAGGGCAAACTGGAAGCCCTCGGCTTTTTCTCCACGGAAGCCTTCCGGCTTTCCACCGCGGAATGCTACGGCGATATGCTGAGCGAACTCTCCCGCCCGGAAATTTTTGATACCCTGGATGACGGCATGAAGGTCACCGTTAGACGCGGTTACAGGGATTTCCAGCGTTTCCAGCGCGTTCCCCAGGATTTCTATACGGAATACGTAACCACCTCCGGCCGCTCGGAAAAGGTATGGGAGGAAGCCAAGCTCGCTAACGATTTCCGTATTTTTGCTCCCAGCCTGGATAAAATAATTGCCATGACCAAAGAATATGTGGGTTATATGGAACCGGACAAGGATCCTTACGAGGTACTCCTGGATATGTACGAGGAAGGGATGGACAGCGTCACAATTGACGATATTTTTACGGAATTGAAGGAAGGGCTGATCCCGCTGCTCGATAAGATCAGGGCTGCCGGCAGGCCGGATTTATCCGCCCTGGAAGGGACATACGACATCGATGCCCAGAAAAAGGTGCAGAATCTGCTTCTTTCTTATATCGGGTTTGATTTCGATGCAGGCGGAACGGCAGAGAGCGCGCATCCTTTCACCGCAACCCTGTGCCGCGGAGATATCCGGGTTACGAATCATTATCATGAGACGCACCCCATATCCTCCATCTTCAGTGCCATCCATGAAGGCGGACACGCTATCTTTGAGCAAAACATTGATTCCTCTCTCGCGGATACCGCAGCAGAGACGGTAAACCTGATGGGCCTGCATGAAAGCCAGTCCCGTTTTTATGAAAACATCCTTGGACGCAGGCCTGCCTTCTGGATTCCCATTTACGGAAAACTGGGCGGACTTCTGCCTCAATTTAAGGAAGTTCCCTTTGATACCTTCTGCCGGGCCATTAACGACGTACATCCCAGCTATATCCGCACCGAGGCCGATGAGGTAACCTACTGCCTGCATATCATCCTCCGGTACGAAATGGAAAAAGCGATCTTCCGGGATCAGGTTCCCACCGATCAGCTTCCGGCTCTCTGGAATGATAAAATGGAAGCCCTGCTCGGCATCCGTCCGGGAAATGATGCGGAAGGGATCCTTCAGGATATGCATTGGTCCGACGGTTCCTTCGGCTACTTCCCTTCCTATCTGCTGGGCAGCGTTTATGACGGCATGTTTTTAAACCAGCTGGAAAAGGAACTGGGAAATACGGATACTATCCTGGAAGAAGGACGGATCCTGGAAATTACCGCATGGTTGGAGGAAAAGATACACCGTTACGGCAGCATGTATAATTCCCGTGAAGTGATTCAGCGGGTATGCGGCTGTGAAATATCCGCCAGGCCGCTGCTGGATTATTTTCAGAAGAAATACAGCAGGATTTATGGGTTTTAATCTTTATTATGATTCTGCTTCATTCCCTTTATGAAACAGGATTTATTAATCGGAAACCGGTATTTCCAGTTCCTTCTCTTCTATGGAATTAGACAGATACCTGAAGCTTCCATCCTTCTGCGGCTGCACCAGAAGCCTGTTTGTAAACGCGCAGTCGGAATTATAATCCGGCCAGACACCGTCTACAATAAGGGTAATGGTGCCGTCTGCATTCCGGGTATAGTCCACCACCTCCCCGAAAGGGGGATACTGCCGGGGAAGGAGCCTTTCATAAGGGTAGGAGCGGCTGCTTTCCTCATAGCCGCAGTGCTGTCTGAGCTGCTCCGGAGTCACCGGAAGGCAGGCCGTCATCACCTCTTCATAAATGTCGGCCGGGATTCTGTCCTTCTCAGGCTTTACATTTTCCCCGTAATAAATCCGGTACAGATCTTCAAACAGGCCGGGTGTCAGAATCTCTTCCACATTGCTGCTGTTCCAGTCCGTAACCAGCAGTTTGTAATCCACATAGCTGAGGCCGGAAACGTAGGTTTCCGTCAGTTTCCTGCACTCCCCGGATAAGGGTTTCACCCGGAAATATTCCCGCAGGTTACCGTGGGCCACCACCTCTTCATTCGTATAAATCAGATAGCCCTTCCCGGTGAGCTTCATTTCTTTCAAATTATTGGTTCCGCTTCCCCTGATCCCGGGAGTTCCTCCTTCATCCCATCCAATGGCTGTAAAATGAGTCTGCAGCCCTCCCTTGCGGTATACAAATGTCAGCGCGCTCATTCCGCCTTCCGGATCTACATAGAAAATGGTGATAAGAGCATCCTTTCCTTCCTGATAAGCCGCATAAAATTCTTCCACTTTTTCATAATTTACCATGTTTATGTTATCGGCAGCGCTGACAAGGCCAAGCTCTCCAAGCCTGGCTGTGATGGCTGTCTGCTGTTCCCTTGTCAGAAGAAACGTATTGTTTTCTCCTTCGGATTCCATTTCAGTAGCCCTAATGTCTTTATAAAGCTCACGGCAGTATTCCGCCGCCTCCAGCGCTTCCTTCTGCAGCTGCTTTTGTTCATCTTCTGTCAGAAGGCTGATTGTTTCCTGAGGAGATACCTTACTTCCACCTGCTGTTTCCTCCTTCGTCCCTGACGGCGCAGTTCCCCATACCTCTGTTCCTGATGCTTCTGATCCTTCTGCTGCCTCTGAACCCGTTTCGTCTGCTTCTGCATCAAACGCTCCCAAAGCCTCCGGTTCCCGCGCCTCCTCTGTTGTCAGTGTATAGGCAGGCTCCTCTTTCAACAAAAAAGCCGCTGTTACGAACAGGAGCAGAAGCAGGAGCAAAAGGCCCTTTGTCTTCTCAGGCCATTCTATTTTCTTCACGTTCTTTTTCTCCCTGATTTCTCTGTGGTATTATTGCATATCTAAATCTTACATTTGTAATATTTATATGTCAAGGAAAATATATTCATACCGTTCCTGTTGCTGTTCACACCATGCGGGTACATACAGCAACTGCATCCTCCCGTTAAGGCCGCATTCAGCGAGGACTGGGGGCTTTCAGCCTGTGCCTTTGGGCCGGGCCTGAAACGAAAAACGGAACATGGGCCTGCCCGTCAGCATATTTTTCTCCGGGCTTTCCTCATGCTCCCTTTTTCCGCCTTCTTCACCGCAGTCTTACTGCCGCCTCATCCGGATGAATTGTGTCAATACATGGTCCTGTCTTCAATATAATCCATCATTTCAGGATTTACCCGGATTTTTACATCAGTAATGTATGCCGTTTCAAAGGAATTGAACTTTTTGTTTTTCATATCCTCCAGTATCCTGTCCTTACTTCTCAGAAAGAGTTCAAACTCATTTCCTATATAGTTCGTACCCAGTTCCAGATGTCCCACTACCCTGGATTTCTTTTTTTCTTCCGCCGTTTCTCCTGTCACTGCTTCTTCTGCGGCGTCCGCTTTTTCTCCGGCATCTGTCTCTTCTCCGACGTCCGCTTCTTCTCCGGCACCCGTCTCTTCTACGGCATCCGCTTCGTCAATTGATGCTTCATTTATTTCCATTCCATTTCCTGTTTCCGTCTCTCCCGCTTCAAATATGTCCTCTTCCTCCAGCCCTTCCTCTGATTCCCAGTAGTACAGGTGCGGAATAGTCAGTTTGCTGTTATAAGTAACATCATAGCAGACAGTACCCATGGGAAGGGTCTCGTCCATTACCAGATTGCTTGTCCCCCTGCTGGTTCCCCAGTTCGTGGGATTCAGTGCAATTTTTTCTCCCGGAACAGGATCAAATTCATACATCAGCTCTCCCGTTACCAAATATTCTTCTCCCAGCATCACAGTGCCCCCATATTCCATGGAGCTATATTCCCCAAAAGCGATTCCAGTCCCGATACCTCCGCACAAAACCCCTGTGGTAAAAACCGCCAGCAAAATTACATGTATCTTACGCATGAACTGTTTCCTCCTCTTCGTCCGCTTCCCTTACTTCTGTTCCTGTACTTTCCTCTGCCTGTCTTTTCCTGCGGATAATCAGAGTAAAGCACAGAACCGTAAAACTGCAGGTACACATCGTCAGGCCCAAAACTGCCAGAAGGATTCCCAGGAGCGGATATCCCATGGCCAAAAGTACAATTGTCGTCCCCAGGATAAAAATACAGACACAGGCAAACAGGCCGGTGAGCAATCCCGCACAGGTACAGAACACATTCCATATGGCTTTGACACACCATATCACCGCAGCCGCGCATCCTCTGCACATCATACCAATAACCGAAAACAGCGTAATTCTTTTCTTATTCTCCATTTTGTCCCGTTTCTCCTCATGTTCCCTGCTTCCGAAGGAAAGAAGCCTGTTTTTCTTTAGATTCCCATTCCTTTTCGCCGCCTTTTTTTCTTCCTTCTCTTCCGTATTCTTCTTTCCGCTGAAAAGATTATGGATGGCTGTCCTGCATTTTCCTGCCCATTTCTGCACAAACAGCCCGATATTCTCCAGACCCCGCAGGAAACCATCCCATCCCTTTTTACAGGAATCCGAGATTTTCCGGCCGGCCCTCATAACCGCATTCTTATGGCTCTCATTTTTTTTCTCCGCCTCTTTATTCCGGTCAAAATCGGCGCGGACATGGTATGCCTCCAGAATCTCGGCCGTCAGCTCGCCGATATCTCCAAAATCAGCAATAGCCGCCTCTTCTGTCATTGTCCCTGCTGCCTTCAGGTCGATATGCTGTTCGTACTCACTCAGGATATCCTCCAGTTCATTCTCATCAAGAATTGACAGCCTTTCCCGTAAAATATGTAAAAATTCCGCCTTATTCATTCTCTCCCTCTTTTCTGTTCCTCCAGGAATGAACAGACCTTCTGATTAAATTCATTCCAGTCACGTTCCAGACTGTCCCTGTACAAGATGCCAGCCGCCGTGATATGGTAATATTTTCTGGGCGGTCCCTCTGTGGATTCCCTAAGATATGTTTCAAAATAATGCTCATTGGTCATCCGCTTCAGCAGCGGATATATGGTTCCCTCATTCACATCCACCACCTTGGAAACCTCTTCCACCAATTCATAGCCATACATATCCTTCTGTCTCACAGATTCCAGGACAATCAGCTCCAGAACTCCCTTTTTAAATTGTGCATTCATCGCTTTATCTCCCTTTAAAGACATCATATCTTCACTACTATGCAATGTCAAGTACTAATATTTTAAAAATACTAAAATCTTTTACACATCTAACAAAAAGATACCGGAACGGTATCCCCCACCGTTCCGGTATCTCTCATTTTCTGAAGCTGTTTTAGCTAATCTTATACACGTGGAATTGTAATCACATTAACAGAATGCTTCCTGATTATCACCGGCTGATTCACATCCTGCGTTGATTTATGCGGACAAACATGATCCGGATCGCCAAACGTATTGGCATCAAGAATCGAATCGCCGTAAAGTTCTGTTTTTTCCATGGTGCTTCCTATGTTCTGCGCATGAATATCAAGGAATAATTCACAATCGTCGTTAAGGGATTGGTTTACCACGGACACGTAGATATTTTTGCTGTCCATGGTAGCCACCGCATCAATTGCAGGAATATCCTTATCCACGATTTTACCGGAGGCATGATTATTCTTATTGTCGATATTCGCACCAAAGGATAAATGCCCTATATCATGGATGGTAATGGAACTGCTGCAGTCAACATCCGTACGAATAAGCCGGCTGCCTGTATGGTTGGAAAGCATATCAAAGACATGGTACTGCGTCCTCTTCAGACAGCCCTCTTTTGTAACACGCAAAGCACCGGTAATATTTACAAAAGTCGAATACATCGCCATCTTTATGGTATCGCAGTTCCTTAATATCATATTTAAAATCAAAGCGGTTATGATCGCATCATGAAGGTTATAGGTACTGTCCTCATTGACCGCGTCAAAGCTCCAGCCGAACATATTCCATTCATCCCACGCTACCTTGATATTATCCTTGATACCGTTCTGTCCGGTAATAATCGAGGCCAGAGTCAGCTTGTGACGCTCTTCCATTTGATAGGGAATATACAGGGTCTGCTCGTATTGTTCGGAAATATCGCCGAATTCTTCCCATCCCATGCCGTAGTAATGGGCGGATATCATATCAATATAGGGCTCCAGCTTCTTTACCACGGTATGATTCCACTCTGCATCCTGTTCCATGCCGCATGCCACCAAATGAATGCTTTCATCCACTTTTTTCATCGCTTTTGCAAATTGGGCGGCAGAGCCGGCGTATTCCTCCGCTGTCATGCTTTCCATCTGCCAGACTCCGTACATTTCATTGCCTAGTCCCCAGTACTTAACCTGGAAAGGCTCCTCATATCCATGAGAACGGCGCAGATTTGCATAATAGGTATCCTGGGTGCCGTTGCAGTATTCCACCCAGTTCATGGCTTCTTCTGCGGTCCCGCTTCCCATATTGACACATATCAATGGCTCGGCTCCGGTTTTACGGCAGAGCTTTATGAAATCAGCTGTGCCGAACTGGTTGCTCTCTGATGCTCCCCATGCAAAATCGAATTTTTTGGGACGATTCTCCTTAGGGCCTATGCCATCCTCCCAATGATAACTGGAAACAAAATTCCCGCCGGGATATCTTAATACAGGAACCTTTACCTCCTTCAGCAATTCAATAACATCCGTTCTAAATCCGTCTTCATCGGCAAATCTGCTTTCGGGGTCATAAACGCCGCCATAAATATTTCCAAAGGCATGCTCCATAAAATGTCCGAAAATTTTGCGGTCGATTTCTCCTGCTTTTTTACTGCTGTCAATTGTAATATTTGCTTTCATATTAGCACCTCCTACGCTATTTTTTCTCACACTTACAGCCGGATAAATATTATAAGGAATTTCCTTCGATTATCTGACACGGGAAAGAAGTATCCTTCGGTATGTCACTTCCATGAATCATATCCATTAAATACGCAAAAATCTTCTGTGCCATTTCCGTCATATGATATCCCAACGTAGTTAACTGAGGCGAGACATATTTACGAATGGACATATTATCAAAACCCATGATACCGACATCTTCAGGAACCCTTATGGCTTGCTCCCTGAAATGCGTCAGGACTTCCAGGGCAAACACATCGCAAATGCATAAAAACGCAGTCTTTTTTCCCTGTCCCTGGCGGTACAGAGCATCCATACGCCTGAAATCCAGCCCCTCGACAATCAAAGACCCCTCTCCCTCGTTAATCTTGTTCTTCTCAATCCCCTCTATGTATCCTTTTTGCCGTTCCTGCAGGGTATATACGTTAAGTCCGCTTTTCACCTTCTTAGTTATTGAGGAGTTGACCAATATTACCCTTTCATATTGACAATCTGCGATATAGCCTATCGCATCCCGCATGGCCGACTGGGCATCCACGCCGACATAAGGAATCTCATCCGAAATTTTATTATAAATAGAAATAACCGGGATGTTGATTTTAAGCTCCTGATAATCTGACTGCTTTCCTACCGGAAATACTATAATTCCGTCCACCTTCCGTTCCAACAGATAATTGATACCCTTTATTTCCTCTTCTTTTATTCCGTGTGTTAATACCAAACTGATAAAGTATCCCTTTTCTTTGGCAATAGTCTCAATGGTGTCTACTAAAGCAGCAATAAAATCATTGTTGAGGTCAAAGAAGATCAAACCTAACGTCCTGGTCTTTCCTTTCGCCAGGCTCTGTGCAATCCGATCCGGCTTATAATTCACCTGCTCCACTACTTCCATTATTCTTTTCTTGGTTTCCGGATTAATTCCGGCCCTGTCATTAATCGCACGATCTACCGTTCCTTCGGAGACTCCGCAAAGTTTAGCAATGTCTTTTATTGTCGCCATAAGCAAATCACTTCCTAATGTCATCGTGTGCGCACACAATCAATATAAATTCAGAATAACACACAGATCATATTTGTCAATAAGATTTTGTATAATTAAATTATATGGATGGTATAATGACTGAAGAATAAATATATTTTCAAAAAATGATTACAAGGAATGGGGAATCTATATCATCTTAATTTTATCCCTTTTAAAACTTCATTTGTCGTAATTCCATTATAACTGTACTTTAATTCATGCAGGACAAACGGCAGCGGCACTTTGCTGCCAAGCTTGATAAGACGATAGTTTGTCTTTAATCGTTCCGCGTTCCTGATAACCGAATCTTTTATAAACGGTTTCTCTATCTTTTCTGCGTTGGCAAGAATATTATCAAGCGTACCGAATTCGTTAAGCAGATAAGCTGCTGTTTTGGGACCAATTCTATCTGCTCCTTTTATGTTATCCGCTGTATCTCCTGTAAGTGATTTGAAATCAGCATATTGCGATGGAAAGATACCATATTTTTCCTCTATGTAATCAGGCGTGCAGATGACAGTTTTATCCCCGCGATACCGGAGTACAGAAACGTTATCTGTTATAAGCTGGAAAAAATCGCTGTCGAATGACGATATGATAATCTCCGTTTCCTTTTCGTAGGTTCGGGCATATCCTGCAATTAAATCATCTGCTTCACAAGTTACCGTTTCTGTATGCTTAATGCCGAGATAATTAAGAGCCTCATATACATCCGGCAGCTGCGAAAAAGGATTTTCTTCTTCCGGAACGGCACTATAATCAACCCGGTTTGCTTTATAGTCAGCATCGAGAGCAGAACGGATATTTTCATGCTCACCATCAAATATTGCTGCTACATATGCGGGCTCTGTCTTGCGGATAATTTTCAGTAACGCGCCGACAAAACCAAGAGTGCCCTGAATAGGCTTACCCTTTTCGTTTACTATTCTTGCAGGCATACCAAAAAACATTTGAAATAACAGATTGCTGCCGTCAATAATCAGAAGTCGATTCATAATCATTTCCCTCTTGTAATCTCATAAAAACGATACAGTTCCTCTTTATCATCGTTTATATCCTTATACCTCTTTTTTTCAGTCAATATAAAATTGGCTTTTTCAACCACTTTCCAGGATGATATATTTTCATCTCTGACCGTCGCTATCATCCTGTGTACGTTATAATTGCTGAAAAAGAATTCGATATATGCTTTTACAGCTTCTGCCGCATAACCGTTCTTCCGGTATTTTGCACCCATAAAATATGTAATTCCTGTCTCTTGAAGGTCATCATAATAGGAGCACCCAACAGAACCAACCACAATGCCTGAATCCTTTAAAGTTACCGTATAAGCCAGATAATCCATTAAAGGATTATCTCTGAGCGTAAACTCCTTTGCCTCGGCCACCCATTCTGCCATCCAACTGCCGCAGTCCTCATCAAAGCCAATATCATTCAGACTTCCATCTGCCGCCATTTCAGCAAATGGTACTTCATCTTCTGTTTGCAAATCCCTGATTACCAGTCTCTGCGTCTCAATCAGCATAACCCAAACCTCCGTACCTTTCCATTTATCCGTTTTTTTCCGTAAATATATTATATCACTCATTCCCTCGATCTTTGCAAAAACATATTGGCTTCTTTTAAAAATCAGGTATAATAGAAACGGAATATTTACAGAATGTACAGGAAAACCCGATAACAAATAGTGTTGGGAAAAGCGAAGGATAATGATGAATATAGAATACAGAAAAGGAAATACCGGAGATTTGAAAGAAATCTGCGCTCTCATTAAGGGGGCAATTGTGAATCTGGAAAGACATAATATTTTTCAATGGGACAATCTGTATACAGATGAAGAAATCCTGCGGGAGGACATTATAAAAAAAGAGTTAAGTGTGGGAATTATCAGCGGCAGGATCGCCTCCATCTATGTTCTGAACCAGGAAAGCGATGAAGATTATATAAACGGGCAGTGGAAATACGCGGAGCTGCCGTATTGCGTAATACACCGTTTATGTGTGAATCCGGATTTCCAGAATATGGGAGTCGCAGGAAGTACTATGAAACATATAGAAGGTGAAGTCCTGAAAATGGGAATAAAAGCCATACGGTTAGACGCTTTTACGGAAAACCCATTTGCATTGAAGCTCTATCATAGTCTGGGTTACCGGATAACAGGCTATGCGGATTGGAGGAAGGGTCGGTTCTGTCTCATGGAAAAATATCTGGAGCAGCCGGAACCCGCCTGATAATATAAGAAAAACAGGAGCATGGTTAAATGCCCATGCTCCCGCTTTCGCTAATTGGATAACTGTTTCAGCAGTTCATCTTTGATAGTATGATAATAAATAATACGCTGGAGGGTTTCATGCACCTGTCCGATGCCCAGTTCCCTCTCTTCTTCACTTCCGCATTCTATGCGCAGCGCTCTTTTCACATTATACTCCAGCCAATCCAGCCAGCTGAAGCCGATACCGTATATCGCATTCCAATTCGGATTAAGATCCCCGTATTCCTTCTTATAGGCGGAAATAAAGGCGTTCAGAGATTCATAATTCATACTGCATACCGTGCCGCCGGACCAGCTTAAGCCCAGCTGGAACATTTCCGAAAGCGGATTCCCATAATCCAGGCATTCCAAGTCGATGATGACCGGCTTTCCATCCGTCCAGAGCACATTTTTGCAGTCCATATCCCCGTCGCAGATGCAGGATACCGGCGGAAGAAGCCTTAATGCGGAATTATACTGTTCCTGGCAATAGTACAGCAGATCCCTGTTTTTTTCCAGTTTTCCCGCGATTTCACGGCATTCTGTGTCCGCCGCTGTGACATAAAAATCCCAGTCGGCACAGATTTCCTTTATGTCGGAAGGTTCTTTTACCTGCCGGATTTTATGAATCCGGGCCAATAATGCACCGGCCTCTCTGCAATGCTCCGCTTTTATCTCATCCCATGCCAGCGCTTTCCCCTCTATCCAGTGAAACACATAAAAATATTGGCTGTCCTTGCACTGCATCTTACAGCCGTTTATTTCCATTGCAGGGACTACCGGAATTTTATTTTCACATAACTCTTTTTCCAGCAGCTCTGCTCTCCGGTAATTCTCAAATACATCCGGCCTTTTCATGATCACAGGATTCAGCAGCTTCACGGCATACTTCCCAGATGCAGTTTCCAGCTTATACATCTCGTGAAGATAACCGCCTGTCACCCGTTCTGCCGGCGCTGTCAAAGCTCCCAGGCTTAATTCTTCCGCAATCCCATGAAAAAAATTGTGTTTATCCATAATTTTCCCATCTAGCGCACCGCTCCGTATTTAAAGTTATCAAACCATTGGCTCATTTCCTCGTCACTGTCCACTTTCAGCAGCTTGAAAATTTCATAAGCGAACTCTACAGCGGCAGTTTCATTGGCAGTGATAAACCCGCCGTCAGCTACCACCTGGGCCGGTACATACAATTCCTGTCCGGTATAGCCATCCTGATTCAGGAACAGTTCCAAACTGTCTCCCGTGTGTTTCACATGATTCAGAAAACCATGCCTGCACAAGTATGTTGTCGCCCCGCATATGGCTGCGATGGGTATGCCCTCGGCAGCAAGCAGCGTCAGGAATTCGGTTATTTCATCATAATCGTTTTCTTCCCAGGAAAGGCCTCCGGGAAGTATCACTATTGCGGTATTGCTGAAATCCCTGTAATCCTTTATACAATAATCAATCTCGGTTTTAAGGCCGCCCATGGATAGCATGGACTCACCCTCTGCAGCAATAGTTTTTACCGTATAGTCCGAAAAAGAATTAGCCACCGCAATGGCATAAGCGGCTTCCCAGTCACACCAGCGATCTGTTAAAAGAAGCAGGATTTCATTTTTATTCATTTTAGTTGTCATTTTTCCTCCATAAATCGAATGCCGGGAGGACTATCTCATGGATACCCTCCCATGGACTTGTATCAAATTCATATAATTCTTCATAAAAACCATCTCCTTTGCTTAATGAATATCTATGATAAACACAGGCAAAACCTGTGACAGAATGTTCTGCTAAAAAACCGTTACCATTCCTGGAAAACCACTTCATTCTCAAACTCACGCAGTCTTCTGATTTCTTCCCTGACTTCCATCAGCGCGAATCCCAGCAGATTCTGTCCTCTCCAGCCGGTCACATCCACTCCGGCGGCATGCGCCTGATCCAGTCCGATTCCCCATATGTCATCATAAGGGCTGGCCTCCGCCAGCAGACTGTCTCCGGTGCCAAGAAGATAGGAGCGCTGCTCCTTCAGCTGGGAAAATTTATAATAATTTCCGGTCAATGCAATGGGGACTCTGAACCGTTCCCAGACGTCTTCATCAAAGCCCTTCACCATGCGCCCCAACTGTTTTATTTCAGAGGGATCGGCAGACTGCATGATCTTCTTTTCTGTTTCTGAATCTTCGAATAACCTGGCCTTTCCGGCCATCAGATATTGTTCCATGCAGCAATAGGCCACATGCCCCACATGGAACTCTGCCAGATACCACTGGCTCAGACATTCTTTTCCGGTTTTTCCCTCTTTTCCGGGCTGATGTCCCCAGAAGAAAATAATTTCCCGTTCTTTTCCTGCCGCTCTTTCTTCCCGAAGCTTTTCCATGGAATAATGGCGGCAGGTATCCCTGTTCCATTGATATGTCCAGAAAGTATGATAACGCATAAGGTTATACTCTGAAAGACTCCAGCAGACAGGCTCCGGAAATTTTCTGTTATATTCCTCTTTTTCCTCCCTGCTTAAGGTATGGAACCATCTGTAAAATTCATCCCCATAACTTTCTCCGTAGCCCATTCTCCATCCGATGCTTCCATTGGGTATATGGGGATACATGAGCCATAAGGGCGCCATCCCTTTTTTATCCATTTCCCTCCTCTGAGCCTCATTCTTTTGCTCCGGCAGACTCCTTCCGGATATCCTGTTTTAATTTTTCTACAGCCTCCTGAAGCTCTTCCCTCTCCAGAAAGCCAGCAAAAAAATCATCGGTTAAAATACTATTCAAGAGCATCTGTTTCATTTCCAGGGTAGTGACCGATTGTCCCTCTTCTATGTGAATCGTAGGAGAAAAAAGAAGAGGGTTTGGTTCCTGCATAGGACTGATGGAAGCCTCCACCATTTTAATCAGGCTTTTCAGCGCATCCTCCGGCCTGTCCATTCTCCTGTAGGCCTCTACAAAAAAGCCCTCGCTCACTCCGCCTCCAACGCCGAATATTTCTTCCAGCCTGTGATACACCCCGCATATTTCCAGCACTTTTTCGTTATCGGTTATCATTCCACCGTTCATCAGAGTTGTCAGGCACATCAACAGCTGACGCACGAGCACATACAAACGGTGCTGGGTTACCTCCAGGGCCTTCTCAGGTTCTTTTTTCTTCAGATACAGCTGCATCCAAAGCAAGGTGCTTTCCGTGCTGTTTTCTGGCAATTCCTTCAGCAGAAGCTCCGCTTCTTCAAAATCCTCCTCCTGTATGGCGGCTGCCGCCAGGCCCGACACGGCCCCCTGCCAATATTGAGGATTCCCGGATATACGCACCTCTTCAAACAGCTGTTTCTTCTGCATCTGCCAGGCTTTTTTCTTTTCAGAAGTTTCCATGGGAAAAATCATGAGAAAGAAATTCAGTACCGTAGTGGCATTGTATTTAAGGGCGTTACTGGAGGGGTACGTATGAAGCTGTTTCTGCAGCATTGCTTCCGCCTCTTCCCGGTTCCCCGTCCGGGCTTTCTCCAAAATCTCGTTGAGATATTCATCCAGTCTTTCCTGAGACAGTTCTTCCTCAAATTGGAGCAGCGTATCCACATTGGTGTCCAAAGCCCTTGCAAGGGGACACAGCAGTGCAATATCCGGACAGGAAGAACCTGTTTCCCATTTACTCACCGCCGGTGCGGATATCCCCACTAATTTTGCCAGCTGTTCCTGAGTCATTCCCTTTTCCCTGCGCAGTTCGGAAATGCGTGTTCCTAAATCCATATCCATAATACAGACTCCCTTTCTTTTATTATCTGTTCCGATAAAAAAAGTATAGCTGTGCATACTGTGTTGCACAATGGAGGCGCCGTTAACCGACAGACGTAAATTCTTAACCGCCGGTTATTTTTTATCTCCATATCCGCACATTACCATTTATGGATTTGACCGGCTTATGGAATACAGGTAATTCCTCGTGTCTCCGTTATAATACCGTGCGGTAAACTACGCTTTCTTGGCCTCCTCATATCCCCCTTTTTAAAGGCCGAAGAATTTTTTTGTGTTTTGCAGCGTGATACGCCGGACTTCTTCCGTATCAGTTTCCTTTATCTCTGCAATCTTCTGAGCCACATAAGCTATATTCCACGGGACATTCCTGCTCGATAATCCTTTTATATTTCTTGGCGTCAGATAAGGGGCATCGGTTTCTATCATCAGTCGTTCCATCGGAATCAGTTTCACTGCTTCCACCGCATCATGGTTCCTGCGGTCATCACAGATCCAGCCTGTTATACCGATATAGCACCCCAGCTGCAGGTACTGCCGGGCCATATCCTTCGAGCCTGTAAAACAGTGAACGACGCTTCGGCTGCATACCGAAGGATGTTCCTTCATTAATTTTATGAAATCCCGTCCTGCATCTCTTTCATGCAGAAACAGGGGCAAATCCATTTCTTCCGCCAGTTCCAGTATATCGGAAAAGCATTTTTGCTGATTTTCTTTCGTGGAAAACATACGGTCGTAATCAAGGCCTGCCTCACCCAGGGCAACGATATTCTCTTTATTTTTTCGGATAAATTCCGTGAAATCCCGTTTATAATCGGGATTCCATCTGTCCGCATTATGAGGATGGAGTCCGCAGGTGCACCAGACATTTTCCGGACGCTTTGCCTTCAGATAGGAAGCCGCATCCTTATTCGACCGCATATCGGTTCCCGTTATGATAAGTCCCACGCCTTTTTCCAGGGATTCCTCGACCACCTTATCCCTGTCGGAGGCGAACTGTTTTCCCATTAAATTTATGCCAATGTCTATATATTTTAAGTCCATAGTTAAATTCCTCCATCAAAAAATTCTGCTTTCTGCGTCGCAGAACGTACAGATGCCGCAGTCACAAGGATCTTCTGAAATATCTAACGTAGTTAAACAACGGAAGACATACTCTGCGAGCCATCCTTATGTAAAAGAAAAGAGGGCGGTTTTCCGTCCTCTAATCATTATAATGTCCACGACAGGAAATTACTACAACCACACTTTCCTCAACCGCATAAATAAGCCTATGTTCTCCATCAACACGGCGGCTCCAAAATCCAGTCAGGTTACCTTTCAACGGCTCAGGTTTTCCTATCCCTTCGAACGGGTTTCGGCATATATCTTTTAAAAGCTGATTTATCCGTTTCAAAATCTTTTTGTCCTGTCCCTGCCAATACAGATAATCTTCCCATGCATCAAAATCCCACTGTATCACTCTCATCTGCATAGTTAATCCTCTATCAGCTCATGCTCTGCAAGATTCAGTTGTCCTGCCTTGTAATCCTTCATTTTCTTTTCCAAATAACGCATATTACTTTCGGAATAGAATGGATCTGCAGACAACTCAAATGGTATACGCCGCTCTCTGGCAACCTTTTTCAAAAAGATATTAATAGCTGTTGACATACTCAAACCAATATCTTCAAAGGTCTGTTCCGCTCCACGTTTTACATCATCATCAACACGCAAACTAATCTGTGCCATAAAATTACTCCTTTCCCTATATTTTTATTATACTTCCTTTACAAGCTAAATGCAAGCATTTTAATATACATATGCTTTTCTTATTATAGTATATCTCTCTATCTGCTTTTAATACGGCTTTTAATACGGTAAATTTTAAAATATCTATATAACAGATACTATCTCCACAGTATCCGGATACCCCATGAAATTTTAATAGAGTACTTCCGTTACCTTCCCCTCAGAATCCAAAATTTCCGTAGGCTCCAGGCGCAGTGTCAGGGGCATGGATGTAAGCTGCCAGCTGCCGGCATGGGGCTGAAGGAGGGCACACAGTTCTGACAATGCCTGTTCTGTCAGCGTAAACTGATACAATTCTCCGTCCTTTTCAATTCCGGACTGTGAGCCCGGACGGAAAGAAAAAGCGGCATCCCGGCTTTGGATAAACAGTTCACGCCCTTTTCCTATGCGGGCGCGGAGCATAAGCGGCAGGTTCTTGGTGCATATCGCCCCTAAAGTCAAAGTTCCCCGGCCATCCTCCAGTCTTACCTCTCCCTTTTCCACATAAAGAAAGCCGGTGGAAGATCCATCTGCCTCCACGCCTGTTTCCCATGCCTTATGAAAGGCCGGATTTTCCATCAGGGACGGCCGGTCGAGGACTGTAATACAGAGAGGGATGTATTTTTCCATCTCCTTCAGAGCCTTATCCACATTCCAGCATACCATGGCATCCAATTCGTCCCTGGTGATTGCCGCAGCCTGGAGAAATACCATATGTCCGTTAGGAGTATCCATTTCTCCCAGTTCCGGATCCACACGAAAAGCCAGTGCCGTCAGCAGGGTATCCTCTTCCAGCGCTACTGGCCCGTTGCAGTCCAGATGATGTCCTGATCCGAACACATTACCGGATGAAAAGACATAACGGGCAAGATTTTGGAGGAGGTTCACCGGCCATACCGGAGGTTCTTCCTCATTTCCCCGTTTCAGCCGGAAAGTCAGTTCAAAACCATAGCCGCTGACCTGAGGATCATCACTTTCTTTATCGTACAGTTCCGTAAAACCATAAGTTACATAATGCCAGTGTGGCATGCCTTTTTCACTCTTCCAGATTTCCACACCGTCCAGGGGATCGTTTCCTCCCAGCCTATAGGGCAGCAAGGTACCGTAATAGAGACCATTTTGATCCGGATACTGCTTTTTCATAACATCGGCAATGGTATCGAAGCCTTCCGTTTTTTCACTCATTTTTTGTCCTTATCCTTTCTGACAGTCCTTCTGTTTACAGTACACACATCTCCTCTGCCGCTGTCCTCTTTTCGTATGTGTTTTTTCAGAATGGACATTTTCCCTCATCGCATGTCTGGTTTTATATTAACACACTAACCTTTATACCGCAATGAAGGCGGCTTTATCAGCCGCCTTCAGAATATTCTCCTTTGGCATAAAACACAATATCCATTCCGTCCTTAATACGTATGATCTGACCGGTCTTTTCATAACCCATTTTTTCGTATAAATAGCATAGCTTTTCTTCCTGCAGTATGGTGTCAAGCTCCCATCTAACAGCACCAGGATACCGTGTCTCTGCTATCAGCATCGCCCTTTGCGCATAGCCGTGCCCCTGGTATTGCGGCAGAATGAAAATCTGCTTCAGCTTGCACAGGCTGTCAAAATCACATACTCTTAATGCGCCAATATGCTTTCCATCCAAAGAAATAAAATAAAAATCCGTGATTGGCTCCATCAGTCTCTGTACCGTACGCTCCGGTTTTTCCGCTCCCGGGCTATAATCAAAATCCTGATATTTATTCAGCAATGCCTTAAACGATTCTATCTGCAGATCATAAATTTCCCGGGCATCACTTATATCCGCTTTTTCCAGTGTGATTGTCATCATTTATACCTCCATCAGGAAAAATGCACTCTATCTGTTTCTCTGAAAGGAATACCTTTTCACATTAAAAAGCCATACAGAAAAGGTTAACTGACCAGAATAATTTTAACAATCGTATTTCATAATAATATTATTGAAATATTTCTTAAACCCAAGCCCCTCATATAAATATACCGATTCTCCACACGCGCTTAGTGTCACTATCTCTACGCCATTTTTCAAAAGGTCATTGATTGCACAAGAGCATAATAAAGCAGAAGCTTTCCTCCTGCGATATTGTTCAAGAGTCGACACGAATTCTAATGAAGCTGTGTTTCCATTTTGGATTGTCGCACATGTTGAAACAGTAATTCCATTTATTTTGGCTGAATAGATTTTGATATTATCACTTTTCACCCATGAAAAATAGTGCTCTGCATCAATCATATTCCACCCATGTAATGCAGTATTTACTACATCAATCCATGAAATAAAATCTTCCTTTGTACTTATCTTCTGACAAGTAATCCGACTACTGTCTTCTCTGTACGGAATAAAATCCTGTTTATGTAATGCCATTGCAGGCTCTGGTTCAGAAGAATTATCCGATAAATTCTTAAATCCTTTCTTTTCCATAAGATTTATAATATTATCCGGCGATACATCTGGTGTAACAATCCATAATCGTGGTACTTCTCCCTTTCGGATACCTTGAATTAAAGTCTTCAGCTCCGTTTCGGCATTTTCTTCATTCAGACGGATCCGAAATGCGATAGACGGTCCTTTTTCTCCTTTACAAGGGATGATCCAACTAACAGCACCCTCATGAAGTTTAATGATACCTGATTGCGCAAATGACTTATAATAATTATAATAATTTGTGGCAATAGCTTGAAACATCTTTTTCCTACTCCTCTGAGGTTACATACTTTTGCATGATATCATCCGGTATTTCAATCTCATATTCACAAATCAAATCTCCATTCAAAACGGAATGAACCACTTTCCCTCTAAGCTCTCTGTCCATAAATGCTTCTACGAAATTCATCATGTGGCCCAGGCTGCAATTACATAAGACAGATGACACCACATTTTCTGATAAAATAGATTCCTTTGCAAAAGGACAGTGACAGGCATGATATCGCTTCATTTTTTCATCGGTGACACTTAAATACTCTTTCATATTGCAGGGGAATGCCATGCAATACAGTTTATTTCCCTTTCTCTCAGGCGCTAACATTTTCGGATTTTCTTTTATAAACGTTAATACCTCATCCGTGATCTCCTGTCCGTAAAAATCCTTTTTTTCTTTGTTCAATTCAATAAAGCCATTCAGTTCATCACTCAAATGCTTTTTCAGAAAATCATCTAAATTGCCTGCTTCCATAAATTCTTTATGAGCCCACTCACATTGAGACGGATGTAATCCATGCCTGACTTTATATAATATTTTCTTTAAGGTTTCTTCATCGGTCATTTCTTCAAGCCGCTTCATAAACAGATACATATTATGGCATTGGCACTTACATTCTGAATCTATGTCAGGTAACTCAATATTTTCAACGAGCTCATTCCAAAAGGCATCTCCCAATTGTGCGCAAATTTCTCTTTTAAAAGTAGTAATCCCAAATTTTTCGTCGTAAACTATTTTAGTGTCTCCCATATATTTTTCTCCTGAAGTATCATCTATCTTTCCCGGTTTATTGCTATTTCCCTATACCGCTCTGCCATTATTTCATATTCTTCTCTTTCGAATTGCCAGCCAGTCTCCCAAATCCATTCCACATTCTGCCCATTCTGCATATATGGCTTTAAATAAATCCGTAATCTTCGTATATGTTCCTCATAACTGTTTTCGCTTACCCATTTCCAGTACTCCGAACTTCCATATTCCTCTAATGCTATGTTGCCGCCATACTTTTCCCAATCCTCGTCCGTATAAGCCTCCAGACAAAGGATCCCGCTTTGCCCATAATCTTGTGCGCTGATATTGGATTTATCCAACACTCCAATCCGATCCCAGTACACCGCATTTTTCTCCTTACGGATATGCGCCACTATGACAATACAAGACAAATCGCAGTCATCCTCACATACAAGAACAGGTACATTCAGTTCTTCACGGCTGTCAGCCATTTCCCATATAAAATCATTTTCCCACTGCCATATCAGTTCTCCGCTCCATGCGGGAAGCAATCCAAGCAGCGATCCAAAAGCAGAGAGAGAACCTGTGTTATTGCGGTCCAAATACACGGTTATGGGTTCGTCATCAATCACCCAATAGTATTCATAATAGTCATAGCATGTTTTTATGTACTTTACCTCAATATGGTTCATATATGCAGTCCCCCAAAATTCCGATAAGCGCTCTGTTCCGCTTACCGTTATACAGGAAATGATATGTTACCAGAGTCCTAATATATCAAAATCACAACAGTTAAAATCTATTATCTTATTCCAGTCTTTTTCTAATACAATTCCGTCCATTTGTTCTGCACTATATAATTTGTCTAATGTAGCACAGTTATATTCACCGCTTTGCTTTTCTGCAGTACCACATCGCTGAAAGGAACAATGATCTTCATAAATAATAATCATATATTCATCCGGCTTATCCGAAAAGGTCAGAGTCAGTTCCGCTTCCCATTTATGTTCATTTATACATTTCAATAACAATGCTTTTATTTCTTCAAATGTGTACTTCGGCATTTCGTACCTCTCAGCATTTCTCCGTTTTTCCCCACACTCTGTATTCTCATTTCCGTTTGTATTTTCCCATAATGCTTCCCTGCTGAAGCACATGCCCTTCCATGGCTTCAGTAAGATCCTTTTTCACTGATGCAGCTGTCAGATCCAGAAAACAGTCCAGTACATAAATACGGAATACGTACCGATGCATATTTCTGATAAAAACCGGCTGTTTCGGCCCGCGGTATTTGTTTTTGCCATAAGCAATCCCCTGTCTGGCATTTCCCAGGCCGGGTATTTCCGGTCCGTGAGGAATCTTTTCCGGTATCTCCTGCATTGCAGGGATATTCCAGATCAGCCAGTGATTATAGGCCGGAAGGAAAGGAATATCCAAATCATCCATAATAATGGCTATGGAAACAGCCTTTTTACTGAGATTGTGAAGCCGGAAATCCGGTGACATGTCTTTGCCAAAACCGGTATAATCTACCGGCATATACTGTCCGTCCTTAAATGCATTGCTCGTAACCTTCAGCGTATTGCTGTCTGCTTCTGTAATTGTCATATTATCTCCCGTTTCTCTTCTGTTTTTGTTATTCCTTGGAAATCAGATATATCCTTTCTTCAAAACCTCCGCGTTTCGCGTGCTTTTTTTCATACACATCCCTTAATTCCTGTTCGGAATAGCCTCTGGCCTTACAAATAGCCAGCATGACCTCCAAAACATCGGCAAGCTCTTCCAGAGATTTGTCTTCCTGATATTCCCGGATTTCTTCGTCTAGTTTCCTGTCCAGCTCTTTCAGGTATTCCTCCTGTTCCAATATCCGGAATACCGGTGTTTCTCCCTGCTCCCGAATCATTTCCGGTATTTTGTCCCGGACGAGTTTATGGTATTCTGCTATACTCATACGCTAATTCTCCTGTTTTCTCTTAAGCTATGCACGAAGTGATCCATCGATCTCAAATTCTTCTTTAGAATGGCCTTTTATCAGTATACCATAATGAGAACCATATGTTCCCCCGGGATTCAGCGCGGCAGTTTCCCTGAGGCCTTCCCGTCCATATTCAATACCTCCGATCCGTACCTTACGGATTTCATTGCCTTTCGCATCCAGATACTGCACCTCGTCCTCCACATGAATGCTTCCCTGCGTCACTTCTCCCGCCAGTACACAGTCTCCGTTCTTCATGGCGAAGGTATCTTCGATGCGAAAGAGAAAGGGTTCCCCTGTCTTTTTCTTTTTACTAAATAAATGAAACATGGCTTTATCATCCTTTCCTGTTATTCCATTTCCCTGAAGGTTTCTGCAATCCCGCCGACAAAGCTCCATTGCCGCCGCATATAGGACTGCAGGGAAGCCGTACCGTCACGGTAGGCTTCAAGCACTTTTTCCGGATATTCAAAATACGATGCCGCCGCTTCCGCCGCCTGGTATCCGCTTTCCATTCCTGCGGAAATGCCTTCCCCCATGGGATTGAGAAAACCTGCGATTTCACCTGCAAATAAAATCCGTCCTCTGCCGTAATCAACCGTACAGCCGGGACGGATATGGGGCATAAGCCACTTTTCCGCTTTGGTCTGTTCCTCTATGTACAAATGGTGTTCCTTTTTCATATAGGATAGGAATTTTTCATAATAGTACTCCGTTTTTTCCGGTTCCTTTACCGATACCCCAAGTACGAGAAGCTCATCCTTCACGTTAAACCAGGCGTCGTATTGGGATAATTCAGGCTGAAGATAAGCATAGAAATAATGGCTGTCAAGTTCGATGTTTCCCCGGTTGAAGGTCTGAAAGGTCGTTATATAACCGTCTGTTCTGCCCATTATCTTTCTTTTCAATGCTCCCACCACGCCCTCGCAGTCCAGGACATACCTCGCTTTTTCCGTATATGTTTTATCCCCATGCAGAGTAACCGACACAAATTCTCCCCTGTCTTCACAGAATACAGCCGTCGTACAGTCTCTCAGCTGCGCCCCTCTTTCCACGGCTTTGCCGGCAAGCCAGTTATCAAAACCGCTGCGCCAGACATTCAGCCCTTCCTGCTCGAAACGGTATTCTTTTCCTTTATCGTTGGTAAATATCATCCCTCTGTTATCTGTGGGTGTGCACATGGTATGCAGAGGGGTTTCCTCCCCAAAATAAAGCCTTACCAAATCCATGGATTTTTTTATCAGGACGCCTGAGCAGGATTTATATCTGGGCAGCCTGCATTTTTCCACAAGCAGTACCTTCAGACCCCTTTCCGCTAACTGCGCGGCAGCCGTACAGCCCGCAGGCCCTGCCCCTATAATAATAAAATCGTACATTATCTTACCTCTTTTTCCAAACGCATAATTGCTGTCCTGTTAATCATATGAGGTTTTCCGTACTTTATCAAGCCAATTTTCCTGTTTGAGAGTACCGGTACGAAAAATACCGGGAAACGATAAGCTTCTTATCGCTCCCGGTGCATTTCTCTGTTATTCACTCATTAAATATAGTATATATCCAGGGTTCCAAAGGAAACCTCACCATTGATGGTAAGCATATCCGCTTCCTCCCCTCTGCAGCGTCCATGCTCCTGCACGCTCCCGAAGGAGGAGGAAACATTGCAGATCACACGCCAGCCCGCAGGGATATAAAGCTCCATGTTTCCGAAGGAAACATCCACATTCACAAAGGCTTCATGACCTTTAAGTACCGCATTATTCAAATACACTGTCAGACCGCCGAAGGAACTGTCCAGATTGAGACTTTTCAGCTGTGTACACTGGATATATTTGACGGAAGAATGAAAACTCACTCCACAGTTTACCTGCTCCGATCCGTCATTGCTCACTTCCTCATGATATTCCACTTCCCCCACTTCTCCGCCGATTCCCCCATTATACACATAATGGCCATGATGGTGTCTGGAGGGGAACAGCATATTCAGACCGATTGTTCCCAGAAGCGCCGCGCCCAGCACCGGCCAGGGAACCAGCTTTTCAATTCCAAGAAGCCTGCTGTTGACAATAGCAAGAAATGCCGTTGAAAAAAGAATCGTACCCCAGCTTCTGTGAATAATTCCATTAATCAGGATCCCTATCAGGCCGATGGAAAACAGGACCGACCAAAAGCCCACACCTTCAAAAACACCCAGCTTGCTTACAAGAACCGCAAGCGCCCCAAGTATGAATAACAGGCCCCAAAAAACATTTTTCTTTTTCATTATATTTTTCTCCTCTTCTCTCCCAGCCTTTCGGTCAGGGCTTTATAATAATTTCGGGAAACATAGACTTTTTTGGCCGTTCCATAAAATTCAACAATGCTGGAAGCGGTCAGGTTTCTTGTTATGGAATAAATGTGATCCAGATTTACAATCGTGGATTTTGATATCCGCATGAAACTGCCGGGAAGGCTTTCTTCCAGTTCATAAAGCTTACGATCCGTCAGATACAGCCTATCTGCCGTATGGGCCTGGACCAGCTTCCCCTCCGTTTCAAAAAACAGGAGCTGCGCCAGTGGGACATAATATTTGGTATCTCCGCTCTGCAGAGCGATGCAGCTGTCTCCCGGCCCGGAATCCACAGCCATCTGCTGAAGCTTCAGGATATGTTCCTCCACCTTCCTGCACCGGATAATGACTTCATCTTCCGGAAGTTCCGGTTCAATTTCAATTCTCACCCTCATAATTTTACCTTTCATTTACCCAGATGTTTAACTGCCCTGCTGATAGTTATCATTATACAGAAATCCGTGAAATCGTAAATAGAAAAGAAGCAAGAGGTTAACTTTCAGGGGCAACAGGTTATCTCACTGCCATAACATGGTTTCCGGAACCGGCCTCATAGTTAGGTTAGAAAGGATTCCTTCGGATCTGAAATATATGCTGTTCCAAAAAAGAAAGGCCCGCTCATGTATCGTGAGCAGGCCTCATTCCCTATTTCCTTATAAAAAACTTCTATATCTATATCCTCCACTCTGCAGCCTCTTCCAGACTCTTCCGGGGTCTGGGGCCCGGTTCCTCATCGGGATACCCCAGCGCCATTACCGCAGCCAGGTCTCCGCCCGCCCAGCAGCATAATTCCTGATAGGCAAAATAAGTATCACATATCCACAGGCTTCCCAGGCCGAGTTCCGTCGCCGTGAGCGTCATATTCTGAACAGCCGCCCCTATGGACTGCGCATTGCATATCTCAAAAATGCGCTCTTCCGGCCCTGCAGCGGCATGAAGATCAACTCCCAGGGTATTGAGAATCAAAATAAGCACCGGCGCCTGCTCCATGATCCGAAAGGTATTTTCCGCGCCGCCAAGATAACAGGCGCTCTCCGGCAGCAGCGGCTGCGTCTTTTCCCGTTCCAGACCGGAGCGCATGGCATCAAGAAAGCTTTCCTTCTCTCTGCCCGCTGCCACAATAAACCTCCAGGGCTGCCGGTTTTTGGAGGACGGCGCCAGCATTCCCGCCCGCAGAACTTCCTCTATAGCAGAAACAGGAACTTCATCCTTTTTATATTTCCTTATACTTCTTCTGTCCTGAATGGCCTGCAGCATAAAACACTCCTTCCCGCTGTTTCTATGTATTTCCCGCAAAGATACCTCATTCTTTACAGAGGTTTTCACCCTCCTGTACATTCATCACCTTCAGCCTGCGCATGAATGCCACCAGGAACGGTATGGATGCCGCCATGGTGCACGCGTCCGCCAGCGGCTGTGCCAGCTGAACTCCGAGGACACCGCAGAAGCGCGGCAGGATCAGAATCAGCGGAAGGAAAAACACGCCCTGCCTGCACAATGCAAGGAAGGTGGCCCTGCCTGACTGTCCGGTGCTTTGCAGCGCCATATTCGCTGTTGTCGTGACTCCGCAGAACGGCATGACCAAACACTGCGCCCGCAGGGCAAAGCTGCCAAGCTCAATAACCACAGCATCATCCCTGCGGAAAGCCATCAATATCTGAGGAGAAAAAATAAAAATCACAAGGCTGAATACCGCCATCACCACTGTACCTACCAGGATTGTAAAACGGGTAGCCTCGTGCACCCTTCCATATTTTTTCGCGCCGTAGTTAAAGCCCGCTACCGGCTGGAAGCCCTGACCGAAGCCCAGCATGGCAGAAAACATAAAGAACATAAGCCTTCCTACAATACTCATGGCCGCCACTGCCGCATCCCCATAAATAGCGGCATTTACATTCAAAGCCACCGAAGCGAGACTGGCAAGCCCCTGCCTGCAGAGGGTGGGCATACCTGTCGTGATAATATCAACATAGGTTTTCAGTTTTTTGGAAACCTTGGTAATCCGTAAGCGTACGTCACTCTTTCCTTTCAGGAACAATATCAGCAGAATGATAAAGCTGACCGTCTGGCTTAATGCTGTTGCGATAGCCGCTCCTGCCGTTCCCAGTCCCAGGCCGAAAATAAAAATGGGATCCAGGATGATGTTCAGGATTCCGCCCGTGCCGATTCCCAGCATTCCCAGCACGGATTTCCCTTCACAGCGGAAAATATTATTCATTACAAAGGATGCGCACATGATCGGAGCTGCCAGAAGGATATACTGCCCGTAATCCCTCGCATAGGGAAGTATGGTTTCCGTGGCGCCCAGAAGCCGCATCAGCGGCACTACAAAAATGGATCCGAAGATGGTGAGCAAAAGCCCCATCACGATAGCAGTAAAGAATCCCGTACTGGCCGCGCAGGTCGCCTTATCGTCTTCCTTCGCCCCCAGATGCAGGGATACGATGGTTCCTGAACCCATACCCAGTGTAAAGCCGACGGCCTGGATAATAGCCATCAGGGAAAATACGATTCCTACCGCCCCCACCGCGCTCGTTCCCAGCTGGGACACGAAAAAGGTATCCGCCATATTGTAAATGGCAGATACCATCATGCTTATGATCGTGGGAATTGCCAGCGTGGTTACCAGCTTAGGAACCGGTGTCTGTGTCATTTTTTCATAATGCGCCTGCCTGCGCGCCTCATCCTGTGTCATTGCTTCCATATCACTCTTCTCCTCTTTCCTCATTACTTTTAGGGCATACTGCGGGTCTCCTGTGTCTGCCCGCATAATAATCAGCTGGCAGGAGAAAGGCTTTCCCCTGCCAGCTAAATAGTTGACGTTATATATAATAATAGCACAATTATGACGGACACACCAGTGGATTGCTAATTTTTCCTTATGCCAGCCCTACCGATATTTGATGTCCTGCCGCGGCGTCTGCCGGGTTTTCCACTCTGTACAGCCGGCAGTTTCTCAGATATCCAATCTCCAGTCCGGGCTTTTTTCATAATTATAATTCGTAGGAATTGTGAGCATATGATTATAAAGAGTATTATAGCAGACCAGCTCTATTCTGTTTCTTCCATCCTGGAGAAAATCTGTTATGTCTCCTTCATAGGGATCTGCAACCAGACTGAGTGCCTTTTTTCCGTTTATATAAACGGCAACTGCACTTCCCAGGCTGCCGGTGCAAAGCTTCATATGTTCCTTTTTTATTATATCCACATCTTTGCACAGCCGGATCCCTCCGGAATAAAAACGGAGTCCCTCTTTTTCCAGTTCCAGAGGCAGCTGCAGAATCCCTTTTCCCAACACAAAGCTTACGGGCTCCAGGAACGCATTACAGCCATAACATCCCCTTTCCTGGCGAATGCTTACCAGTACCTCTGCTGATCCGGGATATGGCTCCCTGCAAAAGTAAACGCCGTTCTCTGCTTTCAGTTCCTCTTTATCGATATATACATGGGTATCCCCTACTGTGGAAAGACGGACTCCTTTCATCCCGGGAGGAGCCGTAAAGCGGTACCAGCAAAGTTTTCCTGCATAATCCGGATGCGGATCGAAAGGAATGATATCGCTGTTTTGATACCATTTGGTCACTAAGGGCCGTTCCTGTACAAATCCATTCTTTTTCAGCAGGGTAAAGAAGGTGCGTCCGCTTCTGTCATATTTTAACAGCACATAGTTGCTTCCTTCCTGCAGAAGCACTTCCTCCTCCGTCACTTTTACATGGTTCACCCATACGGAACATGGCTTCAGTTCTCCTGTTTCCATATGTACTGTCATCTCCTTTTCCCCATAAAAGATGAAAAAGACATAATAACAGCCTTCCCCCTCATAAACGCTGGATGAACCGGCAAAGGTCAGCCGCTTTTTCCCAAGAGTAATAAATTCATCCGACAGTTTTCCCTTCAGGCCGTGATAGCTGCCCTGGTACCCGGCGTCCCCTTTTACCCCGTATTTCATGGATACAACCGCCGGCTCGAAACCTTTTACCGGATTCTCCATCCTGGCAAATTCTTTTTCCTGCGCCTCATGTCCCTGACAGATCCAGAAGTATTCTCCATAAGAAAGCCATTCCGAGCGCCATCTTCCGGCAGCTTTATTTTCCGTCATGTCTTCTTCTGTAACGCAGTATAATACTTCCCTGGCCTCCGGACCGATAAAAGCCTCTTCGGCTGGCAGCCGGTAATCTCCATATTGGTTGTCCATAGTTGGTATGATTTCGCATTCCCAGTTTCCCTGCAGATCCAATCTTGTCTCCGGAGTTTTATCAAATACAGGCAGTACCTCTGTCTCCGGGCAATCCTCTTCAAATACAAGGAGTACCGGCTCTTTTTTCGTAAAGGGAAAACGTAGCCTTGTCGTACATCCATCCGTATCAAAATCTGCAATCCGCATTCTCTTTCCCGACCATGGATTCAGCAATACCGGTATGCCTGATGCCCGGAATCGGCATTCTTTCCCTTTTTCCACCCCATAGAGATAGTAACAGTCCCGTCCGTCTATTACCCTGTGCTGATAAAATACTTCTTTTATTCCTGTTTCCAGATCCAAATCTCCCTGCTGACAGATATAAACTTCTGCTGCTTCTGCGTCTGCAAATATTTTCCCTTTTTCTTTCAATACACCGCAAAGCTCATCCAGAAGAGGATCCTGCCGTCCCATCCTGTCGCTGCCTTCAGGCAGATCTCCCAGAACAAGCACCGTGCCTCCTGCTTCTGCGAAGCATACAAGAGCCTGAAACATGCCAAACCGTACATTTTTCATATCCGGCAGGATGAGATACCGATACTCTTCCCCCGACACACACAGCCTGTTGTTCCGTACCTCCGCCCGTTGTACACTTTCGAAATCGATAAAATCAAAATCAATTCCATTTTGGTACAGACAGTGCCCCATGTCAAAAGCCATGGCAACTGAAGCTTTTCCCTGTTCCTCATCTGCCTCCATAGCCGCCACAGGATAAATAATGGCGGCATCACATCTGTGTACACCCTGAGCCAGAAAATAGCTGAGACGTTTTGTACATTCCAGCAGTGTCCCCATTTCATTCCAATAAGGCATATGATAATGGTTGCAGGGAGGCGCCCATTCCCACATACTTCCATGGGTAGAATAATACAGGCCATGAAGGGACAAAAGGTTATGTCCCAGGCCGAAATTACGGAATACCGCATCTGCCACATCCGCACAGGAAGTCTGCCAGCCGCTGGAATAAAAACCCTCCAGCCACACCCGGGGGCTGTGGTACAAATGGGCTATGGATGCCGAGACCTTACTCTTGATAATATTGGAGGCCAGTCTGGGCTGATCATTGCCCGGTCCCTGATTCCATTTCATTGTCCTGAAATAATCACCGAATTCCGTAACGTCCTGTCCTCTTCCCCCGTGATCACAGCCAAAAGTCATTCCCCGGCTTTCATGCCATTCATATACCGGTTTAAAATAAGCTTCCTCGCTTAAGGCAACTATCACATCGTAATAATCCAGCCTGATCTTAGGGGTTTCCGGCCCGATATCCTGAAAAATAGCCTCCCATTTTTCCGTAATATCATACCCCTTCCTCTTCCGAAACTCTTCCCGAAAATCCTCGCACCAAAGATTTCCCCGTATATTAAAATTCAGCTCATCAGAAAAGAAAAAGTTAATATGTTTCCCGCATTCTCCGGGGAAATGGCGTTCAAATGCTCCATAAAATTCATCCGCTACAGCTTCTCCAATCCCCTTCGCCATAGGATTTGCAGAATACGGCACTTTCACAATCTCCACACGGCCATTCCGCCATTCCAGCTTTTGACCCCCGAACTCCGGATGTCCGGCCAGTACCCTATCCATATAGCTCCCCTGTCCGGGTGCTCCCAGGGTATAGTCGCTGAGACTGAAAGCCATATGATCCTTCCGGCATTCCTCCAGCAGCCAGCCGAGCAGTTCCCACCATTCTGAAGTAAAGGGACGCGGATCCGAATCCATAGTAAGCCCGTATTGAAGCCCGCCTTTATCAGAGTGACAGTAATTCAGCTGGATTCCTGCAATCCCCTTATCCTTAAGCTGTTCCAGTATCCAGTGCAGCTTCTCTTTTTCAATTTTGTCACCATGCCACCAGAAAAAAGAAACTTCCCCATATTTTTCAGGTGGATTTACAAATTCCCTCAATACCATTTTCCTTTCCCCCTAAAACCCGAAGACCTCAATATTCTTCATTTCATTTTCCGCCTTTATCCGTATAAAGCGTGCGGTTTTCCCCACACTCTCCATTCCGGCTTCATAGCTCTTAAGTATAAGCTGCGGCTTTCCTATGCCCCACTCTCCCGTATTACATGTTTCCCAGCTTATTCCATCTGCGGAAAGTGCAAGAGCCAATTTTCCCCTTCTGAATTCCCCCTGTATCCCGGTAGCTTTATGTAATTGCCCCAGGTCACAGAAAAATTCTTTCTTTTCTTCCCCGCAAAAGGCAAGGACACTGCCATACAGTGCCGGCTCTTTCCGGAAGCAGTCCAAAGGCTGTTCCACATCAATTCCCTGCAGAGACAGTTCCATTTCGTTCTCCATCTGAATACGCAGTATCAAATCCACACAGGTTTCCAGTATACAGATATTGGTCAGTTCTAATTTTCCTTTTTCCAGTATGATATCAGGCATACTTCCTGACATACAGGTAATCTCCTGCACCTTACCTCCTTCTGTAGGAAAAGGCAATATCAGTTTTTCCTGCAGAGGTCTGTTTAAAAGATGCAGATAGATCGTTTTTCCACGGAAAGTACTTCCCCCATAATTCCCAGGATTCCACGGCCCGCTTCTTGTGCCGTAAACCGATTCTCCGTATTGCTTCATCCATTTTCCTGTTCTGATTATGTATTCCGTTTCCTCAGGTGCTATTTTTCCGTCGGGCATGGCACCGATACTCAGGAGATAATTACCATCCCCGCATACCGAATACAGGAACTCATGCATGATTTCCTCCCATGGCTTCAGTCCATTACCTGTCCACGCCCATTCCCTGCCCATCGGCATGCAGGTTTCCCATGCCCGATCCCTCTGCATAAAACCCACTCTGCATTCGGGAGTATCAAAGTCTCCGGGTACACTAGCCCGGTTGTTAATCAAAATATGAGGCTGACACTTTCGCACTTCTTTTTCCAGCTTCAGGGTTTCCCACATAGGTTCTGTAAACATGCCTCCGAACCAGCAGGCATCCCACCAGAGGATATCAATTTTGCCGTATTTTTTCATTAGCTCCAGCACGGTCCGATGAAGATACCTGATATAATCGGGATGCCGTTTTCCATAGCGCCATTCCTTCCCATCCTTTATCTCGTAAAAGGGTATGTTCTCACTGCGTTCCGCAATAGCGGCATCCACAGGTTCATAATCCTCATGGTGCCAGTCTCTCTGGGAATAATACAGTCCTACCGGTATTTTTCGCTCATGGCAGGCATCAATTAATTCCTTCAGATAATCCCTTCCCATGGGAGCATTGGTTATTTTATATTCTGACCAGGCGGTATCCCACATATGAAAACCATCATGATGCTTTGTAATAATGACTACATAACGGAAACCGCCTTTTATCGCCAGGTCAATCCATTCTTCCGCATGGAAATTTTCCATCTTTATCTGTCCGGCCCAGCTGTCATATACCTCATCCGGCACCGTTCCTTGTCCCGGATCCGGCAGCTTATGCGTTTGACGGGGCCAGCCGATATCTACGCCGCCCACGGCAGAAATTCCCACATGGAAAAAAAGTCCCAGCCTGGCATCTCTGAACCACTGCAGCTTTTCTTCTCCTGCGAACGGGTATTCCTCCCATTCTTTTTCTGAAAAGACCTGGAATAAATAGTCCGGTTCACATTCCTTTTTTCTTTCTTTTACAGACCACGTCATAGTCCTCTCCCCTTTATATTGAAACGGCATCCGGTACCTCCCCGGCGCCGGATGCCTCCCTGCTCATTGACTGTTCTTATACAGTATTACAGTCATCCTTTATTTATATGTGGAATCATACGCCTCCTGGTTCAAAGCAATATAATCATTATACTGTAATTTATCCAGGCCTGCCAGATATGCATCCCAATCCTTTTCCGGATCTTTGGCGCCCGTAATAAATTCTATGAACGATGCCTTTACATAATCATCAATAGCTGTTTTCATACTGGCAACCTGATTAGCCTTTTCCACTTCCATGTAAAATGGCGGGATATATTCCGCATCTGCGGCATAAGGTGCAAGTTTCTGTGTACACTGAATCAGTCTCGCTTCGTAGTTGGCCGGATCCGTGATATCTCCCACTACCTGGAATGTATTTTTCCAGTCCGGTTCTACCAGACGCAGTGTCCAGTGCCATTTGATATCCTCTGCTGCGGTTGCATTCTGGGTTCGCATTTCCAGATATTTCCGTGTGGCAGGTGTAGTTCCATCCATTGTGAAAGTACCTTCATCCGCATCGTCCCACTGCTGTCCCTTGATACCAACCTGAGTACGCAGAGACCATTCCTCACCGCAGAATAAATCTGCCAGCTTTATAGCTGCTTCGGGATATTGGCACTTATCTGTAATTACAAAAGCTGCGCCTGAAACCACAGGCTCTGTCTGTGTGGGGATCCCTCTGTATCCGTCAGGCCCCTCCAGCGGAAGCAGATTATCATAAGCAGCCGAACGCTGTATATCATTGATATCAACAAACATGCCGATATGTCCGCATGCTGCTGTACCGCAGATAACCTCCTCCTTCGTTCCCAAAGCTGACAGCTGGGATTCATCCTGAGTCAGTGCCGCCGGATCGATAAGTCCGTCTGCATACAGGCCGGCAATATATTTCAGGCCTTCTCTGACCCCGTCAGTACCCGCCGTACCGCTGATAACACCATCTTTCAGCTTCAGATAACCGTTGGAAGGGTCAAAATAATCAAATGCATTAATAAGATATGGATATACTTCTGCCGCCCATGTATTAATCGCACCTGAGAACGGGATTTCATCATTGGGATCCCCATTTCCGTTAGCATCCTGTTCTTTGAAGGCTTCAAGGACTGCCCGGAATTCTTCTGTTGTCTGCGGCGCTTCCATACCTACATTTTCCAGCCATTCCTTATTCATCCAGACCTTATAATTCACCGCACCATGTCCAAGCCCGCCGGAATCCAGACTGGGAATTCCATAGATATTCCCGTCGGGAGTGGTCATCATTTCCTTGATCTTCGGTGCATCCTCCCAGCGTTCCTTCAGGTTGACGCAATTTTCTTCAATCAAATCGTTTAAAGGTATCAGAATATTTTCACCTGTACCATATTTAACAAGATCTGCATTGGTAAAAAAACCGCCGATAATAATATCCGGATAATCCCCGCTTGCCAGAAGCATATTCAGCTTATCCTGTGCACCTTCCTGAGGTGCTACAATAAATTCAAAGTTAATATTGGTCTTCTCGGTCAATTCCTTAAAAATAGAATGCTTGGTTATATCAACCACTCCCGGCTGCTGGCCTACGAAAATACTCATAGTAATGGGTTCCTTACTGATCGGAAGCTGGCCGGGCTTTGACAGTCCATTCTCATCAAATTCTCCGTCATATTCCTTTTCCTCTGCAGTCCCGTTCTCTGCCAAACCACTCTCTGCTGAAGAAGAAACACCTCCCTCTGATTTACTGTTTCCGCAGGCTGCCAATGACAGCACCATCACGGAAGCCAGTAACACCGACATCATCTTTTTTAATACCATACCCTTTTTCTCCTTATATTTTTTATTAAAATCAAGCATACGCTTTAGATTTTCATTTTAAATTTATCCTTTGACAGAACCTACCATAGCCCCTTTTATAAAATACTTCTGTAAAAACGGATATGTAATCATTAACGGAACGCTGGAAATAATAATCAGGGAGTATTTCAATAATTCTGAAAGATATTGCTTATTCATCATATCCAAGGCATCCGAACTCATCTGCGTTATATCCACCTGGTTATTCAAAAGGATATTTCTGAGAACCAGCTGAAGAGGGAACTTCACACTCTCATTCAAATACAGCAGTGCACTGTAATAGGAATTCCAGTGGGTCAGGGCAAAGTTCAGAGCCAATACGGCCAGAATCGGCTTAGCCAGGGGCAGCACCACTCTGGTAAGATACTGGAAATAATCACCTCCATCAAGGCATGTAGCTTCAAACAATTCTTCCGGAATAGAGGATTGGATAAAAGTACGTCCCACGATAGCAAGCCACACATTAAATGCCCCCGGCAATACAATTGACCATACAGTATTCAGCATGTGAAGCTGCTTCAGCAGCAAATATGTCGGAATGGTACCTCCTCCGAAAAACATGGTGATGGCAAAAACAGTGGTTAACAGCCCTCTCATGGGGAATTCCTTCCGCGACAATACAAAGGCTCCGATAAAGGTAACTGCCGTACCAATTAAGGTTCCCAGTACGGTATATACAATAGTATTCCCATATCCGCTCCATACCCGCTCATCTCCCAGAACAGCTTTATACCCCTGTAGTCCCGGATTCACAGGCCACAGAAATACTCTTCCCGCCACCAAATCCTGGGGAGATGAAAAAGAACAACTGACCACATAGATAAGAGGGTACAGAACCACTAATACAAACAATCCAAGAAACAGATATACAATGGCAAGAAATATTCTGTCCGCCGGACTTTTTTTCATAATATTATTGTTGTGCATTTAATCTGCCCCTCCTTAAAACAGGCTTGTCTCACTTACTTTACGAGCGAAACTGTTTACCAGGAACAATACAATACAGTTAATCACCGAATTGAACAGGCCTACCGCCGTGGAAAAACTGAATTGTGCCTGTTCAATACCAACTTTATAAACATAAGTGGAAATAATTTCAGAAGAGGCATAATTAACAGGATTCTGCATCAGAAATACTTTTTCAAAACCGACGCTCAGGATATTTCCTGTATTTAGTATCAATGTGATAATTATAGTAGGCATAATACAAGGCAAATCAATATTTATAACCTTCTGCCACCTGTTTGCCCCGTCCATGGCCGCCGCTTCATATAATGAGGTATCCACCGCGGACAGAGCCGCGATATAAAGGACAGAATTAAAGCCTGCGCTCTGCCAGATTCCTGAAAAAATATATGCCGGCCTGAAAAAGGATTTTGTCCCCATAAAATCAATGGATTCCATACCAAACAGATTCAAAAAAGAATTTACCACTCCATAACGGTAAGAAAATACCTGGGTCATAATACTTACTACCACTACTGTGGAAATAAAATAGGGAGCAAAGGTAAATGTCTGAAGCGCTTTCTTTACCCTCTCGCTGCTCAATTCATTAAATGCCAGCGCCAGAATGATAGGAACCGGGAAACCAATGACTAATGACTCCAGACTCAAAATAATAGTATTTTTTAATATCTGAGGAAATATAGGCGTGTTAAACAGCTGTTTGAAATATTTAAGACCTGCCCAGGGACTCCTGAATACCCCTTTCCGAATACTGTAATCCTTAAATGCCATCAGCAGCCCTCCCATTGGAAGGTAATTAAATATAATGACGAAGATAAGGGGAATCAATGCAAGTATATATAATTGCAAAATTCCTTTTTTAAGCTTTTTCGGATTTGTATTCTTTACAATCCTGATTTCGTTTTTCATGTCTGCCTCCTTTCTATGAATCCATAGTACATATCTTACAGTTCTTTCTCAAGAAGCGTTTTTGTGCATTATGTTTTATTTTTGTATCATCCAGTTCGTTATTTACAGCTTTTTAGATGTCTTAATCCTTTATTTATACTTCATGTTAAATTTTGTTCTGTATTTTTTATACTTTTTATCTTATTATTTAATATTATTTATTTATTTTTTCATCTGTTCGTCATTCAGATTTATCCATTTCTTAACTATCGACTGCGTTTTGACCTCATATAATAACAAACCGCAGCGGAATATACACTTATACACCGCTGCGGTCCCTTATTATCCCATTATCACATCACTCATACGGCTTTCCGGTATCGTCCGAAGGCTGATAAGCCTGCCCTCTTCATAAACAGCCTCTACAATAGTCTGATATGGGGCATACAGCCGGAAGGAAACATCCCAGGAATCCGGCAGCGCCGGCAGTACATAAATTTTTTCTTTCCGGCACTGAAGAACCATCAGCTGCATCAGATTCATGATATTTGCCCCGTGATCCGTATCCGGTACCGCATCATATACCGGCCCCCACATTGCAGGGAAGCGGCTGCCCGGATTTTGCAGCGCACAGTTATTTTCCAATATGGTTCCTGCCGTATCACCAAGCCCCAGTAAAGCAGCCGCATTTCCGATATACTGCCAGCCGCTGTAACAGGGAGCCCCCGGATTTTCACCCAGAATGTGAGGCTTCATCTGCCCACCTGTTTCCAGAGCATGGAGAAAGGTATGATATGCCTTTTTCCCATCCTCATATTTTCCCATAAGCCCAAACGGATAAATGGCATAAAGCTCCGGCGCCTCTACATTCCTTCTCACATCCTCATATTCTTCCGCCGGCTTTACTACTTTTTCCCCATTCCATACCCCGGTGGGTATTTCCGGAGTCATTTCATAGATCCTTTCAAAAAAATCCCTGTCATCAACCAACTGTTCCGGCAGCTCCAGAATGTCCCTGAGGACTGCCCGCATTCCGGCAATTACCGGGGTCGGATTCACTGTATCAAAATAAGTTTCAACCGATTGAAGCGGGCCGATTACTATTTTTCCTTTTTCCCTATCCTCAAAACGGGTTTCAATATAACGAAGAAGCTCTCTCGCATAGGGAAGCGCCTGTGTCCGGAGGAATTCTTCATCCATAGTATAAAGATAATAAGCAAACAATAAATGGGTAAGTTCAAGGCCCGGCGAAATATCAATCGCCCCTCCCCACCGGTTATCCGACCAGCCATCAGGCTTTCCCTCCCGTTCCAGCCCATAAATATCTTCAGACTGCAGACCGCAGGAAAGTGTCATTTCCGTATTATGCTGCCCTCCCGCATGATAAAAACGTTCTGCGCGTATTCTGTTCAGTTCCCAAAACCGCCGGAAATATACGAAAAGCCTTTTGAGGCTGTCAAAATCTCCCGTTGCCAGCATGGTGTAATAGGGAAGTCTGAGATTCTGCCACAAGTGTTCATTCGACCAGGATCTTTCATCCGGATTAATAGAAAGCGTAGGGTATTCTCCACTGGGGATTCTGGTAAAACCGCTTACAAATTCCATAACTCCCAGATGTTCCCTGTTCCCCGGACACAGATTAAAAAGCATGCCATTGTAAAAAACAGGGAAATTGCCATCCTTACAGCAGGCCAGCATATACTTTGTCAGAAGATAACCTCTGGTGACCGGAGAAGCGGTACCGGTACATTCCATGGGTTCCGATACACAGTCAAGAATCCTTTCATTGCATACAGGTTTCCTCTCCTTATCTCCTTCCACAAAAATATAACTCTTTTTCCAAAAAGCTTCCCAGAAAACAGCAGTGGCTTCCCGGGATTCATCAGCCGTTCTGCTTCCTTTAAGCATCCCGTCAACTCTGTCCAGCCATTCTCTTTCCTCAAGCTGGGCACTATGTGTTGCTACCTTCAGACAAAAATCCGTGCATTCCCCTTTTACTAATTCATGTCCGACTCTTCTTCCTCCCTCCAGATACATTATTCCTCCGAAAATGCGGCCTGACAGCAGATCCGGAACACAGGACAGATCATCCACACACTGAAGCCTTGCCAGATGCTCAATTCCATTTTCCCCATTTATATGGCGGAAACAGATTCGATCTTCCAGCTCATCCACCATATCTGCCGCTTCTGTAAGCCCTGTGGAACGGACAGGCGAATTCCATGGCAGATTTTTTTCTGTCCTCCAGGTATAATATCGTACCTTTACCTTCATCTCCTGTTTCATCCTACCGCTGACATATACTATATCCGAAGCATCGTCCACCCAAATCCATAATTCCTTACCGCAGCTTTTCATATGTACGATCCCATGCTCCAGCTCCAGCCTCTGAATAAAATCACCATCTGACAGGAATCCCGGAGCTGTCCTCACTTCCACCATTCCCAGCTTTACCGTTCTGTCCAATTCCGTTACCGCATCCGTCCTGGCAAGATAAAAACGCAGAACCCCTTTTTCATCCATCCACACACTGACAGCGAGCTCTCCATTTCCCAGAGGCATGGCGCTCCTGTCACTTTTACCAGGAGAATGATATACCACATCATATTGGCTTACTCTGCTTTTTTCCTTCATCCCCATAATTGCTCCCTTCTGCATACTGCAAACAATATTGATACTCTTATCATATGATTTCAGTGCTTGTCCACAAGGATCATTATTGTACATATTGTTTAAGTTTTGCTTCTTTTTTATTTATTTCTGTGCTTTATACACAGAAAACGCAGTGTTTTCTGACCTGTCATACTTGAATTAATATCTTCTTTCTATTATACTGATAACACAAGAAGCCATATTGGCAAGGGGGGAATAGTATTGCGCAAGGGAAAAAACAGAGAAATATATATACGCTTTCTGCTTAATGCTCTGCCGATTCTTATTATTCCTCTTTTCCTTCTGTTCAGTGCCTATTTCCGGAACCAGAAGCTGTTCAAGCAGGAAATCTATGATAAAAATATTTCCATACTTGAAAACAGCGCACTTATGGGAGAGAGCATGATGGCTTCTGTGGAAAGTATTGTTAATTATCTTGACGAAAGTTCTTCCGTAAACAAATTTCTCAACTTTTATTCTCTGAACGAAGATGGAACCAATACTAATGAGGTCATTCTTCTTCAGAAAGATATAAATTCCCTGATAACTGCCAATGATGCCATCGATAATATCCAGATTTTTTCTAAAAACAACAAAATGCTGCTTGACGGCACACAGGTGGTTATCAATTTGAACCGGTACTATGATTATACCTTTTCCATTACCGGGATCGATTATGACCATTGGTATCATGAAATGCTCATGGGAATCCATAACTGGAATAACCGCCTGCAGACATTGGAAACCACAGACAAAAGCATAACCAAACAAATGTTTTTTTTCAGCAGCGACATTCCTGCCAATTCAGGTATTTACAGCAGCGGCTGCGTGTTTATTCTTCTGGGACAGGACAAGCTGTTCCGGTATTTTGACAGACTGGAATATCAAAAGGATGGGTTTGTTTATCTGCAGGACGGAGACGGCAATATTCTTTGCGAGGATAACCGTACCGGCGTTGAAAATATTTACCTGCCGGCAGAGGAGACCTCAGAAAACAGTGGATTCATCACCAAAAAAATTGGCGGAAATGACTTGTTTCTCACCTATTATAAAGATAAAAATAACTGGCTGTATGTATGTGCTGTTCCCAGAAAGCTGGTCATGAGTGCAGTGCAGGACACCTGGGGCTATTTTCTGTTCATGCTTGTCTTTGCTCTGGGCATCGGCATCCTTCTTGTACATTATTTCACCACCAGGCTTTCCGCTCCCATTACCAAAATTTATGACTTACTGAAAACCGGAAAATCTGCCGTTTCCTACGATGAATTTGATGAAGAAATTGAACGGTTAATCCAGAAAAATGAACAGATGCAGGATGAACTGGAAAAACAAATCCCGGCATTGAAGACCTCCATTTTCCATACTCTTGCAACCGGAGGCTACCACACCCGGGAAGAGATAGGGGAAAATCTGCAGAAGATACAAATCGCCGCCGATTCTCCTCTTTATCTGATTATCATTGTTTCACTCAATGATTTGGATACAGGAAATAATCTGGAAAAAATAGCGGCACAGAAGATTTATCTGAAGAAAATAATGGAAGAGACTTTCCTGACAACACAGATTTACGATTTGGATTTTGAGAGAATTGCTCTTTTACTGGAGTCATCCTGTCAGGAAAAGCAGGAGGCCAAACAGCAGTGCGAACAGAACCTGGCTTATGTCAAAGAAAAAATGGAAAATAACAGCGGCATCAGCATCTCCTTCCATGGGGATGCGATAACCGATATCGGCCGGATTCCTTCCGGATTTAAACACATACGTACCCTGCTGGATAATGAATATGAGTCCTTCAAAGGCATTATCCAGTGGTATGATGAAAAAAATCTGGTCAGAAAAATCAGAGAGCAGGAAACCTATGATATTAAACAGAGAATACGGAAACATATAGAAGAAAATTATGCGGATCCTCAGCTGTCCCTGATATCCGTGGCAGACAGCTTCGGTATATCTGAAGTTTACCTTTCCCGTCTTTTCAAACAGTCCTTTGAACAGAACTTTTCCAAATATGTAGAGGAGCTTCGTATGAATAAAGCAAAGGAATTGATTGAAATGGATATGTATACGGTATCCGATATTTCCGGAATAGTAGGGTATAATTCTCCTCAAACCTTCCGAAGAGCATATAAACGTTATTTTGGATGCACTCCCAGAGAACGATGAATTTCTGCTGACAGATTGTCTGTACATAAAAAACAGATTTGATGGTTTACGGCCAACAAATCTGTTTTTCTTTTTTCATTTATTACTCTGTCATGCGGCGCTACCCTTTTTGCTGCCATGCCGTCCCGCCCCGCACGCTTCTTCATATTCCTTCAATTTTTCTTTTGCTTCCCGGCTCAGGTTTTTAGGTACCTGGATTTGAACGGTTACATAATGATCCCCATGCACATTAGGATTTTTCATGGATACAATCCCTTTTCCCTTCAGCCGTATTTTGCTTCCTGACTGTGTTCCTTCCCGGATTTTGCACATGATCTTTCCTGACAGGGTCTGTACCGGAACCTCTCCGCCAAATACGGCTGTGGTGAAGGGAATGGAAATAGTGCTGTACACATCCATACCTTTCCGTTCGAAGCCCGGCTTGCTGCCTGTCTTCACTTTAAGAAGAAGATCTCCCGGTTTCCCGCCGCCGTATCCCGGCATGCCTTTTCCTTTAAGCCTTACGTTCTTGCCGTCTTCGATGCCCGCCGGAATATGAACCTGCAGGGACTGTACCTGGCCCTCTGCATTCTGCAGGCTGATGACTTTATCACACCCGAATACCGCTTCATCGAAGCTGACCTCCACCTGCGCCTGGATATCCTGGCCTTTCATCCGGACATCACCGCCCGCAAAGCCATTTCCGCCGAAACCATGGCTTCCGAAGCCGCTTCCCGTAAAGTCACGGCCATCAGCACCATGCCCCGTAAAGCCGTCTCCTCCAAAGCCATGGAAGGAAAAACCTCTTCCCGCATCTTCTTTTCCATGGAATATTCCGCTGAAAATATCTCCGAAAATATCGTCCATATTTCCCTGTTCAAAATGAAATTCACGGAACCCGCCGTTTCCGGCTCCGCCCCGGGTGAAGGAGTCAGGATCCGGCGCTGAACCATCAAAGGCGGCATGGCCGAACTGGTCATATAATTTTTTCTTTTCCGGATCGCTCAATACGGAATAAGCTTCTGTTACCTCCTTAAACTGCCTCTCTGCCTGGGCATTGCCGGCATTTTGATCAGGATGGTATTTTTTTGCAAGCTTACGGTATGCTTTCTTTATGGTATTATCGTCTGCATTTTTATCTATTCCAAGAATTTCGTAATAATCTCTTTTTGCTGCCATTGCTGTCACCTTCCATTCATCTGCCTTCTGCTGCCCGGTTGGGTATGAAGGCATAGTTATATTTGTTCTATATGTAATATAACATATGGCAGGAGTAAAATCAATAGCACCAGGATAATAATATTCATTTTTTTCTATGATTCTTCATCAGGAGAATCTTCCTTCTCATACGTTTCCACGTATACCGTCAATCTCTCTTCACTCCCGCCCCAGCGCAACAATATGCTTGAATTTCCCGCTCTCAGGATGTACCTGCGGCAAAATCTCTCCCGCATATATAACGGCATGCACCCCATTATCCCTGAAGTAGCTCTGCAGGACTTCCTCCGCCTTTCCGAAAACTTCCTTTGGATCTTGTGCCAGCATTCTAAGCTCCAGCACATTCCGTTCCTTTTGAACCAGCTGGAAACGTTTAAGTCCCGGCACTTCCCTGAGTATGGCATAGACTGCCAAAGGCTGGAGCCTTATTCCCTCTTCAAACATTAGGATATCATCATTTCTCCCTTCAATCTCCAGCCATGGCGCATCACAGCCGCAGCCGCATTCCTCATGATGCATGACAATCCGATCACTCACCTCGTAACGTATGAAAGGCTGTACCTTATTAGCCAGATTCGTGAGAAGGATTTTAGCGGACTGCGTTCCGTCCGGCACCGGACGGTTATCTTCGTCAACCGCCTCTATCATGATCCATTCGTCATTGATATGCAGATGCCGGTTTACACACTCATGACACATTGTCCCGCCTTCCGTACAAGAATAATTGGTTTGTACATATCCGCCGAATGCATCAGCCAGTTTTTCCCTCACCTCATCTCTCAGCAATTCTCCGCCTGTCATCACAATAGCAGGCGATATATGAAGGCGGCCGGCAGCCTGCTCATCTGCCAGAAGCTCCAGGCCGCTGGGATATCCGCCCAGCATGACCGGCGAAAAGCGGTTCAATTTCTCCACAATTTCTGCAGTCGGCGTTCTGACGTCCAAATTCATCATCATCCCTTTTTTCCATGGCATACGGCGCAGCTGATATTTCACGGACCCGCTGCCCAGATAAAATCCTTCGGCAAAAATGCTGGCTGTCCGCTTTCCTTTTTTTATGAAGGCAGAAAGATCCTCTTTTCTGGCATAAGCTCTCAGCACAGACAGTGCGGAAGATATGTTCATGCAGGTTTTGTCGTAGAGAACCACCAGCGGGCTGCCTGTTGAGCCTGAGGTGGTAAAGATAAGATATTTTCCATCCATAAGCCTCCCAATGTTTTCCCTGTCCTCCATAAAGCTGTTAACCGCTTCTTCCGTCACTGTCCGATCCGTCAGCCACATATCAAAATGAGCCATCAGGTCTACCTTATTTACGGTGGGTAAATCGGTTAATTTCCAGTCCTCCGGCAGGCCCTTATATAGTCTGCCATAATAGGGACTGTTCTGTCCGGCATATGCCGCCAGCTCCTTAAGGCGCTTCTGTGCAAGCTCTTTCCGTTCTCCGGGAGTCATCCTGCCTGCCCTGCAGGTCATCGCCAATGCTTTCCCTAACCCGATTTCTTTCATACTCAACTCTCCCCTCCGCTGGCCGCTCTTCTGCCTGCCCCTGCCACCATATCTTCCACCGTGCGCTTTACCATTTCCGCCGCTTCATCATCTGTAAAATTCATATGGTTGGTAGCAATCATCGTTGCGATTCCATGCAGAAGGAGGTAGCCGCGCAAAAAAATATCTTTGCATTCCTCTTCTTCCAACCCATAGCTTTCCCGGAAAACAGTCGCCATTTTGCTGTTGCTTTCATAACCCATCATGACATTCCAGAGATTATCCCCTTGAAAGCTGTCCGAAAGATATAACAGGTGAAACAGATTTGGCTCCTTTCTTGCCAGATTCAGCACCCATCTGCTGGTGCAGGCTATGAAATCAGGCCGGTCTTTTTTTTCCATGATCTCATTCATAAAGTGTTCACAGGCATAATCAAATGTGGCTGAACGCAGAGCCTCCATCGTATCAAACTGGCTGAAAACCGGCTGTATGGAGCATCCCGCCGCCTTTGCCACACTTCTTGCCGTCACGGCTGAGAAGCCTTCCTTTCTCGTGATATCAAATGCAATTTCCAAAAGCTGTTCTCTTGTGATTTTTTGTTTCGGTGCCAAGATACTGTCCTCCATAATATATCTCATGTTATATATCATATGATATATTATTTTGTTAAGGCTGTCAAGGAACACTGCTGCTCTTGCATGAAATGACGGTTTTGCTTTTTATCCCGGCACCAACAGGTTCATTCCAAACAGGTTCGCGGAGATTGATAACACATTTTTTTAATGCTATACTACGAGTTAAGGAAGGGGTGCAAAATATGGAAATGCAGAAAAACGGATGGGGTTATTTATGTGAAAAGAGTAAAAAGGAACGGAAAGAAATTCTGCGTCAGTACGCAGAAAGCTATGTGGAACCGGCTTTCGAAGGTTATCCGGAATTAAAGGGCAAAATCTATCTGGCATTGAGGAAAAACGGATTTATTGCAGAATACAATCCTGTATATTATATAATCGTCCCGGAAAACGCTTTAAACCGTTATGGTCATCATGTACTGAGGGCCATAACGGCGCATGAGATGGGGCATCTGCTGCAGTTTCAAAATGATATTGGGAAAGACTCCCAGTCATTATGGTCTGAAATTCAGGCTACCATGCTGTCATGGGAACGGGGCTTTGCCAAAGATTTTCTCCTGGCTTTTCCAGAAAATTGCACTAGAAGTGTCTGTGACGGAAAAGAAAAGCATTGCTATTTCAGCTGTAATCTTCTCTTTGACGGCTGCTGCCGAAACTGCTCTGAAGACGATATGAATATCCGGGCTGAAAAATTAGAACGGCTGGCTGAAGAATATAAAATTGACGATGAGATAAATGTGAAAGAGATTAAGGAGAGGATCCGGAACATGTTTATTGATAACAAAAATGAATAAACCACAACGTGCTTTGCAGGGCCGGAATAATCCGGATGCAAAGCACGAATAAAAGCAACAGAAAATCCTTCATTTATAATAACTTTACTGCAGATCCATATCCGTACCCAGCCACCACCGAAGCACATCCTGAATCTTTTCATCCCAGTATTTCCACTGGTGATCCCCTGCCGTTTCGCAGCAGGTCAAATCATATCCCAGTTTTTTCACATGATCCCAGGCTTTCAGATTCCCCTCATACAGAAAATCCTCCGTTCCGCACCATGCATACAGTCTGGGCAGTTCCTTTTTCCGTGACGCCAGCTTCTCCGCCAGTGCCAGAATATCGTTATCGGAACCCTTCAAATCTTCCTCCGTTCCGAAAATTCCCCGGAACAGCGGGTTCTTATTCTGGTTTTCCTCAGAATTCCTTATGTAATCCTGTACGATATCCAGCGCTCCCGAAAGCGATGCCGCCGCTCCGAAGATTTCACTCGCTCCCAGTCCCAGCTTCCATGCGCCATAACCGCCCATGGATAAACCGGCAGCCAGAGTATCCTCAGCCTTGTCCGACATATTCGGGAAAAATTCCCTGCAGATTCCGGGCAGTTCCTCCGAAATAAATGTCCAGTAGCGCATTCCATAGCAGGTATCCGTATAAAATGCCAGATGTGTGGTAGGCATCACCACTGCAATACCAAGCTTGCTCACATACCTTTCAATTGAGGTCCTTCTCTGCCAGATTGTCTGATCATCACTCATACCGTGCAGCAGATACATCGTTTTATATTTGCCGTCAGCGGCTATCCCCTCCATACCGATCTGTCCGTTTGTTTTCTGGGGAAGAATCACATCCATATTCACGCTCATTCCCAGAACATCTGAAAAAAAGTCCACATGTAAAAGTGCCATACCATTTACCCTCCCATTTCTGTCTGACCACATTTTTGTCTATTGTCAACCGACAGGATTATTCTATCACAAATTCCCTTATCCTGCATCAAAAAACTGCAGGATTCACCTATACTTTTCCTGTGTTTTCTCACTTTATGGGGATATATATTTTAACCTCATTATCCGGATCATCAAAGGCTGTTACCTCACGCTCGTAAACCTCAAAATCCTCACGGTCGTCCAGTTCCTCCTCCGCTGCCGACAGCCATGTCCCAAAAATGTACTTATAAGTTTTGAACAGGTTTGCAAGGGTTCCCCTGTGAGTGAATACGGCGTATCTCCCGGAGCTCAGCGTTTTTCCGGACAGCATCGGCGGCAGCTCCTCAACATTGTCCGCCGGACAGCCCAGCATGACGGAAAACAATACGTCACCGTCTTCTGTATATACGGCCTGCTGCGTTTCACAAACACTGTACCCGGTCCGCTCCGTCCCGAAAAACTCTGTATGAAGGCTCCTGAACTGCTTCCATAATCCCGGGAGCCGGTTATCGGAAATGGAGGTCATTCCTCTGATACCGGCAATCTTTATTTCTTCCAGCCAAACTATTTCTGGAGAACGGGAAATATTGTTCGCAATGTGGCTCACATCCTCAGGCGCCATTTCCCTTTTGGCATTAACTACCAGATCAAGCCCGGCCTTCCGGTAATCCGCCGGACTGCTTCCAAAGACATTCTTGAAAGCCCTGCTGAATGCCTCTGCCGATTCAAAACCACTGTCAAACGCGATATCTGTTATCCTCCGGTCGGAATGAATAAGCTTTTCGGAGGCATTGTACAGCCTGCGCCGATTGATATAACGTCCAACCGATTCCCCCAATACGGTTGAAAACAGACGTGTCATGTGATAGTAAGAATATCCTGTTTCCCTTGATACATCACTTAATCCGATATTTTCATTCAAATGCTCTTCAATATATTCGACTGCCCTTTCTAAAGAGGATAATTGTTTCAAACCGTTCTCTCCCTTCTCCGCTTTCTTTACAGTATACTGCATTTTATATTGTCCGAGTAGAAAAAGCGCAAAAAATATCATGCATACAGCCCGGATTTTTTGTATAATAAAAAACCGCAGCATCAGAACGACAAAACACAACCGGCTAAATATGGATATAACGAATGCCGCATTCCGCAGGCCATCCTTATTTTCAAAGCAACAGAAAGAGGTGCAAACAAATGGCAGATATACTTATACAGGGTCTCACCCAAAACAATTTAAAACATGTCTCCTTCCATATCCCAAAAGAGAAAATTACGGTATTTACCGGTGTCTCCGGCTCCGGCAAATCCAGTATTGTATTTGATACCATCGCCGCCGAATCTCAGCGACAGATGAATTCCACATACCCGGCCTTCGTGCGTTCCAGGCTCCCTAAATACCCCAAACCGGCCGTGGAACGGATTGATAATTTAACGGCGTCTGTTGTGGTGGATCAGTCTCCCCTGGGCGGGAATGCCCGTTCAACAGTAGGAACCATCAGCGGACTGTACTCCAGTCTGCGGCTGCTGTTTTCAAGGGTAGGAAAGCCTTATACAGGTACGGCATCCTACTTTTCTTTTAACGATCCTAACGGCATGTGCAAAACCTGCTCCGGTCTTGGAAAAATAACCAGGGTTGATGTGGCTTCCATAATAGATCTCAATAAATCTTGGAAGGAAGGCTGTGTAAAGGACTCTTTGTACCGTCCCGGCTCCTGGTACTGGCGGCAGTATGCCGAGTCCGGCCTGTTTCCTCTGGACAAGCCGGTAAAAGAATATTCCCGCGAAGAATATAATCTTCTTTTATATGGTTCCCGGGACGGCAAAGGAGCGCCGGAAAATCCGAAAGTAACCGGTCTGTACCATAAATATACAAAGACTCTTCTGAATCGGGATATCAGCAGCAAAAGCAGTCATACCCAGGAGAAATCCCAAAACTTAATCGCTGAGACAGAATGTAACGACTGTCACGGAAAACGGTTGAATCCGGCTGCCCTGAACTGCAGGATAAACGGATTTTCCATTGCGGACATGTGCGGGATGGAGCTGACACAGCTGCGGGAGGTCCTGACAGAAATCTCCGAGCCGATAGTTGATTTGCTGGTGCAGACTCTCATAGAGGGGCTGGACAGGATGATTGAAATCGGCCTGCCCTATCTCCACCTGAACCGTGAAACTCCTTCTCTGTCCGGCGGGGAGGCGCAGCGCCTGAAGCTTGTCCGGTATATGGGCAGCAGCCTGACCGGAATGACTTATATTTTTGACGAACCCAGCGCAGGAATGCATCCCAGGGATGTCTACCGGATGAATAACCTGCTGAAGCAGCTGCGTGACAAGGGCAATACAGTCCTTGTGGTGGAACATGATCCGGATGTCATCTCGATTGCCGACCATATCATCGATGTAGGGCCCCAGGCAGGCCAAAACGGCGGTGAAATTGTTTTTGCGGGCAGCTATCAGGACTTGCTGAAGTCCGGCACCCTGACAGGGAAGGCCTTGCTCCGGACCCTGCCGGTCAAGCAAACGCCGCGGCGGCCGTCGGGCAGCCTGCCGATCCGTGATGCCTGCCTGCATAATCTGAAGCATGTGGACGCGGATATCCCCCTGGGCATCATGACTGTTGTCACCGGCGTGGCCGGTTCGGGAAAAAGCACTCTGATATCCCAGGTATTTGCCAGGCAGTATGCGGATGATATCGTAATGATTGATCAGGGCCCCATCACAGCCACAAACCGTTCAACACCCGCCTCCTATCTCGGCTTTTTCGATGAAATACGAAAGCTGCTGGCAAGGGAAAGCGGCAGGCCGGACAGCCTGTTCAGCTTCAACTCCTCCGGGGCATGTCCGGTGTGCAAAGGGAAAGGCATCCTTGTGACCGAACTCGCTTTCATGGATCCGATTGTAACGGAATGTGAGGCCTGCGGAGGATTGCGATATAACAAGGAGGCGCTGGCCTGTACCTACAAGGGGAAAAATATTGTGGAACTGCTGAGCCTGACCGCATCTCAGGCAATGGAAGTCTTCGAAGACTCCAAAATCAGGAAGCATCTGAAGGTGATGCAGCAGGTAGGGCTGTCATATCTGACGTTGGGACAGCCGCTTGGCACGCTGTCCGGCGGGGAACGGCAAAGAATCAAGCTGGCGAAGAATCTGGGGAAAAAGGGCGGCATAATTGTAATGGACGAGCCCACGACAGGCCTGCATATGTCTGATATTCAGAATTTACTGAAGCTGTTTGACATGATCGTGTCACGCGGAAATACTTTGATAGTGATTGAGCATAATCTTGAGGTGATGAAGCAGGCGGACTGGATCATTGACATTGGCCCAGACGGAGGAAAAAACGGAGGAGAGGTTGTTTTTGCCGGAACCCCTGAGGAGATGCTGCGGAATGCCAAAACACTGACGGCCGACAGCCTGCGGGCATCGTGTTCACAATCTTATCACGGCTGCTGATCCGCCGGATGGCCTCTGCCTGATTAGCAGCGGATTTTTCAAAAATCAACAGCCCAAAGGCACATTATTCCTATATTGCCGGTATACTCTTTAAGACTTTATCATAATTGACAGAAACAAATGGCAAATCTTTTGTTATCCGTTCTTTAAACCAGTCCAGATATTCTGCCCGAAGGTGCGCAAGCTCATCGGGCCAGTAATTCTGGGCATACAGATATTCATCGCCCATCTGATATTTCATGAACAGATCGATTTTCCTAATCCAATATTCACTTATTGTGTTTGCCGCTGAATATCCTCTTAAGTATGAAATCAAACAGCCTTCAGCAAACTCTGTCCGTTCTTCTTCACTTCTGTGTCTCAGCGGCCCGGCACCTTTCAATACCATAAAAAATATGGCGCTGGCAATATCTGCGGCATACCAGTTAAACTGGCAGGCATCAAAATCAAAAAGTTTGATTTTCCCATTATGCACAAAAAAATTATCGGTATGGATATCCCAGTGAATAATACCATAATTGTCTTTCCTTTTGGGAAGCCTGTTTATTTCATCATAATATTTTTTCAGACACAGCCGACCCCTTTCATCGTCTATAACACTTTCATAACGCCATGCGTTTACGGAACCTGTCCATTCAAATTCAGGACTTATGATAATATCCTCATAGCCCACAGCAAGCCTGTGCATCTCCCCCATAAGCTCCCCGAGATGAAAAAATAGTTCCTCATTAAACTCCTCCGGATTATCTATATCAACGGTTTTTCCGGGCGCTTTTTCGAACAGGCACAGGATATATGCTTTATCCCCGGCATTTATTACTTCAAAGAGAGAATTCCTTAAGCTTTTCTGCGGCCGGACAATTTCAGACAGATTATCCGATAAATATTCCATCCATTTCAGTTCAAATGCGGTATGCTTTTTGTTATCGATACTATACTCTGATGCCCTCAGTATGTATGCATTTTCTCCTTTATTCACTTCAAAAACCAGGCTGCCGGAATTGCCTGTTGTAATTTCATGAACTAATCTGACATCATACAGTAATTCTGCCTGCTCCAGAATAAAGCGGTTATCTGTCCCCATTCCTCTGCTCCTCATCAATTCTTCTACAAATCAATTCACTGCCTTGCAGCAACCTGCCGAATTGCTTTTATTTAATTATAGCAGAACAAAATACCTGCATGCAAGCACCTGATAAGCCTCCCTGCAGACTGTCATCGCATATGTTACTGTTCACTCCGTGACCAGTAACCTGCATAAATCCATTTAAAATCGCCTGCGGCGATAGGATTTATGCACTCTTGAATCACTTTCTCACGTACTGTGCAGTAAATGCACAGTACTGAGTGAACAGTAACTCGCATATCGTAATAAAAGGCATTGTAGGCGCCGCCTGATAAAATGAGTGAGCCAGCAGGCAGGCGACAGCCAAAGGGCAAGGGGACAGCGCGTGCAGGAGGGGCAGCCGGGAGTGAACGGTAACACTTTCCATGCACATAATTCTTTTCACACCAATACAATATATAAATGGAAAAATACAGGAGCAGGCCATGGCTATTACTTCCCTGGATATTCTCAACCTCTCCCACTCACTGAAAGACCTCTGTGATGTAAACTGCAAACAAACGGAATGCCTGACCCAGACCCTGCAGTTTCTTCTGGAATATAATCTGATACAGGCCAATCTGGAATTCAGCCGGCAGTTCGCCTGTCCGGGGGATTCCCGTCCGCCCCTTTCACCGGCTGTATCTGTTGCAAAGGAACGCCGGCTGGAAAAAGATATTTCGGAAATTGATGCTTTGAGAGGATAATCGTTCCTGCTGGAAAAAAATTTCCATTTTGCACCTTATCTTTTATACGTTTTCAGCCGAATTTATATGTACGAATGAATCTTTACCTTTCATAAAATTATACAGGATACAGGAGCAGATAAAATGGAATTTGAAATGGATGAATTGTACCTTACTATTATAAATAACCTGAATGACGGAGTCTATTTCGTCGACCTTGACCGGAGAATCCTTTTCTGGAATAAGGCAGCGGAACGGATCACCGGCTACAGTGCCGATGAAATCATGGGCAGGCAATGTCAGGATAACATACTTAATCATATTGATGAGGACGGCAGGCCGCTGTGCGTTATCGGCTGTCCCCTGTTCGCTACCATTATAGACGGAAAACAGCGTCAGGCCCGCGTTTTTGTACGGCATAAGGATGGTTACCGTATTCCCATATTAGTTAATATCTCTCCAATGAAAAAGAACGGGGAAATCGTGGGAGCCATTGAAATCTTTACTCAGAATTCCCCTACAGTCTATGAAGATAATCTGGTAGAACATCTTTCCGGCATCGCCATGCATGATGCCCTCACCCAGCTTCCGAACCGCCGTTACCTGGAAAGCTTTTTAAATTACAAATTAAACGAGTATAAACGGTTTGGCCGTTTATTTGCGGTACTTTTTGCGGATATTGATGATTTCAGTCATTTCAATAATGAATACGGCCATGATACAGGCGACAGAGTGCTGGTAAATATCGCATCCAGCATAAAGAAAAATATGAACCGTAATGATTTGATCGGCCGGTGGGGAGGAGAAGAATTCGTAGGGATCTATTCCGTTGTCAATGATTATGATGCCCCCATCATCGCCGAAAAATTCCGGCAGATGGTCCTGAACACAGAGGTTGCCCATGAAGACACCGCTCTGCATATCTCCGTATCCGTCGGAATCGCCCTGATAAGGAATGATGATACGCCGGCCTCTATTCTGGAACGCGCGGATCATTGTATGTATCAGGGGAAAAAGGCCGGGAAAAACCGCGTGACTTCTGACTGATTCTGTACTTTATCCCCCGGCCTTAATACCTTTTATAACATATATCCTTACAGAAACATCTCCGCATATTTGTTTGCATCCGCAAATATCTCTGCGGCCTTTAACGGCGCTTTCTCCAATGTGCCGTCTACAATGGTGATTGTAGGGATAATTCCCTTTCTCAGCGGGCATCTTTGGATAGGGTTATATCCCAGCTCATGTACCCCGGTACTCCCTCTCGATACATCTCCGAGACACAGATGCCCGAAGCCCCTGGCATAGGTATCAAACATGGGCGCATAGGCTTCGTCATGCCAATGCAGGACTCCGTCCGTGTGCCCGCACTGAAGAAGCGGAATGCAGGCTGCAAGACCATCGTACCAGGCCTCTCCGGATAAAAGCAGTTCAGGATTATGAGCCTTCAGCCGTTTCATCAGCTGTTTGACCCCGTCATAAAGGTTATGGTTAGGATCGTTCATCCATACCGCAGCGATATCAAAAAATGCCGCGTCAAAACCATACTCATCCATCAGCCCCGTCACCTGGGAATACAGCCGGTTCTGCCATCTGGGTGCCGCCGGGTTCAGATTGCGGTTGGATGCATGATCGTAATGGCGGGATCCATCCCAATCCACGCTGCCGCCATACTGATTTCCTCCCGGTCCCCGGAATTCGGAAGGCAGTCCCCATTCCTCATAATTATCAAAATGGGTTCCCACAATATTTATCCCGAACATAGGCATTACGTGGACGCCCAGCTCCTTTGCTCCCTGACATAATTTCAGGAAGCCTTCCTTTCCTCCCATTCGTTCATCCGGGGAATAATTTCCATACTTCCAGTAATATCGTCCTTCCCAACCGGGCAGATAAGCGAGCACACGGCGTCCTTCCACCTGTTCACAAATCTTTTTCAGATTCTCCAGCACCTGTTCATAGTCATTGAATATATAACCGGTCCAATGCTGACAATGAACAGCGGCAACCAGTGATATTTCCCTGGCCCAATCCGGTACATCCTCCCTTTTTCCCCATGGCACAAGACCATAACTTTCTTCCACATGAAGCCGGTGAGGCTCATAGACAGCTTCCATACTCTCTCCCTGCCCTACTTCCCATTCCGGGGTTTCTATTCTTCCCGACATCTGTGCGGCATTCTCTTCAAAAATCAATTCCGCAGCAAGCTCTTTTCCTGTTCGGACAAAAACAAAACGCTTATCCCTCACTGAAGTATCCAGGGAGCGGTAATAGTTCAGACTTCCCTCCGCTGTCTGTAAAATCACAAGCGGCGTTCCCACATCGCGCCAGCCTTCCGGATATTTCAGATTCAGGCCTTCGGGCGGAATCTCTCTGGGCCTGGAATCGATAAGATTAATCAGTTTCCCCTCGGCTATTCCATGAATGGTAACTTTTATGCAGCGTATATCTTCTTCATAACTGTCAATCTGTGCAGCCGCCTTAATCCGTATCCCGTTTTCACAGGCTCTGGCATGCACTTCCACATACCCCGGCACCTTCATCTGCCCTCCGGCAAAACACAGCCCGTTTCCGGCTGCCGTCAATTCTTCCTTTTCCTGTGTAACAACCATCCCGGCCTCATCAGGGGCATAAGCATTCCGAAATGTGTAAATCATGATGGAAAATTCAATCCCCTTCAGAAAAAAATGTGGGGTTGGAAATGTAAAACTTAAATCCTGCATCGAATAAACCTCCTTTTCTGCTTGTTATGATGCTTTTCAGTATACAGGCTTCCCTTTCCCGCACAAAGGCCCTCCTGTTTGGAATGTGTGTCCTATTTTCTCATAAATTATCACTATCCTTACCCGGCAGAGTTAAATAAACAACAGTTCCCTTCCCCGGAGTACTGTCTACTTTTATCCCATACTCTTTTCCAAAGTAAAGATGAATCCGTTCTTCCACATTCGCCATTCCTATATGGCTGAACCGTATCCCATTTTCCTCGGGCTTTTCTGCAATTGTTTCCGTCAGGAAGCCTTTGCCATTATCTGCAACCTGAACGCAGAGCCTGCTTTCCTTAAAATAAGCGCGTACCAGAATCTGATATTCCTCATTTCCGTTTTCCATTCCTGATTCTGAAAAACCATGTATAATGCTGTTTTCCACAAAAGGCTGCAGGGAGAATTTGGGAATCCTGCAGTTCTCCGTTCCAGCATCCAGTTCCGCCCTGATTTGAAAATTCCGGTTTCTCCGGAAGGACATAATGGCCGCATAATTTTTTACATACTCCAGCTCCTGGGACAGGGTGATGATCTCGTCTCCGCTGTTCACAAGCCGAAGCAGGGATATCAGAGAAGTGGTCATATCTGCCGCGTCCTCCGTACGTTTAAGCCTGGCCAGCGATTTAATAGAATTAAGAGTGTTATAAAGGAAATGAGGAGTGATCTGTGCCTGAAGGAAATGAATTTCCGCCCTTCTTTTCTCATTCTGCTCTTTTTCTATATCACTGATTAATTTCCTGATTTTTTCCGACATCTGATTAAATCCATCTCCCAACTGCCCTATTTCATCTCTTCTGGGAATATCCACCCGGGTCTCCAAAATTCCCTTTTCCATATTAGCCATCGCTTTGCTTAGCCGTCCGATTGGAGCATTCAGATAATGGTACAAAGCCACAGCCGCTATCACGGCCAGAATGGCTGTGAGCGCCATAACAAATAATACCAGCCAGGTAATGGCATGAATCGACTCATTAATATTGGTCAAAGGATTAAAATACAAATATGTCCAGCCATTGGTTTCCGATTCGGCAAAGCTCACCAGATACGTTCTATCCTCCAGAAGGAGGGAGACTACTCCTTTTTCCCCTGAAAGAACGCCTCCCGTCCCCTCCTTCCACAGCAGTTCCTGCAGCTTTGCCTCCTCTTCCACGGATGCACCGTCCGTATAGACAATTCTGTCCTCTCCATCCAAAAGGACATAAAAAGCCCCTTTATCCATCGTCCTTGTCAGAAGCTCTTTATAATACTCCGATGTAAAATTAATCAGCGCCACTCCAATATTTGCATTAGCGGAAGCATCATAAATAGTCCGATAGGCATAGATAACCGGCTCCTCCCCTTCTGTAAATACCTTCCAGTGGATAGAAGCATCAGCCTGAAGGAAACCGGAAAAAGGCTCCCTTTTGGTATAATCCCCGGCAAGATTCATCCCGCCGCTATTTCCCCTTATCAGAGGAAGATCACCGTCATTCCATAAAAACGCCGCCATATTCAGGGAATCTCCCCGCTGGCTTATCAAAGAGTCCAGTTTGGATGTCAAAAGCAGAAGATCGGAATAATATATTTCACTTTCTTTTTCTTTCCTGAACTGAAGGAATCCCTGAGTAGACTCGGAAGTGACCAGATCATTCAGAATAGTCTCAAAATTGTGCATGGCCAAATCGAAATTAGTCATCTGGTTTTCCAGGATACTCATTTCGCTTTTCCGCGTGTTATCCGTAAGGGACTTCAGCAATACCCGATATGAAAAAATTCCTGTAGTCAGAGTTGGAAGCAGGGTCAATAATATCAGAAAAACAGACAGCTTGTATTTAAGGCTGATATGCGGCATTATCTCCTTCTCCTCTCCCCTCTTCTTTTTCCATCAGACTACTTTTCCGGTATTCCCCACAGGTTTTTCCTGTCATCATTTTAAAAAGCCTGCAAAAGTAACGATAATCTGTGAAGCCCGACAAAAGCGCCACCTCCCTTGTGTGCAGACTGCTTTTCTGAAGCAGCTGCATGGCATGGCCTATACGGATTTGATTCAGTAAATCCGTATAATTCATTCCCACCTCATCCTTAAATATCTTACAGAAATACGCCCGGCTCATGCAGGCCATCTCCGCCAGCTGATTTAAGGTAACGGTTTCCTCATAATGCTGAAACAGATATATTACTGTTTCCCGTATTTCTCTTCTGGATATCTTCTGCAGAAAGGAAGCCGCCTTACCGCACTCACTGACAATCTCTTTCAGCTGTTCAAAAAAAGCGGAACACGTGGATGCATTCTCAAGTTCGGACAGCCTTTTTTCCTGATTTTCCATGCTTTCACGAAAATCACGCAGCTTCCCGGCCGTCTCCCGCTTCAGAATCTGCTCCGGCGGCTCCTGGCGGGCAACGGCCTGACGGAATTTCTCAAAACTTTTCTCAACCTTCTCCGGGCTTTCCGTTGCCATGACTGAAATAAGCTCTTCCCATTCCGCAAAAGGGAATTCGCCTTTTTTACAGCCATCCTCCGGAAAAGCCCCTTTTTCCACCAGCCTGGAAATATTGTCCGTAATAGTCCTGTACCCCCGGTAAAAACGAAGATGGCAGTATTCATGCATCCCGCGGAGCCCTTCCGGAAGTTCCTTCAGCTGCATGCAGATCCGGCCTGCACACATAAAGACAGACATATCCATATAGGTAAATACTTCCTGCAGTATATTCAAAAGCTTTGTCATCAGGGTAATTATTATAAGAAAACTCACTTCGGGGATAAAGACTGCCAGAAATAAAAGCCCTTCCTTAACAGGAGCTCCATAAATCCTGCACTCCCCGCCCGCACGCAGGGCGGCATTCTCCAGCTTCTTCCATAATCCTTCCGCATCCTTCAGTTTTTCCCGGTCTTCAAATTCAGCGAGCACAGGGATCCAGGCTCCCCCGTTCACAGGAATCTCCAGTCGCAGGGCCTGGTCATACATCCTCCGGTAATCCAGTTGATCCTGATATACCTGCTGCCAGAAAAGACAGCCCAGGTCATAACGTGCATCCTTCTGCATCTGAAACAGCTGTTCCTGTTCCTGCATAGAGCGCTTTTTCGCCTGTATTTCCTTTTCCATCTGCATCAGGAACTTTTTCAGATTCTCTCTTTCAATCTCATACTTAAGGAGATATTCCACAGCTCCCGCCTTCATGGCCTCCTTCACATACAGGAAATCATCATAATTGCTCAATACGGCAAAAACTATATCCGGGCAGATCTGCTTTGCCTGCAGGATTAATTCCACACCGCTGATTTCGGGCATGGAGATATCCGTAATCACCAGTTCCACCGGTATTTCTTCCAATATTTTTAAAGCCTGCCCTGCGCTCTGCGCCGTCAGCGGAGCCTGAAATCCACAGTTCTCCCAATTTATCAAATTACAGATATCTTCCAAAATCAGCCAGTCATCGTCTACAATCAAAACCTTGTGCATGGTTTCCCCTTCATTTTAAGACGGTAAAAACCCTGCAGGCTGCAGGGTCTTTGCCAAAACTACATTTTCTTATTGAGCCGCATCTTTTGCAGCATAATCCACGAGAATCTGCTGTACATTTTCTGCAAACTGATCGGAGGATATTTTCCCCAAAAGCCATTCATCCATCACGTTATTTACCTTCTGATCGGCTTCCTGGTAATAAGAATTGTAAGGAACCTTAATCGTATGGTTCATCCCTTCCTCCGCACATTTCTTACCATTTTCGTCTACCGCGCTTCCCAGGCTTTCGTCAATAACCGAATTAGCAACATCCTTTGCCACAGGAACACCGCCCACACCGGTTTTAGCCAGCGCCTGGAAAGCAGGAGTGCTCATGATAGCCTTTACGGCTTCCCAGGCTTCCGCTTCGTGTTTGCTTCCTTTAAAGATAACAAAGGAATCCACGAACTGGCTTGTAAAAGCCTCGCCGCCTGTTCCTGAAGGAATGGGTGCTATACCCACGTTAAAATCCTTAATATCCTTGATAGCTCCCAGCCACCATGTTCCGTCCAGTATCATGCCCAGGCGTCCCGCTTTGAACATATCAAACGCTCCCATTACCTTTGTATCCGTAGGGCGGGGCATACTGTAATCAACACGCAGCATTTCATCAAACCATGCATATACCTCTTTGCTGACAGAGTCATTCATAGTAGGCGCTCCGTTATCATCAAACACGTTATTGCCGCCTAATGATTTATTAAACATACCAACCGCCGCCATATAAGGTCCTGCTGAAAATCCATATGTTTTTGTTGCGCCCTCCCCGCCGGTAAGGGCTTTTGCCATATTCTTATATTCCTCAAAGCTGGAAGCTTTGTTCCAGTCTGCCGACGGATATTCCAAACCCGCCGCATCAAACATATCTTTATTATAATACACCAGATAATAATTCAGGCCGGAGGGCAGGCCATAATAACGGCCGTCTACAAATGCGGAATTTTCAAAGGTTTTTTCATAATACTGGCTCATGTCAAAATCATCTGCCATATAATCCGTCAGATCAACCACCTGTCCTTTGTTGATAAGCATAGGCATATAGGATTCTGCGATCCTGCCGATATCAGGAGCGCTGCCGCCGGCCATCTGCGTAATAACCTTCTGATAATATTCCGGCCATCCGGTACAGGGAACTTTATTGATCTTAATGGCAATATTTTTTCCTTCCGCCTCCAACTGACGGTTTGCCTCATCAATCATGGCTGTCCAGCCATCCACTTCATTGGAATAAGCCGCCATGGAAAAAGAAATTTCCACCTTTTCCCCGGCATCCGCGGTTTTGCTATCCGCAGCGGGTTCTGCCGTGCCGCCATCCTCCTTTTGCCCGGAAGCAGTCTGTGAAACCGCATCCTGCGCGGCATTCTTCGTCCCCCCGCAGGCGCTCAGCCCCAGAACAAGGCACCCTGCCAACAGAATTGATACTGCTTTTCTCATCTTTTTCATTGAAAACCCTCCTTAAATATTTTAATGTTTTTCGGCCCTTTTTGAAAGAGCCATTTTATCCCTTCAATCCGGTTGCCGCGATGCCTTCAATAAAGGAACGCTGAGCAAACAGATAAATAAGTAGCAAAGGCAAAACAGCTACCGTGGAGCCTGCCATTAAAAGTCCCCAGTCAACCGCATAAGCGGAACGGAAGGAATTGATGATTAAGGGCAGTGTAAACAATTCCTCCGTATTCAGGTAAATCAAAGGCCCGACAAAGTTATTCCAGTTGCCCACAAAGGTAAACATCCCCAGGGTCACCAAGGCAGGCTTGCACAGCGGGAGCATGATTCCGGCATATATCCGCAGATATCCCGCACCGTCCAGCTTTGCCGCTTCTATGTAAGAATCCGGCACCGATACCATGAACTGTCGTATTAAGAATACGCCATAAGCATTAACCATGATCTGCGGTACTATCAGCGGCAGATGGGTATCCACCCACCCGATTTTGCTGAAAACCACATATAAGGGTATCAGCGTCACTTGTGAAGGAATCAGCATCGTGGCGAAAATAAGGCCGAACAGCTTTTTTTCTCCCGGAAAACGCAGCTTGGCAAAGGCAAATGCCGCCAGGGAGCTTGTGAAGAGAACACCGGCTGTTGATACCACCGCAATAAACAGGCTGTTGCATATCGCTCTTCCCGTCGCCGCAAGTTCAAAAACTTCCTTATAGTTTCCAAAGTATAAGGGAAACGAAAACCATAGCTTTGGCGGCATCTCCAGCGCCTGGCTGTCAGTCAGGAAGGAGGTCTTAAGCATCCAGTAAAAAGGAAATATCATAGTGATGGCTCCTGCCATCAGTACAAGATGGCTAAAAAAGTTCTTAATGTGTTTTCTTCTGCTAATTGTCATAATTCACCAACCTTTTAGATACGATAAACTGAATGGCGCTGACCGAACCCGCAAACAGCACCAGGACTATACTCGCCACACTGGCCGAACCCAAATCAAAATACTGGAAGGCCTGGTTATAAATATACATAACAAGAGAATAGGTGGAAAACATCGGGCCGCCCCGTGTCATGATATAAGCCAGATCAAACATATTAAAAGCGTCAATCATCAGCATCACAAAAATGAAAAAAGTTACCGGAGAAAGCATGGGCAGTGTAATACTTTTGAATTTCTGCCAGAAGGAAGCCCCGTCCATTTCCGCCGCCTCATAATAGGTGGAAGAAATCCCTTTCAGCCCTGCCAGAAAAAGCAGGAAATAATATCCCATCTTGGACCAGGCCGACATTATGATCACCGCCACTCTCGCCCATACCGGATCCGCCAGCCAGCCCGGCCCTTCAATGCCAATCAATCCCAGCAGATAATTAATCAGTCCCATATCCGGAGCATACAGCCAATACCAAACCATGGCGACAGCAACTGTTGAGGTAACCATGGGCATGAAAAACGCACTTTTATAAAATGACAGCCCCTTCAGCTTCTGATTGGCCAGCAAAGCAAGTCCCAGAGAAAATATCATAGTCAGCGGAACAATGCCCAGAATAAAAATCGCCGTATTCAGAAGGGTTTTATAAAAGACGTCCCCGTCAAACACAAACACGTTCCAGAAATTCCGACCGCCTACAAATTGCGGTGCATTCATAAAATCCCAGGAACAAAAACACAGTACTACCGCAAAGATCAGCGGTACCAGTACAAACAGGGTCAGCCCGATAATCTGGGGCGCTATAAAAAGATAGGCGGCCGTTATTTCCTTCCTGCGGTACCGGCTACTCTTTCCTGCCTGCACCGTCATTTTTTCCCTCTTCATTTCACTCCTCCTCTTCTTTCAGCAAGCTCTTTTTCTTATGAATACAGCATACCTGGACAGTCGGGAGCAAACAATGCCGTTGTTTTTTGAATGTGTGGATTATATTGACATATCTTTCTTCTGTGGACAGAAAGCAGCCATAATGAAAAAATGGACTGCAAAAAAGCCTGCATTCTCCGGCCTGCTGATAGGATTTCCGGGAATCCGGGTTAATCCGATCCAGATGCTGTCTTCATTCGGCTTGATAAGCTCATTCATTTCTTAAGAAGTCAAGATAATACATGAACTATTTTTTTCGGCAAAGATACTACATTGAGTAGGTGCGGTGTTCCTTCTATAATAGTATTAGTTCCAACACCTCCGCCTGCCCCCGGCCCCTGCGGCTGATTTGCTTCCGGCCCTTCGTGCTGCCCGCCTCCCCGCCTGCCTGCCCGGCTATACAGGGGATCCTGTAAGGGGCGTATAAACTCGCCGGTCCTTAGGCTGCGTCCTGTGCAGCCTTAGTACCGCTGCGTGTTTATCCGAGCGAGAG
>ERZ772875.256-NODE-256-length-65301-cov-6.642967_pt1 | contig 65301 bp, 42 predicted proteins | sample MGYA00580585_ERZ772875 | MGnify/ENA primary metagenome ERZ772875 (study PRJEB29015, sample SAMEA2737736) | human gut metagenome | biome: human gut; feature: human-associated habitat; material: faeces | place: China | collected 2012 ... | reverse complement strand
TGCAATCTTAGTACCGCTGCGTTTTTGGCAGAGTGAGAACGTGCCTGCGCAGGGTTCATAGACTCACCGGAAGGGAATCCACAGCGGGAAGCAGGTCGGCAGCCAGGAAGTACGGCACAGGCGGAAATTGAAATTATACAAATACTATTACAGGTATGGACTTGACGGAATGAGGATTAGCCCTGATAATAGGAGTATAAAAATATCCGGGAAAGAGAGCGGGAGGAAACGGTTTGGCAGTGCGGAAAAAAAAGAAAAAAACAGGCAGATTCAGTATTTTTTTTCTGACGCTGATCATTACAATCTCGCTTGGCAGCGCGGTGCTTCTTGTCAGCTGGGCTTTTCTGGGAAACGAAGGGATAGCTTTGGCGGCTGTCTCCGTGGAAGGGGAGGTTATCTCCTTTTTTAATGGGGAAACAGCAGAAGCGGCGGAGGATGTGAAGGAAGATACCGGGAAGTATGCGGATATCCTGGCTGATCCCGATACGATGGCGGCGCAGAATATTTATGCAGTAACCCCATCGGCGGAGGGTGAGATCTCGCTTGTATTTGCCGGTGACATTCTGTTCGACGACGGCTATGCTGTTATGGCTAAGATGAAAAGCAGGGGAAAAGGGATAGACGGCAGTATTGCCCCGGAGCTTTTAGAGCAGATGCGCGGAGCGGATATTTTTATGGTAAATAATGAGTTTACCTATACGAAAAGGGGAAGCCCGACCCCGGGTAAGACATTTACCTTCCGGGCGGATCCGGCTTATGCGTCATATCTGATTGATATGGGTGCGGATCTGGTATCTCTTGCCAATAATCATTCCTATGACTATGGAGAGGTATCCCTCACGGATACGCTGGATACGCTGCAATCCATAGGCATGCCCTATGTGGGGGCCGGCAGTAACCTGGAAGAAGCCGTAAAGCCTGTTTCCTTTATAGCAGGCGATGTGAAGATCGCGTTCCTTTCCGCAACGCAGATAGAGCGGGTGGATAATCCGGATACCAAAGGGGCGACGGAGAACTCGCCCGGAGTATTCCGCTGCCGGAACGTGGATATGCTGCTTGAAGAAGTTACAAGGGCGAAGGCAGAAAACGATTTCGTGGTGGTTTATATCCATTGGGGAACGGAAAGCACCTCAGAGCTTGACTGGGCCCAAAAGGAACAGGCGCCCAAGATAGCCGCGGCGGGAGCTGATTTAATCATCGGAGACCATCCCCATGTGCTGCAGGGGATCACTTATTACGGGGAAACTCCCGTAATTTACAGCCTGGGAAATTTCCTGTTTAACTCCAAAACACTGGACACCTGCCTGGTTAAGGTTACACTTGACAGTGAAAGCGGAGCACTGAAGAACTTTCAGTTCATTCCGGCACTTCAGAAGGATTGTTATACCTCCCTGCTTGCCGGCAGTGAAAAAGACAGGGTAATCCGTTATATGCAGAGCCTTTCTCCGGAGGTTTTGATTGACGGAAACGGGTTTGTGACCAAACCCTAATTACATAAAAAACAACAGATACGAGGGGAGAAATGAATATGCTGGAGACATTGAAGAAAAAATCCGGAAAATCACGGCTTACCAGAGCGATAGTATCCATAATCGTTGTAATTGGTCTGCTGGCTTTGACAAAATTTGCAATTTTTGATGTGATCACCGGACCGACAAAACTTGACCTTACATCATCTCCGGATGCTTATGAAGGGAAATACGTTACCATTGATGTGGAAAATTACCTTACGGATTATGTGGAACACAGCACCACAACCACCAATACCTCATCGGGAAGCAAAAGCACCAGGATAGACGGCAACAGCTATATTGTGTTCAATTCATTTGATGATTATGAGCAGAATGCTTCCATTTGGTATTATTACAGTATTTACATGAATAAGAATATGCAGTCCGATCTTAATAAAAAGATCGATAAGACCTGGGATTACTGGTTTGATGAAACCGGGACGGTAGCGCCTCCGGAGACAACTACGGTTACCGGTACCTGGACGAGACTCAGCTCACAGCTGGAAAGATACTATAAGGAAACGCTGGATGAAATGGGCGTGGAAGAAAGTGAATATGATGTAATTTACCTTTATACTGTGGATACGGCCAAAATCGGCGGACAGGCGGTAAGCTTTTTCTGGGTCTGCATGGTGGTGTCTCTTGCATTCCTTATTTACTTTATCTACAATATAATAAACTATTTCAACAGCAGCTATGCTTCTTCCATCAATGCATACCTGAGGGATAATTCCCTGGTATCCATAGCCGCGATTGAGTCGGATTTCTCCCAGGCCCATCCCGTTGGGAACAGTCTGTGGGTAGGAAGAAAATGGACGGTGTATATGGATGGCCCTAAAGCGAAAATTCTGCCGAACAGCGAATTGGTATGGGGATATTATTACAGACGGACAGGAAGAAACAGTGTAAGCCAGATGAAGCTTTATACGACAGCAAGGAAAATTTTTGCAATTAATCTTTCTGAATCACATACCCAGGAGGCGCTTAAGTTCTATGGAGAAGAGCAGCCTCAAATGGTTATCGGCTACAGCAAAGAGCTGGAAACCTGCTATCAGAAAAATTATGACCAGTTCCTGAATATCAAGTATAATCCGGCTAAAAATATGGAACAGGCGGATCCTTATTTCCGCGATGGCGGTGACAGCAGTTATTAATACTTACGGGCGGCGGCACAGCGGACATACAGGAGTGTCTGTCCGGCGGCCGCGCCGGGGTTCTGTCGGCGGGGGGGAATGACTCCACCCGCCGCTTTTCATGAGGATAGCATATGGAACAGTCAAAATATACTTTTCATTTTACGGAAAAAGAATTACGTGAATTCAGCTTCCGGGCGGTGGCAGATGTATACTGCAAACGTCCTTCCCTGTGGCTGATTCTGCTTATCCTTTGTGCGGTGGATTTCTTAATCGTCCCTGTGTTCAGCATTGTCCTGTTGATTTTTTTGCTTTCAGCAGTTGCCTTTGATGTGGTGCGTACATGCCGTTTCCTGAAAAAAGAACATTTGTTGGAAAGGCGCATCATGTGGGTGGAGGATGGGATGCTTAAGTGCAGTGCATTCGGCTATTCTGAAATACCGTGCAGCCGCATTACCGCAATCCGGAAAACAAGAAATATACTCATGCTGGGATATCCCCAGGCAAAAAAACGTTTTGCATGGTATCCCATGCCGCTGCGGGTGTTTGAAAATGAGCAGGAGCTGGAAGCGTTTCTGAATCTGATCCGTAATCCTGCCAATTATGCACCTTTTCCGGATGCCATGGGAAGAGAGATACAGGCAATGGATCCGGGACAGCAAACAGCGTCTTCCGGGGAGCAGCCGGGTACGTTTCGTTTTTCCTTTTTTATGGAACAGGAAAAATGGATATGGATATACAGGGAGGCCATAGGGGTGATTAACGGGGGAACCCTTGGATTTCCCCGCAGCCAGATGCTGGTGACAGGAATATATGCCGTAATTTTTATTGTGGGAACGCTGTGCTGGTACCTTTTTACCGACGACCCCAACGCATGGTTTCCGGTCATATTGTTTGTGCTTCTGTTTTCCGCAAATTTGGTAAAATGGAAGGGAAATCCGGAACAGGGCATACGCCGCCGCCTCAAGGCGGGAGATGTGCAGAATGATATTTATGGCCCGTGGGAAATCGAATTGATGGAAGACGGCATTATTGAGAGGATTGGCGGCGGAAGCAAGAGCTTTCTGCCCTGGGAGGATTTCGGCTGGGTTGTGGAAACGGAATATTTGTTTTTCCTGTTTAAAAGGAACCGGACACAGTTCATTCCCATTCCCAAGGAAAACATGGTGAGCGCCGTGCAGGCGGCCGACATGTGCGCCTTGTGCGGCAGCAAAGGCCTTGTCTATACTCCGGGGAAACGCGCAAAATACTGGCCGGGCTGGGTGCTCGGCATAGTGATCGGTATCCTGATGCTGCTTGTAGTGCTGGGCGCTGCCGGGTTCGTGCTGTACAGAAATACGCGCCTGATCCGGGAAAGCCTGGAAAACCCCGTATATGAAACAGTCCCGGGCTGGGAAGAGGAATTCCGGCCGGAAGATTATCCGGAATATGTGCCTTTGGATACGCAGGTAAAAGTACTTTCATCCATGGGGCTGGAAGTGCCGGAGGAAACGGTGGAGTCTGCCCGTTCCGTTATGGAAGAACAGAGGATGCGTGCATATGTGGAAGGCTATCCTTATACATGGATTCTGAGCGGCATGGGCGCGCCCTCCTATGATGAAGACTGGAATATTGACGGCTATTCACAGGAACTGTTCTGGTTTGATTTTGAGGGCTGGGATATCAGTACCGATTATATTGAGGTTTTGGAGGGAATGCTGGCACTGGCGCCGGGAAGCCCTCTTGACGGTATAGAGGATATAAGGGAAGATACGGATAAGGTGGACTGGGAAAAAGGGACCGGCAGCGTGAACGTTGCTTTTCAGTTGGACGGGCAGACATACAGTTGGGCAATGGATATGCAGTATGACTGGATCGACGGAGATATCCTGGGTGTGCTGAACAGTATTCTGGAACAGACGGATACGCAGGAGCGTTTTTTTGTCACGGGGGATAACGGTCAGGGAGCGCTTGTTTTTTACCGTACCCCGGAATGGGCGCGCCAATTCGGTAAGGCCACAGGCCTGTCTATGGATAAACCTGTTACAAAACAGTAACATTTCAGCCCCACTCCGCCCGTTGAGCCTGTCTTTTCGGCCCGGGACTTCCTTCTCTTTGCTGCCGGCTCCGGCCATGCAGAGGATCCTGTAAGGGGCGTATAAACTCGCCGGTCCTTAGGCTGTGTCCTGTGCAGCCTTAGTACCGCTGCGTGTTTATCCGAGCGGGAGCGTCCCCTTCAAGGACCTCTGCATGGCCGGGAACGGCAGCGGAGAGAGGAAGGCCGGCCGAACAGGATACACAGGACCAGAGGCTGGAGAGGGGCTGTACTGTTATGAAAAGGCGGAAAGCAATGGAAAAAATGATTGAACACTCAAATCATTTGTGATACAATTAATCGATTATGGGAAAGGATGTGCAGATGAAAATGAAGGCATTTTTGATACTGGAAGACGGCACGGTATTTGAAGGAATTCATATCGGGGCCGAAAAAGAGATAATCAGTGAAATCGTATTTAATACATCGATGGCCGGTTATCTGGAAGTGTTGACAGATCCCTCTTATGCAGGACAGGCTGTATGTATGACGTATCCGTTAATCGGCAATTACGGCGTATGCAAGGAAGATTGCGAATCAAGAAGACCATGGCCGGACGGATTTATTGTGAGAGAACTGTCCAGAATGCCAAGTAATTTCCGATCCGACTGTACCATTCAGGAGTATCTGGAAAGTTTCGGGGTGCCGGGAATCGCGGGCATTGATACGAGGGCACTTACCAAGATCCTGAGAGAAAAAGGAACCATGAACGGGATGATAACCACCAATGCGGATTACAGCCTGGAGGAAATCCTTCCCCGCCTCGCAGCATATACCACAGGGAATGTTGTGGAAAAGGTGACCTGTGAGAATAAGTATGAAATAAAGGGTGCGAAGGATCTGGCTGAAAACGGGCCGATTTCCGGAAGCGCCGTATTTAATAAGGAAAGCTTTCTGGCCGGAGCAAGGGGAGAAAAGCATCCCCCGGAAAAGAAACCTTCTCTGGTGAAGCAGTTAAACGGAGCCGGCAAAAAAGTAGCCTTGCTGGATCTTGGAGCTAAGGACAATATCGCCCGTTCCCTTGCCATGAGGGGCTGCGACGTTACCATATATCCGGCGCTGACACCGGCGGCGGACATTATAGCGGATAAGCCGGACGGCATCATGCTTTCCAACGGCCCGGGGGATCCCAAGGAATGCGAAAGCATTATCCGGGAAATAAGAAAGCTGTATGAGACGGATATTCCGATTTTTGCCATCTGCCTGGGGCATCAGCTCATGGCGCTGGCTACCGGAGCCGATACTTTCAAGATGAAATACGGGCACAGAGGCGGAAACCACCCGGTAAAGGATCTGACTACAGGGAGGGTATATATCTCTTCCCAGAACCATGGCTATGTAGTGGATATGGACAAGCTGGATCCAAAAGTGGCGGCGCCTGCTTTCGTCAATGTCAATGACGGGACAAATGAAGGCCTTGAGTATACGGGTAAAAATATTTTCACCGTTCAATTCCATCCTGAGGCCTGCCCCGGACCGCAAGATTCCGGGTTTCTGTTTGACAGGTTTATCACGATGATGAATGGAGGGAGGAAATAAAGATGCCTAAGAATCCTGATGTAAAAAAAGTAATGGTCATCGGTTCCGGTCCTATCGTTATCGGACAGGCTGCCGAGTTTGATTATGCAGGCACACAGGCCTGCCGTTCCCTGAAGGAAGAGGGCGTGGAAGTAATCCTGGTGAATTCCAACCCGGCTACCATCATGACAGACAGGGACATCGCAGACAGAGTATACATTGAGCCCCTCACCGTTAAAGTGCTGGAACAGCTCATCGAAAAAGAAAAGCCGGACAGTATTCTCCCCACCCTGGGAGGACAGGCCGGGCTGAACCTGGGAATGGAGCTGGATGAATCCGGTTTCCTGGCCGCCCATAACGTGAAGCTTTTGGGAACCACTTCCCAGACTATCCGCAAGGCGGAGGACAGGCAGGAATTTAAGGATACCATGGAAAAAATAGGTGAGCCCTGTGCTCCCTCCCTGGTAGTTAAAAATATCGAAGACGGCGTTGTTTTTGCAAAACAGATCGGATATCCGGTTGTGCTGCGTCCCGCTTATACGCTGGGAGGTTCCGGCGGCGGTATCGCTCATAACCAGATGGAGCTGGAAGAAATTCTGGCAAACGGCCTGCGCCTGTCCCGTGTGGGGGAGGTACTTGTGGAACGCTGTATAGCGGGCTGGAAGGAAATCGAATATGAAGTGATGCGAGACAGTGCAGGAAACTGTATCACGGTCTGCAACATGGAAAATATCGATCCTGTCGGTGTCCACACCGGAGACAGCATCGTTGTGGCCCCTTCCCAGACGCTGAGTGACAAGGAATACCAGATGCTGCGCAGCGCCGCATTGAATATTATCGACGAACTGCAGATCACAGGCGGCTGTAACGTACAGTTTGCCCTTCATCCCGTAAGCTTTGAATACTGTGTTATTGAAGTAAATCCCCGTGTGAGCCGTTCCTCGGCGCTGGCAAGCAAGGCCACCGGCTACCCCATAGCGAAGGTTGCCGCCAAAATCGCCCTCGGCTATACGCTGGATGAAATCAAGAACGCCATAACCGGAAAGACCTATGCCAGCTTTGAACCCACTCTAGACTATTGTGTGGTGAAGCTGCCCCGTCTTCCTTTTGATAAATTCATTACTGCAAAAAGAACCCTGACCACACAGATGAAAGCTACCGGAGAGGTTATGAGCATCTGCAACAGCTTTGAAGGAGCCCTGATGAAGGCCATCCGTTCCCTGGAACAGCATGTGGACTGCCTCATGAGCTATGATTTTTCAGAGCTTTCCGTGGAAGAACTGAAAGAGCGTCTGAAAAAAGTGGATGACCAGAGAATCTATGTGATTGCCGAAGCCATCCGTAAGGGAATCGATTATGACACGATCCATGAAATCACCATGGTGGATCATTGGTTTATTGATAAGATAGCCATTATCGTGGAAATGGAACAGGCTCTTGCCAAAGGCCCTCTCACTCCGGAACTTCTCAGAGAAGCGAAACGGATCGAGTTCCCGGATACGGTTATCAGCCGTCTTACCGGTATCCCGGCGGAAGAGATTAAGCAGCAGCGTTATGACAACGGTATCGTTGCCTCTTATAAAATGGTGGATACCTGCGCCGCAGAATTTGAAGCGAGCACCCCTTACTATTATTCCGTATACGGCGGGGAAAATGAAGCCGTGGAAACGAATGCGCGCAAGAAGGTTCTTGTTCTGGGTTCCGGCCCCATCCGTATCGGCCAGGGTATCGAATTCGACTATTGCTCCGTGCATGCTACCTGGGCTTTTTCCAGGGAAGGCTATGAAACGGTTATTGTCAATAACAATCCGGAAACAGTCAGCACCGACTTTGACATTGCGGATAAGCTGTATTTTGAACCCCTCACCCCTGAGGATGTGGAAAACGTGGTAAACATGGAGCATCCTGATGGCGCTGTGGTACAGTTCGGCGGACAGACAGCTATCAAGCTGACGGAAAGCCTGATGAAGATGGGCGTGCCCATTCTGGGAACAAGCGCGGAAAATGTGGATGCCGCTGAAGACAGAGAGCTGTTTGATGAGATACTGGAGGAATGCGGAATCCCCAGACCCTCCGGCGGAACCGTATACACGGCGGAGGAGGCAAAGGCCGTGGCAAACAGACTGGGTTATCCCGTTCTTGTGCGTCCTTCCTACGTGCTCGGCGGCCAGGGGATGCAGATAGCCATTTCCGATACGGAAGTGGAAGAATTTATGGAAATCATCAACCGCATCGCACAGGATCATCCTATCCTTGTGGATAAATATCTGCAGGGCAAGGAGCTGGAAGTGGATGCTGTCTGCGACGGTACCGACATCCTGATTCCCGGCATCATGGAACATATCGAACGGGCAGGCGTGCATTCCGGAGACAGTATTTCCGTATATCCCGCACAGACAATCAGTGAAGGTGTAAAGGCAACTATAGCGGAGTATACCAGAAAGCTTGCGAAATCCCTTCATGTAATCGGCCTGATTAACATCCAGTTCATCGTGGTGGACGAGGATGTATATGTCATTGAGGTGAATCCCCGTTCCTCCAGAACGGTGCCCTATATCAGCAAGGTGACAGGAATCCCCATTGTGGATCTTGCCACAGAAGTGATCATCGGAAAGAAAATCCGGGATCTGGGCTATGAACCCGGCCTTCAGCCGGAAGCGGGCTATGTGGCAATCAAAATGCCCGTATTCTCTTTTGAAAAAATCCGCGGTGCTGAAATCAGCCTCGGGCCGGAGATGAAATCCACCGGCGAATGTCTGGGTATTGCCAAAACCTTCAACGAAGCCCTTTATAAGGCGTTCCTGGGAGCAGGCATTGATCTGCCGAGGCATAAGCAGATGATCATTACCGTAAAGGATGCGGACAAGGGAGAGGCGATTGACATTGCCCGCCGTTTTGAAAAGCTGGGCTATATTATCTATGCGACCAGAAGCACCGCGGCTGCGCTGAAGGAAGCCGGAATAAAGGCGCGCCAGGTCAATAAGATCAACCAGGAATCCCCTACGGTAATGGATCTGATTCTGGGACACAGGATTGATTTGGTTATCGATACCCCTACCCAGGGCAGGGACAAATCCAGAGACGGTTTCCTCATCCGCAGAACCGCCATCGAAACAGGCGTGAACTGCCTGACCAGCCTGGATACCGCAAGAGCCCTTGTGGGAAGCCTGGAAACAAAGAGTAATGAATTATCTCTGATTGATATTGCAAAGCTGTAAACGAATATTATGAATAAAGTGAACTATCAGAAACAGCTGGAGGATATCCTCCGCAGACTGCCGGAAGAAAACAGCGGCTGCCATGACCCGCAGGCCGTCCCTGTTACCGGAAAAAAGAAGCTTCTCATCCATAGCTGCTGCGCACCCTGCAGCAGCTATGTGCTGGAATATCTGCGTGATTTTTTTGATATTACCGTCCTGTATTATAATCCCAACATAACGGATCGGCAGGAGTATGAAAAACGGACGGCGGAGCAGAAAAGACTGATTGAGGAAATGAACAGCGAAGCCCCTTCTTTTATCACAATGGAAACAGGCCGTTATGAACCGGAGGTGTTTTTTGCCGCGGTGAAAGGGCTGGAACAGATTCCCGAAGGCGGCGAAAGGTGTTTTTGCTGTTATGAAATCCGTCTTCGTGAGACTGCAAGGCTTGCCGGGGAAAAGGGCTTTGACTACTTTACCACAACCCTCACAATCAGCCCTTTGAAAAATGCGGACAAGCTGAATGAAATCGGAGAGAAGCTTGGCGCGCAGTACGGCGTCCCGTTTCTTCCGTCTGATTTCAAAAAGAAGAATGGCTATAAACGTTCTGTGGAACTTTCTGAAAAATATGGTCTGTACCGCCAGGATTACTGCGGCTGCATTTTTTCCAAAAATGAGCGGGACCGGCGGAACAGTGAGAAGTGAGGTTTGTTAAATGAAGAAAATTCTGGAAGCAATTTCCGAGGAAATGAAAAAAGCGTTTGCCGGTGCGGGCTATGAAGAAGAACTGGGAAAGGTAACTCTTTCCAACCGCCCGGATCTGTGTGAATACCAGTGCAACGGCGCTATGGCCGGCGCAAAAAAATACCATAAGGCCCCCATTATGATAGCGAATGAGGTGGCGGAGCAGTTAAAAGAAAGCAAAGTTTTTTCCCGGGTGGAAGCGGTGGCTCCCGGATTCCTGAACCTGAAGCTGTCGGACGATTTCCTGTGCGGATATCTGAAGGAAATGGAAGCCGGTGAAAAATTCGGAATGGAAATGCCCGCTGAAGAAAAGACCATCATCGTGGATTACGGCGGACCTAATGTGGCGAAGCCCCTGCATGTGGGGCATCTGCGTTCTGCCGTCATCGGGGAAAGCGTTAAGAGAATCGCCCGTTTTGCAGGATATAAGGTTATCGGAGATATCCATCTGGGGGACTGGGGCCTGCAGATGGGACTGATCATCACGGAGCTTCAGGAAAGAAAGCCTGAGCTGCCCTATTTTGACGAGAGCTATACGGGGGACTATCCCCAGGAGGCTCCCTTCACAATCGCCGAACTGGAGGAAATCTATCCTACGGCCAGCGGCAAATCCAAAGAGGATCCGTCTTACAAGGAAAAGGCCATGGAAAATACCTTCAAGCTCCAGAATGGGGTAAGAGGCCACCGGGCATTGTGGGATCATATTATCCGGGTATCCGTAGCGGATATGAAGAAAAATTATGAGAAGCTGAACGTGGAATTCGATCTCTGGAACGGAGAATCCACCGTACAGTATCTGCTCCCTGAAATGGTGGAAGCCATGAAAAAGGGCGGTTATGCCTATGAAAGTGACGGCGCCCTTGTGGTGGATGTGAAGGAAGAAACCGACAGCAAGGAAATTCCTCCCTGCATCATCCTGAAATCAGACGGCGCGGCGCTTTACAGCACCACAGATCTTGCAACCATCAGCGAACGTGTGACAAAATATGATCCGGATATCATGATTTATATTACCGATAAAAGACAGAGCATGCATTTCGAGCAGGTATTCCGCTGCGCGCGCAAGACAAAGCTTGTGGGAGAAGATGTGAAGCTCATCCATATCGGTTTCGGTACGGTGAACGGAAAAGACGGCAAACCCTTTAAGACCAGGGACGGCGGCGTGCCGAGACTGGAAAAGCTGATATCGGATATCGATGAAGAAATGCTCCGTAAAATCATGGAAAGCCGTCACGATATGCCGGAAGAGGAAGCGAAGGAAATCGCGGATATTGTAGGTCTGGCAGCCATCAAATACGGCGACCTGTCCAATCAGGCGGCAAAGGATTACAGCTTTGACGTGGATCGCTTCACCTCCTTCGAAGGAGATACCGGCCCGTATATCCTTTATACCATTGTCCGCATCAAATCAATCCTGGCTAAATACCAGGAACAGGGCGGCAGCCTTGATAAGGTTCAGCTCGCCCCCGCCATCAGCCCGGATGAAAAGGCGCTGATGATGGAAATCGCCAAATTCAATACCATGATGGAGGCCGCCTTCACCGAATGCGCTCCCCATAAGGTATGTGCTTATATTTATGACCTGGCTAACGCCTTCAACCGTTTCTATCACGAAACCAGAATTATCGCTGAGGAGGATGAGACGAAAAAGGCCGGCCTGATCGCACTGCTTGTCCTGACAAAGGATGTGCTGGAGACCTGCATTGATCTGCTGGGATTTTCGGCGCCTGACCGGATGTAAATGAAAGGTTCCGCTTCTTTTTTCAAGAAGCGGAACCTTCAGCTTTTTCTATGATATAACTTACGGTATTCTTTGGGTGAACAGGACATAATTTTTTTGAATACTTTTGAGAAATAGCCTTGGTTCATAAAACCACAATTCTCACTGATACACTGGATGGAGTCATCGGTCGTCCGCAGCAGCTCTTTTGCTCTTTCCACCCTGGTTCGGTTCAGATAATCGGGGAAGTGCTCACGGGTATTCTGATAGAACAGCGTGGAGAGATACGTATAATTTATAGAAAAACGTTTCGCCAGTTCAGAAAGTTTCAGTTCCTGATCACAATTCTGTCTTATATAATCTTCTATCTGGTAAAACAGACTGCTCTCCCTCTCTTTAGTTCCTTTCTTAACGATATCCTCCAAAGAACAAAAAGTTTCTTCCAGTACCTGCTTCAGGGAATCACAGTCGGAGGAAAGATCCATTCTCTTAAAAAGCATTACTTTGCCGGAATTAATTTCATCGGTGGAAAAGGATGCATCCGAAAGAGCCTGAATAAGGGTATATACTGCATTTTCAACTTGCTTTTTGAGAGTGAAAACATCTGTACCTGCCTGTTTTTGTACGGCTTCAATGTAGCTGTATATAAGGGAACGGGCATTCTCCAGATGAAGAGGGTCAAGACAGCGGGTAAAAAGAGCCTCCGGAAAAGAAACGTCTCCTTTATGAATATCCTGTTCTGTCAGTAATTTTTTATCCGGGAAATAAAAACGATAGGAAAGCAGCCGACACATTTCTTCATATATTTGAGAGAGCCCTTCCAAAGAAGAAAAAGGGGAGGAACATGCGAAGAGAAAGGGACTGAGCAGCAGCTGTTCCAACTCCCGTATAAAAGCAGATAGTTCATCTTCTGACGGAGCTGTCAACGAAGAGGGTATTTGAAAAAGAATACAGCAGTTTCCATGGTTTGTTACACAGGAGATACTGGGAAAACGGGGAAAAAATTTCAGCCAGGAATCAGTTATGGATGGAAGAAACCTATGCAGAGGCAGGGAACCGGTATAGGAGGTTACAAGCAGTATGTAAGGTGCTGTTTGTTGAAAAAAGATGCCCCGATCCCGAAATTCAGCCAGGCAGAGTTCTTCTTCAATACTGTAAAAGGTAAGTATTTCCTGAAAAAATTGAGATGCGGTACTTTTTTTATCTGTCAAATTGTCAGATATGCTCAGCCTTTCAAGCAGATGAAGCAAATCAGAGGCCTCCAGTTCAGGTTTCAGAAGATAATCATCTATGCCGAGCTTGAAACCGGATTTGGCATAGGAAAAATCGTCATAGCTGCTTAAAACAATGATATGTGTATCCGGGAAATGTTCTTTTATTTGTGCGGTCAGGCTTATGCCGTCCATTCCAGGCATAACAATATCGGTTATTACAATTTCAGGCCGGATCTGTTCGACAAGATGGAAACCCTCTATTCCGTTTGCAGCTTCTCCCGCAATTGTAAAACCATGAGACTCCCAGTCACATAAATATTTGAAACCATTTCTTAAAATCATTTCATCATCAATTATGACTATCTTTTGCAGATTCTTCATTATTTTTTTCTCCTTCGGGATACAATGCAGGCAGATAAATGACTACCTGGGTACCATATCCGGCAGTACTTGTAATAGAAAGACCATAGTCCGGACCATAAATCATTTTTATTCGATCCTCAATATTTTTCAGCCCGATTCTAGTAAGGCAATCTTTGTTATTTTCAACAGATACATCCATGATATGTTCCAGAATAGAAGGAGGTATGCCCACTCCGTTGTCCATTATTTCCAGTTTGAGCAGTCGGTTACTTATTGTGGCATAAATGCTGATGGTTCCGTTGGGATTATTTGTGGAAAACCCATGGAAAATAGAGTTTTCCACAAGTGGCTGAAGAAAAAACTTAGGTACTGAAGCATTCATGCATTCTTCCCGTATATTCATATTAAGCCGGATACCGTCTCCGTATCGGAGCTGTTGGATTTGAAAATAATCCTGAAGCAAATCAAGCTCCTGTTTTAATGGAATGGTTTCCCTTATATCTCCCAGAGTTTTACGCAGCAGCTTTGTAAGCGAATTTATTCCGGTTATAACCTTATCCCGCTGACCGGCCAGAGATAGATATTTAATGGAAGTCAGGGTGTTATATATGAAATGAGGGTTTATCTGATGCTGTAAGGAATTCAGTTCTGCGGTATGACGGGCACCCTGTTCCTGAATCAGTTTTTTTGTATAATATTCCAGCTTTCCAAACATTTCGTTAAAGCTTTCACCCAGAAGCCGGGCTTCAGAACAGCCTGTAAACTGCATGGGTTCCGGACGAAGCAAAAGGTCTTTTCCTGATACGTTCTGCATGGCTATGGAAAGCCGGTGAATGGGCCGGGTGATCTTTTGGAATAAATATACCAAAAATCCAATGACAATAAATTGGGCTATACAGCATAGCTCCAATATCCTTATTATGGAAGGAAATACCTTTGAGGTGATAGCGCTGTATTTCGTCAGCTGGATAATATGAAAATTAAAATATTCATTATAAACGGCACTGGGAATCCATTTTTCGCCACCGTATTCCCGGATGCCTGAGGGATTCTTTTGGGCAATAGCAAGAAGTTCCGTATCAACACTGTTCAAAAGTTCACTTTTATTGTCTGATATAACAAGCCCATCTTCCGTGATAACGGAAAAATGATTATTATCCTGAATCAGATCGGAATACAGATTCTGAAAACAGGTTTCATCAATAACAATTAAAATAGTGCCATAATATTTGGAACGATATGGATCATATAAGGCATGGGCTATGTACATATATTCATCATTTTCCGTGTAAGGAGTCAGTCCTGCGTGGAAATAGGAAACACCAAGACGTCTGTGATTTCTTTCGGCCTGTTTCACAAAATCTTCTTCCAGAATTCCCGTTTCCTCCAGGTAAAGTGTTTCATTATAGGTAGTATAGGTTTGGCCGTTTTCACCATAAAGGATCAGATGTACATTAGAATTCGGGAAGAAACCAATATAGGTCTGCAGGAAATCATGGACATACCGCTGCATCTGATAATACTCAAAATTATCTTCGGGCACTTTTGTCAGGTATTGCTTTAGGGTGGAATCACCTGATAATTGGATTAAGGTATAGATGAGCTGCTGATAAAAGACATCAAAGCTTTCGTTCAGCTGGGTAATAGAATGCTGCTGTGATTCCTGCATGATAGCAGTTACATTCCTGTAATATAGTTCCGTAGTAAGAACAGAGAAAAAAAGGAATAAAACAGCAAAAGAAATAATTACAGTAATGATAATCTGAAAGGATATACTTCGCTTATTCTGCATGGCATTCACCTCGTTTTACATTGCTCTAATTATATAATACAAAAGTGTAGTTGGTAAATAGCAGGAAATGTATAAAATGCACAATCCAAAAATAAGAGAAAACATTCCGAAAAAAGTTTAAAAATAAAAATGCACATAAAAGCAAGAACACTTTTTGCGAATATATTTTAAATTTACCAATAAATAGAAGAAGTATTTCGTGTAAGCAAATGATAAAATTGCTTTACAAGGAATGAAGGCCTTCAGCTTTTAAGAAACAGGAAGGAGAGGGATTTATGTGGAAAAGAAATAATGTACAGAAAATGATTGCGATAGCATTGGGGGTTATGATGCTGACCGGCTGTGCCGGAGGAGAACAGCCGACACAATCCGTTCAGACAGACCCCGCGGCAGCTTCAGAAAATACGGAGAAAGCCGGGAGCAGTGGGCAGGATTCCGAAAAAGAGCAGGTGACAATTCAGTATTGGCATCAGGGAACATCGCAGGCCGATACGGAATTTACACAGAAATGTATTGATTCTTTTGAAGAAAAATATCCTTATATAAAGGTGGAAGCAACAGGAATGTCGTCAACGATTTCCGATCAGGAAACAAAGCTGAACGCAGCAGTTTTAAGCGATACATATCCCGATGTAATCCAGTTGGTACTTGCTGAAGTGGGATCAAGAGGTGCGCTGGGAGATTTTGAAAAACTGGACGGCTATGTGGAAGGCTGGGAAGAAAAGGAGGATCTGTTTGACAGTGCTTATGAGATGGGCAAATACCAGGGAGAGCAGGTGGCGTTGGGAATTTTCCCGAATCCTCAGGTTTATGCATTCCGGAAAGACAAGTTTGTGGAGGCCGGGCTCGATCCTGAAAATCCGCCTGCCACATGGGAAGAATTGAAAAATGCAGCGCTGGCCCTGACGGAAAGAGAGGGAGATAAAGTTGTTTTTGCCGGCCTGGACATTCCTTCCATTGACAGTTCTCTTGTTTTTACAGAACCGTACATGCGCAGTGCCGGATCGGCTGTCATTGATGAATTAAATCTGAAACCGGCGTTTACGGATCAGGGGGCTATTGATGCATTTACTTTTCTGGGTGATCTGGCTCAGATGAATGTTTCCATTCCTCATGATCAGCAAAAAGGAGATGAGAGGCCTTTTATGAAGGGGATGTCGGCGATCAGCAACCTTTCTCCCCAGCAGCTCGGCCAGTATATGCAGGATAATCCTGATGCACAACTGGGGTATCTGCCCGTTCTCTCCAAGGATGGATCAGAGCCTGGAATTTCCTTCTGCGGTTATAATTTGATAGCGATGGGTGCAACGTCCAAGCATAAAGAGGAAGCCTGGTTATTTATGGAACACATGCTTTCCAATGAAATTGTATGGATGAGGACAGAAGATTTCAAGGTCCCCATTGTAAAAAAATCACTGGAAGAACAGTTTATTCAATCCGGTGATGAAGAACTGAATAAAGCAGTTATCAGCTATGTGGAAAGCGGTAAAGGAAAAGCGACAGTACCGTGGATAAGCGTTTATAATAAGTATGTTTCTGTAGCATATGAAGAGGTGATAAATGGTAAGAAGACGCCTGAGCAGGCATTGAAGGATGCTCTGGCACAGCTGGAAAAGGAAATCCAGTAATAGGGACTGTATCCTGCGGGCAGGCACTGAACTGCCCGCAGTTAAAGGTAAGCTGTTAATGGAAGGGAAGAGCTGGTGAGGATTCGGATGAAAAAGAAAAAGAATGTTACAACTGACAACTGCGCGTATTGGTTTATTGCTCCGTATTATATTTTCTTTCTGTTATTCGTTTTATTCCCGATTATTGTAAACATCGGTTTAAGTTTTACGGATTTCAATTTAAAAACAATTTCCTTTACCGGTCTGAAAAATTATGCGGATTTGCTTCAGGATGGCCTGTTCTGGAAATCTGTTCAAAATACTTTGATATATGTGATATTTACAGTATTTATGACCCTCATTTTAGGATTTATCCTTGCTTTGGCATTGAATAACGCAGCTTTATGGGGAACGCGGTTTTTCAGAGGATTTATTTACCTGCCATATGTGACATCTATGGTATCTATGTCCATGGTGTGGCTGTGGATGTATGATCCCACGCATGGTGTATTCAATGTGATACTGGAGGCATTGGGCTTTGATGCCAGACAATGGCTTTATGATGAAAAGCTTGCCCTGGGGGCTATGATTGTAATGGGTGTCTGGAAGGGCGTAGGTTATTACATGACTCTTTATCTGGCGGGGCTGAATAATATACCTGGATATTTGTATGAGGCAGCTTCCATAGACGGGGCGGGATACTTACAGAAGGTTTTCCGTATTACTATTCCGATGCTGCGTCCGGTTACATTTTTTATAGTTATCACAGGGGTTATTAATGCATTCAATGTTTTCGAACAGGTTAATGTTATGACGGGGGGCGGTCCGATGAATGCTACCACTACAATTGTACATCAGATTTATACCCGCGCCTTTACCGAATACCGCATGGGATATGGCGCTGCTGAAGCAGTGTTTCTGTTGTTGATTATACTTATTTTTACATTGCTGAACTTCAGATATGGCAACCAGGGCCAGGACTTGGATATCGGATAGGGGGATATTGCTTTGAAAAAAAAGAAGATGGGTGCCCGTTTCCTGTTGTTTTTATTTATGTTATTGTTCTGTGTAATTATTATTATACCTTTCCTGATTATGTTTTTTACTTCCCTGAAAACCTCCTCCGAGATATCGAGCGCTGTTTTCCGGCTTCTTCCGGAACGGTGGCTGTTTTCCAATTATGTGGAAGCGATGCAGTCCTCTGATTGGGGAAGGTTTTTCGGAAATTCTTTATATACCACTTTTCTTTCGGTGATTATAAGTCTTGTTATCAATTCGCTGGCGGGCTATGCATTTGCCCGATTGGAATTTAAAGGGAAAGATCTTTTATTCCTTCTTGCCCTTGTGGGGATGATGATTCCGCAGCAGGTGACAATGCTGCCTAATTTTGTGGCTATGAAATATGTCCCTTTGGCAGGCGGAAATAATTTGTTTGGTCAGGGTGGGACAGGACTGATCAATACTTACGCAGGTATGGTAGCGCCGTATATTGCCGGAGCCTTCGGTGTATTTTTATTCCGCCAGTTCTTTATGAATTTCCCAAAATCTTTGGATGATGCGGCTAAAATTGACGGGTTATCCAGGTTTGGAGCTTTTATCAGGGTATATCTTCCTTTGAGTAAATCAATTTTTGCAACATTAATTGTATTTAAAACTACGAGTACATGGAATGAATATACATGGCCGTTAATCATTACAACAAGAAAAAATATGTGGACCGTACAGCTGGCGCTGAGTGTATTCCGGGAAGAATTTATCACGCAATGGAATTATCTGATGGCGGCCACAACACTGATTATGCTGCCGCTCCTTGTCATGTATATATTTATGCAGAAGTATTTTGTGGAAGGAATTGTAACTACAGGAATAAAGGGATAGTCAGGAGCAAAAAAATTATGAAGACAATTCTGGTATTGATGGATACACTGAACAGAAGGTATTTAAAGACATATGATGAAAAGGCAAAAGGAATTACACCTAATATGGATCTTTTTGCCCGGGACTGTGCGGTGTATGAAAATCATTTTATTGGCTCTGCACCATGTATGCCGGCAAGAAGAGATATTTTTACAGGAAGAATGCAGTTTTTGGAAAGAGGCTGGGGAGGCGTGGAGCCGTTTGACATTACGCTTCCGTCTCTGCTGCGGGAAAAAGGAATTTTTACCCACATCACTACCGATCATACCCATTATTTTGAAATCGGCGGAGAGAATTACTGCTATTTGTTTAACACATGGGATTATCACAGAGGACAGGAATTTGATACCTGGATATCCCGGGTAAACCAGCCTCCGGTTGATTCTGAAAGCTATGGGAAAAAATCATCCCAATATGTGCTGAATAAAACAGCATTTGTGTCGGAGGAAGAATATCCGTCACCCAAAACATTCCGCTCTGCCTGTGAGTGGGTGGAAAAGAACAGAGGAAGTGATGATTTCTTCCTGATGGTGGAAAGTTTTGATCCCCATGAGCCTTTTGACTGTCCGGAAGAATATCACAGATTGTATGACGATAATTACAAGGGGCGGGAGTTCTGCTGGCCCTCCTATGCCGAGGTTACGGAACCGGCGGATGCGGTGGAGCATCTGGAAAAGTGCTATCTGGGTACACTGAGTATGGCGGATTATTGGTTTGGGAAGTTATTGGAGACCTTGAAAGAGAATGAAATGTATGAGGATACGCTGATTATTTTTACAACCGACCATGGCCATATGCTGGGTGAACATGGATTTACCGGTAAAAATATTATGCATGCTTATAATGAAATGGCTCATATTCCGCTTATGATTCATTTTCCCGGAGGAGAATACTCAGGAAAGAGGATAAAGCAGCTGACACAGAATATTGATTTGATGCCTACGATTCTGCAGCATCATAAATGTGACATCCCGGAAAGAGTAAAGGGAAAGAGCCTGAAGGATATTTTGGAGGGAAAGGAAAAAGACAGAGAACAGATTATTTACGGATGGTTTGGACGGGCAGTCAATGTATATGATGGAAAATACACGTATTTCAGGGCGCCTGAAAGCAGAGATAACAGCCCGCTATATCAATACTGCGGAATTCCTTCTACCTGTTGGCGTTATTTTGACGAAAGGTATGCGGAAAAGATAGAGATGGGAAGGTATCTGCCTTATACACGATATCCGGTATATCGGATTCCCGCCTTATTTCCGGAGGATTATTCGGGAAATATAGATTTTGTTATGGATTCCCGGCTTTTTGATTTGGAAAAAGATTATGCCCAGCTTCATAATCTGGAGGACAGAGAAAAAGAGGCGGTTATGTGCCGAAAGCTGGTGGCGGGGATGCGGGAAGCACAAGCTCCGGAGGAACAATATATCAGGCTGGGATTAGAAAAGTATCTGGAAGAATATAAGGAAGGCTGCTGATTTATTCAGCGGCCTTCCTTTTGAAAAGTATGACAAACAGGAAATGAACTTGATTAAGGAATAATGCTCTCAGCTTTCCAGCCATATCTTCCCGCAAAGCCCCATAGGATGCAGACCGGTATTTATAGAAGGATGATCCTTCACAAAAGGGAATACGGCAGTAATATTTTCAATCATCAGATGATTTTCTCCATCCTTCAGGAACGGCCCCACCTCGAAACGGTAGGGGGAACCGATGCGGACAAGGGATTCCTGTCCGTTTACACTGAGGGAAACCACTTCATTGGCCCCATCAAGGAAGATGGTTTCTTTTCCGGTACTCTGTGAATCCGCATGGAAGGAAAAGTCCATTTCGTACCGGAGTATACCATGGAAATCAAGGAATTCGTCTCTCATGGATAAGTCTCTGAGACTGTCCAGGCTGCCCATGGGCCTGAAATTATTATTTTTATCCTTCTCCTGTACAAAAGCCGCTGAAAGCCGGATTTCACCATGAAGCTCCTGCCTTTTAACCGGTCTTTGCTTAGGCGGTTTCGGGAGGGAAGCTTCGTCTTCCGGAATCCGGGATATATAAATCCGGGATTCTCCCGGTTCCAAATCCAAAAGGAGACAGTCATCCTCTGTCATGATCTGATACAGGCAATTTTCATAAGCGTCATATTCCAGGGCAGGCTGCAGGGAGGTAAAACGGACTTTGTCGTGTATGGCTGTGCCGATGGATTCATTCATGAGCATAACGCATTCATAGTCCGGCCCGGCATATTGGTAAGCGCGCAGATCTTTATATTCCTTTCCGGACGGGAAGGTGACGACCGGCAGGGACTGCTGTTTCAGGTAAGCCTTTATGGAAGCCAGAGGAAGAACGAGTGCATTCCTTTCCAGAATCAGCCGTTCTTTTTCCATATCCTCTCCTTCGCTGGAACCGGAAGGGAGGGCGTCCACAAAGAGAACAGGGAAGCCCAGGGAAGAAAGCTGTGCCAGCCCCTGAAGCAGGGAATGGGGAAGGCGCTGGGAATAAGGCACGATGAGACAGCGCAGGGAGAGATCGCCCAATATAAGCTCCTTATCGGCTGTCAGACCGGCGGCAAGGCTTTCCGGACACGCAAGCAGGTCGGCGGGGATGACGTCGTAGTCTGTCTGGCATTCCAGGCACAACCGCCCCGGTTTCTGGAACAGCTGGGCTTTGCCGGACCATTCCGCTTCTCCGTGATAGAGGATGCCCATGTGGGAAGCGCTTTTTCCTCCGCTGAGGATGTGGGATACCCGGTTCATATAGAGGAACAGATATTTCAGGTAAGAGGACTGCATATTGTTCCCGTGGGCGTAAAAGTGAGGCGGGCAGTCCGGATCCGGGAAGTCTTTTGGCGAAAAGGCATGGGGGACAAAGACATTAATGCCTCTTACCAGCATAAAATCAGTCAGCCATTTCATGGTTTGTGCGCCTTCCGCCCAGCCGTAATTGCCGAAGATCTCACACATGGCGCGTCCCTTTTTCTTTTTGTCAAGGTGGGCGTCGCTTGCGCCCAGTTTGGCGAGGGCATAATGGTAGAATTCCCCGTCGGACTGCGAATTCAGGGCGGCGTTTGTGGTATGGACGTTTTTGCGTCCGGGAAGGATCTGGGAGGTTACCACGTCGATACCCGACATATCCTGTCCGGTCATGGCGCGGAAATAGTGTCCGGCGCTGGGGCCGAGGCGGGAAGAGGAGTTGTTGTCCTCCAGTATATGGCCTATGTATTCCACCCCGTGGGAACGGCACCAGTCACCCAGCTGCAGGGAGAAATTCTTTTCGTAAAGCCTGGTGACCGCATCCATATACCGGTAGCGGAAAGCGGCGTCATCATCGGCTGAGGTATCATACCAGAGCCGTACCAAATCACCGCAGGTGTTTCCGTCGGAAAGGAGGAGCTCCTCCAGCTCCTTTGACCAGGGCAGGGGCATTTTTTCTTTTCCCACAATGGCATTGAAATTAAATACCGTATCAATACAGTTATAGAAGCCGGGCTCATCGGAGAAGAAACCGGCGATGGTTGTGCCGAAATCGGCCTGGTAGCGTTCGAAATGGGGCTCATACACTTCATCCAGCAGTATTTTTACGGATTCGCCCTGCAGCAGGTTGATATAGCTGTTGTTGGCGAGTCCGGCATTGCGTGATTTGTAGACCAGAAACAGGCGGTAAAAGCCTTCCGGAAGGGAAAGGGGCAGCAGGCCGTTTCTCAGGGAATCGGTTACCAGCTTGTATCCGGGACAGAGGGCATCCGAGGTTTCATCCTGCCTTTCGTACAATACGGCGCATAAAAGTTCTTTTTTCTGAGAAAACGGCCCGTCCGGAGGGAGCGGGAAACCGATGCCCAGTCCGGACAGCAGGGAATCCACATCTACCCGCAGATCTGCGGGGCCGGCAAGATCCACCATCAGATGGTACACGGTCCATTTCTGTAAGTCCTCCTTTGCGTCCGCCATGGCCCCGTTGGCATAGCCGGTGGGGAAATGGCAGTCGTCCAGAATCCATACCTTCATATTCCTCTGCCTTGCTTCCGAGAGGATGACATCCATATCCTCCCACCATTTGGGCCCTGCAAAATCGGGATGGGGACGGGATTCCAGGCAGACTGCCCGGATACCCATATCCTGGATGACCCCCATATATTCCCGCAGGGTTTCTTCATCCTCTCCATGCTGCCAGAAAAAGGGAAGGATATAGTTTCCCTGTTTCCCATTCAATGCTTCATAAATTCTTGTACTCATAATTCCTCCTTTTTCCGGTATTCACCGGGAGTCATATCCGTATATTTTTTGAACAGAGTATTGAAATATTTATCGTTGCTGTAGCCGACCTGTTCGGAAACCTGTTTTGCCGATAAATCGGTATGGATCAGCAGGTCAATGGCTTTATCAAGACGCAGCCTGTTCATGTATTCCGTAAAGGTGCAGCCGGTTTCCAGCTTCAGTATCCTTCCCAGATACAGGGCGTTTAAGTGGAAGGTTTCTGCAATGGTTTTCAGGTTGATGTCTTTTGTATAATTTTCATTCAGATACAGAAGTATTTTTTTAATATTCGTGGCTCCGGCCTGATTTTTCCCGGAATCCTTTCCTTCTTCGTATAGAAAAATTTTATGAATGATATCTCTTGTCCAGCAGTGTATAGAGTCATAATCCGAAAGGGTGTAAGCATCCTCCAGGTGGTTTTCCAGGCTGAGCACCTCCGGATCGGGATCGGAGCCGTAGGCCCTGCTGTTGGAATAGATTTTGGAAACAATCATGGAGGAGAGCATCTGCAGTCCGTCTAAGGTAATAAAACGGTTGGTTCGGAAAATATCATCCACGATTGCCATGACATCTTCTTCCTTCTTATATAAAAATTTTTCATTCAGGCGTATCAGCTGGTCAAACTCTATGTGAGGCAGCAGAAGCGCTTCGTTTTCGATGGCATCGTCTGCCCAGCGGATGCTGCTGGGGCTGTTGTAGCCCGCGGTATTGATCAGGGCAAAGGCTTTGGCACAGCTTTCCGGTATGGTATCGATGTTCTCCGCCAATGTGCCCACGGCTGCAAACGCATGAAAGGGAGAGGTGGCCAGGACATACTGGACGATATGCTCCAAATCGGCTCTGACAGCTTCGTCCTTTCCGGAAGGAACAGCCCTGCAGCCGCAGAAGAGCAGATACAGCAGACGGCCGCCGAAATCGGTGACAGCATGGATGTAGTCCTTCTGCTCCAGATGACGGAGTACGGACTTTATCGGAGGCTTTTGCTGCTTCTGAAGGGCCGTGTCGGGACTCTGGGGCAGGAATTTCAGGATGGCGACCCGGTAGCCGCAGCTGTCAAAGGGAATGTTGAGATATTCCCTTCGTTCCTCGATTTCCTCATAGGAGATTTCGCCTATCATCATACGGTAAAGGAGGTTATTGCGCAGAATGCGGATTCCCTCCTCCAGCAGTATTTTATTCTGGCGCTGCGCTTCTATTTTCCGTTTTACCTGAATGAGGGTCTGGGACATTTCCTGGGTATCCACAGGCTTCAGCAGGTAATTTTCTATTCCCAGCCTTGCGGCGGTTTTTACATATTCAAAATCGGAATAGCCGCTGAGTACGATGAATTTGGCAGGAAGGTTCCTTCGCTGGCATTCCTGCATGAGTTCAATACCGTTCATGACAGGCATTTTAATATCCGTGATGATGATATCCGCGGCATGCTTTTCCAGGTATTCCAGGGCGAGGGAACCGTTTGGGAAAACAGCGCTTACCTGCATCTGATAATCTTTCCAGGAAAAAAGCTTTACCAGCCCGTCCCGGATCAACGGCTCATCATCTACAATTATTACATCAATCATTTACCGATTCTCCTTTGTATATGAATGAAAAAATGATTTCCGTTCCCTGTCCGTATTCCGACAGGATCTGTAAATCGCAGTTCTCTCCGTAGAGCAGCTTCATTCGCTGATAGATGTTTTTCAGCCCGATACGTTCCACATGATCGATGGATTTTTCCAGGAAGGAGAGTCGAAGCCTTTCCAGCTCCGTAGTTTTTATACCGAAGCCGTTATCGCGGACCCGGAATACCGCAAAGCCGTTCTCCACATAGCCTGTTACATGGACATAGTTATCGGTACGGTTGCTGTCGAAACCGTGCATGATATAGTTTTCAATCATGACAAGGAGGGCATGCTGGATAATGGGTTCCGTGAGCAGTGCGTTTTCCACCTGAAAATGATAACGGAAGAGGTTCTTATATTCGATATCACATAAACGGAGGTAATTTTTACAGTTTTCAATTTCCTGGCGGACAGGAAGTATGCTTTCATTTTTTATGGAATTCCTGAAAATCTTGGAAAGGATATATATCATTTCCCCGATCTCCGGTTCCTCCTGCAGGACGGCTTTCATCCGGATGGCCTCCAGCGTATTGTAAAGAAAATGGGGATTTATCTGGGACTGCAGGGCTTTCAGCTTGTAGCGCTGGTTTTCTATCTCGGTTTTATATACCTTATCGATATACAGGTTGAGATTACGGAGCATGTCATTGAAGGAGACGGAGATGTCAACCAGTTCATTTTTATGTTTATTATCAACGGGAATATAAGAATCAAGCTCCCCGTTCTGTATCCGGAGCATGGTGAGGTATATCAGGTTAAGCTGCCGGGAGCTGCTGTTTAAATAAAGGTAAATACCGATACAGGTCAGGGCGGTCACGCTTCCTGTCGCCAGCAGCATCAGGGCAATATTTTTGCGAATATCGGCGGACAGTGTTTTTTGGGATACCAGGCCGATGACCCGGATGTTGGGATAGGAATGAGCTTCCATATTTACGTAATATTTTTCATGATCCAGAGTCACAAGCACGTTGTCCATCTTTTTGCAGGAAATAAACGGTTCCGCCCAGGGGAAGGGGGCATCATACCAGGAACCGGAGGTATCGAACAGAACATTGCCTTCCAAATCAATGACAAGAAAATCCCCTTTTACGCCGGGATAATTGGAGGACAGGAATTGTTGAACCTCCGATACACTGTAGTCCGCCTGGATCGCCCCGATATTGACTTTGGTGATAACGTCGCGGAGGCAGTAAATGAAGCTGTAGCCCCGTGAGGTTTCCAGAATCCGGGAGGACTGTGACGGCATTACCCGAAGGACGGTGAAGGGGTTCTCATAGCATTCGATCAGCGGTGAAAATTCGGGAAGCGAGGCTGAAAAATTCTTGCGTACCTGCTTGGTAACGGAATATATCTGATTATCACTTGCCGCATATATGGTAAGGGAGCTCATTTCGGAATTAGGCGGAAAGGATTCGTTCAAAAAACGGTAAATGTTCTGCCGGTAGGGGAAGGATTCATGCCGGGAGGAATTCAGGCAGGAAAAAAGCCCTTCCTTATAGGCATAATAGGATTCATAGGTATTGTTCAGCTGCTGGAGAAAGAAATGCTCCTGATCCGCGATCAGTTCTTTCAGCCCTTTCACGGCAGACATGTTGTAATCCAGGGTATATTGATGGTTCTGCCTGGAAAAATTGTAGTTAATGATCAGGATCAGCATGGTTACGATAAGAAGGATGAGAAAAATAATAAAGCGATATACATTGGATATAAAATGCATTTTATGAAAGGTCTTTTTTTCTTTCTGCATAATTCCCCCATCTGCTGTCTGTACTGCGATCTGCAGTCTGTTATTTCAATTTAAATAGTATCATTTGTTCCTGCAAAATTGAATTATAAAAACCATAGATTGCGTTACAGAAAGGATATCACCTTAGATATTATGCTGTGAAAAATGAGATTTATATGTGAAATGTTATGTTTTTTATAATCAATCCTATGTTTTTTGAAATAGAACATATACAAAATGCATGCAATAATGGCCTTAGAAACGAAACGGCCATAAGGAATTCCGAAATGCAGTGAAATAAGGAGGAGGACAGGGAATGGGTACAAAGGTGAGGAAAACTCATTTGACAAAGGGGAAAATAACATTATTGTGTATGACAATTCCATCGGTTTTGTTTATTCTTGTATTTTCCTATTTTCCCATATCAGGATGGATATATTCTTTTTTTGATTACAGAATCGGCTACAAGCTTTCCAAATGTGAATTTGTGGGGCTGGACAATTTTATTTATGCTTTTGGGGATCCTTACATAATAACAGTGATTTTAAACACGCTGATAATCAGTATCCTGGGACTGCTGGGGCTGCCGCTGGCAGGGATGATTGCCATTCTTCTTTCGGAGGTCCGGGGAAAGAAATTCAAGAAAACCGTGCAGACAGCGATTACCATACCTAATTTCATCAGCTGGATTATTATTTATTCCATTATGTTTTCTCTGTTTTCTAATGACGGCCTGCTTACCACGCTTGTCCGCGGACTGTCGGGGAACCGGGATTCCACGGTGACACTGCTGACGAATCCGGGAACGGCAAAGCTTTTTATGGTGCTGACGAATATCTGGAAAACCGTGGGTTATAATTCCATTATTTTCTTCGCGGCGGTTACGGGAATCGATTCCCAGCTGTATGATGCCGCGGCGGTGGATGGAGCGGGACGTTGGCAGAAGATTCTGCATATCACAATTCCGGGTATTCTGCCTACCTTTATCACGCTTCTGATCATTTCGGTAGGGGCGATACTGAATAATGGGTTTGAGCAGTACTATGTATTTGTCAATCCTATGATACAGAAAAATATTGAGGTGCTTGATTATTATGTGTACCGGATAGGAATGCTGAATAATGATATTCCCGCATCTACGGCGGTGAGTATGATTAAAACCTTTATCAGCGTGGTTCTTGTATTCAGTGTGAACAAGCTTTCCAAAAAAACACTGGGACAGTCAATATTATAGATAAAGAAGAGAAGAAATGAGGGTCCGTTTCAACGGATGAAAGAGGTGTTCGGATGAATAAAAAGAAGCTACCCGGAAAAGAATTGGTATTTCAGGCTGCAATGGTCCTTTTGTTTACACTGATGCTTATCAGCTGTATTTATCCTTTTTATTACATATTTATTGCGTCCATAAGCAGTCCGGATGCGGTGAAAAGAAGTATGATAACCTGGTATCCGCTGGAGCCTACCCTGGCCAATTATGTGCAGGTTTTCAAATTAAACGGTATCATGAATGCTTTTCTGGTGTCCATAGCCAGAACCTTTGCAGGAACGGCGGTGACTCTGTTTTTTACGAGTATACTGGCCTATACCCTGACGAAAAACGAGCTTCCCTGCAGAAAAATATTTTACTCCATAGCGATTGTCTCCATGTATATCAATGCCGGATTGATTCCCTGGTATCTGACAATGAGGACAATAGGCTTAAAGGACAGCTTCCTTGTATACATACTGCCTACTGCGGTATCCGCTTACAGCATGATACTGATAAAGACCTATATGGAGTCCATCACAGGGGGAATTGAAGAATCGGCAATGATAGACGGGGCGGGGTATTTTACTATATACTGGAGAATTGTCATGCCTATCTGCAAGCCGGTGCTGGCTGCAATCATTGTATTCACCGCCGTAGGCCAATGGAATTCATGGACGGATAATCTGCTGCTGGTAAATAATATGAATCTGAAAACCCTGCAGATGACATTGCTTGAGTATCTGAACCAGGCCACGAATGTTGCGAGTATGGCCAGAACAGGAGGTGCGAGTGCGGTTTCAGGAGCGGCAATCAGTCCATTTACTCTGAGGATGACAATTACCATGGTGGTTACAGTTCCCATCCTGATAGTGTATCCTTTTATGCAGAAATATTTTATCAACGGAATTATGATCGGAGCTGTGAAGGGGTAATGAAAATTCAGGTTTCCCGGAGGAACACCTGTAACAGAAAAAAAGGAGGGTCTCATGAAAAAGAGATTAGGAAAAAGCGGTAAACGTATGGCAGCGGCAGTTATGGCGGCGGTTCTTGCCTTCGGTCTGACGGCCTGTGGAGACAGCGGAAGCAGCAGCGTCAACAGCGGGGGAACGCCTGCGGAGACAGGAGCGGTACAGGCGGAAGGAGATCAGGCCGGAACCGATGAAAAAGAAGAGGTTACGATTGATATTTTCATGGATTCCGCCGGAGAGAATCCGATGACAGCAGGAATCCAGGAGGATCCTGTGGCTCAGTATATTAAGGAACAGACAGGGGTTACATTGAATGTTGTGCTTTTCAGCAATGAGAAGCAGCAGGCTATGGCGGCGAGCGGTGATTTGTATGATGTAAACCGTATGGGACTTCAGTATATCACTCCGCTGATTCAGGCCGGCGCGGTGCAGAGCCTGGATGATTATCTTCAGTATGCTCCCAGCATGGCAGAAGGGTTCCCTGAAATGGTAAATTACAGCAAGGGCTACTTAAGTAATGGGGAAGATAAAATGTATGCCATCTGTGCCAGAGGAAAGAACCAGCCTTCCCCGTTGGCGACCTCCCGGTACGGTAATTTCATACGCTGGGAATGGTATAAGGAAGCAGGTAGCCCGGAAATTAATTCTATCGATGATTTTCTTAACCTGCTGAAAAAAATCCAGGAAAACCATCCGCAGACAGAATCAGGCAAAAAGACCTATGGTATTTCAAGATTTAATGACTGGGGGCTGAACCATACCCTTTCTGATCCGGTTATCTGGAAATATTGTGCACAATACGGACTGAATGATTTAAGTTCGTTCAGCATTCCTGATTTGGAGTACATTGATCTGTATAATGAAAACCATATGTATTGGGTTACGGCAGACATGTATTTCAAGGCGAACCAGATGGGCATTCTGGATCCGGAAACCTATACACAGAAAAACGAAGATTACAGCCAGAAAATTAATGAAGGCCAGGTTTTATACAGCTCTATGGAATGGGATTTTGATGCCGGCAATGCGGAACTGAACAAAAACGGCGGCACCGACAAATATGTGGATGTTCCCTGGGCGGATACGGCAGAATTCCCTGCCTGGATTTCCAGAGCCTCCGAATTCGGTATGGCAGCAAGAACGTTTGTTGTCTCATCTAAATGCGATGAAACAAAACTGAAGGGCATTATGCGCCTGTTTGACTTTGTATTTTCTGAAGACGGCGCAAGATCCATAATGAACGGTCCAAAAGGCATTACATGGGATTATGACGAAAACGGCGTTGCCGTATTTACAGAAGACTGCAAACAGAAAATGAAGGAAAATCCGGATTACCTGCTGGAGCAGGGAGCAAACCGGTATCTGGGCCTGGTAGGCCAGGATTATGACGCTCTTGCGGTGAGTGAAGCGAATAAGGGCGACTATATTGATATACGCTTAAACAAGGAATTTGTGGAAGAAAACATGACGGAAGCAGACAAAGATTATTGTGATTTCTACGGAGTGGATGTACCTTTGGAAGTGGGCACCAAAAGAGAAAACCAGTCCACCATCCATGAAGGCTATATCAATTTGATGCCTGCCGAAAATCCTACGAATATCCAGAGAAGCGTAACAAAGATCAGCGATTATCTGCAGCAGGCGGTTCCTGCTATGGTATTCTCACAAACAAGAGAAGAGTACGACCAGAAATTTGCGGAAATCCAGGCGGAACTGAAAAATATGGGGTATGATGAAGTGACCGCGTATTATAAAGATGCCTGGGAAACGGCAAAGACGAACTATGATGCTTTGACAGGAAAGTAATAAACAAAACAGCAGGAAACAAATAAATTCCGGGAGACAGTCCAAACGGATAAATGGGCTGTCTCCCCATCTTTGACAATATGTGGACGCGCGTCCACATATTCCGCTATTGAAAGTATACCAGGGAAAAGTTAAGATATTTTTAAAGGAAACGTAAAAGGGAATTCCATATGGTTTCCGGGAAATGCCGCAAGGAGGGAGGAAAAATGGTCACCAGAAAAGAAGTAGCCGAGAAAGCAGGCGTATCGGTATCCGTAGTATCCAGGGCCATGAATAACAGCGGATACGTGGAAGCGGAAAAGAAAAAAAGAATACTGGAAGTGGCGGATAAGCTTGGTTATTATCCTCATCCTGTCGCGGAGGCGCTGCAGAAGCGCCGAACAAAGCAGCTCCTTTTTTTCTGTAAGGATCTGCGGAATTCCTTTTATATCGATATGTATCAGGGAATGGTGGAAGCCGCAAGGAAGCGGGATTATATGATGGTCTTCAACGGCAGCATGGATTTTGAGAAAATCCGCGATGCCATGATAGACGGCATCATCATGCCGAATGAGGTAGTCACCCAGCACTACCTGGATACGGTGGGCAGGAATTACAGGCTCCCTGTCATAGCTGCTTCCTATGGGAACCCCGCCCGCTTTTCCCGTGCGGTCCCCCGCGTGGAAATCGATATGGAAAAAGTGATGGAGCTTGCCGTCAGGGAGCTCAGAGCGAACGGGCACAAACGTCTGGCCCTGGCTATGCCTTATCCTTTCCGGACTATGGACGTAAGGCGCCTGGCCTTCTGTTCTCTGATGGAAGAAGTATATGGGAACCGGATCAAGGATTACTATATCGGCATACACAGGGAAGAGCTTCCGGAGGATCCCCGTATTCTTGCTTTTCAGGAAGACGAGGATCGGGAAAGCGGTATGTATCTGCCCGAAGAAGATTTTTTCGGAAAAGGAGAGCTGGCGGCCCAGCTGTTTGCGGAGAGGAAAATCGATGCCACGGCGGTTGTAGCCTTTAATGATGAATTCGCCCTGGGGATGTGCAAAAGATTTCATGCGCTGGGGATACAGGTGCCACGGGATATTTCCCTGATCGGCATTGACGGCAGCTCGGCGAGAAAATACAGGGATCCCTGCCTTACTTCCGTAGGCCTGTTTCCGGAGAAGCAGGGAGCCAGATGTGTGGATACCCTGCTGGACATGCTGGAAGGGAAAAAAGTGAAATATGTATCAGGCTCCCCGATAAAGCTGATAAAGGGAGATTCCGTAAGAAAACTGGAATAAAAGCAGAAATAAAGGATTTCGAATCAGAGGAGGATTAGAAAAATGGAACGAAGTATGAAACTGGACAAAATAACATTGGGAACCTGCTATTATCCTGAGCACTGGCCGGAGGAAATGTGGGAAGAGGATCTGCAGCGTATGCTGGCAAGCGGAATCGAGGTAATCCGTATTGCCGAGTTCGCCTGGAGCAAGATCGAACCCAGGGAGGGGGAATTCACCTATGAATTCTTCGACCGGTTCCTGGAAAAGGCAGAAAAGGCCGGAATGAAGGTCATTTTCTGTACACCCAGCGCGACCCCGCCGGCCTGGCTTACCAACAAATATCCGGAGGTGCTCAATGCCAACATAAACGGCGTTCTCTACCGCCATGGCTGCAGACGACACTATAACTACAATTCCCCTAAATACCAGGAGCTTGTAAAAAGGATTGTGGAGAAATCCGCATCCCATTATGCATCCCATCCCAGCATTATAGGCTGGCAGATTGACAATGAACTGAACTGTGAAACGAGCGAATTTTATTCGGAGAGCGATTCCGCCGCCTTCCGCGTGTTCCTGAAGAAAAAGTATGACACTCTGGATGCGCTGAATGAAGCGTGGGGCACTGTTTTCTGGAACCAGACCTATACGGACTGGGAGGAAATCTATGTTCCCCGCCCTACTCCCAGTAATTCAACCAATCCCCATGAAGTGCTGGATTATGTCCGCTTCGTGTCCGACAGCGCCTGCCGGTTTGCCGGGATGCAGAGCGATATCCTGAAAAAATACGTTAAGCCAGGCGATTTTATCACCACAAACGGACTCTTCGGAAATCTGGATAACCATCGTATGACGGAGGAAAGTTTGGATTTCATTACCTATGACTCATATCCTAATTTCGCATACTGCCTGGACGACTATGAACCGGGAGAAGGGAAAATGAGGGACAGAAAATGGAGCAGGAATCTGGCGGAGGCCAGGGCGATATCCCCTGTTTTTGGAATCATGGAGCAGCAGTCCGGAGCCAACGGATGGAATACCCGTATGGAAGCCCCTACGCCCAAACCCGGACAGATGACCCTGTGGACCATGCAGAGCATCGGCCATGGAGCCGACTATGTGAGCTATTTCCGCTGGCGTACCTGTACCGTGGGAACGGAGATTTACTGGCATGGTATCCTGGATTATTCAGGCAGGGATAACAGACGTCTTGCAGAAGTGAAGGAGATTCATAAAAAGGTCGGCGCGCTCGCCCCTGTAACCGGCACACATTACCGGGCAGAGGTTGGGATTGTGAAGGACTATGATAACATCTGGGATGCCGGTCTGGACAGATGGCACCAGAGGGTGGACAGGGAAAGCAGCAAAGGATTGTTCGCCGCCTGCCAGAAAACCCATACACCCTTTGATTTCTGCTATCTGGATCATATGCGGGCGGAGGATTTGTTCCCGTATAAAGTCCTGTTCTATCCTCATGCCACCATTGTGACTCAGGAAACGGCGGATAAGCTTACCGCTTATGTGGAGCAGGGAGGCTGCCTTGTGCTGGGCTGCCGAACCGGCTATAAGCAGGAAAACGGAAAGTGTGTGATGAGTAAGCTCCCCGGCCTGCTGCAGCCTCTTGCGGGAACCGATATACCGGAATATACATTTGTTTCGCCGGCAGAAGGAACCGTTTACGCGGATTGGGACGGCGTACAGATAGAAGCCGGTATTTTCAATGATTTGCTGGAACCCCTTACGGATCAGGCCAAAGTGGAGGCCAGATATATTTCCAGCTACTATGCGGGGACACCGGCCCTTATCAGCAATGAAAAAGGGAAGGGAAGGGTTTATTATTTCGGAGGCGCTTTTAATGAGCACACCGCCCAGGTATTTCTGGAAAAGCTGGGAGCGGCACAGCCCTATCAGGATATAATTGCCCTTCCGGAGGGATGCGAGCTGATGGTCAGGGAGGCACAGGATGGAAGCCAGTATTTCTTTGTGCTGAATTATCTGGAGGAAGCGGCGGAAATCTGCCTGAAGGAAAGTTTTCTGGATTTATTTGAAGGAAAAGAAGTGCAGGGAGAACTGGAACTGCCGCCTTTTGGAACAAAGGTTTTCGCAAGGAAAAAGTAGTGTCTGAAGGATAAAAAAGAAGCGGAAAAAATTTAAAAAAAGTTGTTGACAAGTTGTCCCATTTTTTGTATACTAATCAAGCAGGTTGCGGGTGCGGTATTAAAGCACTTCAAAACTTGTTTGATTATGGGATCTTAGCTCAGCTGGGAGAGCATCTGCCTTACAAGCAGAGGGTCATAGGTTCGAGCCCTATAGGTCCCATATAATTTGGCGAGATAGCTCAGCTGGCTAGAGCACACGGTTCATACCCGTGGTGTCGAGGGTTCAAGTCCCCCTCTCGCTATTATGATTGAAACAGCGGAAAAGCCCTTTTGTGGGGAGTCCGCTGTTTTTTATTTATAATAGTTTGGATTTGTCAGGTAATGTAAGAAATAGCCGAACAGCCAGAGTTTTAGTTTTCTGTAAGGTTCTTTCCGGTAACTGTTTTTCTTCCCCCCAGATGGATAAAAAAGAAAAAGGAAAAGAAAAATAAGATTAAGATGCATATAAATTCAGGAATATTGATTGAATAATCATAAAAAACCGGGAATAGATTTATATAATGAAGAATAATAGGACCTAACACGAATTCGTTATAATAAAATCCTATATAGTCATTCCCCAAGTGTCCGAACCCCGACAGTTGAAATAAGATTATTTCTATGGAATAGAAAAAGGTAACCGTGCAGAGAAACAGAAAAAATATTTTTGTTATTATCCGATTATTTCGGTACTGATACATAGTATAAATCCAGCAGAAGAATTCAGCTGCTGACAATATAGCGTAAACAGCAAAACCTGCTGATAGGGTTGATAGTTTTAATGTACAGCAGGTCACAATTGTTAAAATCATTAGCATTTTATTACTTCTGACCTTTTCTGATCCAATTAATTTTGTGGCTAAGAATAAAGTGGCGAAAAGAAATACAAGGAAAGGGATTAATGCTAAAAGCAAATTAGCTATACGAAAATAGGAGAAATAATGTAAATCGGCAGGGTAATTAATTGCTAGGTAAGGATTTGGCGCATTAAAAAAAGCTAAAATTTCTATAAGTCTTGTACTTAATGGATTAATACCGCAAAGCTGTAAAGCAGAACCAATATTCCAGCAGAGCATAATAAGGGAGAAAATGAACGTTATGATTCTTTCTGGTTTCGTTTCAGCCAGAAGCGTGGCAGCTATGATTAGCCCAAAATAAACAACAATAATAAATATACTGTTATTATCATTTGGGAGGAAACTAATATCTCTGAGTATATATGCAGATCCGAAATGCCAGCATATCATTAAATATAAAATAAAGATTATAGGTAATTTTATTTTTTTTACTATTTTCATAGTTCCTCCAAGTATATAAATTTTATCATCCCTATTTGCTCATTGTATTACTAATTATTCTTGTGATAAAGTAACAAATATGGATCTCCACTCCTCACATGCCTAACCTCTTCCAAAGAATAAGAGCATGATAATATTTTTAGCTTTCCGGAACAGATGGTTTTTTGTCAAGAACGACATTATCATGAGAACCTCCGCCATCTAAGCAAATGGCTACTATAGCACCATTGTGGGTTCCGTCTGCATTTGTCGTATCAGGGGAAATAAGAGTAATATTATACATTTCCCCACCCTTTGAGTATCCGAAGAGGCCAGTATATTTTTTTTCACCAATAGGATAGTAAATACCGGAAATGGTATAGCCATTACCGTTGTATTTCCCTGTAAAAGGATGTTCATCATCACCAATAGAAATCCATTCTGATGTAAGTTCAATGTCCTTATGCTGGATATAATTCTGGGCGAGTGTTGTGTCACTATCAGCTATAGAGCGAAGCTGAGACTCTGTTTCTATATAATACCAAGTCTCATTATCGATGGTCTCGGTTTTCATATCTGCGCTATTGCTTTCTGATGCCGAAACGTCGGATAATTTACTCTCTGATTCAAAATTTTCAGACACAGTATTGCAGGCTGTAAGGATTAGCATAACACACATTACAACAGGGCCAATTATTTTAAATTTCATTACTTAATTCTCCTTATGAAAAAATGCACTCACTAAATAAATTATATCATTACTATACGTTTGAAACAACGATGAAAGCATGGGAACAAGGATACAGAGGCATTTTAAAAATACTATAATGAAAGTATTAAATGGGGCAGTGAAGAATGATATTTCATTTTCCACTGCCTCTTTTCCTGATTAATATGTAGCAGAAATACACACGCAATAAGTTACTGAAAGGTGAATGCCCTTCTCGTACACAGAATTGTCAGTTATCATTTCGCATAACACGGAACCACACCTGCATCTCGTGTGGCGTTTTCCCGTTTCTGTTGCCCCAAAGAAAATATGGAACGAATCGGGCACAAACTGCCTGAGTTTCTTCCGGATAATAACGTTCATAAAGGACCTGGCCTGGCGCAGAAACCTCTCGCCGGGCCTTTTCGGCTTCCAGAAAGACTGCATTTTCATAAAGTGCAGCACCTTGTGGGGACAGCACAGGAAGTTCACCCTGTGGAAAATCTGAGGAATGACATTCTTTAAAACCGGCATCAGGAGAAACGATTATATTATACAGCTGTGGTCCGTTGTCAAGTTCCTCCATACAGTATACAATGGGGCCGAGCATCAGAGCTGCTTTGCCGGCATCCGCTTTTACCAGACAGTTGGCTTTGACACAGCAGGGCTTTATGTCCAGATGTAAAAGGAAGCTGTCACTGGGGGAGAGAGACAGGTAAAGATAGCCATGCTTATAATAAAAATCACTGCGCTTCCGACCGGTGTGATCCAGCAGCTCCCAGGAGGTACACCAGCCCGGAATGCGCAGTGCCAGATGCATGTCAGGAAGGAAGCCTTCAGTGGAAAAACGGATTTCACCCTTCCAGGGATAGTCTGTTTCCTGACGGATGAAAACGGACCTTCCGTTTTGCGTCAGATTTCCCTCGGAAGAGACATAAAGATTTACGTAAATGGCGTCATCCCGCACGGTATAGAGATAACGATGGACAGAGGCAAGCAGGCGGATGAGGTTGGGCGGGCAGCAGGCGCAGGAGAGCCATTGCGGCCTAAGTGGCTTTACATATTTAAAATCCTGATCAAAACGGCAGGCATCCGGAAGAATTTCCAATGGATTTAAATAGAAAAAATGTGTGCCGTCCAGTGACATACCGGAAATAGTTCCATTATAGAGAACACGTTCCAATGTATCAGCATAGGTACTGTCTGGTATTAAATCCAGCATCCTGCGAGTGAAAAAAGAAAGGGAAACTGCGGCGCAGGTTTCTGCGTAAGCTCTGTCATTTGGTAAATCATAATCGAAGGTAAAACGTTCCTGATGGCGGGAGGAACCTATTCCGCCGGTCAGATACATCCGTTGATTGATGATATTATCATATATGCTGCGGCATGCCGCAAGTAGCTGTTCGTCCTTCGTATGAGCGGCTACTGCAGCCATGCCTGTGAGCAGATATCCTACCTTTACGGCATGCCCATCCGCCTTTTTTTGAAAACGCGGCTGTATATGAGCGCAGTCATAAATCCGGTCATCCCTAGGATTCACATCTTTATTGAGTTCGTAGTGCCATGCATGATTTCTTTTTTCCCATTCTAACTCCATATAATAAGGTTCTTCTCCCCGGACATTCAGGAAAAAATCTGCCAGTTTTAAATAGGATTCTTTTCCGGTTACCTCATATAGCCGAACCAGGGCGAGTTCTGCCTCTGGATGCCCGTCATATCCCCGGGACTGTCCCGGGGCAGGGCCAAAGATGCTGCAGAGCAGATCAGCATATCGACAGGCAATTTTTAGGAGTCTGTCTTTTCCGGTTGCCTCATAATAGGCAGCACCGGCTTCGGCCAGATGTCCGAAACAGTAGTGTTCACAACATTCGCGCAGATTTGTGAAACGTTTTTGAGGTTCCTTTACGGTAAAATAACTGTTCAGATACCCATCCTCTTGCTGTGCCTTTTCCAGAAGGACAATCACGGAGTCCGCCAGTGCTTCCAGATTTGGATCCGGTTTTGTTTCAAGAGCATAGGAAGTCGCCTCCAGCCATTTTCCCACATCGCTGTCCTGAAAGCAGGTACCATAATATTCTCCCTGTGCCAATCCGGCAGCCAGTTCCAGATTATGTACAGCTCCGCTCTTTTCTGCCCTTGGGATCCGGTCATTTAAAATGTTCCATTGATAGGGAATGGAAACTGTCCGAACCAGCTCCTGATAATTTTTGAAAAAGCCGTCTGTAATACGACAAGTTGACTTTTGGTTTTCCATACAATCATACCTCCATCTTAATCAAATTTGTTGATTTGATCGTATCATGGGTGGTAGAGAAATAAAATCTACTTATTTTTAAAAGGAAAAGTATGCCGGAAGAAACCAGGGGATGGATTAAAATTTGGTATATAAAAAGTGATTATATACAAATGAAAGCTTTGATGATACGATTTCGCTATACAAAGTGCATGCAATATGAGACGCATCTAGTTATATATCTGTATATAAATACAAAGAGAGATGACGGCATCATTATGAGTTTGGAGGTTGGAGAATTGAAGAGAAAAAAACTACAAAAGACAAGAAAATGGTCGGCAGCTGCACTGAAAAAAAATATCAGGAAAAATTATGAGCTGTATCTGTTTGTCCTGCCGGCATTTCTCGTTTTGATTCTGTTTAACTATGTACCGATCTATGGACTGCAGATCGCATTTAAAGAATTTATCCCGTCAAAGGGAATTCTGGGAAGCCAGTGGGTAGGGCTGAAACATTTCATTCGCTTTGTTACAGGATACCAGTTTGGAAATCTGATGAAAAATACATTCGTCCTCGCCCTGCAGGTCATACTGTTCACCTTTCCCATACCGGTTATTTTTGCTCTGTTTATTAACCAGCTTAAAAACGGATGGCGGAAAAATGTAATCCAGACGGTTTCCTATATGCCGCATTTCATTTCCACAGTCGTGATAGCAGGCATGCTTCTGGTTTTTTTGTCTCCCAGATCGGGCATCATCAATACGATCATAGGCTGGCTGGGTGGAGAAAAAGTCAATTTTATGGGAATAGCCTCCTGGTTTCGCCCTTTGTACATTTTGAGTGAAATATGGCAGCACACCGGATGGGAGAGCATTGTTTTCGTGGCGGCTCTCTCGAGTGTGGATCCAACCTATTATGAAGCGGCCAAGATGGACGGAGCAGGCAGGCTGAAGAGGATGATGTATATTGATTTACCGATGCTGGTGCCAACGATGATTATTATTTTTATTTTAAAGGTGGGGTATGTGACGAGTGCAGGAGGTTCTGCCATGAGTCCGGTTTTTGAGAAGGTATTTCTGATGCAGAATGACCTGAATCTGTCGGCGTCGGAAGTAATCGCCACCTATGTATATAAAATTGGTTTAAAATCGCAGCAGTACAGTTATTCGGCGGCAATCGGACTGTTTAATACACTGATCAGCTTTACGCTGGTGGCAGTGATGAACAGGATTTCCAAGAAAATGACAGGGGCAGGGCTCTGGTAAAGGAGAGAAAATGAATATGAAAAAGAGCATTGGTGAAAAGGCGTTTGACGTTCTCATGTATGGGTGTATTGGAATTAGTATCCTATTGATTCTTTATCCTCTTTATTTCATCCTCATCGCTTCTATAAGTGACCAGAATCTTGTTGCCAACGGCCGTGTTTTTCTGATTCCCAAAGGAATACAGTATGGCGGGTTCAAAAGGGTTTTTGAAAATGACCTGCTTCTTTCCGGCTATAGGAATACGATTTTATATACTGCTCTGGGAACTGTTGTCAACATGGTGCTTACTATTCCGGCCGCTTATGCGTTGTCCAGAAAGGACTTTCTGCCCAGGAGGGTTCTGATGTTTCTGTTTGTGTTCACCATGTATTTCAGCGGAGGATTGGTGCCCACCTATTTGTTGATGAAAGATTTGAGACTATTGAACACCATATGGGTAATGATCATTCCCTTTGCAGTGAATGTAACAAATCTGATTATAGCCAGGTCGTTTTTTGAATCCAGCATTCCGGATGAATTGCTGGAGGCTGCAGTGATGGACGGCTGCAGTAACACAAAATTTTTTCTCCATATTGTACTTCCTCTTTCGAAAGCAATTCTGGCGGTAATCACACTTTATTATGCGGTACAGCACTGGAATGAATATTTCAATGCATTGATTTACTTAAAGGATACAGCATTGTATCCTCTGCAGCTGGTAATCCGGGATATTCTTGTTATGAACCAGAAAGCATCGGCATCAGCGTCAGCAGCCAGTTCGGCAGTGCAGATCGCGGAACAGGTAAAATATGCAGTGATCCTGATATCCACAGTGCCGGTTATGATATTCTTTCCATTTGTTCAAAAATATTTTATGAAGGGGGTGATGATCGGTGCCGTGAAGGGATGAGCGGCAAAAGGAATTGATATGGACAGACGGATAAAAAAATCCGTCAGGGAAATTATGTACAGGATAGAGAGAACGGTATTGTCCGGAAAAAAAGTGTGCCGTATAATCGGCAGAAAAGGAAGGGGTTTGTGAATGAAACGTAAAATGATAAAAAAAGGGCTGGCATTAGTCTTGTGTATAGCCATGACTTCGGCTTGTATGGCCTGTGCTTCATCAACAGAACAGGGACAAAATGGGATGGTTCCGGATTCCCAGGCGTCGAGTGATGGAAAACAGGCGGACAGTAACTTCAATGAAACAGGCTTTCCAATTGTCAATGACAAAATAGAATTGAATTTTGTTTTCAATTCTCAGACCATGACACAGGATTTGGATAAACTTCCTGTATTTCAGGAGTTGGAGGAAAAGACCAATATTCACATTAACTGGGATATCTGCCGCAGCGGCTGGGAGGAAAAAAAGGCGACCATGCTGGCGAGCGGAGATCTGCCGGATGCATTTTTCGGATCCGGCATTGAAGATTCCGATATTACGACGAACATAGATTATTTCGTACCGCTGGAAGATCTGATCGATCAATATGCACCTAACATTAGAAATCTGTTTGAAAAGGATCCGATCACGGAAAAGATGAGTACGTTTCTGGACGGACATATTTATGGACTTCCTCAGCGGATGCCGCTGAGACCTACATCCAACGATACACTAGGTATCAATAAAACCTGGCTGGACAAGCTTGGGTTAGAGGTTCCTGAGACATTGGATGATTTTTATGATGTATGTATGGCTTTCAAAACGCAGGATCCGAACGGGAACGGTATTGCGGATGAAATACCTTTCAATTTTGCAAATCTGGATGATTCAAGATGGTTTACGGCGAGAACGCTGCTTGGGGCATGGGGAGATATGTATGATATGACATTCAACTATTTGACCGTAAAAAATGATGTGGTCTCCTACATGCCGACCCTTGATTCTTATAAGGAACTGGTTCTTTTCCTGAACAAAATGTATTCGAACGGATTGATCAATCAGGAAGTGTTTACGGATGATCTTTCCAAATTTGTGGCACTTGGGAAATCGGAGGATGTACCGATTCTGGGCGGTGCGATCGCCTGGACACCCGGAACGGTGACAGGACAGTGGGCTGACCAATATATTGCTATTCCACCTCTTAGGGCCAGTGAGGATACAGAACCTCTTTGGGGTACAAACAGGTCTCTTGTCATCTATGATACGAACAAATTTGAAATCACAACAGCAAATGAACATATTCCGGAGACGATGCGTTGGATTGATGAATGTTATTCGGAAGCAATGTCATTGTATCTGTATTACGGTTCGGAAGGGGTTGGTATTCAGACTGAGGATGATGGAACCTATACAATTCTACCTCCGGCGAGTGATGAATATGATCAGGATCTCTGGAAATGGTACAATGCACCTGCAGATTTTGCACCCATTGCCGTATTGCCGGAAACGGAAAAAAAGATCAATGATCCCACCGGCTATTATGCGGAACGAATTGAAATGAGTGATATTTATGATCCTTATCTTTTAGATGACCGGGACATTTATCCTCTCGCCAAGTTTGATGCAGGGGATCAGGATGAACTGACCCTGTTAAAAACAGATATCACGTCCTATGTGGACCAGAAATTTGCACAGTGGATTACGGTGGGTGGTGTCGAAGCGGAATGGGACAGCTATCTAAAAGAACTGGATAACATGGGACTGGCCCGGATGCTGGAAATCTATCAGAAGGGCTACAATAATTACTATGGGATAAATTGATATGGAAAAACAACTTTTACAGACATTGGACTATGAGCATGTTACATTAATGGACAGTCCTTTTCTGGAACAATTCCGGAAGATGGAAGATGTATACGAAAATTTAGACAATGACAGCCTGTTATATAACTTCCGGAAAAGGGCGGGAAAGACAACTCCGGGCAGACCTTTAAATGGATGGTATGGAAGACAGTCTTTCAATTTTGGACAGTTCTGCGGAGCACTGGCCAAAATTTACAGACAGACCGGAAAAGGAGAGGTGAAAGAAAAACTTTTTTACCTGCTGGAAGAATGGGGCGCCTGCATTGAGGGGGATGGCTATGGCTTCTCCCCTCAGAAGGCTCGCTATCAGGAGTATATCATCGCTTATGAATACGAAAAACTGGCCGGCGGGCTGGTGGATGCCTGGGAGTATGCAGGATATCCCAAAGCATTTTTCTTTCTGGAAAAGATCACAGACTGGTTTATAGCTCACTCCCCCAGCCGGGATAAGAATAAGCTTTATCTTGTTGAATGGTATACTATTCCGGAGAATCTGTACAGGGCATGGTGGCTAAGTAAAAATGAGAAATTTAAAAATGCGGCTGAACGGTTTGAATATATGGCCTTTTGGGAGAACTTTCTGAAAGAAAAATTTCAGACGGATAAAACGAAGCATGCCTACAGCCATGTCAATTCTCTTTGCAGTGCTGCCCAGGCATATCTGGTAAAGGAAGATGAAAAATACCTTGCCATCCTTAAAAATGCTTATCAGGAAATCACTGGCAGACATATTTATTCCACCGGCGGTTATGGCCCACAGGAGGATATGTTCGGAAAAGACGGCTATATGGGAGATTCCCTGAAATCTGCATGGGACAACACTCTTACCGACGCGCTGGTGCGAGTGCGCCATGACGCACAGGGAAGCTGTGAAGTATCCTGTTGTACCTGGGCGGCCTTTAAGCTTTGCCGTTATTTGATGTGTCTGACAGGAGATGCGAGATACGGCGCATGGGCAGAAAAGCTTTTATACAATGGCGTGCTTTCACTTCCGCCTGTGACTAAAGATGGAAAAATCATGTATTACGCCAATTATTTTCTGGACGGAGGTATCAAATCCAACCTGGACAGAAGATACCATGGAGCACCGGAAGCATATGACGATTTGAACGTGACATATCATTATAGTTGGCAGTGCTGTACAGGAACCTATCCGCAGGCGGTCGCAGAATATGTGAATATGATTTATTTTATCAGAGGCGGGGATCTTTATGTGAGCCAGTATATGCCCTCCATGCTAAAAGAAGAAGTGGGCGGAACACAAATGACGCTGACCTGCAAAACACGTTATCCGGAGGAGGAAACGGTTTATTACTGTATATCCTGCGAATCACCCGTTGAAAGGACGATTTATTTCCGCATCCCGGCATGGGTGAAGGAGAGTCCTGCAGTCTATGTGAATGGAGTAAAACAGACTGTGGAGGGCAGGCCGGGAGAATGGATGCCTGTGTCAAAGACCTGGCGGGATCAGGATACAATAATGGTAAAAATTGGAATGCCTTTATATTTCGAAAAAATTGACAATAAAAATAAGGATATCGTATCCTTACTGTATGGTCCGGTGGTTTTGGTTTCGGACGATCTGGCCGCTTTTTGTGAAGATCCTGATCATGTGGAGGAGTGGATCGAGCGGGTGCCGGGAGAAAGACTTAAATTCCGTACAAAGCCGGGTGCTATGGAAGGTATTTACGATTTTGAAACAAGGGATTTTGTACCCTACTGGTCCTATCCGGAAGGAAAATGGTATTTTTTATATTTTTGGCTCCATTAACTAAGAAGGGAAGAAAAAGGGGAGGGCAGCTATGAAAAGGATAAGGGTGATTTGGCAATATATCCTGTTCTATTTTATCATTTCTGCTGTCCCCATTCTTGCTATTCTTTTCTACTTTTATCCGATGGCCAGACTTGTGGTTATTAATAAGGCGAAGGAAAGCAATGTCAATGTGACAAGAAATATCACTAATACTATGAATGCACAGATTTCCAGTATTTACAGCATCGCTCGGGAAATAAAAACGGACAGCAAGCTGACACCCTATGCGCTCACCAGGGATCGTTATGCAGAAATAGAGGCAGTGGAGGAACTGAAAAAAATAGTGGCTTCCAGCGCAGTTGTTTATGATGTCCTGTATTATATGGAAGAAAATGATACTTTGTATACGAAAAATACTCTGATCCGAGTGGCGACCTATGACAGCAGGTATACTGTTTACAAGTACCAGAACCGGGAAATGGGACAGTTTTTAAAGGAAATGGCTGCTCTTACGGATTTTGCTGTACTGCCCGCGGAACCGGTTGCGGTATCAAATGCCGGCATAAGGGATATGATTACCTTTGTTTTTCCCATGACGGGTAAAACAGAGGGAAGCAGCCGGACGATTGCACTTATTCTGGTGGAGGAAAGTGATCTGACGCGGCTGGTCGATATTTATTCCGGCAAATATGAGGATAATGTGCTCATTTTTGACTACGATAACAACCTGGTTACCTCTTCCAACAAAAGTACGGAATTTTCAGAAGCAGAAATGGAGGAGCTGCTGCTCTGGGACGGAGAAGAAGATGCCCGAACGATCGAAACGAGCGATGGGAATTTTATTCTGTCAAAGGTGAAGTCCAAAACAAATGGATGGTCTTATATCAGCTATATCAACAGGATGGAACTGACAGGAGAGTTGGATGCTCTGCGTGATCAGACTATCCTGATTGTGGCGATAGTTTTATTCCTGGAATTTCTGTTGATAGGCTTTTTCGCTCAGATGAATTACCGGCCTGTTAAAAGGCTGCTTATGGTACTGCAGAAGGTCGTTTCAGGTGAAAGCAAGGCTCCTGGTATCTCAGGAAATGAGTTTCAGAAAATGGAATATCTCTTCGGGAGTCTTTACCAGCTCAATGATGAATTGAATGATAAAATCAGACAGGCATATCCGGCAATCCGTAATGACCTGTTGAAAAGACTGATCAATGGTCAGCTTATCTCTTACGATGTACAGGCTGTCAACCATATGGGAGAAGAAGTCGGAGTCCACTTTTCATACAGTACCTACTGTGTGGCGGTAGCGTCCTTTGAGGAGGGGAGCCAGTCGGTAGACTTAAGGACTGTGAATGAATTTTTAAACCAGCCGGTTGATGGAATACAATTGAATATATATGCAGTTTCGGACATGCGCAAAAACCTGGCGGTTCTGCTCACAAATCAGGAAAAGGAAGATGAACTGATTGACTATCTGTCCAAAACCAGAGAAACGCTGATGGAAAATTTCGGCATACAGGTGTGGATTGGTATCAGCAACAGCGCTTCCGATATCAGGGACTACAGTTTCTTATATGTACAGGCGCTGTCTGCCATCGAGTTTTTACAGATGCAGAAAGAGACAGGAGTTATACGGGTGAATGACCTGAAGCTTGGCAGCTATGCCCTCAAGGATTATCCTGTGGATTTAATCAGTCAGCTGGAAATGGCTGTTGCCAGACAGGAAGAAGGTCAGATCAGAAGGTTGACCGGAGAACTGACGAAGTTTTTTTCCGATCTGAGTCTGCCGGTGTATTATATCCGGATATTATATCGTAATGTTATCAGCTGTCTGGTGAAGGGATTGCTCACATGTAAGGATGAGGCAGAGGAAAAGGAGCAGGTGGAATGGAACCATTATCTTTTTGATATCAGCTACAGCCCAGAGGCATTGGCTGATAATATTCAGAACTGTAGCAGCAGCCTTTGCAAAAGAATTGGCCGGAAGGAAGAAAAGAAGGATGATCCATTTCAGGAAATTTTGAATTATGTTGGTAAAAACTGTCTGACATATGATTTTTCAATTCACAGCGCTGCGGAAACCTTCGGCATCAAGGTTTCCAACTTCAGTCAGTATTTTAAGAAAAAGAGCGGGATTACCTTTAAACAGTATGTAGATTGTATCAAGGTAGACAAGGCGAAGGCATTGCTTTCAGATACGGAAGAAAGTCTGGAGCAGATCAGTGAAATGCTCTGCTACAGTAATGCATCCAGTTTTATCCGCGCCTTTAAAAGAATTTGTGAAATGACACCCGGAGAATACCGGGAGAAGGTGAAGAAGGAAAAAGAGACATGAAAAAGCTTTTGGAAGCTGCGGTTCTGGCAGGTGTATTATTACTGGCCTCAGGTTGCGGCAGTGCAGAAATGCCGGAGAATAAAGAAACATATTCTTATGCTTCCTATGCTCATCCGGAAATGGTGGGGGCTATAGATGTCTCCTCGATTTTAAGTGTTGCTGTGAATCGGCCGGAGGGAAGTTGGCGAGTGTCCTACAATCCTGAAAAGGATACGGAGGCGTTTTATAGCGCGTGGGAAGTCACGGAGGGCTATCAAACAGTAAGGATGGCAGATATCAGCAGTGTACGTACTCTGTTTGAGGCTGTGGAAACGCTGGCGGAAAGCCGTCAGGGACAAAAGGCCGGACAGATAGAAGAAGGAAAATCAGGAGTTACTGTTATCTACGAGGATCAATCAGAACATGAAGTCCTTTCTGTCAGATTCAGTCTTGATGACCTGCCGGAAGGTGCGCTCATGTTGCAGTCACTTACCGCATTTGATCTGATTTTGAAACTTCCGGTGATTGAAAATTTGGTTGATTTAAAACGAGTAGAGCTTTACTTTAATACGGAAAAGGTGAACTTAAGCCGAAAAAGTGATTGTTGGGTGCTAAATGGAAAGGAAATTACACAGGAAAAAGCCCGGGCTCTGTATCAAATAGTGATGGGAATCCTGCTGCAGGGAGAATTGGAAGATAAAAGTAAAGATTTTGAAGTCCCCGGGGAGAGTCTGTTGACTGTGCGTTATATAGAAAAAGCTGGCAGGACTGTTGAGGTGATATTTGGCCCGTCAAATGACTACCGCTGTCAGGTGGAGATTGACGGCGCAGAAGAATTTTGGGTTTATGAAGAAGATGTCGAGAATATTATCAGTACCTTTACAAAAGAACTGCAATGACAGGAAAATTCTATATAAAACCATAAAAGAAAAAGATATCATATTTATTTATGAAACGGAAGATTGTAAGGGTGAATTAATTGAATGTTATATGGTATGAATATGATTAATATTAAATGATTATAGACTTTATATTCTATTGATGTTACAATCAACATGATAAGACAGAAACTGTGTTTTAGCTATTAAAGCTATTACCTTATAAAGCTTAATATATTAATATAGAAGAACCAGCCAGAGCGTAATTCATGTAATTATGCTCTTTTTTTCCAAGTAACAATGTTTCAGGTAAATTACATATGGTTTTAATATTTCCACAAAGCGGTGATTATTTAATCATAAGATATGAGTACAGGATTTCAAAATCCTTGTATAATTGGAACAGGCAGAAGGTCTATATAAGAACTGAATAAATGCCGGCATGCCAAGCCCCGGGGAGGAAAATCGATATGAACAGGATACAGAAGAAAAAGAGCAGTCTGCTGCGTACGTATATAACCATTGTTGCTGTAGTATGCTCCATACTTTTTCTATCCTTCATGCTTATTTATATTATCATCAACAAGTGGTATATGAATGAAGCGGAACAGTCTGCACAGGCCAGATTTCTGCAGGCACAGGAAAAGGCAACTGAGGCGGAGACAAATATTATTAATCTGTATTCTACGGTGACATCCAGTGATGCAGTTATTTCGTATCTGAAAACATCGGATTTAGCAGAGCGTACGCAGCGGCTGAATGATTTTTCCCAGCTGACAGGAGCTGTTATGAAAATCAATCCCGATGTGGAGGCTATCATGCTTTATGATGCTGCAGAGCAGCTTATTGCCACAAAAGGGCCTCTTTTTTTCCCACGCCAGGATTCTATAGTGACAAACGGCATGTATGGCTTTTCCGGAAGTATAACGGATAAGGAAAACGGCTACACCTTTTTCCAGGTGGAAATGCCGGTGTACAGCAGGGGAAACTCGGGAAGCTACAACAAGTTGGGAAGTGCAGTCCTGCTGTTTGGCAATTCCGGTATTCAGGATATCGTGGATACTCTGTCTTTGAATGAAGAGATTTACTCGGCTGTTTTGGATCAAAATGGGAATATGCTTGCCGCTGCCGGAACATGGAGGGAAGAGTACCGGGATTTCATAGAAGGGCAGCAGGAAAACGGAAAATACCTTGTGTACATTGCCCGGCTGGATAAAAGCGGATGGCGGATTGTAAATCTGGTTCCCAAGAATTCCTTTATGAATTATGTAAATCAGATACAGACCATTAATTTATTTACTTATTTTCTGGTAGCGGCGGCTCTGATAGCTATATGTATGCTGATGTATAATAAGGTGGTACGGCCAATCCGAAGGCAGATGGAATTCGTGGTGGGATATACAAGGGATACCAATCAGCGTATTGAAGTTGCTGAAAATAATGAATTCGGGGAAATGGCAGAAAAGATAAACGAAATGCTCGATGGGCTGGAGGCTTTGAACAAGCAGATTGTGGAAGGGGAGCGGAAATATCTGGAACTGGACTATGCCAAAAAACAAACGGAGATGATTGCGTATAAAGGGCAGATTAATCCGCATTTCATGTATAATACGCTGGAGTGTATACGTGGGATGGCTCTGTATCATGAGGAAAAGGAAATTGCCAAGCTGACAGGATCCCTCTCGAAACTTTTCCGGTATAATGTAAAGGGAGAGGAATTGGTATCAGTGAAGGAGGTTGTTAAAAACCTGAAAGAATATGCACTGATAATAGACTATCGTTTTATGGGAAAATTCAAAGTGGTTATAGAGGCGGAGGAATCGCTTTTACAGGTCTTCCTTCCTAAAATGTTGGTGCAGCCGCTGGTAGAGAATGCGGTCCTTCATGGTTTGGAGCCTAAAATGGACAGGGGGGAAGTGAACGTACGTTTTGCGGAGGAACAGGAAGAAAATATGTGTATTACTGTCAGAGATGACGGCTGCGGAATGGAATCAGAGGAGCTGGAAAAGCTTCGGATACAGATAAAGTCTTATGATGAAGAATTAGTTTACGGAACGGATAAACATGGGATCGGATTATCTAATGTATACAGAAGAATTTGTCTTTTTTATGGGGACAGAGCTGATTTCAGGATAGAAAGTGAAATAGACAAAGGAACCGGTGTTACCATGATATTACCGAAAAGGATGGGGGATTAATTATGTATCGCGTATTTTTAGCGGATGATGAGCCCTGGATATTGATCAGTCTGAAAAATCTGATTGACTGGGGAGAATGCGGATACCTTATCTGCGGAGAAGCCACAGACGGAATTAAGGCTTGGGAACGGATCCTGTACACGAAGCCGGATTTGATTATATCCGATATCAAAATGCCGGGTATGGATGGGATTGAACTGATAAAAAGGGTGAGGGAGGAACGGCTGCCTGCTGAGGTGGCGATAATAAGCGGATATTCCGATTTTGAATATGCCCGTGCCGGGCTGAAATATGGCTGTACGGACTATCTGATTAAGCCGGTGGATGAAGAAGAACTGATAACCTGCCTGGAAAAGGTTAAGGAAAAGCTGGATAATCTTCATGGAGAAGCTTTGAGTGAAGAGACAGAAGAAGGATATCGGTCTGAAGGCCGGCTGCTGAAGGAAATTCTACAGTATATTAAGGATAATTACCGGACGGTAACGCAGCAGCAGCTGGCGGAGGAATTCGGGATGAGTATCAGTTCTGTAAGTCAGATGATAAAAAAACGTACAGGAAAATCGTACAGTGATCATTTACTGGAAATCAGAATCTGCAAAGCCCAGGAACTGCTCCGTCTGACGAATGAAAGTATTGAGGATATTTCTGAAAAAGTGGGGTATAGCGATTATTTTTATTTCTTAAAGGTATTTAAGAAAGCGACGGGAATCAGTCCCTCTGTTTTCCGCAGAAATTTATCGTGAGACAGGAATAAGGATGTGTTCGTAAGAAATATACGGCCACGTCCTTTTTTGTTGTTGAGGAGTAAAAAGTGCAGTTTAAAATAATTACCTAAAAAATAAAATATCTTCATACTATTCACGAAAAGTAATCTTTATAATAAAGACAGTTAAACAATCGAATTCAACAATGCATTGATGAAGAAAAAATGGTTTATTTAACAAGTTAACTGAGGGTAAAGGAGTTAAGCGGTTTATGAAGAAAAATTATTTGAAAAGGGTTATGGCAGCGGCACTGGCTGGTGTAATGGCAATGGGAGGGTTTGGCTGTGGCTCTGCATCAGCGACAGATACAACGGCAGAAAGCGGGACGATAGCAGGGACGGAGAGCGGAGCGCAGACAGCTTCAATGGGTGAGGCTGAAGTTTATTGGTTTTCAGATGTGACTGGCTGGGGACCGAACGGATGGGAAAAAGGTGTGACTACTTCTCCGTTCCTGGATGCGGTGAAAGCGGAGACCGGAGTGACTTTTACGATTGAACAGCCGCCTACGGATGCGGATACAAAGCTTGGGTTAATGATTGCATCCAACGATCTTCCGGATTTGATTTCCATTACGGATGCAGATACGATTAAGCAGCTGATTCAGTCAGGGAAGGTTTGGTCTATGGAAGAGTTTTTACAGACATATGATCCGGAATCCCATCTTCTTACGGATTTCCCTGATGATATTAAAAAGGCGGTAAATTTTAAATTTGGAGGATGGTATTCGGTACCCAGTCATATGAATTCCAATGATAACAGAAAGGTGAACCCTCCAAGCAGCCAGGTTTATGTGGACAATGTGACTAAGGGACATAATTCAGCCATTATGTTTAATAAGACAATTATGGACGAACTGGGAATTACTCAGGAGGATGTACAGACGGAAGAAGGATTTTATAAAGCCTGTGAGCTGGTTAAAAATTCTGGCTATATGATAGACGGGCAATCCGTTTTTCCTGTTATGCTTCATGCTGATAAATGGATTAATTCCTCTTTGGACGGTATTATTGCGGAAACCTTCGGTGTAGCTCCGGTAGATGCGGATGGCAACTACAGACATAAGGAAATGAATCCCGGGTATAAGAGGGCTCTCAAATTTGTGAATAATCTGATTCAAAACGGATATTTGGATATCAATTCGCTTACGCTTGATGAAGCGGCATTGAAAACTTATATTGAGAGCGGCAGGGTATTCTGCTGGATTGGAAATCCTGCGCAGAGCAGTAAAAAGGAAACCGTGCCCTTTGTGTCATTCGGGCCGATTCTTGCAGATAATGGTGCCCGTCCGATAGTTCCTATTTCTCTTCAGGCCGGTTCAGGATGGATTCAGACTTTTGTCTCCAAAGATTGTGAACATCCGGAACAAATTGCTAAAATGCTTAGCTTTGCTACAAGCCGTGAAGGTATGTTCCTGAACGAGTATGGTGTGGAGGGTGTTGATTACACGCTGGATGAAAATGGAATCGCAGCCAGGACAGAAGATGGAAATAAGAAGTTTGAAACGGATTATAAGAAAAATATCGCATTGTGGCCTTTTGCTAATACGGATTTCGCATGGAGTACACAGGCTCCTCCCGCTGAAGGAACAGATGGAGCCGTATTTAATCAGGTGAGTACGGCCATCGGTAAATATGAAGATACCTATATTTTTGATTCTGATCTGCTGTCATTCCAGGATGGCAATGTGATTGAGCCTTCCAGTGATTTAGGAATCAAGGTCTCCCAGGTAAAGAGCTATCTGGAGTCCCAGAAGGCAAAGATAGTTTCTGCTTCTTCGGATGAACAGTTTGAAAAAGAGTATAAGAGTATGCTGGAAACCCTTGAAGGATATTCCATTGCAGATATCGATGCGGAATACAATAAAACACTTCAGCAGAATTATGAGGCTTACGGCGAAAAGATTGAAAATGTAAATGCCGGCATATATGAGAATTGAATGTAACCGGGAAAAGGCGCTTTGGAGTAAATATGGAATAGCTTCAGGCGCCTTTTGGCAGAGAAGAAATTCCGGTATTTACGGCACCGGATATTACTCTGAAAACGAGATAGGAGGATTACAATATGGCAGAAGCCGGAAAAAAGAAAAAGGGGTATCGGCTGGGGAAGGATTTGGCGTCACAGCTTCAGCTTCATTCTCTGATGCTGCCCGGAACAATACTGATTATACTTTTCAGTATTGTCCCTCTGTTTGGCCTGGTATTAGCATTCAAGAATTACCAGGTGACGGAAGGGATTAAGGGGGTATTTTCAAGTCCGTTTTATGGATTCCAGAACTTTAAAATTATATTTTCCAATCATGATTTCGGAAGGATGCTTGTCAATACTCTTGGAATCAATCTTATCGGACAGCTGGTGACGATTCCTATAACCATCCTGTTTGCTTTGTTTATTAATGAGATTGCCAATCAGAAAGTCAGGAGCCTTGTGCAGACCGTAACATACATGCCCCACTTTATTTCCTGGGTGGTATTCGGTGGTATCATAATCACGCTGCTCAGCGCTGACGGGGGTGTGCTTAATACAATTCTTATGAAACTGGGGCTTACGGACCAGCCAGTTGTTTTTATGGCGGAACCCGCCTTTTTCTGGAGTATCGCCATTGTTTCCAATCTGATAAAGGAATTGGGCTGGGGAACCATTCTTTATACGGCGGCTATTGCGGGGGTGGATCAGGCGCTTTATGAGGCGGCGGAACTGGATGGAGCAGGGAGATTAAAAAAGATGTGGTATGTTACACTGCCAAGCATAAAGGGAACTATTGTTATTATGGTTATATTTGCAGTGGCAGGAATTATGAATAATAACTTTGACCAGATTTATGTATTGCAAAATGCGTTTAATCTGGAACGGAGTGAAGTCATTGATACGTATATCTATAAAGTCGGTCTGCAGCAGCTTCAGTTTGGTATGGCAGCGGCTATAAATATTTTTAAATCCGTTTTGGCTATTACCCTTCTGTTTTTTGCAAACAAAGTTTCCAACAAATTGACAGACAGCGGATTGTTTTAAGGAGGAGAAAAGAAATGAATAGCCTGAAATCAAGAAGGCAGAGAAGATTCCAGATTATACTGACGGTAGTCATGGTAATTATAATGCTGATAACGGTATATCCAGTCTGGTATTCTTTGATAAATTCCCTTAACAGCGCCCAGGATATTTCCAGAAACGGTTATGCCATGCTGTGGACTCGGGACTTTACTCTGGAAAGCTGGAAAGCAGTTCTGGGTGATATGGAAATTATAAAAGCCTTCGGCATCACATTTGCGAGAACTGTAATCGTAACATTTTTTCAGACATTGATTACAGCCATGTTTGCCTATGGTTTTTCCAGAGGGAATCTTACCGGAAAGAAGTTCTATACAGTGATAGGTTTTTTAAGTATGTACCTGAACGGTGGGGTGATTGCTTACTTCATTTTGTTTAATGCCATACATATTTACAATACATTTTGGGTATATATTCTACCTTGTTTGTTCGGCGGTTTTTATAATGTTATTATCTTTAATACCAATTTCAAGGCGATTCCGGAATCGTTGTTTGAGTCTGCCAAGATTGACGGCGCGTCGGAAACCAAGATCTTTTTCCGTCTGGTTCTTCCTTTATCCAAGCCGGTTCTAAGCGCATTGGGTATTTTTACAGCGGTAGCCATGTGGAATGATTACACACAGACACTTTATTACACTAAATCCACAGATTTACAGACACTTTCCTATTATACGCTCTCTTTAACAAAATCAAGTGAAGCTGCGGCCAATCTGGGGAATGCCATGAACAGCGGTATGTCATCCGTACTTACGGCACTTTCAGATGCGGCATCCAATTATAAAACAATCGAGCTGGCATGTATGGTGCTGTCTGCTATTCCTCTGATTGTCATGTATCCTTTCGCTCAGAAGTTTTTTGAAAAGGGAGTTATGGTCGGATCCGTAAAGGGCTGATTATAGAAAGGCAACGATAATGGATAAAAAAATAATTGTAAATATGCAGGAAGAAAAAGAACCGCTGGGAGACCTGTTTGGTATTTTCTTTGAAGATCTGAATCATGCTGCCGACGGAGGCCTTTATGCGGAGATGGTTCAGAACCGTTCCTTTGAATTTGATCCCATGGATAATAAAGAGTACCATTCTCTTTATGGTTGGGAAAAGGTAAAACGGGGAAACGCGGAAGTAATTCTTTCTATTGATACGTTGGAACCATATAGTGAAAAAAATCCGCATTATCTGGTGATTGATGTAACAAAGCCGGGAAAAGGAGCGGGCGTACTGAATCTGGGATATAACAGCGGCTTCGCGGTTAAAGAAGGAGAAGTATATCTGTTTTCCTGTTATGCAAAAAGCATGTCGGGAAAGCCGGAGGAGTTTCGGGTTGCCCTGGAGGGAAAGGATGGCTGTGAATATGCGGGACTGATTCTACAGGGAGGTACCGCTGGGTGGGAGAAACAGGAGGGGCGGCTTGTCAGCAGCAAAACGGATACTTCGGCCAGGCTGGTACTGACTATGCCGCAGAAAGGCAGGCTTGCCCTGGATTTTGTTTCGCTTTTCCCTGAAGATACCTTTATGGGACGAAGAAACGGCATGCGTAAGGATATTGCGCTGAAATTAAAGGATATGAAGCCTAAATTCATGCGCTTTCCGGGAGGGTGTCTCGTTCATGACGGTTCTCTGAATCCGGAGGACAGGAATTCCATGTACCGGTGGAAAAATACCATCGGGCCGGTGGAAGAGCGGCCGGCCAGGAGAAACAGCTGGGGATATAATCAGTCACTGGGACTGGGTTTTTTCGAGTATTTTCAGTTTTGTGAGGATATTGGTGCAAAACCCCTTCCTGTGCTTCCCGGCGGCTATGATCCCCACCATCAGAGGATTGTTCCTCTGAATGAACTGCAGCCATGGATTCAGGACGCGTTGGATCTGATAGAGTTTGCCAACGGGACGCCGGAATCAGAATGGGGAGGGATCCGGGCCCGCATGGGGCATGAAGCCCCTTTTGGATTGGAATATATCGGCATTGGGAATGAAGAGGTGGGAGATGCCTTTTTTGAGCGGTATCCTTTCTTTCACAGGGCTGTCCGTGAAAAATACCCGGAGATAAAAATCATAGGTACAGCAGGTCCGTTTTCTGCGGGAAGCGAGTATGAGAAGGGATGGAAATGTGCCAAGGAATACGGCAGTGACCTGGTGGATGAGCATTATTACCATACACCGGAATGGTTTCTTGCCAATCATCACAGATATGATAACTTCCGCGCGCAGGATCCGAAGGTTTTTCTCGGGGAGTACGCCAGCTGGGGAAACACATGGTATAATGCTCTTGCGGAAGCCAGCTTTATGCTGGGGCTGGAACGGAATGCAAAGGCTGTGGGATTAGCCTGTTATGCACCTATGCTTGCTAATGTCGATTATGTGAACTGGAAGCCGGATATGCTGTGGTTTGATAACCACCGGATATACGGAAGTCCTGATTATTATGTCCAGAAGCTTTTTATGAATCATCAGGGAAGCAGAAGGCTGGAGATATATACGGAAGGACTGGAAGCACCCGGAATTGAGGAAGAACCTATATGTGGGGGAATCAGGCTGCAGGGGTATCATTCAGAGGTCATTTTCCGGGACGTTGTGCTGGAGAACAGTAAAACAGGAGAAAAGGTAAGCTTCGGAGACTATCATCTGAAAAAGGAGGAGGCGTCTGTCTGGCTTGCAGATACAGAATGGAAGGACTATACCATCAGCTGCAGGGCAGAAGAACTGGATGGCTTTCAGGGCTTTCAGATTTTTTTTGGATGGCAGGATGAAGATAATAATTACAGCTGGACGGTGGGAGGCTGGCAGAATTATGATCTTTTGCTCAGCAGAAGGATAAGAGGGCTCTGTTCCGATTTGACCCAGAGCCTTATCCGGGTCAGCAAAGGACAGGAATATTCACTGAAACTGCAGGTGTCCGGACGTATGGTGCGCGCATGGGTAGACGGCAGGCTTTGCGCTGAAACAGAGGACAAACCGGTAGTGACTGAGCCTCTATATTATGGAGCGAGCCGTGATGAAGCGGATCAAACCGTTATCCTTAAGATGGTAAATATGCAGGAGCAAGGTGTAAGCGCACATATTATTATGAAGGGTATGTGCGGCAGCAGGGTTCAGGGAACTGTTTATACCATGCAGGCAGATTTGGCGGCGGAAAATGACTTTGCAAAGCCGGAGAGAGTGGCACCGCAGGAAGAGGTGTTTTACAAGGAAAACGAAAGCTTTATGTATGAATTCCCGAAATTTTCTCTGACGGTTTTCAGACTGAAGGAGATATAAATATTACCCTAAAATTAAAAAATTTCACATACCAATTCCCCGCAGAAAAACTTATAATGAAAAGAAAACCCCACACATCGAAGGAGGAAAAAATGCAGGCATATTTATTCGTACATTTTAAAGAAAAAACCACCCCTGACGGAGAACAGGTATATTTCGGACTGAGCAGGGACGGCTTTCACTGGGAGGAGGTCAATGGAGGAAATCCGGTCCTCTGGACCTATTACGGAGACAAGGGAGTCAGGGATTTCACAATTACCAGGTGTGAGGAGAACGGCAGATTCTATATATTTGCAACGGATCTCAGCCTTTCCTACGGTATGAGAAACCAGTACCACGGCTCCTGGGAGGAAATCGGCCGAAACGGAAGCAAATGTTTTTCTGTATGGGAATCGGACAACCTGACAGACTGGACCGAACAGCGGCTTGTGAAGATTGGCGATGAGAACTTTGGCTGCCTCTGGGCGCCGGATATCATTTACGACAGGGAAAATAAAGATTACCTCCTTCACTGGTCTTCCTCACACAGCTGCAATGATTATGGCAGAAAAGGAATTTACTTCTGCAGGACAAAAGATTTTCACGAATTCAGCAAGCCTGAACTTTTGTACAGGAAAGAGGACAGCGGTATTATTGATTCTGCCATTTATGAAGAAAACGGCCTGTATTATATGTTTGTAAAGAGCGAGGGAAATCCTGAAAAAATCATCCTCCTGAAATCAGAACATGCGGCAGGGCCTTACGAACGGGTGGAAGCCTTTGACCGGAGCATGGAGGCTGTGGAAAGCGGGCTGTATGAAGCTCCCACTGCCGTAAAGCTGGAGGATGGCAGATGGTGCCTTTTTTTGGATTACTATGGGGTACCCGGAGCAGGACAGGGCTACGTGCCGTTTGTTGCCGACAGCCTTGCAGATGGCCGGTTTGTCAGATCGGACGCCTCTTTTGATTTCCCCTATGGCTTTAAGCATGGTACGATCCTGACAATTTCCATGGAAGAATATCAGCGGATAAAGGAACATGACTGGTCAGATAAGGGATATGTATAGGGAAGTTATTGTGATATAATAAAAAAGCTACAATTTCATGATAGAAAATAAAGTGCAGGAGGAAGAAGATGAAGGAAGCAGCTGAAAAAAAGCAGGTATATAATCCCTATTTACCAACCTATGAATATGTTCCGGACGGGGAACCGCATGTATTCGGGGACAGAGTCTATATATACGGGAGCCATGACCGGTTTGACGGAGAAATGTTCTGCCTGAATGATTACATTTGTTATTCTGCGGACGTAAAGGATTTGACAGAATGGAAATATGAAGGGGTGATTTTTCGGAAAGACCAGGATCCCAGGAATCAGAATCCTTCGGAGGATAACAGCATACCCAGAATTTATGATGTAAAATCCAGATTCGGAAATGGCCTGAATCCTCCGGGTATCCATGCCCTGTGGGCGCCGGATGTGGTAAAAGGGCCGGATGGAAGATATTACCTTTATTATTGTCTGGATTTTCTGCCTGAGATCGGAGTTGCCGTATGCGATACTCCTGCCGGAAGCTATGAATATTTAGGCCTGGTACGCCATAAAAACGGAACAGTCCTGGGCAAGGGAGAGGATGACCTGAGCCAGTTTGATCCGGGGATTTTCATTGATGATGACGGAGAAATCTATCTGTATTCCGGCAACGCCCCTATGCATAAAGAGCATATTGGCGGAAAACAGGGCTCCCAGGTAATGACGCTGGAACCGGATATGCTTACCCTGAAAACAGAACCCAGGCTTTTGCTGCCATCCATTGCAGACAGTGAAGGGACTGGTTTTGAGGGGCATGAATTTTTTGAGGCAAGCTCTATCCGCAAAATAGGAAACACCTATTATTTTGTATATTCCTCCGTTCTCAGCCACGAGCTGTGTTATGCTGTCAGCGATAAGCCTGACAGGGATTACAAGTACGGCGGAACTCTGATCGATATCGGGGATGTGGGCCTGAACGGAAGAACCGCGGCAGAAGCGCTGAACTGCCTGGGAAATACCCACGGCGGCATGGAATGTATAAACGGACAGTGGTATGTTTTTTATCACAGACAGAGCAACCGCACCCAGTTCAGCAGACAGGGCTGTGCGGAAAAAATAGAGATAGCCGATGACGGAAGCATCCGGCAGGTACCCGTAACCTCCTGCGGCCTGAACGACGGCCCTCTGGAAGGAAAAGGCACATATCCCGCCTGTATCTGCTGCAGGCTGACAGGCAAAGACGGCGCCGTATTCTCCGGACAGAAGGAAATGCAGCTTCATTTCCCCTACCTGACCCAGGATGTCCCCGACAAGGAACCGGCTGCAGAAAAAGAAATGAGCGGAGATACCCTGCCGGTTCAGTACGTTGCCAACATAAAAGACGGAACAATGACAGGCTACAAAAGCTTCGCTTTTTATAACCTGCAGAAAATAACTCTGAAGCTCAGAGGAAAAGCGAAAGGAACCATCGCCGTCTTTACGGAGGATCTCACCAAACCGGCCGGAACCCTGAACGTGGACATTGCAGCGGACACATGGCAGGATATCACAGGTATGGTTTCCGTATCAAATGGTCCTCATGATCTATATTTCCGTTACGAAGGAGAAGGTGCCCTGGATTTCATCACTTTTACTCTTCATGCGGATAATCAATAAAAATATATTCCATTCAGGCTGTGGAACAGCTATTGAATCCGCAGCCTGGATGAAAATACAGTTGCGTAAATTCCCACAATATGTTATTCTTATTTCGTCACATGGCGGTATCTGAGCTGCCATATTGTTCAGGCCCAAGGGCCGTCTTTCACTTTCTTGTGCTTCCTTTTCGAAGCAATTACCGGGTGATGACAGAAAAACTAAATAAAGGAGGGCATTGCTTATGGCAAACAGGCTCAAAGACTATTTCCCGCTCATAAGGGAAAGAAAGGAGGTGCTGAAAGAGATTGGCAGTTCTATGGCTTTAAGTACGCTTTTTGACAGCTGGGAGCAGGAACGGCAGGAAGAATTCCTTGATTTCTGTACAGGAGTAAAAGGTGTAAAAATATTATACGATTCCTTTTTCAAAGAAATCATGAATCCTGAATATTCACCTGGCAGGCTGAATCGGTTCCTGTCACTTCTTTTGGGAAAAAGAGTGACTATTAAGCAGGTAATTCCCAATGACAGTACGAGGATTGCTGCAGAAGGTTCTCTGCTTGTTACAGATATTGTAGTGGAATTTGAAGACGGAGGACTTGCGGATATTGAGATCCAGAAAATAGGCTATGCTTTTCCCGGAGAACGCAGCGCATGCTATTCGGCGGATCTGCTGCTTAGACAATACAAAAGGGCGAGGGAGAAGATACAGGGCCGGAATCGGAAATTCAGTTATAAGAACATAAAAAATGTATATACCATCGTCTTGTTTGAAAAAAAGCCCGGCAGAAATAAAAAGGCTGGAAAATGCATATATCCATAAATCCTTCTGGGGATTTGACACGGGGCTGGAACTCAATCTGCTGCAGAATTTTATCTTCATAGCGCTTGACATATTCCGAAAAAACATGGACAATAAAAGTGTGGAAAATGAGCTGGAGGCCAGGCTGATGTTTTTTGGTTCGGAGGAACCGGAGCGCATCATTGAACTGATTGAAAGCTATCCGGACTTCCGTGAAATCTACGAGGATATCTATGAAATCTGTCTCAATATGGAGAAGGTGATGGGAATGTATTCAAAGGAACTGCAGGAGCTTGATCGGAATACGGTGCAGTATATGATTGATGAGATGCAGGAAATAATTAATGACCAGAAGGAAAAGATTCATACGCAGACAGAAGTACTGAATGAACAGAAACAGACTATCAGCAGTCAGGAGCTGTTAATCAGAGAACAAAAACAACAATATGAAGAGCTTCTCTGCCGAGTCAGGGATTTGGAGAATAAAAAAGGGTAAGAAAACCGGCACAGGAATAAGGCTATGGAAACCGCAGGAAAAGGTTCCATAGCCTTTTTGTGAACGGTACGGAATTGAAAATGAAAAGAGAAAAAGTGCTTCCGGGATTTTTACAACTTCATAACAAGTCCATAATAAAATGAACAGGAAAAGGAAAAATGAGGGGGAGCTATGGCAGAGATTCTGATTGTAGAAGATGAGACAGCAATAAATGAACTGCTCCGGAGAAATCTGGAGCTGGTCGGACACCGGTGCAGATCGGTGTATGACGGGAAAGCGGCGGTGGAGGTGCTGGAGGAACAGGCCTTCGATCTGATGCTTCTGGATATTATGCTTCCCGGCCTGGATGGCTTTGAGGTGTACCGGGAGGCCGGGGAGATCCCGACTATTTTTCTGACGGCAAAAGGGGGGCTTACCGATCGGGTGAAGGGGCTTCGCATGGGGGCGGATGATTACATGGTCAAGCCCTTTGAGATGCTGGAACTGCTGGCCAGGGTGGAAGCGGTTCTGAGAAGGACGCATAAGGGAGGGAAGGATTTTACCTTTTACGGCGTCCGGATTGATTTTGAAAGCAGGGTAATAGAAAAGGACGGACAGGCTGTAGACTGTACTCCCAGAGAATATGAGCTGCTGGAAACACTGGTAAAAAACCGGAATATCGCCCTTTCCAGGGAACGGCTCCTGGAGCTGGTATGGGGATATGATTATGAAGGGGATACCCGCACGGTAGATGTACATATCCAGAAGCTGCGCAAAAAGCTTGGTCTGGAGGAATGTATCAAAACCGTCTATAAGCTGGGATACCGGCTGGAGATAATGAAATGAAGAAAAAAACCTTTTTTACCACGCAGTTCATGTTCCTTCTTTTTTTCAACGGGGCGGTTCTTTTGCTTTCCGTCATGCTCTGGAAAGAAAAACTGGAGGTACAGAAGGAGATGGCTTTGTCGGAACATTATATGATCCTTTCCTCGGTAATGCGTGATATGCGGGCGGAGGGCGGGGACGGGTATGATGCGGCGAAGCTTATGGAGCCATATACCCGTTACCGGAAGGATAAGCGGAGGGCGCTGTTTTTGTACCGCGGGGAGCAGCTGTTATATTCCGATGTGGATGATCGGGAGATATTTGACATGGAAAAAACAGCGGCAGCCGAAGAGGGAATGCGCAGGATCCGGACAGACGGGCTGTTTCTTTATGTGGAGGGGAAATTCCCGCAGCCGTGGGATGACTATATTCTGATGTACCGGTATGATCTGAGGCAGATGTATGAGAATTGGAGGAAACTGAAAAACACGCTTTTTCTTGGGGGAAGCGGCTGTTCCCTTCTTTTGTCCCTGTGCCTTCTCACCCTGCTGAACCGGCTGTTTGCGCCTTTGCAGCAGATTGCCGCAACATCCCGCAGTATAGCTTCCGGAGACCTGCAGGGAAGGCTGCCGGAAAAGGGAAAGGATGAGGTGGCGGCAATGGCCGGAAGCTTTAATGAAATGGCATCCACCATTCAAAGGCAGATAGCGGCTCTTCAGGAGGCCGCTGAGGAGAAGCAGCGGCTTGTGGATAATTTTGCCCATGAACTGCGTACACCCCTCACGGCTATTTACGGCTATGGGGAATATCTCCAGAAGGCAGCTGTGACGGAGGAGGATAAGGTGGCCTGTGCCGGCTATATCATGTCGGAATGCCGGCGGCTGTCCAATTTATCCCGGCAGCTGCTGGAGCTGGCAGCTCTGCGGGGAGAAGATATAGCGTGGGAGCCGGTTCCTGTGGAGCGGCTTATGGAAACGGTTGAATATACGGTACGGGCCAAGGCGGAAAAAAGGGGAATAACCATGACCTTTCAGGCAGAACTGGATGTGCTGAAGGGAAATCCGGAATTGCTGGAAAGCCTCCTTATCAATTTGATTGACAATGGAATAAAGGCCTGTGAAAGCGGCGGGTGTGTACAGGTAAAAGCTTACCGGGACGGGGAAAAAGCGGTTCTCAGTGTTTCGGATAACGGAAGAGGGATCCCGCCAGAGGAGCTCGGGCGGGTGAGGGAAGCCTTTTACCGGGTGGATAAGGCCCGCAGCCGGAAAGAAGGAGGAGCAGGGCTGGGACTGTCTCTGTGCGAACAGATCGCGGACATTCATCAGGCGGTCATGGAGCTGGATTCCATACCGCAGAAAGGCACAACCGTACGGATTGTTTTTCCTTTTGAAGCGGGTTAGTGTGTTAAAAGTTATTTTCTTTTTACAACTCGGTAATAAGTCGGTGATAACTTCCTTATAATTCCGGCTTATAGTTGCCTTATCAAAAAGAAAGGCAGGTAAGGATTAATGAGAAAAAACAAAGGAAAAACTGGTCTTGCAATATGCGGAGCTTTTGCGCTGGTGATTGGCTGTACGGCTATGTTCAGCGGTCTGGCGGAAGCGGCTGCCGCGGTGGATATGAAGGGGGCGGAAATGATTCCGACTGCTTACACCCTCCCGGCAGCCCCGGAAACGAGTACGGTACCGGAAGGGTATCAGAAGGCGGCCTATACTGTTGTGGAGGATCCTCTGGACTATTACAAGGACAAAAAGCCTTCCGAAAAGGATTTGTCACAGGAAAAAGCGGCGGAAATGGGGGCGCAGCTGCTTTGGAAGATGTTTGGTGTGAAGCTGGACGGCGCTACCATTTATATGGGTTATGATCCCGGAACCGCTACCTTTCCCAGAGAATCCTGGAGCGGGGATGTGAGGTTCGGCAAGAGCAGGACGCCGGGGGATACGAGCTATACTTTTCTCATTGACGCAGTGACAGGGGAAGCCTTCATCGCCTCCTTCGGCAGGACTCTTAATGTAACCGTGGATTTGGGACTGGACAGCGGGCTGGAAAAGAACCCTTCCGAATATATGAAGCTGGCAAAAGCTTTTGCGGAAAAGAAAAATCTGGTGAACGGCGAGGTAAAGGAATGTATTTATAACAGTCAGGGCTACGGAAACAATGATCCTGAAATCACTATAAATGTGATCGGGGTAAACGGACAAAAGGCAATGATAACCTTTTCCAGATATGATCAGGCTGTGAAAGGGATTGGATTTAACGCCAGCATGGAGATCCAGGAGATGATGGATAAAATAATGGAGCAGGAAGCAGAAAACTGGGTGCAGGGAGGCCAGCTGAACGGGGAGAGGGAAGAACTGGTGGTGAAGTGATTGACAGCTGTCCGTATATGGGGTAAACTGGCGCTACAAATGAAAAACAGGGGAAAGAGGTATTAAAAAGAATGAGTGAATACAGAATAGCGAGGCCGGAAGAAAAAGATGCCTGTATAGAACTGGCCAATTATGTTTTCAGCACGGCTCATTGTCCTCATGATTTTGAAACGCTGATACCCAAGGTATACGGGGAAGGTGTGGATTCCGCCTTTATTCATCGGGTGGCGGCAGATGAAAACGGTAAGCTGCGGGCTCAGATCGCGGTTTTGCCGGAAAAGCTTATGGTAGCGGGACATCCTCTACGGGCGGGTTTTGTGGGGACCGTTTCCGTGCATCCCAAAGCACGGGGGGAAGGCCACATGAAGAGACTCATGCAGGACTGGCTGAAGGAAATGCAGGAGACCTGTGACATTGCAGTGCTGGACGGGCAGCGGCAGAGATATGAATATTTTGGTTTTACACGGGGCGGCATACAGATACGGTATATGGTAAGCAGTGATAACATCCGCCATGCGCTGAAGCAGACGGATACCCGGGGAATCTCTTTTGTCCCTCTTTCAGAGGCGGAAGGCGCGGCAGAATTTATGTGCCGGCAGAATGAGAAACGTCCCTCCTGGGTAACAAGAGAGCCGGAGAACGTTTTAGCCATTGCGGCGACGGCGAATGAAAAGGCTGTTGGAATGAAAAAGGACGGAGTCCTTGCGGGATACCTTCTGACCTGTAATGAGGGTAAGGAGATCCGTGAGATGGCGGTGGAACAGCCGGAAGATATGGAAAAGGCCGTGAAGGCTTACATGGAATATGCCGGAACGGAGGAAATCATGATATTCTCTTCCGCCTATGACTGCATTTTAAATAAGTGCATCGGAAGGTTTGCAGAGAGCTATTCCGAATGCCCGAGCGGCATGTACCAGATTTTTGATTTTGCAAACGTACTGGAAGCCTACCTGACTCTGAAACAAAGGACTCTTGGCCTCATGCCGGGTGAGTTTTCCGCCTGTCTGGACGGACAGCCTGTGACGGCGCGTGTGACGGAAAACGGGGTCCGTGTGGAAAGAAAGGCCCTGCCGGGAGCCGTCACTCTGGATAAACAGCAGGCCCAGCAGCTTCTGCTTTCCGGGTATGGCCGCTACATGGATGTTCCGGCGCCTGCCGGGTGGTTCCCGCTTCCAGTGTTCTGGTTTACCGCAGATTCGTTTTAACGGGTGCCAGTGCTCCATCAGGCCGGAAACAGTACTGTCAGTTCTGTGTCCGGCCGGATGGAGTACCAGGCATTTGGGAACATAGAATTTGGGCAAGTGTATCTTCCGGTATCCGGCATCCGTTCATGCTCCAATAGGTCAGGACGCTCCAGAGGCCGCCGGAATGATAGGCAAGGCGGCATGCAAAGGAATCCCTGTCTTCGGTAAGGCTGTCCTCACTAGGAAAAAGCCAGGGAAGGGATGAGAGGCATTCCAGATATCTTCCGAACAGAAGATATGTGATATTGTTTTTGTTTAAAAGTTCAAGAAGAGAGGCGTAATTCTTCCAGAAAGCGAAGTAAGAAGCGAGTATGGAAGGGTACGTCTCTTTTTGTGTAAGCAGCATCTGTTCCCGGAACCGGGCGATAATATGTGAAAGCGCATAATCCATCACATCCTCCACCGTATGGAAATGCCGGTAAAAAGTGCGCCTTGCTATATCGGAACGGACGCACAGCTCTTTTACGGTAATATCACGAAAGGGCTTTTCCTCCAGCAGAGAAAGCAGTCCTTTGGAGAGTAAATTTTCCGATAAAGCGGAAGCGGGATGAGACTGGACAAAATGTATAGTAAATAACCCAACCTCCGCACATGTCCCTGTCCCTTCCGGCTGCTGCTTCCGGGTGACCCATCGGTTTGGATTTCCTTCCCTCTGCGCCAGCCATGCAGGGTTTCCTGTAAGGGGCGTATAAACTCGCCGGTCCTTAGGCCGCGTATTTTGCGGCCTTAGTACCGCTGCGTGTTT